>Ga0208589_1000851_pt1 | contig 13474 bp, 8 predicted proteins | sample NGESurshal092012_2_FD_184486 | JGI IMG/M metagenome (GOLD analysis project Ga0208589, IMG submission 184486) | Arctic peat soil microbial communities from Barrow, Alaska - NGEE Surface sample F53-2 shallow-092012 (SPAdes) | ecosystem: Environmental > Terrestrial > Soil > Wetlands > Peat ... | reverse complement strand
TAACCCAATCCTTTCGAGAAGCGGGCCGCCTTATCGCGCAGACACGCCGAAGATTGTTATTTTATAAAAGTTCGGAACCTGTCCGTGAATAACCCTCCAAGATGCGCGCCGCCCTCGCCGAGCCGAAGTTCAGCGCGCAGGAAGTATGACGCCAGTACAGGGCAAGGCGCCCGGCTGACTGAGGAGACGGACGAGCCGCTGGCTGACCGAGGGCGCGAAAGGAGCACCGACCGGCCAGGGCGCACCTGAGGCGCGCGCGGAATTTCCCGGCCGTGCTGGGGTTGCCGGGCGTGTCATGTTCTGCTTCGTTAGAAGGGGAGGTGGCGATGGCACGGAAAAGCTCGGCCTGGACTCAGCTGCAGCGCCAGCGTGAGCAGCGGGTTAAGGTTTCCGCTGCCCGGGAGCGTGCTAATCAGCAGGCCATCCGGCAGATCCTCCGAGACCGGGAGCAGGCGCAGCGGCGCGCGGACCGGGCTGATGCTGCTGACCGCAGGCGTGAGCAGCAGGAAGCGCAAGAGGCTGGCGCTGCCGCCGCGAAGGCTATGAGGGCAGAGGCTGATGCCAGAGTCGCGGAACTGGAGACGATCCTGGCCTCGGCGCTTCCGGCGCCTCCGCAGCTGTCATTCGCCATGCTGAAGCGCTCTGCGAGCGTGCCGTCGTTCGACCCCGGGAGCCTGGCCCATCCGGTGCCGCTGCCCCGGTGGGAAGATTTCGAGCCGCCGCCGCCGGGAGGCCTGGTGACCCTGGTGGGCGGCAGGGCCCGGCACGTGCGGGCTCAGGAGGCAGCCCGGGCGGCTTTCGAGCGCGAGGTCGCGGCGCGGGAAGAGGCTGAGGCCGCCCGCGCGCTCCGGCTCCGGCGCGAGCGCGCGGCTTATGACCAGATGGCCGCGGCGGCTGCGGCTGAGGTCCGGGACCATAACGCGGAAGTCGGGGAACTCGAGCGCAGCTTCGCTGCCAGGGACCCGGACGCGGTCGAGCGGTTCTTTGAAGAGGTACTCGGGTTATCTGAGTATCCGGACGGGTTCTCGCGGGACTACCAGGTCGCCTACCGCCCGGAACCCAGCGAGCTGGTCATCCAGTACCGGCTACCCGCCGGGGATGTAGTCCCCCAGATACGGGACTTCCGGTACATCAAGACGCGCGGGGAGATCGATGAGATCACCCGGCCAGCCCGGGAGGTCAAGGAGCTTTACGCGACGGTGGTTCACCAGATGGCGCTGCGCTCTATGTGGGAGTGCTTCGCCGTCCCGGCCGGACGCGACGTGGTCGACACGGTGGTGTTCAACGGGATCGTCGAGGGCACGAACCGCGCGACCGGGCATGCTGAAGAACTTCACCTGGTCAGCGTCTCGGCGAGCAGGACGACTTTCTCCGGGCTGGTCCTTGATCAGCTTGATCCGGCTGAGTGCCTGCGGCATCTCAAGGCGGTCGTGTCGCCTCATCCGTATGACCTGGTGGCGGTCGAGCCGGTCATCGAGTTCGAGAAAGCCAAGTACCGGTTCGCCGAGCCCGTCGACGCGCTCGCGGGCATTGACTCGCGCCCGGACCTGCTGAAGATGGACTGGTACCGGTTCGAGAACCTGATCCGCCAGCTGTTCGAGGCCATGGGCATGGAGGTGCGGGTGACCCAGTCCAGCCGGGACGAGGGCATCGACGCCGTCGCCTACAACAAGGCCGACATCGTGCACCGCGCCGAGATCCTCATCCAGGCCAAGCGCTACAGCAAATGCGTGCCCGCCAACGACGTCCGCGCGCTCGCCGGATCAGTCGAGGAAAAACGGGCCACCGCCGGGATCCTCGTCACCACAGCATGGGTCGGCCCGGAAAGCAAGGCATTCGCCGCCCGCAACAACCGGCTCCGGGTCATCGAGGGAGGCGAACTCAAGCACCGGCCCGCAGAGCGCTCCTGAGCCGCGCGCCAGGGCTGGACACATCTAGCGGTCCAGACAGATCCGTCTTGTCCCCTACACCCGGCCCGCCTGGCCAGGCGTCACCAGGGTCGGCGAGCTGGGTCGGCCACTCAGGCTCGCAGGAGATAACCCATCAGCGGTCTCCACACCGGCTATATGAGCTGGCGCCGCTCGCGTCTTGGTGCAGTTCGGGGTGAGTGTGCGTAGGGTCGCGGCGTGGACGGGTTTGCCTGGACGGTGATCGGGTCAGTCGCGGGCGTGGTCGGCGCGGCGGCTGCGGTCGTGTTCGGGCTCGTCCCGCTGCTGGCCGCCCGCCGCCGCGCCGAGGTAGCGGCATACCCGGATACTGCCCTGGCTGATACCGGGACGGCTACACCCGGTCCCCGGCCGCTGACCCACCCGGCTGGCCAGGCTGGTGCTGTACCTGGCTTAGGCGGCGGTGGCGACACGCTGCCTGCGCGCAATCCGGCTCGGGCATCTCACGGCCAGACCAGATCCTAGGCCGGTGTCAGAGGGATACGGTAGCTTGCGGGCATGCATCACACTCCGGACTTGCCTCGTGCGCGCCTCTTTGTCACCGACCTTGACAATACGCTTTATGACTGGTTCGCGATGTGGTATCCGGCCTTTAGTGCGATGCTTGACACGGTTTGTTCAGCAAGTGGCATTGCCAGGGAGCAACTTCTGCGCGAAATGCGTGCAGTAAACCAGCGGAGGGGGACCTCAGAGTATTCTTACTTGCTCAATGAATTGCCCTCCTTGCGCGCACTTCATCCTGGGCGCAATTTGACCGAGGTTTACGCTGATGCTATTCATGCCTACAGGTCGGCTCGGAAGCAGGAAATGCACCTATACCCAGGCGTGCTCGAAGCGCTTCTACGCATCAAGGGATACGGGGTGCAGATAATAGCGTATACGGAATCCCTTGGCTATTACAGCGCCTGGCGTCTTCGAGAGCTGCAACTGGACGGGGTAGTAGACCACCTTTATTCTCCGCCTGATCACGAGTTTCCAGATGGCGTGAGCCCACAGACTCTTCGATCACGGCCACCCGAGAAGTACGGACTCGTTAAAACAACCCACCGTTATACGCCTAAGGGCATCCTAAAACCTGATACTCAAATCCTTCAACAAATTATATGCGATGCAGGAGTATCTGCCGAGGAAACGGCCTACGTCGGTGACAGCCTGATGAAGGATGTAGCCATGGCTCAGAGCGTAGGCGCAATCGATTTCCTGGCTGAATATGGAGTAGTCCAGCACAGCAATGAATACGACCTCCTAAGGCAAGTCTCTCACTGGAGTGAAGAGGACGTTAGGCGTGAGCGCAGTATAAGCGCGCGACCACATGTCACGCCCACATACGTATTGCATCGGAGGTTCGATGAAATTTTCCCTTTGCTCCAGTTCGGATGATAAGGACGGTAGCGACTACGACAAAGCAGCATTGTACGTCGAACTATGGAAGCAGACGATCGACGTACAAAAGCATTTTAATGATATTGAGCTTAGGATTCGCGGCCTCGCCCTTACGGTTCTTACCTTTGTACTGGGCGGCGCTTCGCTTGCCCTGCGCGACGCAACCGTAATCAAGGTTGGCAAAATTGAAATTCAATTCGGCGCACTAATTTTGCTCCTCGGCACTCTCCTTTGGCTAACCTTCTACTTTGTAGACCAAATCTGGTACCACCGACTACTGATTGGTGCGGTGGTACATGGAGAAAAACTTGAAGAAGCTATTAGAGAGTTCTTGCCAGCGGCGGGACTGACAGGGCAGATAACCAGGAGCAGCTCTTACACGCTACGCATTAAAATTGCCAAGAAGGTCATTTGGAAGCGCGATCTCCACTCCAAAGGCAAGATTCGGATCTTCTACTGGTTTATTGCAACCTTGCTCTTATTGCTTGCGCTGGTCATCCAGTTGTCCTTTCATCCGGCACAGTCAGGAACCTTGGGAAAAGATCATCAGGCCACAGTCTCAACTACAAAGTTGAGATAGCCGGGCGAAGGTCGGCAGGATGACGTTCACTCTGGCTCGTTGCAGAAGCGGCCTAACCCTGACCCGTGGCGACAGCCAGGTCCGGCGCTGAGGCTAGGTGACGCGGGGCCGGTCTGGCTGGGGGTAGTGGCGGGGTGTTTCTGTCAGTATCCCTGGCGGGATGGTCGGACGGTGCCGGGCAGGGGGTAAGTCGGACGGTGCCGGGCAGGGGGTAAGCGGTGGGCCGGGGGTGGACGGCGCTGTGGGCGGCAGTGGCGGTGCTGCTCGCCGGGGTCCTGCCGGTGGTGGCCGGGCTGGCGGTCGGTGCGGTCCCCGTCGTGGAAGTGGGCACACGACGGCGGCCTGCTGTGGGCGGCGGCCGGCGTGGTGATCGTGGCCTCGGGTGGTCGCCGGGGTGCTGCAGCCCACCTCTCCGCGGGGAAGACGAAAGGCCGTCCCAACTGGAGGAGAGCAATTGTGCAGCGAGTAATGGTCCGCCCTGCATCCGCGGGATGTCAGGAGCCGCCGTATCGAAGGCTCCGCGATAGGCCGCGAGAGTTCGGCTCACTAACCGGATACCCGATACGGAACTGAGCCGTAAACGCGTGTGCGCTCCGCCTGCAGTGCCCTAACGTCAGACGCGTGACCGAACCGCTTCAGCAGGATCTTGACTGGGATCGAGACGAGCTGATCCTGGCCTGCGATCTCGTCGTCCGCAATGACTGGCGCCAACTGCCCGCCACCAACCCGGAAGTAAACGAGCTTTCAGGATTCCTGCGAGCGCTGCCCCTGCATCCCGCGGAGCGGCGCCTCGACCATTTCCGCAATCCGAACGGCGTGGCTCGCAAGACAGCCGACATCGCGACCAACCGGCCCGGTTACCCCGGCACACCCACCAGAGGCGGCGCCCCCACCAGGCGGGTCATCGCCGAGTTCCTGGCCGACCCCGCCCGCATGCATCAGATCGCTGAGGCCATCCGCACGGGCGCGCAGGACGATGGCTTCGCCAGCCTGACCGCACCCGTGGAGGACGAGGACGAAGGCGTCCCGGAAGGACGACTGCTGATCCGGCGCCACGTCATCTACGAGCGCAACCGTTCCCTCAGGCAGCGGAAGCTGCAGGCTGTGCTCAAGGCTGACCGGTCGCTGGCCTGCGAAGCCTGCGGCTTCGCATTTGAGCAGACCTACGGCGAGCGAGGCTCGGGCTTCATCGAGTGCCACCACATCCTGCCCTTGCACACCGCGCCGTCCCCGAACACGAGACTGCGCGACCTGGCCCTGCTGTGCTCCAACTGCCATCGGATGATCCACGCCCGCGCGCCGTGGCTAACCCCGGATGAGCTTCGTGTTCTGATTCAGGATGCTGGCCGTGCATCGCAGTAGACGCGCCGTACTCGACCACCCCCAGGTCGCCAAGGCCCTCAGCAACCTGCGCGTCGTCCAGCGGCAGAAACGACCCTGGGATGGCCTCAGACTGCGCATCTCGCGCCAAGGCCAATCCCCACCAACGTAACCCCCCACGGTGGCATGTGGCGGCCCAGAGCGCGTGCCCGGAAGCCGCATGAGGCCGGGCGTGATCCCCGAACCGAGCCCTGGGCCGATCCGCCAGGACGCCTGCGCCAGGGATCCGACAGCAAGCAGTACCGGCGTGCGCGCCTCAATGCTCAGGTAGTTCCGCGGCACGACGCGGACGGCAACCCATCCAAGAGGAGTCTGGGTGAAGCCATGCATTCTGGCTCGGGGGAGATAACCCATCAGCGGGCCACCACACCGGTATGTGAGCTGTGGCCTTTCGGGTCCTGGTGCGGTTCGGGGCGGGTGTGCGTAGGGTCGCGGCGTGGACGGGTTTGCCTGGACGGTGATCGGGTCCGTGGCCGGGGTGGTGGCCGCGGTCGCGGCGGTGATCGCCATTGTCCGGGCCAGGGCTGATCCGGTTGGCGAGCCTGGCGCGGATCGGGCCGCGAGCGTGCGGGCGCGGGGGCGGGGCCAGGCGGTCGGCACGAATACCGGGACGGTGATCCGCGCCCGGACCGTGCACATCGGAGCCGCAGTGCCCGGCGGACCGGCCGACGAAGCGGCGGCGGCGGCGGGCTTAGGTGACGGCGGGGACACGCTGCCTGCCCGCAACCCGGTGTTCAGCGAGCGGGTGAGCGCGCTGGCGGGCCTGGCGGGCGGGCCGGTGGCGGTGGTCGCGGTGCGCGGTCTGGGCGGGGTGGGCAAGTCGCAGCTGGCGCTGGAGTACGCCCACCGGGAACGGAAGGCGGGCCGGTACCAGGTGGCGGGGTGGGTGCGCGCCGACTCGGCGGTGACGATGGCCGAGGACCTGGCCGCGCTCGGCCCGCTGCTCGGGCTCCCGGCCGAGGGGACAATGGGCGAGCGGGCTGAGCAGGTCGTGACCGCGCTGGGGTCGCGCCAGGACTGGCTGGTGGTTTTCGATAATGCGCACCGGCCGGGTGACCTGGCGGGGTGGCTGCCCGGCGGGGCGGGGCACGTGCTGATCACCAGCCGGGACCGGGCCTGGAGCGGCACCGCCGCCCACCTCGACCTGGACACCTTCACCCGCGCGGAATCAGTGGACTTCGTCTGCCACCGGTCAGGATGCGATGACCCGGCGGCGGCCGGGGAGCTGTCCGACGCCGTGGGGGACCTGCCGCTGGCGCTGGCGCAGGCCGCCGCCTACATCGACGCCCGGTCGATGACCATCGCCGGGTACCTGGGGCTGTACCGGGACCCGGCGCTGGCCCGCAGGCTGCGGGCGGCGGGCCTGGACTCCGCCGAGTACCCCGCCAGCGTCGCCCGGACGTGGCTGCTCAACTTCACCCAGCTCTCTGGTGAGCGCCCGGCCGCGGTGGAGCTGCTGCGGCTGTGCGCGTCCCCATTGGCGCATCTGGCGGGGCAACCTCGGTTGGTACGCCGACTGCCCCACGCCGCTGATCAGCGCCAAGACGCTGGCCGACCTACGCGTCACCATCCAGCAGGAGTGCGTGGCGCGCTTCTTGATCTAACCGCCAAGTCCTGATCTCAGCCAGACGCTCGGCGCAAATGGCTTGCTTTTAGCAATGCTATGGCAACTCATCTACCTGTCGCGGCCCAGGAACTATAATACTGGCATGCCTGCTCCGAATCTCATCAACCGCAACGATCTTCTCCAGTGGGCCAACACGATGGCGGCCAGCAGCGAACTCCCGCGACTCGTGCGCAGGCTAATCCTGGAGACTGGATCCGGAGTTGTCCAGTTGGATTTTCCCTCTGGTGAAGGCGTGCGTGCGGGCGACTGGGATGGCACCCTACGTGTAACCAAAGCGACTCCCTATATCCCGCTCGGCCTTTCAGGCTGGGAGCTTAGCGTAGAGAAATCTCCAGGTGTGAAAGCCAACCGAGATTACGCTGGTCGCGATACAACACCTGATGGATCGCCGACAAACACTTGCACATACGTTGAGCTCATACTCCGTCCATGGCCAGGAAGGCGGAACTGGGCTCGCGAACGGAGCGCAGAAGGCAAGTGGAGGGAGGTACGAGCGCTCGGAGTAGACGATCTCGAAAGCTGGCTAGAAAGCGCTCCAATTACTCACGCCTGGATCTCGCAAGTCTTGGGGCGAAACCCGTATGGCCTGCAGCCAGTTGACCTCTGGTGGGATGCTTGGTCCCAGGCAACTACGCCAACTCTCGAACCTGCCTTCATGCTTGCTGGTCGGAAGCAGGTACAGGACCAGCTGCTCGCCCGCCTCCAGGGGCCGGCCCAAGTCACCACGATCAGCGGAGGCAGTCAGGAGGAAATCCAAGCCTTTATTGCAGCCGTCATACTTCAGGCCGAAGCCGCTGGGACTGGTCAGCTTAACGCCCGAGCCGCGCTCGTGGACGACCTGGCGACGTGGCGGGAACTGCTCGCGCGTGCGAATCCTCTCATTCTTATCGCTGCCAGTGAGCAGACGCAGCGGGAACCTGCTCCTCCCGCCTCGGAGCATCACATTGTTGTACCGCTGATTGATTCAGCAACCGCAGACATTGAGATACCTCGACTTGATCCCACAGAGGCAGCCGAAGTATTGAAGCAGGCCGGTGTCGAAGGCCAGAAGGCCGACAGGCTAGCACGACTGGCGCGGCGCAGCCTGCTGGCCATGCGACGTGAGATAGCTAACAAGCCGGAACTACACCGGCCATCGTGGTCCAGGCCGCCAACCGATCGGTCAACCCGAGGCTTGCTACTGGCAGGACGGTGGAACGACAGCCAGGAAGGCGATAAGGAGGTCCTAGCAGATCTCTCTGGCGAACAGTACGACGTACTTCGTGAGGCTATGACCTCGCTGTCTTATGAGGCCGATCCCCTGGTAAGCCACGTCGGACCTGCATGGGCGCTTGTCTCGTCGCACGATGCCTGGAGGTTGCTTGCGAAGCAAGTCCGCGCCGACGACTTGGGTCGCCTCAGCCCGCTTGTCCTAGAAGTACTGGGAGAAGTGGACCCTAGCCTAGACCTCCCCAAAGAGGAGCGTTGGTGGCGAGCTTCCATGGAGGGGAAGGTCAGCAGATATTCGTCGCAGCTACGCAAAGGCCTTACCTCTACTCTTGCGCTGCTCGGCGTTTATGGTGAGGACACGGACGCCGGCCATGGGAAAAGCGGTGCCAACTGGGCAGCTGACACGGTACGTGAGCTGCTAAGCCAAGCAAACGCTCATACAAGCTGCAAGCTATGGATTACGCTCTCAGGTTCCCTGCCCGTTCTTGCAGAGGCAGCTCCTGACGAATTCCTGGCTGCCGTCGACAAGGGCTTGGACGGCCAGCCTCCACTTCTCAGCGGGCTATTTGAGGCAGAAGTTGATGGTCCGATAGGCGGCTCAGCCCCCCACACTGGCCTGCTGTGGGCACTGGAGACAACCGCCTGGTCAGACCAGCACTTCGGCCAATCTGTTGAACTTCTAGCTCGCCTGGCCCACATCGACCCTGGTGGCAGGCTGAGCAACCGCCCGGCAGCAAGCCTAGCTGCTATCTTCAGTCCATGGCATCCAGATAACTCGGTCGATGCAAAACGACGGCTCGACGTACTCGATGCGATGCGCGAGCGTCATCCCAGCGTTGCGTGGGATTTGATGATTACTATGCTGCCAGAGCCGCATGGGATTCACTTCCCGACCCGCGAGCCCACTTACCGCGGCTGGAAACCAGCCAAAGTCACGGTTACGAACATCGAGTATTTCCAGGTAATCACTGGGGTGGTTGCGCGACTAGTACAAGACGCCGATGGTGAGTTCGCTCGCTGGGCGAAGCTTATCGAAAAAATGGCTAACCTAAGCCCGCCTGACCGAGAAACAGTACTTCAGGCATTGGAAGCGCACATCGAAAATGGCGAAATTTCCGAAGAGGACAAGCCGAAGCTTTGGGAATCACTCCGGTCGGTTACAGCTCAGCACCGAGAGTACTCCGAGGCTCCCTGGGCGCTTCCACCCGCGGAACTTGAGAAAATCGACCGTCTTCAGTCTCTCCTTCAGCCCGATTCACCAATCAATCGTCACGCTTGGCTCTTCCAGGATTACACACCTCCTGTTGAAGGCTATTCAATTGGCCGTGACTATCAAGCCTACGAAGCCGCAGTCGCGAAAGCCCGCATGCGCGCAGTAGCTGAAATCGACAACAGCGGTGGCTACGAGGCGCTACTGCGGCTAGCCGAAATGGCCACCCAAGCCGAATGGGTTGGCGTAGCAATCGCGGATGCCACCGAGGCCAAGTATGAAAGTGAACTTGTCAGCCTACTGGAGTCCCCTGATGCCGCTGAGGCCAATCTGAGCGCGAGCTATCTAGCGCGCCGCTTCGATCAGGCTGGCTGGCCATGGCTAGAGGGGCTGCTGGAGCGCTACCCGGCTCTGTCGGCCAAGCAGCAAGCCATCTCACTGCTGCAGACGCGCAACTATCCAAAGGCTTGGCAACGCGCCGACGAGCTTGGCGTTGATGTTGCCCGCCAGTTCTGGAGTCTATTCCGACGTTGGGGCCTTGGTGACTTCCAGCATACATCCGACGCAGCGCAGCGACTGATGAAGGCCGGCCGAAACGTGGCCGCACTTGACCTTATACAGCTATACATGAACCGCGAAGACGCCGACGTTGAATCGCTTCTAAAACTTGGCTGCTCAGCCCTTGAGGCAATCAAGGATGACGACCACGACCTAGACCTTCTAAGGCTCTTCACCTTCGAGCAGTTCTTTAGCAGCCTTTATGAACATGAAGCTGCAGTGGGCTGGGAACGCATTGCTCGCCTAGAATGGATGTTCCTGCCAGCCTTGGGTTATGACGCGGATCCCAAAATGCTCGGCCGCCTGCTGGCTAACGACCCTAACGTGTTCGTCGAACTAGTTTCAGCGGCCTTTCGTTCAGCATCAGAAGATCAAGAAGCAAGCCCTACCGAAGAAGAGCGGAACAGGGCCATGAATGCATACCGTCTTCTGGCCGAGTGGTCAGCTGTCCCTGGCACAGCCGAGACCGGCGATATTGATGGTGCCGCCCTCTCGGATTGGGTTTCGAACTCCCTGCGCGGGCTGGAGGAGACCGACCGGCTGAAGATCGGGACGCAATTGATAGGCCGAGTTCTTGCCAAAGCATCACCTGATCCCGACGGCAGTTGGCCTCGCCGAGCAATTCGCGACGTACTCCAAAGCCAGCGCTCTGAAGAACTAGAGAATGGCTTTTTCCTCGGAGTCCTCAACAGTCGGGGCGTAACGAGTCGTTCCCTCGAAGAGGGAGGGGCTCTGGAACGATCTCTCGCGTCGAAGTACCGAGAATACGCCTCTCAGTGTGCCGACCAGTGGCCCCGTGTAGCTTCGTTGTTGCGTTCTCTCGCCGATTATTACGACCGTGATGCCCGCGGTGAAGACAACTCTGCTGAGCTATTCCGACGGGGTTTGGATGAGTGAATCGCCGACAGGCTCACAGAGAAGACTCACGGTCTCTCGCCGTGAGCCTTCTTCGTGCTCAGTAAGAGCCCCGCCTCGAAGATCGGGTCCGGGCATGCAGTTGGCCGAAGCAGACAGCTTCAACCCTTACGTCTTACGCCTCGCTTTCTCAGCAGCTCCTTGACGCTAGTCAGGCTCAAGTTGTACCGAGCTGCCAGCGTTCGCTGGATGTTCCTGCTCGGAACTCTCGGATGATCGTCTGAACAGTGCCCTCTTCCAGTCGGTCGCTCAGTCGCCAGACGCGCCCAGCACGACCGCGTACGCTTTCGTCTTCTGACTCCGGCTGAGAGTGGTCTCGTCCAACAGCTCTCAGGGCTGCTTTCACGAGGCGTTCTTGCAGGTCAGCGCAGTTCGAGTAACGTCTGACAAGCTCCAGGAACAGATGGGAACTCAGTAACTGCCTGTCGCGAAGACTGGGTGAAATTATTCACTCGGGCTCGCGGTAAACAACCCATCAGGGCTGCGGTGCTGGCCGGGGCCGTCCCGTTGTGGTATTGCAGCGCGGTGTTTCTGTCAGTATTGCTGGCGGGATGCCCCGTGGGCGGTCCCAGGATCGGGGATGCCGGGAGGCGATGAGCGGTGGGCCGGGGCTGGGCGGCGCTGTGGTCGGCGCTGGCGGTGGTCCTGGCTGGCGTGCTGGCGGTGGTCGCCGCGCTGGCGGCGGGCGCGGTTCCCTCCTCGTGGGGGTGGGCGCATAACCCCACCGTGCTGTGGGGCATCACCGGCGGGGTGGTCGTGGCGTCGGTGGTCATCGGCGTGCTGCAAGCGCGGTCCTCGGGCGACCCCGGCAAGTCGGGCGGCCCGGCGCAGCTTACTCGGGTGCGGGCGTCGGGGTCGGGCCAGGCTATCGGGATTAACACCGGGACGGTGATCCACCACGCCGGGACGGTCAACATCGGCCCCGCGCCACCGGGCGGCACGGCTGAGCAGGCGAGCGCGGCACCGGGCTTAGACAGTGGCCATGCGGGTGACACGCTGCCCGCGCGCAATCCGGTGTTCACCGGCCGGGCCGGGGCGCTGGCAGGCCTGGCCGGGAAGCTGGCGGGCGGGCCGGTGGCGGTGGTCGCGGTGCGCGGCCTGGGCGGGGTCGGCAAGTCCCAGCTCGCGCTGGAGTACGCCCACCGGGAATGCGCATCCGGCCGGTACGAGGTGGCGGGGTGGGTGCGCGCCGACTCGCCCGTGACGATAGCCGAGGACCTGGCCGCCCTCGGCCCGCTGCTCGGCCTGCCCGGCGGCGCAACGACGGGCGAGCGAGCCGGGCAGGTAGTCACCGCCCTGGGGGCGCGTGCGGACTGGCTGGTGGTCTTCGATAATGCTCACCGGCCGGGTGACCTTCAGGGGTGGCTGCCGGGCGGTGCCGGGCACGTGCTGATCACCAGCCGGGAACGGGCCTGGAGCGGCACCGCCGCCCAGATAGACCTGGACACCTTTACCCGCGCCGAGGCGGTGGAGTTCATCTGCCAGCGGTCGGGATGCGAGGACCGGGCGGCGGCCGGGGAGCTGGCCGACGCGGTGGGGGACCTGCCGCTGGCGCTGGCGCAGGCCGCCGCCTACATTGACGCCCGGTCCATGACAATCTCCGCTTACCTGGGCCTGTACCGAGACCCGGCGCTGGCCGTGCGGCTGCGGGACGCGGGCCTGGACTCCGCGGAATACCCCGCCAGCGTTGGCTCGACATGGCTGATCAACTTCACCCAGCTCGCCGCGGAGCGCGCGGTGGCGGTGGAGCTGCTGCGGCTGTGCGCGTTCCTGGACCCTGACGACATAGACCTGGACCTCCTCACCACCGGCCGGGCCGAAGCGGGCAAGGACCTGCGCCGAGTGCTGGGGGACCGGCTGGAGCGCGCCGAGACCGCCGGGGCATTGGCCGCCGCCAGCCTGGTCACCGTCCCCGCAGACGGGCACCTGCGCATCCACCGGCTCGTCCAGGCCGTCACCCGCGACCAGCTCGACGACGACCAGGCCGCCGCCTGGACCACCCGCGCCCTGAACCTCATCGCGGCCATCTTCCCCGACGACCCGCAAGACCACCGGACCTGGCCGGTCTGCGCCAGCGCCGCGCCGCACGCGGAGGCCGTCACCGGCCACGCGGCCAGCTTCCCCGCCCTGGCCCCCAAGGCCGCCGCCCTGCTCCACGACCTCGGGATCTACCTCCTGGTATCGGCGCAGCTGACAACCGCCCGCGCCACCTTCCAGCGCGCCCTGGCCATCAAGGAGGCCGCCTACGGCCCCGACCACCCCGAGGGCGCCAGGACCCTCAGCAACCTGGGCATCGTCCAGCGGCAGCTGGGGGACCTGGCCGACGCCCGCGCCACCCAGCAACGCGCCCTGGCCATCGAGGAGGCCGCCTACGGCCCCGACCACCCCGAGGTCGCCAGCACCCTCACCAACCTGGGCATCGTCCAGCGGGAGCTGGGCGAGCTGGCCGACGCCCGCGCCACCCAGCAGCGCGCCCTGGCCATCAAGGAGGCGGCCTACGGCCCCGACCACCCCCAGGTCGCCATCACCCTCACCAGCCTGGGCAGCGTCCAGCAGGAGCTGGGCGAGCTGGCCGACGCCCGCGCCACCCTCCAGCGCGCCCTGGCCATCAACGAGGCCGCCTACGGCCCCGACCACCCCCAGGTCGCCATCACCCTCACCAACCT
>Ga0208589_1000850_pt1 | contig 13489 bp, 12 predicted proteins | sample NGESurshal092012_2_FD_184486 | JGI IMG/M metagenome (GOLD analysis project Ga0208589, IMG submission 184486) | Arctic peat soil microbial communities from Barrow, Alaska - NGEE Surface sample F53-2 shallow-092012 (SPAdes) | ecosystem: Environmental > Terrestrial > Soil > Wetlands > Peat ... | reverse complement strand
CCCGCCACTCCCGTCTTGCCGCGAGACTTGCCGCGCCGGCGGCGTTGCAGGTTTTTCACGGCAACCTTTGGACACCATCAAGCCCGCAATCACCAGGGACCTCGGCAGCTCGAGCGGTCACCCTCCGCGGCGTTCGCAGCGCTGACAAACCCCTGCTTTGACAGGGAAGATCAAGCAGGAATCAGACGGGGCCCTTGCTCGGCGCCTTGTGTCATTATGGCCAAGACGGCATGAGTGGCGCTCTGCGGACGTCACCGAAGTTCCAACAGCCATGAACACGGTCGGGTCGCGGTCCGCGGACCTGCGCTCCGGCAATGGGAGCCGAGCGTGCTGCTGCGGATCAACCTGATACTGCTTGTCGCATTCGCGCTCGGCATGTTCGCGATCTCCCTCGTCGTGACATCGACGTTGCAGGACAACGCGACGCGCGAAGTGCTTGCCCAGGCCGGCTTGATGCTGGACAGCGCTGCGGCGATCCGCTCCTACACGGAAACCGAGATCGGGCCGCTGCTCGAGGACAAGATGATCAGCGCGTTCCGCCCGCAGAGCGTGCCGTTCTACGCCGCGACGCAGAACTTCCTCACGCTGCACAAAGAGCACCCCGACTACTCGTACAAGGAAGCTACGCTCAACCCGACCAACCCACGCGACCGCGCGACCGACTGGGAGGCAGACATCGTGCAACGATTTCGCAACGACAGCACCACCAGGCAAGTGACCGGAGCACGCGATACCCCGATGGGGAGAACCTTGTTCATGGCGCGCCCGATCCGCGTCGATTCCGAGTGTCTGGGTTGCCACAGTCTGCCTTCGGCAGCCCCGCCAACGATGCTGGCACGCTATGGCAGCGACCACGGATTTGGCTGGCAGCCCAACGAGATTGTCGGTGCGCAGATCATCTCGGTGCCGCTCGCCAGCGCGGAGTCGAGCGCCCGACGTGTCCGCCGCGACGTGCTGACCGCCATCGCCGCGATGTTTTTCAGCGTACTGCTGGTCATCAACGCTTCGCTTTATGTGCTGGTCATCCGCCCGGTGCGCCGGATCGCGCGGATAGCCGACCGGGTGAGCCTCGGCGATACCTCGGCCGCGGAATTTCCGAGCAGCGGCGGACGTGAGGTGGCAGCGCTGTCGGCCGCCTTCAACCGCATGCGCAAAAGCCTGGACAAGGCGCTGCGGATGCTTGGCGACTGAGCCATGGCACACGACATATTCGTCAGCTATTCGCAACCGGACCGGGACGCCGCGTTCGCTCTCGTGCAGCGCCTGGAGGCGCGCGGCATCAGCGTGTGGATCGCGCCGCGCGACGTGTCCCCGGCGGCCGATTGGGCCGCGGAAATCATCGATGCGATTTCCAGTGCGCGGCTCATGGTTCTGGTTTTCTCCGGCAGCAGCAACGACTCGGGCCAGGTGCGGCGCGAGGTCGAGCGGGCCGTGCACAAGCAGTTGCCGATCCTTCCGTTCCGGATCGGGGATGTGCTGCCATCGAAGAGCCTGGAGTACTTCCTCAGCGCACAACACTGGATGGACGCGTTCCCGCCACCACTCGCGCCGCACATCGATCGCCTGTGCGATTACCTCAATGTGGCCCTCGGCGAATCCGCCGCCCACGACCTGCCAGCCGAACACCGGCAGTCGCGGGGCGCCGGGCCAGCCGATATCAATCATCCGGCCGGCAGCGTCGATGCCGCGCACCTGCGCCTGCTGGAGGCCGAACTCGCAAGACGCATCGGGCCAGTGGCCGGGCACCTGGTACGTCGGGCCGCGCAGGGTGGCGGCAATCTGGATGCCCTCGCGCTGCGCCTCGCACCGGAAATCGATGGCGAGTCGGAACGACGGATATTCCTTGAGGCCTGCTGGCAGATCGGCAAGGGCAAATAGCGGACGGGACAATCGTGCATGCCCTGCTCTCCGCGCCGCTCACCGCACGCCGTGCATCAGCCGGTTGATCAACGGCGCGATCAACAACAGCAACACGCCGGCCCCGGCCAGCAGCCAGAAGCTGAAGGTGAAGCCGGACAGCGCCGAAGCGGCGGTCATGCCACTGGTGCCGCTGATGCGGCTGGCCAGGAAGCCGGACAGGTTGCCGCCCACCGCCAGCGACAGGAACCAGCCGCCCATCGCCACGCCCACCAGTTTGGGCGGCGCCAGCTTGGTCACCATCGACAGGCCGATCGGCGACAGGCACAGCTCGCCCACCGTCTGCATCACGTAGCACAGCACCAGCGGCCAGAGCGGAATCAGCCCGGCCGGGCCGAGCAGCCGCGACAGCGCATAAACCAGCACCGCGAAGCCCACCGCGTTGAAGATCAAGCCGAAGCCGAACTTGCGCGGAATCGACGGCTCGCAATGCCGCCGATTCAACCATGCCCACACCAGCGTCAGCGGCGGCGCCAACACGATGATCGCCAGCGGACTGACCGACTGGAACCAGCCCACCGGAAACATCCAGCCGCCGAACAGCTTGCGGTTCACCAGGTTCTCGGCGAGGAAATTGAACGAGGTGCCGAGCTGGTAATAGAACATCCAGAACAGCACGTTGAACGCGAAGATGATCAGCATCGCCAGCACGCGGTGCAGTTGTACCCGGCCGGGACGGATCGCCTCGACGATCAGCATCGCCGCCACGCCGACGAAAAGCAGGCCGAGGAGCCACTGCAGCCCCGCCGCGCCGACCCGCGCCAGCAGCAGATACACCAGCGGCACCGCCACCAGCGAACCCAGCGCCACCCATGCCACGCGCCAGCGGCTGGCCTGGTCCGGTGCCGGCCGCCCCACGCCCTTCAGCTGGCGCCGGCCAAACCAGAACCACAGCAGACTCAGCAGCATGCCCACGCCCGCGGCGGCGAACACCAGTTTGTAGTTCTGCTGCAGCGGCGTCGCCGTGAAATGGCTGGCCAGCCAGCCGGTGAACAGCGGCGCCACGAACGCACCGGCGTTGATGCCCATGTAGAACAGCGTGAAGCCGCGGTCGCGGCGCGGATCGTCCTTGCCGTACAGCTGCCCCACCATCGAGGAGATGTTCGGCTTGAACAGGCCGTCGCCGACAATCACCAGCGCCAGTCCCAGCAGTAACATCGCGCGGCTCGGCAACATCAGCGTGAACAGACCCGCCGCCATCACCGCCGCGCCGAGCAGGATCGTGCGCTGATAGCCGATCAGCTTGTCCGCCACGTAACCGCCGAAGATGCCGGTGGCATAGATCAGCGCGGTGTACGCGCCAAAGATGCCGCTGGCCCACGCCTGGCCGGACGCGTCGCCATGGTAGAACTGCGCCACGATGTAAAGCGCCAGCGCCCAGCTCACGCTGTAGAACGCGAAGCGTTCCCAGAACTCGGTCATGAACAGCATCCACAGCGGACGCGGATGACCGAGCAGCTGCGGATAGTCCGGCGCGCTCCCGTCGATGTGCGTGGCCTCGCTCATGCAATCCCCTTCAGATGCCTGCAAGACGCCAGATGTAGCTGGCTACCGCATCCGACGTCAAACGGTTTATCCGGGCAAGCATGCATCGATGACCATGAAAGCCGTCATTCCCGCGAAGGCGGGAATGACGGCTTGGTCTTGTTGAAGATCTTCCGTGGTGCAACCAACAGCCTGTTAATGCACACCGTGCATCAGTTTGCGGATCCACGGTGCCGCCAGCAGGAAAACCACGGCCACGCCCAGCCCCCAGCCGAACAGTTGGCCGTAGACATGCACGTAATCGGCCATGCCGCCAGCCGCGCCGGTCACCGGCGCCTGAATGGTCCGGGTCGCGATCCAGCCGGCCAGCTGGTAGGCCAGTGCCACGCCGAAGAACCAGCCGCCCATCGCCAGCGACGCCTCCTCCGGCGCTGCCAGCTGGCCCACCAGCGCGTAGCCGATCGGTGACAGCGCCAGCTCGCCCAGCGTCTGCAGCAGATAGCACAGCGCCAGCGGCCACCATGTCATGTGCCCGCTGGGGGTCTGCAGATGATCGATCGCGTACACCAGTACGCCATAGCTCGACGCGACCAGCAGCAGGCCGATGCCGAACTTGCGCGGCGTCGACGGATCATGCCCGCGTCGATCCAGCCACGGCCACAGCATCGCCAGGAACGGAGCCAGGATCAGGATGTACAGCGGATTGGCCGACTGGAACCAGCTGAAGTCGAACGGCGCATCGATGTGATCGCGGGCGAGGAAATTGAGCGAAGTCACGCCCTGCAGGCTGAATGCCCAGAACACCACCAGCGCCACGAACAGCAGCAGCAGGGCGAGGTAACGCTGGGTCTGCACACGGTCGCGCCGGCGCAGGCAGCGGATCACGAAATACAGCACCAGCAGCCCCATCAACGCGTACATGGCCCAGCGCAGCACCATCGGCCAGGCCAGCAGCAGCGCGGTCGGATACAGCAGCACGGCCATCGCCAGCAGCACCCACACGACAGCCATCGGTCCGTGCAGATGATCGCCTTCGGGCAGCACCCGATCGAGCTTGTGCTTGCGCCACTGGAACAGCAGCGCCGCCAGCGCCATGCCCACGGCGGCCGCGATGAAACCCCAGCGATAACCGTAGCGATGCCCGATGAAGTCCGCACAGACGAACGGCGTGACGAACGAACCCAGATTGATCGCTAGGTAGTACAGCGTGTAGCCGCCATCGCGGCGCGGATCGTCGGCGGCATAGTTGCGACCGATCAATACGGTCAACGGAATGCCCAGCCCCGTCGCCAGCGCGAACAACGCCATGCCCAGTTCGAAGCCGAACAACATGGGCAACGCCATCAGCCCCAGCGCCAGCACGCACAGCCACAGCGACATCGCCAGCGCACGCGTCTCGCCGAGAATCTTGTCGGCCACGTAGCCGCCGACGATCGGCGCGGCATACATCAGCGCGAGAAAGCCGCTGGTCAGCAGGTCGGCCTGCCGCTGCGCCGCCGCTGCCCCGAGGTTCGCGTAGAAGTTCTGCGCGATGTACGGCGCGAGAAACGCGCGGAATCCGTAGAAGGCGAAGTTCAGTCCACCGTTACGGCCAGCAGCATCCACAATTGGCGCGGATGACCCCAGCGGTCAGTGGTGCCTGGCCGTGACAAGTCGGTGGCAAGCTCGCTATTCATGCGGATTCCCCTGCGCCTGGGAGTGACGGCATTCGGATCGCTGTGGGCGACAAAGGTTCAACTCACTCCAGCACGGTGCGCACATCCAGCAGCTCGGGGAAGAACTCCAGTTCAAGCGCCTTCTTCAGGAAGCTCACCCCGGACGATCCGCCGGTGCCGGGACGGTGGCCGATGATCCGCTCCACCGTTTTCATGTGGCGGAAACGCCACAGCTGGAAACTCTCCTCCACATCCACCAGCTGTTCGCACAGGTGATATTCCGGCCAGAAGCCCGCGCGCTCCTCGTAGATGCGCTTGAGTGCCGGCAGCAACGCTTCGTTGCGCTGGTAGGGCTGCGTCCAGTCGCGTTGCAGCAATGCCGCCGGTACGGCATGACCGCGGCGTGCCAGATAGCGCAGGAATTCGTCGTACAGGCTGGGCGCTTCCAGCACGGCACGCAGCTCGGCCTGTGCGGCCGGATCGTGCGCAAACACCTTCAGCATCGCCGCATTCTTGTTGCCGAGCAGGAACTCGATCTGCCGGTACTGCAGCGACTGGAAACCGGACGATGGCCCCAGCACGCCGCGGAACTCCAGATACTCGGACGGGGTCAGCGTCTCCAGTACCGCCCATTGCTCGAACAGCTGACGCTGCACCTGCTTCACCCGGGCCAGGATTTTCAGGCAGGCATCGACGTTGTCCACCTGCAGATGGGCCAGCGCGGCCCTCAGCTCGTGGATCAACAGCTTCATCCACAACTCGGCCACGTGATGCTGCACGATGAACAGCATCTCGTCGTGATGCGGCGGCTGGCTCAGCGGCTGTTGCGCCGCCAACAGGATGTCCAGATGCAGATAACCGCCATAAGTCATCTGACCGTCAAGATCGGTCCGGATGCCTGCCTCAAGCTCGCGCTGGTTGTCGCTCATGGTGTTCCGCACGCCTGCAAAAAAGAGCATGTTAACGGCAGTGAGTGCCGCAGACCTTGAGCATGGACAAGAAATGATCAACCTACACTGCCCTAGCGCTCACTGGCCTGCATGCCCTCGGCATCACCGGCGATCGCAAAGCCTGCAGGATGGCCGAAGTCCGCCTTCCGTACGGCCACGCATGCTGCGCTGTACCTTGCAGCGCAACATGCCGGCCTGTTATCAAGCGCGGTCTTGTTCGGTCGTTTGTGTGCCTTTACGTGTCGCGGCACCCCATCGTCCAGTCCCCTTTCCTCACTCCGGAGCGAGTCGTGACCATCGCCGCCAAGTTTGAAATCGAATACCTGCAATACCTCGATGCCGAGGGCAAGCAGGTCCGTGACGATCTGCCTGAATTCGCCAAGGATCTCGGCCACATGGTCGAGCTGTACAAGCTGATGCTGTCGACCCGCGTGTTCGACGCCAAATCGATCGCGCTGCAGCGCACCGGCAAGCTCGGCACCTATGCCAGCTGCCTCGGCCATGAAGCGGCGCATGTCGGCATCGGCAGCGCGATGAAACCGGAAGATGTATACGCGCCGAGCTATCGCGAATACGGCGCCCAGCTGTATCGCGGTGTGCAGCCGCGCGAGGTCTACATGTACTGGGGCGGCGACGAGCGCGGCAACGATTACCAGAAGGAACCGGCACGCCATGACTTCGCCTGGTCGGTGCCGATCGCCACGCAGTGCCTGCATGCGGCCGGCGCCGCGCTGGCATTCAAGATCCGCAAGGAACCGCGCGTGGCGGTATGCACGATCGGTGACGGCGGCTCGTCCAAGGGCGACTTCTACGGCGCGATCAACATCGCCGGCGCGCAGAACCTGCCGCTGGTCTGCGTCATCGTCAATAACCAGTGGGCGATCTCGGTGCCGCGCAAGATCCAGACTGGCGCGCCGACCTTGGCGCAGAAAGGCATCGCCGCGGGCCTGTTCTCGATCCAGGTGGACGGCAACGACATCATCGCCGTGCGCAAGGCGATGGAAGATGCGCTGGAGCGCGCCCGCAGCGGCAAGGGCGGCAGCGTGATCGAGGCGGTGACCTATCGCCTCGGCGACCACACCACCGCCGACGATGCCCGCCGCTACCGCGGCGAGCAGGAAGTGAAGGACGGCTGGGCGAAGGAACCGATGAAGCGCCTGCGCAACTGGCTGGTGGCCAAGGGCGTATGGGACGACGCCAAGGAAGAAGCCTGGAAGGCCGAGTGCGACGACTGGATGGACAACGAGGTGAACGCCTACCTCGAGACCAGGACACAGCCGGTCACGGCAATGTTCGACTACATCTTCGCCGAAGTCCCGGCCGATCTGGCCAAACAGCGCGACTACGTCCTCTCGCTTGAAACCCAGCTCGAATCCAAGAAGGGTCACTGAGTCATGGCACAGATCACTCTCATCGAAGCAGTCACCCAGGCACTCGCTTATGAAATGGCCCACGACGACAGCGTCGTGGTGCTGGGCGAGGATGTCGGTCTCAACGGCGGCGTGTTCCGCGCCACCCAGGGTCTGCAAGAAAAATTCGGCGAACTGCGCGTGCTGGACACGCCGCTGGATGAAACCACCATCGCCGGCGTCACCGTGGGCATGGCCGCGATGGGCATGAAGCCGATCGCCGAAGCACAGTTCGAAGGCTTCATCTACCCGATGATGGAGCAGATCGCCTGCCACGCCGCGCGCATGCGCAACCGCACGCGCGGCCGCATTACCGTGCCGGCGGTATTCCGCGCCCCCTGGGGTGGCGGCATCCGCGCGCCGGAACATCATTCGGAAGCGAACGAGCATTTGTTCACCAACATCCCCGGCCTGCGCGTGGTGATGCCGTCGTCGCCGGCGCGCGCCTACGGCCTGCTGCTGGCCGCGATCCGCGATCCGGATCCGGTGATGTTCTTCGAGCCCAAGCGCATCTACCGCCAGTACAAGGAAGAGGTGCCGGACGACGGCGAGGCGTTGCCGCTGGACGTGTGCTTCGTGCTGCGCGACGGCACCGACGTGACCCTGGTGACCTGGGGCGCGCAGGTGAAAGAAGCACTGGAGGCTGCCGACGAACTCGCTGAGCAGGGCATCAGTGCCGAGGTGATCGACGTCGCCACGCTGACCCCGCTGGACTTCGACACCATCGCCGAGTCGGTGCAGAAGACCGGCCGTTGCGTGATCGTGCACGAAGCGCCCAAGACCGCCGGTTTCGGTGCCGAGATCGCCGCACGCGTGGCCGAGGAATGCCTGTACGACCTGCTCGCGCCGGTCGAGCGCGTCACCGGCTTCGACACGCACATCCCGCTGTTCCGCCTGGAAATGAAATACCTGCCGAGCGTGGAGCGCGTCGTCGACGCGGCGAAGCGTACGCTGGCGGCAAGCTGATGCCCTTGCTCCTCCCCCTGCTTGCAGGGGGAGGTCGGGAGGGGGTAAAGCTCTTGGACTTGAGGCAAAGAGCACCCCACCCCAACCCTCCCCTGCATGCAGGGGAGGGAGCCAAACCAAACACATTCTGGAAATCGACTCATGGCTGATATCAAGACTTTCTACCTGCCCGACCTCGGCGAAGGCCTGCCCGACGCCACCGTGGTCGAGTGGCACGTCAAGGTGGGCGACAGCATCAAGCTCGATGCGCCGCTGTGCTCGATGGAAACCGCCAAGGCGGTCGTCGACGTGCCCTCGCCGTACACCGGCAAGGTCACCAAACTGCACGGCGCGCCCGGCGACATCATCGAGACCGGCGCCGCGCTGGCCGAGTTCGAGCCGGACCCGAACGCCAAGCAGCGCGCCGAAGCCGAATCCACCGGTCACCATCACGGCCCGAAGAAGAGCCCAGAAAAGAGCGTGGGCAGCCCGGCCGCGGAGACCAGCCACAAGGTGGTCGCCTCCGATGACGGCGGTGAAATCGAAGCCGGCGGCAAGGATCGCGAAGACGAAGGCACCGTGGTTGGCGCGATGGTCAGCGGCAGTCATGTACACGTCGAGCAGGCCGCCAGCATCGGTGGCGTGAAGGCGGTACCGGCCGTGCGTGCACTAGCGAAGAAGCTCAAGGTCGACCTGACCCGCGTGCGCCCGAGCGGCGCCGACGGCGTGGTGACGATGAAGGACGTGAAGGACGCCGCCGCGAATGGCAGCGCGCCCTTGCTCCCCTCTCCCTCCGGGAGAGGGGTTGGGGGTGAGGGTACGGCCAGCACCGAACCCTCATCCGCCCTTCGGGCACCTTCTCCCGAAGGGAGAAGGGAAGAACAGCGCGGCCCCGTATCGCTCGCCGGCAAACCGGTACGTACCGCGCCGCCGTCGCAGCAGGCCAGTGGCCAGCCGGAACAGCTGAAAGGCGTGCGTCGCAACATGGCCCGCGTGATGGCCGACGCCCACGCCCAGGTCGTGCCGACTACCCTGGTCGACGACGCCGACCTGCATGCATGGATCGGCAAGCAGGACATCACCGCGCGCCTGATCCGCGCGATCGTGTTTGCCTGCAAGACGGTGCCCGGGCTGAACGCGTGGTTCGACGGCAAGAACCTCACCCGCACCCTGCATCCGCATGTCGACATCGGCATCGCGGTGGACACCGACGACGGCCTGTTCGTGCCGGCGCTGCGCAATGCCGACGTGCTCGACGGCGCCGGCATCCGCGCCGCGATCAAACGTCTGCGCACGCAAGTCGAGGATCGTTCGATCCCGGCCTCGGAGTTGTCCGGCTACACCATCAGCCTGTCCAACTTCGGCATGTTCGCGGGTCGTTATGCCACGCCCGTGGTGGTGCCGCCGACTGTCGCCATCATCGGCGCCGGCAAGCTCAGCCACGACGTGGTCGCGGTGATCGGCGGCATCGAAGTGCATCGCCGCATGCCGCTGTCGCTGACCTTCGACCACCGCGCCGCCACCGGCGGCGAAGCCGCGCGCTTCCTCAAGGCGATGCTGGACGATCTGGCCCTGCCGAGCTGAGTGGCGTTGTCATGCTTCGACAAACAGGGCGCCTCAAGGCGCCCTGTTTGTTTTCAATCGCCCATCAGTAGTCACGCACGTCCAGCAGCATGAAGCAACGCGCACTGTAGTCGCGCTCGCTCAACGGCCACGCCACGGAATCCAGCGCCAGCGTTCCGGCCGTCCATGACTCGTTGTCGAGCAGCGCCTCGCAACGCACATCGCCAGCCGGCCCATGACGGTGAACCAGTCGCAGCCAATGCAATTGCGGCGTCAGCACTTCACGCTTCAGAGCAATTTCGATCGCCGCCAGCGCTTCCGCTGGAATGGGCACGGCGTTTTCGTCGGCGCCGCGCAACGTGAACGGGCCGATGAATACATCCCAGCTGCGCACGCCGATGTCCCACGAGGTGATGCGCATCCGGCGATCGTCGGTGACGTACCAGCAGGCAGCCAGCAGCAGGTGGAAAACATTCTGTTCGAACGTGTGCAGGGCATCGCGACAGCCGGCGTCCCCGTTGCCGATACCGGCAAAACTCTCCTCGATACGACGCTCCTCGCTCAGCACCACGTCGACATCGAGGCGGCCCGGTTCACCTGCGCTACCTTCATGCCACTCGGCACGGATGGCAGGAAAATCGTCGTCGGTGACCAGCCAGCCATCTTCGTCGGCATCCAGTTCGACATCGTGCCGTTCGAACAACCGCAGCAGATATTTCTGCAGCGCCGCACTATTCATGGGCATCCTCGCTCGGTCGCGGCTGAAGCCGCTCCCACAAAACATCATTCGATTGGCAGCGGCAGTTCGCGCCAGGTCAGATACACGCGAAGATCGAACTCCCGCTGGTGGTAGTCCGGCAACATGTACTGGCACAGCTGGTAGAACGCCTTGTTGTGGTCGTATTCCTTCAGGTGCGCCAGCTCGTGCACCACGATCATGTGCAGGAATTCCGGTGCGGCGCCCTTGAACAGTGCGGCCACGCGGATTTCCTTCTTCGCCTTGAGCTTGCCGCCCTGCACGCGCGAGATCGCGGTGTGCAGCCCCAGCGCGCGTTGCACCACATCGAGTTTGCTGTCGTACAGCACCTTGTCGATGCCCGGCGCATTTTTCAGATACTGCTGTTTCAGTTCCATCGTGTAGGCGTACAGCGCCTTGTCGCTCTGCACTGCATGGCGATCGGGATAGCGCTTGGCCAGATGTTCGCCCAGGCGTTCCTGCGCGATCAGCTGGCGCACCTTGTCCTGCAAGGGGGCGGGATATGCCTGGAGATATTTGAGCGGCAGCATGATGCGTATTCTCGCACTGCATCGAGTTCACGCGTGGCAGTGCGGCGAGAGATGTTCGGTCTGCACCTCAGCCGCTCGGGCAGATGCCAGCCGAAGCCAGGATCAGCGACGCCGTACCCAGCATGCGTAACGCAGCAACATCGCCAGCACCAGCACCGCGACGAACGCCCCGTAGCCATACAGTGCGGGCATGACCTGCTGCCAGATGGCTCCACTGGCGCGGCCGAGCTGGTCGATGGGCGGCAACGTGGCCATGTCGAAACCGAGCAGCGCGCTCAGCACCACCGCCATCGCCGCCAGCAGCAACACCACAAAATCGAAAACACGCCGACCCGAGGTGCGCGGCAGACTCTTCGGATAGGCCCAGTAGACCCAGCCGAGTATCAGCAGCCACGGTGCAAGCAGCAGGATGGCGAGGTAGCGCATCGATCAATCACTCCTTCGGCTTGAGCCGCCGCGCATCATTCCTGCGCGGCGAGCTGATCCAGCACCGCTCGCAGTTGTGTCAGCGCTGCGTCGCGTGACGGCTCGTCGCGGTAGTCGGGCGTACTGGCGACCCGTTCGCCATCCAGATACAGGGTCATGCCCTGTGGCTGGATCTGCAGCACGGCACCGGCCGCGCCCAGCGCCTTGAGGCGCTTTTGCAGCGCGCCGGCCGCCTTCGGATCGGCGAACGGCATCGACAGCAGCAGCTCCTCGCCTTCCGCGGAGAACAGGCGAAAACGGAAGCTGCCATCGGCGTCGCGGAAACTCGCGAAGCGCGGCAATTTGCCCTGCTTCGTTGCCACCTTCGGCTGGGCGGCTGCGATCGCTCCTGTAACGGCCGAACGCAGCCCCAGCACATCGCGCAGTGCGGCGATTTTCGGCGTGGCAATCGCGCGCGCTTTCTGCGCACCCTGCTGCAGGATCGTCTCGATCGCCGCCGGATCGGCCATGAACGCCTCGTAGTGTTCGCGCATGGGCGCCACATCGGCTTCGATACGCTCGTACAACACCTGCTTCGCATCGCCCCAGCCGAGACCGTCCAGTAACGCCTGGCGGAACTCCGCCGTCTCGGCCACGCTGGCAAACGCGCGAAAAATGGTGAACAGCGAAGAGCTGTCTGGATCCTTCGGCTCGCCCAGCCTACGCGAGTCGGTGACGATGCGCATGATCGCCTCGCGCAACTGTTTCGCGCCACCGGCGAACAGCGGGATCGTGTTGTCGTAGCTCTTGGACATCTTGCGGCCGTCCAGTCCAGGCAGCGTGGCCACCTGCTCCTCGATCAGCGCTTCGGGCAGCACGAAGAACTCGCGGCCGTGGATATGGTTGAAACGCTGGCCGATATCGCGCGCCATCTCGATGTGCTGGACCTGGTCGCGCCCCACCGGCACCTTGTGCGCATCGAACGCGAGGATGTCGGCCGCCATCAGCACCGGATACATGTACAGGCCGGCGGTGATGCCGACATCGGCGTCCACACCGTTCTCCGCATTCTTGTCCACGGCCGCCTTGTACGCGTGCGCGCGATTGAGCATGCCCTTGGCAGCGACGCAGGTGAGGAACCAGGTCAGCTCGGGGATCTCCGGAATATCCGACTGCCGGTAGAACGTCACCCGTTGCGGATCCAGTCCGGCCGCCAGCCAGCTGGCGGCGATCTCCAGTCGCGAACGCTCGATGCGTGCCGCATCGTCGCTCTTGATCAGCGCGTGATAATCGGCCATGAAAAAAAACGCATCGACGTCGGCACGCCGGCTGGCTTTGATGGCGGGGCGGATCGCGCCCACGTAATTGCCCAAGTGTGGGGTACCGGTGGTGGTGATGCCGGTCAATACACGAGTCTGCATGGCGTTCGCTTGTGTTGTCTTGAGATCGAGGCAATCAGCGGATGAGCGTGGACTTGCCGAACAGCGACTCGACCAGGTCCACCGCCAGTTTTGCGGTCTGGTTGCGCTCGTCGTACGCCGGGTTCAGCTCGACGATATCCAGTGAGCCCATGCGGCCGGTGTCGGCGATCATCTCCATGCACAGTTGCGCCTCGCGGTAATTCGGGCCGCCACGCACGGTGGTGCCAACACCCGGGGCGATGCTGGGATCGAGAAAATCGACATCGAAGCTCACGTGCAGGTGGGTGTTTTCGTCGACGCCGGCCAGTGCCTCCTCCATCACGCGCTTCATGCCGACCTCGTCGATCTGGCGCATGTCGTAGACGCTCATGTTCGCCTCGCGCACCAGCCGTTTCTCGTCCTCGTCCACCGAACGGATACCGATATAGCGGAACACATCGGGTGTGGTCGCC
>Ga0208589_1000849_pt1 | contig 13523 bp, 10 predicted proteins | sample NGESurshal092012_2_FD_184486 | JGI IMG/M metagenome (GOLD analysis project Ga0208589, IMG submission 184486) | Arctic peat soil microbial communities from Barrow, Alaska - NGEE Surface sample F53-2 shallow-092012 (SPAdes) | ecosystem: Environmental > Terrestrial > Soil > Wetlands > Peat ... | reverse complement strand
GTACACCACGATGACCTACCGCTCCACCGGCCTGCGGGCCGAGGGTGACCACTACATCCTGGACGGGGAGCTGACCCTCAAGGACGTCACCAAGGAGGTCCCGCTCACCGTCGAGCTCAACGGCTTCGGCCCGGACCCCTTCGGCGGCACCCGCGCCGGGTTCACCGCCACCACGGAGATCAACCGCCGCGACTTTGGCGTAAACTTCAGCGCCCCGATGGAGACCGGCGGCGTGGTCGTGAGTGACAAGATCGGCATCCAGCTGGAGATCGAGGCCGTCCTCAAGGCCTGAGACCAGCGGCGCACGGCAGCGCTGGGCCAGCTCCGGCCAGGCGTTCCGCAATGAGCCACCCGCGCGGGCGGGGACGCGAATCGCGTCCCCGCCCGCGCGCGTCTGGGCGGGTCCCCCTGCACTTTCCGCGCCGGGCGCGCTATAAGGGGGTAAGGGCGATGACCGGATGACCGGGCGCCGAGTAAGGATGGCCAGAGTGAGGGGTACGCGGTGAAAGCCGTTATCTATGACCGCACCGGCCCGGCGGCCGAGGTGCTGCGGGTGGTGGATATCGAGCGGCCGCAGCCAGGTCCGGGTGAGGTCCGGGTGCGGGTGCACGTATCGGGAGTCAATCCGACCGACGTCAAGAGCCGCGGCGGCGCGACCCCGCGGCCCATCGACGGGTTCCAGATCCCCCACCAGGACGGTGCTGGCGTAATCGACGCGGTCGGCCCGGGCGGGCCCGGGGACCGGATCGGCCAGCGGGTGTGGGTGTACCTCGCCGCCGCCGGGCGCCGCTGGGGGACCGCCGCCGAATGGGCCGTGGTCCCGGAGAACCACGCGGTGCCGCTGCCAGACGGCGTCTCCCTGGAGCTCGGTGCCAGCCTGGGCGTGCCGGGCCTGACCGCGCACCACCTGGTGTTCGCGGACGGTCCGGTCAAGGACGCCACGGTCCTGGTGGCGGGCGGGTCCGGGGCGGTCGGCCATTTCGCCATCGAGTTCGCGGCGTGGGGCGGGGCGGGCCAGGTGGCCTCAACCGTCAGCACCCCGGCCAAGGCCGAGCTGGCCCGGGAGGCCGGCGCCGCCCACGTGGTGTACTACACCGACGCCGACGCGGCCAGCCAGATCACCGCCGCGGTGGGGCCGGTAGACCGCATCGTCGAGGTGGCGCTGGGTGCGAACCTGCAGCTTGACCTGGCCGTCTCCCGGCCGGGCACGGTGCTGGCCTGCTATGCGGCTGAACCCCACGACCCGGTGCTGCCCGTCCGGGCCTGCATGAACGCCGGCATCGTGCTCCGGTTCATGCTCCTGTACACCCTGCCCCAGGTGGCCCTGGATCAGGGGATCGCCGACATCGGGACCGCCCTGAGGGCGGGTGCGCTGACCGAGCTGCCGGAGCACCGCTTCGGTCTGGAAGAGATCGTCGCGGCACACGAGGCCGTGGAGCACGGGACGACCGGCAAGGTCCTGGTCATCCCCGGCTGACCGCGCCCCGGGCCGGAAGACCCAGAGCCGAGGACAGCCCGGCGCGGCGCACCTGCTGGTGCACCGGGCCGGGCCGCCTGCGTGACGGCTGGTTTCCCGGGCCTACCCGATCGACCGCAGGCCGGAGATGAAGGCCTGTCCCGCCGGGGTGCCGACGCCACCCATGTTGTCGTAGCCCGGCAGTGTTACCTGCCCGGTGTAACCGAACATGTTGCTGTTCTGGTCATCGAATGTGCTCAGGGCCCATGCCCCGCAGTCGTGCGGGTCGCAGGCCACACCACGGTAGGCGACCGGGCTACTGCTGGTCAGGGGCAGCGTGTCGGTCAGCGCACTGCTGCCGGCCAGCTGGTAGAGCGCCGGGTTGGCAAACCCGAACGCGGGCTGGCCCTGCTGGGCCGCGGCGACCATCCCGGCGACCAGCGGGGAGGACTCGCTGGTGCCGCCGACCGGGAACTGGCCGTAGGTCGGTGGCCTGCCGCTCTTGTTGTGGAAGGTGAGCAAGCCCACCGCGAACCCGGTGAAGGGATCGGCGTCGGCGCTGATGTCGGGCACCGAGCGGACCGTGCCGCCCCGGTTGCCCGGCGGCGTCGCCAGGGCCGTCGGCACCACGCTGTCCTGGTACGACGGCTCGGCCCAGATCAGGCTGGGCCCGCCGCCCGAGGCGCCGTTCTCACCCAGGAAGATCCACGACTTGCCGATCAGCAGGGATATGCCGTCGGACCAGCCGGTCTCGAACAGCCGGGTGCCACCCTTGCCGATGCCGAGGGTGGTGCCGCCGACTGCGATGGCGTACGGATCACTCGCGGGCTCGTACACGCCGGAGCCGTCCCCAGACGAGAAGTACATCCCGACACCCTCGGCCGCGGCCTGGACCAGGATGGCGTGCTCGATGTCAGTGATGTAGGGCGCCTGCTCCTCGTCCCCGCTGCCCCAGGAGTTGGACGCGATCGTGGCCAGCGGGTGGCCGCCGGTCCCCAGCACGGCCAGGTCGGCGTTGAAGAGGCCCTGCAGTCCGAAGTCGCCCCCATTGCAGCTGTCCCCGCCGACCACCAGCTGGTTAGCGCCGGGGGCCATCGCGTAGGACGCCTCCACGTCGAGCTGCTCCTCGACGTAGAACGGGTCCCCGCAGGCGCTGCCCCGGCCCAGGGACAACTCCGCGTACCGGCTGGCGGCCGGGGCGGGCACCCCGTTCTTCTTCGCGTAGTCCTTCAGCGTGAGGAACATGTCCTGGGTCAGGCCCAGCTCCACCAGGGCGACCGTCTGGCCGCTGCCGTCCGCCGCCGTACTGGCCCCGTACGCCTTCCGCAGCTGGGTCGCGCTGTAGCCGCAGTTGTCCGTCGGGAAGGACGTGGTGCCGAACTGCTTCGGCAGGCCGGTCGCGACGTGTTCCCCGTAGTAGTACGAGCAGGGCACCGACTTGGGTGCGGCCCCCGCCGAGGGCCGGGGCGCGGTCTTGCCGATGGCGGTGGCGCTCGGCCGCTGCAGAGGGAGCAGGGGGGCGGCGTTGTCCAGGCCGGTCACGCCGAGCACACTGCGGGACAGGGAGGCGGGGACGGAGATGGCGGTGCTGTTGGCGCGGAGCCGGTAGGGGCCCGCGTTGACCGCTGACGTCGCCTGGTACTGCCGGAGAGTGGTGCGGAACGCCGTGTCGATGACCGAGGCGGTCCCGGTGGCCCGGATGTAGGAGCGCAGCGGGTTGGCCCGGACGCCGGTGAACCCGGCGGAGCGCATCCAGGACTCGACCTTGGCCGCCTCGGCCGCCGGCGCGCCGAACCGCGTCGCGTACGCGGCCGGGCTCAGGTAGTGGCGGAACGTCACGCTGCCGGGCGTGCTCACCGCGCTGGCGAAGCTTTCCGCGGCGGCGGTCTGCGGCTTGAGCCACACCTGGACCGAGAGCTTCTGGCCCTTGGCCAGGGTGCCGGTCGCCCGGGTGTGACTGGTGAACGGGACGGTGCTGCCCGCGATCCGGGCCACCGCCGGGGTGGTCGAGGCGCTCGCTAATCCGCTCGCGCCCACGATCGTCGTGCCGATGACCGCCACCGTTGCGCCCGTGGCAGCGATGAGCGACCTGGTTCTGGACATAGTTCCCCTGTCTGTGCTGTGGTTGATGCCCCGTCTGGGCGGCCTGGTGCCAGGCCTGGCCCGCCCCTGTTTATACCCACCGGAAACCCCAGGAGGGGTACACATGCCAAACTGTGACCATTTTCCGGAAATGGCGGGCAGCGGGGAGCGATCCCGGCCCGGGGGGGCCGGCCGGGCGGTGGCCGGCGGTGACGTGGCCGGCGATGATGACGCGAGAGGGGCAGCCCACCGTGACCAGGGATGAGCTGCTGGCGTACTGCCTGGGCAAGCCCGGGGCCTGGGAAGACGAGCCGTGGGAAGGTGACCTTGTGGCGAAGGTCGGCAGCAAGATCTTCGCTTTCCTGGGCGCCGGATACCCGGGCAGCCGGTCACGGTGGGACTCAAGTACGGTGCGACCCGCGAGGCGGCCGAGGAATGGCGGCTGCGCTATCCGGACGACGTGTCGGTCATGCCCTATATCGGCCGTTTCGGCGAGAATACCCTGCGGGCCGGAGGTGCGATTCCGGACGGCGAGCTTCTCGAGGCGGTGGACGCGTCCTACCGTGCGGCGGTCAGCAAGCTGCCCAAGCGGGACCGCCCCCCTTCAGCGGAGCTTGATGGCCTCCGCTAGCTCCCGGTAACCCTCGGCCGGGTCGGCGCCGGGCACGGTGAGCAGCTGGATGCTCACGTGGTCGGCCCCGGCGTGCAGGTGCTCGGTGAGGCGAACCACCACCTGGGCCGCGCTGCCGTGGACGGCCAGCGCGTCGATCAGGGCGTCGCTGCCGCCGTCGCTCAGGTCGGCGTCCGTCCAGCCCAGGCGGCGCAGGTTGGCCGTGTAGTTGGCCAGGCCCAGATACGGCTTTTCCACCCGGGACCGGCCGATCGCCCGGGCCTGCCCGGCGTCCGTGCTGATGACCACCTTCTGCTCCGGGGCCAGCAGCGGTCCCGGGCCGAGGATCTCCCGGGCCTGCGCGGTGTACTCGGGCGTGACCAGGTAGGGGTGGGCGCCCGCGGTGCGCTCGGCGGCCAGGCGCAGGACTTTCGGGCCGAGCGCGGCCAGGACCAGGCGGCCGGCCGGGACGCCGTCGTCCAGCAGGGTGTCCACGTAGCGGACCAGCGTGTCGTAGGGCTTCGCGTACTGCTGGGTCATCTCGGGGTGGCCCGCACCCACGCCCAGCAGGAAGCGCCCCGGAAACCGCTGCTCGACCCGCTGGAACGAGGCAGCGACGTCGTGCGCCTCGTACTGCCACATGTTGACGATGCCGGTCGCCACCATGAGCGTGGTCGTGGCGGCCAGGAACTCCTCGCCGGCGGCCAGATCTCCGTTAGCCGAGCCCAGCCACAGGGTGCCGAACCCGAGTTCCTCGATGCTCACGGCCAGTTCCGGCGTGACCTGGCGCTCGCCCCGCCAGATGCCGAACCGTCCGAGCTGGTCGCGCACCTGCTCCGTCATTCGGTCTGCTCCCTTGCCTCGGGCCGCGGCCGCCGTCAGCCGGCCGCCGTTCACCACCCCGGGCAACCGCCTCCGGCTGGCCGCTGTTCCCCGCTGGCCCTAGTTGTGAACCGGCCCCAATGGGTACCATGTGCGTAGAGTAGTCAAATGATTACGTAAAGAGAGGGGCGCTCGGTTATGGGGGGACCTCGAGCGACCTCGGCGGCTGCCGTGCTGTCAGACGCGCACACGTCACCATCCGCGCTGCTGGAGTTCGCGGTCAGCCAGGCCCTGATCCGGGACCCGACAGCACCCGATGCGGGCCTGCCCGAACTGCTCCGGCGCGCCGCGGCGGGGTTCGACAGCCGGGCGGCGGTCGCCCTCCGGCTGGGCGAGCCGGGAGAACCCGCGGTCATCGCCGCCTACCCGCCCGCGGCGGTGGACCCCCGCCTGATGGCGCAGCTGAGTGGGCTCCTGATCGCCCATCCGGGGGTCGTCTCGACCGGGGGCTGTGTCCAGGGACCGGTGGTCTGGCCCGGGATGGGACCAGGCCGGAACCGGGGTGGGGCGCTGATCGCCGTGGCCAGGCTGCCGGGGCAATCCGCCCCATGTGCCCTGATCCTGGTGGGGCGGCAGTCCCCGTGGACGGCCGAATCGCAGGCGATCGCGCGGGCCCTGGCCACCGTCATCGCGTCCCGGATGCGCCGGGCCGAGGATGCCAGGGAAATCGCGGAACGGCGGGCGGTCGCCGAGGCGCTGATCAATGCGGCCCCGGACGCCGTAGTCGTGGCCGACGCCCAGCGCAAGATCGTCGCCTTCAACTCCGCCGCGGAGGAACTGTACGGCCGCCGGCGTGCCGACGTGCTCGGCCAGGGCATAGCCGATCTGCTCATCCCGGAACGCAACCGGGCCGTCTTCCTGGAATCGACGGGGGAGTTCCTGCGCAGCCACGACCCCGGGGAGTTTACCGGCCGCATGCTGTTGCCTATCCTGCGCGGTGACGGCACCGAGCGGACGGTGGAGGTGACCCCGCTGCCGCTGCTGGCCGGTGGCCAGGTCTACTTCTGCAGCTTCGCCCGGGACCTGACCGAGCTGGAGCAGGTGAATACGGCGCTGGCGGCGAGCCAGGCCCGGGTGCAGCTGCTGTCTGAGCTGGCCCCCGTGGGTATCGCCCGCACCGACCACGCGGGGACATGCGTCTACGTCAACGAGCGCTGGTGCGCGATGGACGGCCAGCTGGTGAAGGATATCCTCGGCACCTCGTGGCTGGAGACCGTGCATCCCGGCGACGTCGCGCGGGTCCGGGGCGAGTGGGCCCGCGCCCGGGCGGCCCGCTCGGAGCTGCGGACCGACTTCCGGCTGCTCCGGGACGCGGGCCAGCCGCTGTGGGTGCACGCCGCCGTGACCGCGGTGCCCCACCAGGCGGACCTGCCCCGCGGGTTCATGGTCGCCCTCACCAACGTGACCGCCCGCAAGCGGGCGGAGGGGGAGCGGGACCGCCTGCTGGCCGCCGAGCAGGCCGCGGTGCGCGATCTCACCGACCAGACCGAGCGGCTGAACAGCCTGATCGCCGCGGCCGTCCCCGGCGTGCTGGTCCTGGATGAGCGGCACACGATCGTGCAGGTCAACCAGAGCCTGTGTGACCTGCTCGGCGTCGAGGATCCGCCGGTCAAGCTCGCAGGGGCCGACGCCGAGGTCTTGCGCGAGCCCATCGCGCGTACGTTCGCGCATTCTGCGGAGGTCATGCAGCGGATGACTCAGCCGGATGCGGACCGGCAGCGGGTCGACGGCCTCCGGTTCGCGACCTCGGGCGGCCGCATGCTGGAGTGCGACTACTGGCCCGTGTTCGCGGGCGGTGAGTACCGGGGCAGCTTGCTGCTGCTCTGGGACATATCCGATCGCGCCGCCGAGGAGCAGGAGCGCGACCGCCGGCTGCAGGCCGAACTCACCTCACGGCGCGCCGCCGAGCATGGCCGGCAGCAGCTGGCCGAGCAGAATGAGGAGCTGCGCGAGCTCGATGAGCTCAAGACCCGGTTCCTGGCCACCGTGTCCCATGAGCTGCGGTCCCCGCTGACGTCGATCGTGTCCTACGCCGAGCTGATCCGGGACGAGGGCGAGCTGGCCCCTACCGCGGCCCGCTTCCTGGACGTCATCGCGCGGAACGCCGAGCGGATCACCAAGCTGGTGGGCGATCTGCTGCTGCTGAGCCAGATCGAGGCCGGCGTTATCCCCCTGGATCTGGCGCCGGTACCGGTCGCGGAGGTCGTGGCCGAGGCGGTCCAGGCCGCGGCACCGGCGGCGGCGCAGAAAGGCGTCGCGCTGGACGGCGCGGCGCCGGACGGGCCGCCGGTACTGGCCGACCGGGCCCGGCTGGTCCAGGTGATCGACAACCTGATCGCCAACGCGGTCAAGTTCACCGACGAGGGCGGCCAGGTCAAGGTGACCGCGGCCGCGGACGGCCAGGAGTGGCGGATCGACGTCACCGATTCCGGGATCGGCATCCCGCCGGACGATGTGGGCCGCCTGTTCGACCGCTTCTTCCGCGCCTCCAACGCCACCTCGGCTGGCCGGCCGGGGTCCGGCCTGGGCCTGTCCATCGTCAAGGAAGTCGCCGAGCTGCACGGCGGCCGGGTGGAGGTAACCAGCACGCTGGGGGCCGGCACCACCATCCACCTGTTTCTCCCGGCCACCGCGGACGTCCGGCCAGGCGCGCACCCGGCCCCGGAGCAGGGGACAAGTGTGCCCGCCGAGGAATAACTACTTATAGTGATCTAGTGACTACTAATTGACATCGGGGGGCAGATGGACCTGAACGCGCAGGCACCGGGGGTGACCCGGTGAGCAGCGCCGGCGGGCCGGAGTCGCCCGGCCGGATCCTGGTGGTCGAGGACGACCCGGAAGCGGCCGCCTACGTCCTGCACGTGCTGCGCAAGCGCGGCGGCTTCGACGTCACCCACATCCCGGACCCGGCGGCCGCGCTGGCCCGGGCCCGGGCGGAACACTGGGATCTGGTGCTGACCGACGTGGAGATGCCCGGCATGACCGGGATCGAGCTGCTCGAGGCGGTCCGGGAGATCACCCCGGAGGTGCCCGTGGCCGTGGTCACCGCGCACCCGTCGGTGGACTACGCGGTCCGGGCCCTGCGCAACCAGGCCGATGAGTTCCTGGAGAAGCCGGTCCGCCCGGACAAGCTGGTCGCCACGGTGACCGCGCTGGTGGCCAAGGGCCGGGCGGCCCGCGAGGCCGCCCGGCAGAGCGTGCTGGCCATCGGGGCGCACCCGGACGACGTCGAGATCGGCGCGGCCGGCACGCTGGCCATGCACCGCCGGATGGGGCACGAGGTGTCGATCCTGACCCTGAGCCGCGGCGCCCGCGGCGGCACCGAGGACATCCGGGCCGGCGAGTCCAGGAGGGCGGCGGAAGTCATTGGCGCCGCGCTGTATCACGAGGATCTGCAGGACACCAGGATCAGCGAGGGCGACCCGACGATCGGCGTGATCAGCCGCATCGTCGAGACCGTGCGGCCGACCGTGATCTACACCCACTCGCTGCACGACGTGCACCAGGACCACCGGAACACGCACCAGGCGGCGCTCGTCGCCGTGCGCCAGGTGGGCCGGGTGTACTGCTTCCAGTCGCCGTCGGCCACGGTGGACTTCCGGCCCACCCGCTTCGTCGCCATCGACGAGCAGCTAGAGCGCAAGCTCGAGGCGATCGACGCGTTCGCCTCCCAGGTGGAGATCCGGGCCTACCTGGAGCCGGACCTGATCGAGTCGACCGCGCGCTACTGGTCTCGCTACTGCGAGGGCCGCTACGCCGAGCCGTTCGAGGTGGTCCGGGAAGCGGCGGTGGCCGGGCAGCACGAGCTGACTCCGGCAAAAGGCATCGTGCGCGGCGAGGACGGCGCCTGGGCCGCCGCGCCGGACCGGCGCCGCCGGCCCCGGCCCGATGATCAACTGCCGAATCAAGCACCGGAGCCAGCACCACAGCAGACCGCAAAACATATCGGGGGGGTGCCGGATGGCGCGAGATGATCTCAGCCACAGGCAGATCCGCGTGCTGGTCACCGGGGTGGGGGGACCCGCCGCGGTGTCCGTCATCAAATCGCTCAGCCTCGATCCCACCGTCCAGCTGGTGGGCGCCGACATGGACCCGTGGGCGGCCGGCCTGTACCTGCTGCCGCCAGACGCGCGGACCCTCATCCCGGCGGGCCTGGACCCCGATTTCGCCTCGGCCGTCCTGGCCCGCTGCGTCGCCCTCGGGGTGCACGTCCTGATCCCGACGGTGGACGCCGAGATGCGCCCGCTGGCCCGGGCCCGCGCCGAGTACGAGGCGGCCGGGATCGAGCTCATGCTGGCGCCGGAGCGGGCGCTGGACCTGACGCTGGACAAGCTGGCCCTGGCCCGCTGCTGTGCCGGGCACGTCCGGGTACCGCGCACCGAGTGCTTCGACGAGGCGCTCAACCCGGCGTCGTGGGAGTACCCGGTCGTGCTCAAGCCGCGCACCGGCAGCGGCTCGCGGGATATCTCCGTGGCGGCGTCCGCCGGGGAACTGGCCGGCCTGGAGCGGTCCGCGGAGTTCATCGTCCAGGAGTACCTGCCGGGCGAGGAGTACTCGATCGACGTGCTCGCCGACACCAGCACCCATGTAATCGCCGCCGTGCCCCGGCTCCGCGCCCGGGTGGACTCGGGCGTCTCGGTGGCCGGGCGCACCGTGCACGACCCGGAGCTGGAGGACCTCGGGGCCACGGTGGCCACGGTGACTGGTCTCACCTACATCGCCAACGTGCAGTGCCGGCGGGACGCGGCCGGCCGTGCGGCCCTGCTGGAGGTGAACCCGCGGGCCCCCGGCGCGCTGCCGCTGACCGTGGCCAGCGGGGTGAACATGCCCCGGCTGGCCCTGGACGCGCTGCGCGGCCTCCCGGTGCCGGACCACGTGGACTTCCGCGAGGTGGCCATGGTCCGCTTCCTCGACGAGCGGTTCATGGACCTGAGCGAAGTGCAGAAGGTCGCCGCGTGAGCATGCCCTCCGGCCTGGTCGCGCTCGACGAGGATCACCACGTCCACTCGACCTTCTCCGACGACGCGGTCAGCACCGTGGCCGAGAACGTCCGCGTGGCCCGGGAACGTGGCCTGCGGGTCCTCTGCCTCGCCGATCACGTCCGCGAGGGTTCGCCCTGGGTGCCGGACTTCGTGGCCGCGGTGCGCGAGCTCCGCCCCGCGCCGGGTATCGAGGTGCTGGCCGGTGTGGAGGCCAAGATCCTCAACGCGACCGGGGAGCTGGACCTGCCCGGTTCTCTGCGCGGGGTGGACCGGGTCCTGATCGCGGATCACCAGTACCCCGGCGATCACGGTCCGGTACCGCCGCAGGACATGCGGGACGCGCTCGATCGGCGCCAGTGCTCGGCGGGTGACATCATCGACGGCCTCATCGCGGCCACCCTCGGTGCCCTGGAGCGGGTGGCCCTGCCGCAGCTGGCCCACCTGTTCAGCCTGCTGCCCAAGATGGGCCTGGACGAGGCGGACGTGCCGGGCCCGACCCTGGACCACCTGGCCCAGGGCTGCGTCCGGGGCGGGGCGCGGGTGGAGGTCAACGAGAAGTGGGCCTGCCCGTCCCCGCGCACCATCCGGGTCCTGGCCGCGGCCGGCGTGCCGCTGGTCGCCAGCACGGACAGCCACGACTGCGCCAGCATCGGCCGCTACCCGCGGGTCCGGGGCATCCTGGATACCGCGTTCAGCAGGGCTGTGCCGGGATGACGGACTTCCTGCTGGCCATCAAGTCCCTGCTGGTGGCCTTCGTGATCCTCGGAGCGCTTCCGCTGCTGGTCGCGAACTACCAGTTCCTCCTGGTCGGGCTGCACTTCCGGCGGCTGCATTACGCGAAATGCCGGGCCTATTTCCCGCGGACCGCCATCCTCATCCCGGCGTGGAACGAGGCAGCGGTCATCGGCACCTCGATCGACCGGCTCATGCTGCTCGACTACCCACGCGAACGCCTGCGCATCTATGTCGTGGACGACGCCAGCACCGATGACACCCCGCAGGTCGTCTTGGCCAGGGTGGCACAGTACCCGGGGAACGTCGTGCACCTGCGCCGCCACAAGGGTGGCGAGGGCAAGGCCGCAACCCTGAACCACGGCCTGGCGGAGATCCTGTCCGACGGCTGGATGCAGGCCATCCTGATCATGGACTCGGACGTCATCTACGAGCCCAGCTCGCTGCGGCGGATGACCCGGCACCTGGCTGATCCCGAGGTCGGCTCGGTCACCGCCTATATCAAGGAGGGCAGCCGTCCGGGGAACTACATGACCCGGTTCATCGGCTACGAGTACATCACCGCCCAGGCCGCGGCCCGGCGGAGCCAGGAGGTCCTCGGCGTGATCGCCTGCCTGGCGGGAGGCGCGCAGCTGCACTCGCGGGCCAACATCGAGGCGATCGGCGGACAGGTGGACACGGCCACGCTGGCCGAGGACACGGTGACCACGTTCGAGACCCAGAAAGGGGGACGCAAGGTCATCTTCGAGCCGCATGCCACCGTGTGGGCGGAGGAGCCGGGCAGCATCGTCGCGCTGTGGAAGCAGCGGCTGCGCTGGGCCCGCGGCAACGTCCAGGTCACCCGGCGATTCAGGAGCGTCTGGTTCCGGCCCCAGCCCAATAACCGGCTGGGCAGCATCAGCTTCGGCCTCCTCTGGTTCTGCCTGCTGCTGCTGCCGGTGTTCATGGTGCTGGCGTCGGCATCCCTGGTGATCCTGTTCTTCATCGACTACCAGCTCGCCTGGACCGCCTTTCACGTGCTGTGGCTGACCAACGTGATCACGTACATCTTCATCACGTCCTTCGCGCTCGCCATCGACCCCGGTGTCGGGCGGCACACCTGGAAAGAAGCGCTCATTTTCCCGGGCGTGATCAACGTCATCATCCTGCTCGCCGCCATCCTGCCCGGCCCGGCGGCCTGGGTCGGCCACGAGCTCGCCGACGCCGCCGGCGTCGGGGTCACCTACGGCTGGGTGAGGGGCATCGAGCTGTTCACCTATATCTGGCTCTCAGCCTGCATGGGGGTCGCCTTCCTCGGCAAGGTCGCCGAGTCACGCAAGCTTGGCCGCTTCCTCGGGCCGCTGTTCGTGTACATCGGCGGTTACGGGCCCCTGCTGTGCGCGATCACTACCGCCGCCTACATCAAGGAACTCCGGCACGCCGAGGCGATCTGGGACAAGACCGAGAAGACGGGGAAGATGGTGGTGCCGACATGAGCGGGCCGGAGCCGGCCGCCGGTGGCCCGGTGACCGCGGAGCAGGTCCAGGTCTTCGAGGACGAGGTCCGCGACGCGGTCCGCTACGAGCGGGGGCTCGCCATCAAGTGCGTGGCCTGCCTCCTGCTGGTCGCCGTCATCCTGGCCTTCCGGGTGTACTTCTTCGGCTGAGCCGGCCGCGTCCCGCCGGCCCGCATGCATGAATCCGGGTGTGGAGGGCACTTGGCCGCCATGTCGGCCCAAACCCTCGACCGCCAGCCCCCCCACCACGGGCACGAGCCCGGGCACCGCAGCCTCACCCCGCTGCTCGCGGTGACCGGCGCCGCCTTGGTGTTCACGGTCCTGCTCGTCCTGGTCCGCCTGCAGTGGCGCCCCCTGGAGTCCGTCGACCACGGCGCCGCCGCCCGGATCAACGGGCTCGTCGCCGGGCACGCCGCTCTTGTCTCGGTGGTGAAGGCGGTCACCTGGCTGGGCAGCGACGGCGTGCTGTGGACGGTGATCGGGGTCTCGGCGGTCTTCCTGGCCTTCCGGCGCCGCTGGCGCCTGGTCCTGTACCTACTGGTCACCGGCGCGGGCGCGCTGGTCATGGACCCGATCCTGAAGGACCTCGTCGGCCGGCTGCGCCCGGTGGTGGCGCACCCGATCGCGCATGGCGGCGGGAACAGCTTCCCCAGCGGCCACTCGCTCGGCTCGATCGTCTGCTACGGAGCGGTGCTGCTGGTCTTCACGCCTATGACCCGCGGCCGCTGGCGGACCGCGCTGCGCGCCGTGATTGTCACGCTGGTCGCGCTGATCGGGATCAGCCGGATCCTGCTCGGCGTGCACTACCTGTCGGATGTGCTCGGCGGCTGGACCCTGGGCATCACCTGGCTCGGCCTCACCGCGTTCGCGTTCGAACTGACCCGGCGGGCCGAAGACCAGCCCGTCACCGACCCGCTGGCCGAGGGACTGGAACCTGAGGCCCGCAACGATCTCGACCGAGCTCATAGCAACCCAGCCCAGCCGGAGACCCCCGTGAACAGATCCGCTGCCCGTTCCCATGCCCGTATCGCCGCCGGAGTCGTAGTCGCCTGGGTGCTGATCCTCGGCGTCATCGTCGGCTTCGGCGAGCTGGTCGTGAAGTACAGCCACAACAAATGGCTGGGGGACACGGCGATCCCGCGCTGGTTCGCCGCGCACCGCACGCCGACCCTCAACCAGTGGAGTAACGACGTCAGCGTGGCCTGCGCCACGACCGGGATCCTCATCGTGGCCGTCGCCGCGTGCGTGATCTTCCTGGCCGTCACCCGGCACTGGCGGCCGGTC
>Ga0208589_1000848_pt1 | contig 13523 bp, 12 predicted proteins | sample NGESurshal092012_2_FD_184486 | JGI IMG/M metagenome (GOLD analysis project Ga0208589, IMG submission 184486) | Arctic peat soil microbial communities from Barrow, Alaska - NGEE Surface sample F53-2 shallow-092012 (SPAdes) | ecosystem: Environmental > Terrestrial > Soil > Wetlands > Peat ... | reverse complement strand
GTGAAAGGGAGCGAGCGGATCGCCGCCGGCGAGGCCGAGGTAGAGCATGTACAGCGCGAGCCCGGCAGGCGCGAGCGCGAGCCACAACAGGTCCTTGCGCAGCTTGTAGCGCAGCTTCAAACCGTGCGCGAGCGGGAAGTCGGGCAGGCGATCCTCACGCGGGCCGTACGCGTACAGCAGCAGCGCCGGCAGCAGCAGCACGACGCCGGCGCTGCGCGTCGCGCCGGCGAGCGCTGCAAGGATCCCGGCGAGCGCCCAGCGTCCCTGGCGCGCCGCATAAAACAGCCCAACCGACAGCGCGAGATAAAGCGCCTCGGAGTAGACGGCCGACAGGAAGAACGCCATCGGCGCGAATGCCGTGACGAGCACGGCGAGGCGCGCGACCTCGCCGCCCGGCCTGCCGATCCGCGCGAATTCGAGCGTCGTCAGCCGGTGGATTCCGTACAGCGCGAACGCGAGCGCGCCCATCGAGATCAATACGCCGGCGAGCACGAGCGGGACGCCGAGCGTGCCGAGCCCGCGCAAGCCGAGCGGGTAGAGCGGGAAGAAAGCGTCGCGCGAGGCTGTGAACGAGCCAAGATCGGGGCGGTAGCCGTAGTGCGCGATGACGAGGTACCACGACGCGTCCCAGCGCGCTGCCGGCGCCGCGAGCACGTCGCCGAGCCAGCCGAAGCCGCGCGTCAGCCCGGGCGGATTGAACGCGTGTCGTACGGGCCCGAAGCCGTACGTCGAAAGCGTCGCGGCGGCGGCGACCCAGATCAGCAGGCGCGAGCTCCACAGCGCACGCCAGCTGTCGCGCACGGCTGCCGCGCGCGCCGGGTCGAGCGCGCGTAGCGCCGCGAGCGGGCGCCAAGCAAACAGCGCCCGCGGATCGCGTCGGCGCGGCCCGTGCAGCGCGCCCGGAAGCTCGCCTGCGGGATCGGCGATCGCGAGCTCGGCTGTTTCGGGGGTCATTTTCGAGGGCGCCGTGCGTCGGGGCGACACGGTGCAACTGGCAGGAAATCACAATCGGGCGGGTAATCTCGAAGGTTCCGGCATGTCTCGACAGGCACGACAGCGCAGGCGCAGGCACAACCGCAAGGGCGCTACCAAGTTTCTGCTGATCGGCGGCGGCGTGATCGTCATCGGGCTGATCATCGGCGTGATCGCAGCCGTCGGCTACGTGCTCAACGTCGAGCAATCGGCGCCCGCGATCAATTCGCTGAAGCCGATCATCGGCGGCGGCTCCTCGCAGGTCTACGCGGCCGACGGCACACGGCTCGGCTTCATCCAGTCCGACGAGCTACGCAGCCCCGTCTCGTGGAGCGATATCCCGGCGAACCTGCGCAACGCGACGGTCGCGATCGAGGACCAGCGCTTCTACAAGAACAACGGCGTCGACTTGACGGGCATCTTCCGCGCGGCCGTCAAGGACGTCACGCACGGCAAGGCGCTGCAAGGTGGCTCGACGATCACGATGCAGCTCGTACGCAACCTCTACCTCGGCGGCGATCAGCACACGCTGAAGCAGAAGATCATCGAGGCGAAGCTCGCGATCGAGTACGAGAAGAAACATTCAAAGCGCGAAGTGCTGACGAGCTACCTCAACAGCGTCCCGTACGGCACGCTCGGCGGTCAGACGGCGATCGGCGTGCAGGCGGCCTCGCGCGTCTTCTTCGACAAGCCTGCATCGGAGCTGAACCTGCAGCAGTCGGCGCTGCTTGCGGGGCTGCCGCAAGCGCCGTCGCAATACAACCCGTTCCGCGACGGGCACATCGCTAAGCAGCGGCGTAACGAGGTGCTCGCGAAGATGGCCGAACTTCACTACATCACCCCTGCACAGGCATCCTCGGCGGAGGACTCGCCGCTGGAAGTCAAGCGCGGCTACTTCTACTCACAGCGCAAGGAGGACTTCTTCTTCGAATACGTCCGCCAGAAGCTGACCGAACGCTACGGCGCGCAGACCGTCGCCCAAGGCGGCTTGAAGGTCCACACGACGATCGACCTGTCGATGCAGAGCAAGGCGCGAAAGGCGATCGCGGACGTGCTCGACGAGCCGGAAGACCCGGCATCGGCGATCGTCACGATCGACCCGGCGAACGGAGACATCGAGGCGATGGCCGAGTCGCAGAGCTATGAGGAATCGCAGTACAACCTCGCTTCTCAGGGCCACCGCCAGCCGGGCTCGACGTTCAAGGCAATCGTGCTCGCCGATGCGCTCTCGCGCGGCGTCGATCCGAACAGCACTTACTACCTCTCGCACACGCTCGAGCCCGGCTGGCTGCCCGGTTACCCGACGTACGAAGTGAAGACGTTCGAGGGCACGTCGCTGGGCAAGTCGATCAACCTCGTCGACGCGACGCTGACCTCCGACAACACCGTTTACGCGCAGCTCGCCGCCGATCTCGGCGAGTCGACGGTGACCGCTATGGCACGCAAGCTCGGCGTTACGAGCCCGTTGAAGAGCTACGCCGCGGAGGCGCTCGGCGGGCTGACACTCGGCGTGACGCCGCTCGAGATGGCGAACGTCTATGCGACGCTCGCCGACGGCGGCTACCGCAACACGCCGATCGCGATAACGAAAGTCGTCTTCCCCGATGGCCACGTCGACAACAACTGGGGCAAACCGCACCGGGTGAAAGTGCTCAGCGAAGGCGTCGCCGCCGAGGAGACGCAGATCCTCAAAGAGAATGTCGAAGGCGGCACGGCGGGGCGCTCGGCGATCACCTGCCCGACGGCCGCGAAGACCGGCACGACGAGCGAACTGGTCGACGCGTGGCTCGACGGCTACACGCCGAATTACTCGACGGCCGTGTGGATGGGCTACCCGACGAAACGCGTCTCGATGACCGACGTGCATGGCGAGCCGCAGCAGGGCGGCTACCTACCGGCAGAAATCTGGCACGCGTACATGTCGGCAGTCGAGGAAGGCAAGACCTGCTTGCAGTTCCCGACGCCAAAGGAATCCATCACCTACACGCCGTTCTACGGCAAATTCGCGACGACCGGCCAGTCGCGCAGCAGCGAAGAAAGCAGTGAAGAAACCTCGCCGAGCCATGCTCATCGCGAAAAGCACACGCCCGAAAAAGGTGGCGCAGAACCTCCGAGCGCCGCGCCGCCGCACGAAGAATCGAACCCTGGCGCGACCGGCGGCGCCTCCCCCGGCTGAGCGAAGCGGGCGGCGAACGATGCTCGCGCGGTGGCTCGGCGACGGCCTTTTGCGACGGACGCTGGTAGTTTCAACTGCGTTGACTTCAGATAACCGGCAGCCGGGCAGCGCCCGCGCCGAGATGGGGGACCGTTAGACGTGGCAAAGGAGGACAAGGTTGAATTCGAGGGCGAGGTGATCGAGGCCCTGCCGAACGCGATGTTCCGCGTGAAGCTCGACAACGACCACGTCGTGCTCGGACACGTCGCAGGCAAGATGCGCCGCTTCCGCATCCGCATCCTGCCGGGCGACCGCGTGCGCTGCGAGCTCTCGCCGTACGACCTGGATCGCGCGCGGATCGTTTACCGCCACCGCTGAGCGAGCGCTCATCGCCGAGCGATCGCTGATCGACTCCATCAAAGCCGAGCTGGCCGGTGAGCTCGGCGCAGCACGAGGCGCGTCAAGAGTGATCCGCGGCCCGGGCGACGACGCCGCAGTCGTGCGCGCGCGCCCGCTGTGCGTCGTCTCCGTCGACACGATGGTCGACGGCGTTCATTTCCACTTGCGCGAGGGCTGGGCGACTCCGGCCGAGGTCGGCCGGCGCGCGCTCGCCTCGGCCCTGTCGGACCTCGCGGCGATGGGCGCTTCACCGGGCGAGGCATACATCGCGCTCGGACTGCCCGAGGGCCTCGTCGAGGAGCAAGCGCTCGCGCTCGTGCGCGGGGCCGGGGCGCTCGCTGCAACGTGTGAGACGACGATCGCCGGCGGCGACGTCGTCGCGGCGCCTGCGCTGAGCGTCTCGGTGACGGTCGTCGGCTGGGCCGAGTGCGAGGAGCAGCTGATCGCGCGCGACGGCGCGCAGCCGGGCGACCTCGTCGGCGTGACGGGCAAGCTCGGCGCGGCCGGTGCGGCGCTTGCTGTGCTGCACGCGCGCGGCGACGACGGGGGCCGGCGCGGCGATCCGCCCGGCAGCGAGGCCGTACTCGCGCTTGCCCGCTCGCCGCTGCCGCGACTGCGCGAGGGTCAAGCGCTCGCCGGCGCGGGCGCGCGTGCGATGATCGACCTCTCCGATGGACTAGCGAGCGATGCCGGTCACCTCGGGCGCGCCAGTCGCGTGCAATTGCGTATCGAGCTCGAGCGACTGCCACTGGCTGACGGCGTGCTTGATGTGTGCGCGGCGCTGGCCGCCGATCCGCACGAGCTCGCGGCGAGCGGTGGCGAAGACTACGAGCTCTGTTTCTGCGTGCCGCCGGCGCGGCGCGAGTCGGTCGAGTCGGCCCTCGAGCAGGCAGCCGGCGCCGGCGTCACTTGGGTCGGCGAGGTGCTCACCGGCGACTCCGGCGTCTCGCTAGTCGCCGGGGATGGACGTGAGGTGCGGCTGGGTGGATTCGAGCACACCTGGTAGCGACGCGCGCGGTTTTACCGGGACCAGTTGTGCGGCGCGCCTAGCCGAGGCAGGCTCTTCGAGCTGGTCGCCGACGAGCGCTTCCTGTGCCCCGGGCGGCCGCTGCGCGGCGGGGATGCGCCCGGCTCCGACGGGCACTGTGCGCGTCAGCCGCGCATAGATCAACAAGCGTTTGGCGGCACTGAACAACGGCGTGCAGGCAGACAGCACGAGGCGTGAGTAGTCAACGTTGCCGACGGCCGCGCTGACGTCGGTCGGAGCGACGACGCGTTTGCCGACGACCGTGTAGGTGAAGTGCGCGTAGGGCATGTCGAGGTTGATCACGCTGCCGCGGCGCAGCTGATCGACGTGACGAAACGGCGCGAGGTATGTCGTGCGGTGTCCGGCGATCGCCGTTGTCCCGGCCATGCCGGGAAAAACGGTTTCGGGGTAGACGCCCGGTCCACTCTCGAGGTCTGAGGTGTCGGTCCCCTTGACGACGACGAAGCTCGCACCGATTCGCGGGATCCGGATTCGCCCGACGGGGCTGCCGTCCTTCGCGCGTCCCTGCAAGCCGCCGGCGAGCAGCGCAATGCGGCGCCGAACGTCTGAGAGATCGACGAGCTGGCGCTCTTCGACGGCCGTCGGCGCGGCGTGTTCGACCTTCACAAGCGCTCCGCTCAAGTGATCCTGGCGCAGTTTCGCGTAGATCGCCGAGAAGGGCTCCTGCCAGACGAGCGTCACACCGGCGTCGATCAGCGCGAGCGCGCCGGCGGCGATTAGTACGGCGGCGAGGACACGCACAGCACGCTGCGAACGGCGCGCGCGCCTGCGCGCCGCGAAGCTCGGACCACTTCGTGTAAGCGGGGAGAAAGGGATCTCAGACATCGTCACGCCGGGTTATGGAGACTTATCGTCGCAGAGCCGACTGGGTACCCCCAAGCGAGCCCGGCCCCGCATAGGACATCGGGCCTCGGATCGTGATTTCGCCTGAAGGGCGATCATCCTCCCCTGCAATCGTCGAAGCAGTGCTCAGCGCGAGCATCGTCGCGGCCGCGGCGCAGCCAAGCGCAAGGCTCCACAGCAACACGGCGGGCAGGCCAACGTGCCCTCCGGCGACGAGCAACACGGCCATCCACGCGAGCCGGCCGATTCCGAGGCCGAGCTGATCGGCGTAGAACGCGATCAGCAGCGCAAGCGGAATCAACGCGGCGAGCACGATCGCGATGGCGACGGGCGGGCGCGGTCGCAGCTCGGGCGAGACGACGAGCAGCCAGAGGTGCACAGCCGGTAGCAGCAGCAGCGCAGCGACAGGGTTCAGCAGCCAGACGATCGCCGCGACGGGCAGAAGCACGAGCAGCATCGCGACGCCAGCCGCGTCTGCCTGCGGTCGCGCGCGCAGACCAAGACGCCGCAGCGCGACCGGCCAGACGAGCCACGCCAGAGCAAACGCGAGCCCGACGGCGAGCAGCGATGCCGCAGCGGCGCCGTCGAACGAGAGTGACTGCGGCGGAATCGGCGACCGCGGCGCGGCGCCGATGATCCCGACGGCGCCGAGCACGATCGCGAACAACGCGCTGAGCAGGAACGGCGCGGCGCAGAGCAGCGTCCACAGCGACCAGCGTGCGACCGGCAGGCGCCGCCGCCGCGCTCGCGCCAATCCGTCGGCTGCGACGATCAGCGGCGGCAGCAGCAACGTGCCGAGCAGCAGCCGAAGCGCCCAGGCGGGGATCGTCTTGCGCTGGATCAGCAGGCCGGTCTGCATCGCGGCAGGCACGTCGGGGCTCGTGTCGAGCGCGTCGACGGCGCTGAGCACGGCGCGACCGAAGCGTTCGAGCGCGGCGGCGTTGCCCGGCTCAGAGGAGGACGGCCCGCGTTCGCCGCTGACCTGCACGAGCACCGACGGGATGCCGGCTGCGTCGAGCGGTCCCTGTTCGCCGACGGTCAACGGGAACGCGAGGTGCGCGATCTGACCGAAGCCGCTCGGTGAGCCCGGATCGACGCCGGCCTCGCTCGTGATCGCGTCGGCGACAGTGCGCTGCAACTCGACCGGCGCCGAACCGAAGCCGTCGGAGAACGGCACGACAAACGGCTTGCGCTGGCGCGTGCCGGCGAGATCGCCGATTGCGATCGCGGCATCGAACGGTCCGCCGTTCTGTGCGAGGAACTCGGCTGCGCCCGCGTCGCCGCCGCTGCCGCCGCTCGTCGAGATAAGCACGATCGTGCGCTGCGTCTCACGCGCGGCGAAGACGCGTGCGAGCTCGAGCAGCGCAGCGGTGCCCGAGAGCTCCGCGCGCGAGCCGTGCGCGGCGGCGTCGCGATGGGCGAGGATCACGATCGGCGTCGCGCCGGTCGAGCCGGGGCGCTGCGCGATGACGTTCGTCAGTTCGCGCTCGCCGTCGATCGTCTGAGCGGTGAAGCGCTGCGTGTGCACGGTGAAGCCACCACCGGCGCCGCCACCGAGGCTGCGCAACGTCTGCGCGACGTAGCCGGCCAGCGCCTGATCGCCGCTGCTGCCGGCTCGGCGATCGGGGAAGCGTCCCGCCAAGGCGCCAAGTTCGGCAAACGCGCGCGAGCCTTCGAACGCGTCGGGGGCAAGCGTCGAGCGCAGCGGCGCAGACCGTCCCGTGAGCGAGAAGGCGGCGATCGCGAGGGCGAAGAAGAACGGCAGAAACGCCGCCCGATAGAGGCGCCCGTTGAGCATCTGTAGACCATAGTTCGGCGCGCGGCCCCACGTGCAGGATAAGGACGCGTACGGCGTTAGGTATCGTGCGGCCGCGTGCTCCAGCCCGTCGCCGTCGGCAACAAGACACTTTCCGATTACACGCACATCTGCGGGCGCGAGCTGATCGCCGAAATCCGCGAGCTCGCGGAGCCGCTGCAGGGCGATCGCGTCGTGCACATCTCGGCGACCGCGTTCGGCGGCGGCGTCTCGGAGATCCTCTACACGCTCGTGCCGTTGATGCGCGACGTCGGCCTCGACTGCGAGTGGCAGGTGATCTACGGCCGCGAGGAGTTCTTCAACGCGACGAAGCTGATGCACAACGCGCTCCAGGGCGCTCCGCAGGATCTCGACGAGGAGCAGTGGGCGACGTGGAAGCAGTACAACGAGATGAACGCGCGCGAGCTCTCCGGAGGCTGGGATGTGTGCCTCGTGCACGACCCGCAGCCGGCTGCGCTGTTCGGGCTCGTTCCGGAGAAGGCGAAGGGCTGGGTGTGGCGCTGCCACATCGACGTCTCGACGCCGAACCCCGACACGATCCGCCAGCTGCTGCCGTACATCAAGGACTACCCGCAGTCGCTGTTCCACATGCGCGAGTACGTGCCGGAGGGCATGGGCGGTCATGTCAACGTCGTGCCGCCCGCGATCGATCCGCTGACGCCGAAGAACATGGCGCTCTCGCCGGAGGACGGCGCGTTCGTCTGCGGGCAGTTCGGGATCGACGTCGACCGGCCGCTGATGTGCCAGGTCTCGCGCTTCGACCCGTGGAAGGACCCGCTCGGCGTGATCGACGCGTACCGGATCGTCAAGGAGTCGATGCCCGACGTGCAGCTCGCGCTGGTCGGCTCGATGGCGAGCGACGACCCGGAGGGCTGGGACTTCTTCAACGCGACGATCGCGCACGCGGACGGCGACCCTGACATCCACATCCTCAACAACTTCAACAACGTCGGCGCGATCGAGGTCAACGCGTTCCAGTCGCATGCGGACGTGCTGATCCAGAAGTCGACGCGCGAGGGCTTCGGCCTGACGGTCTCAGAGGCGATCTGGAAGGCGCGGCCGTTCATCGGTGGCAACGTCGGCGGCATCCCGTTGCAGATCGAGGACGGCGTGACGGGCTTTCTCGTCTCGAGCGCCGAGGAATGCGCCGAGCGGACGCTCGAGGTGCTGAAGGACCCGGCCCTGGGCAAGTTCCTCGGCAGGCGCGGCAAGGAGCACGTGCGCACGCACTTCCTCACACCCCGCTACCTACGCGACTACCTGAAGATCTTCAACGAGCTGAAGACCGAAGGTTGAGGATGGATGTCGAGCGTTCCCATCAGGGCGCCGGCATGATCGAGGCGCAACCATGAGCGGCGGTCACGCGAGCACGGACGTCGAGCGCCGCCGTCAAGGCGCCGACTGGATGGAGGCGCGAGCGTGACCACTAAAGACGTTCCGCTGGTGCTCGTCAGCAACCGTGGCCCAGTCACGTTCGACGCCCGCGGCGAGACACAGCGCGGCTCGGGTGGCGTTGTCACGGCGCTGACCGGCTTGGCCTCGCATCGCGAAGCGATCTGGATCGCCTCGGCGATGAGCGAGTACGACGTAAAGGCCTCACGCGAGCACGGCGAACGACCGTTCCCGGTGCGCTCGCCGTCGGGCGACGTCGACTTCAAGGTGCGCCTGGTCGTATCGGACCCTGACGCGTACGACCGCTTCTACAACGTCGTCGCGAACCCGATGCTGTGGTTCATCCAGCACTACCTGTGGGACCTCTCGAACGCTCCCGATATCCGCCGCGAGGAGATCGAGGCGTTCGAGTTCGGCTACAACGCCGTCAACGAAGACCTCGCGCAGGCGGTCGTGCAGGAGCTCGAGGGCGCGGAGGAACCGGTCGTGATGGTCCACGACTACCACCTCTACACGCTGCCTAAGCTCGTCCGCCAAGCCCGTCCGGACGTGTTCCTGCACCACTTCGTGCACATCCCGTGGACGCAGTCGGACGCCTGGCGGGTGCTGCCGACGCGAATTCGCGAGGAGATCTTCACCGGCCTGCTCGCGAACGACATCATCGGCTTCCACACGCGCTCCTACAGGCGCAACTTCCTGCAGTGCTGTCGCGACCTGATGGGGCTCGAGATCGACTTCGACCGCGGCGTCGTCGTCGCGCCGGGCGGCGATCGCGAGGTTTGGGTGCGCGCGTATCCACTGCCGATCGACCACGAGGCGACACGTCGCGTCGCCCAGCGCGAGCGTGTCGAGCAGTTCGAGCGAGAGCTGCTGCGCCGCCGGCGCGACTTCCTGATCCTGCGCGTCGATCGCGCCGATCTGAGCAAGAACGTGCTGCGCGGCTTCTCGGCGTTCGACCTGTTCCTCGAGCAGCACCCGGAGTTCTCCGAGCGCGTCACGTTCGTCGCGCAGCTGATGCCGTCACGTACGGATGTGCCGCAGTACGCGGAGTATCTCGAGGCGATCGAGGCACTCGTCGCGGTCGTCAACCACCGCCATGGCACACCCGACTGGATGCCGGTCCAGCTCAAGCTCAGAGACGATCTGGAGGAGGCGATGGCGGCGTATAAGCACTACGACGTGCTGCTCGTCAACGCGATGTTCGACGGCATGAACCTGGTCGCGAAGGAGGGCCCGATCGTCAACGAGCGCGAGGGCGTCTCGATCCTCTCGGAGAACACCGGCGCACACGAGGAGCTCGGCGAGTTCGCGCTGTCCGTCAACCCATTCGACATCCAGGAGCTGGCCGACTCGATCCACGCGGCGCTGACGATGGCGCCAGCTGAGAAGCGCAGGCGCGCGGAGGGGCTCGTCGAGATCGTCACCTCGCGCGATCCGGGCGACTGGATCGACGAGCAGCTCGCGGACATCCGCGCGAAGGGCCGGACCCGCTAACCTTCGGCGCTGCGCCTCACGGCGCCCAGTTATGACGCTGCCTGCACCGACATACGATCTCGTCCTGCTGCTCGACCCGGCGGCCGACGACGCGACGCGCGCAAAGCTCGTCGCAGACACGCGCGCCTCGATTGAGGCTCAGGGCGAGCTGCTGCGCCACGACGAGTGGGGCGAACGCGCGCTGACGTACCCGATCGACAAAAAGACAAGCGCGCGCTACCACCTGCTGCAGTTCCACGTCTCCGCGACGGAGCTCTTGAGCTCGCTCGACCGAACGCTGCGGCTCGCCGACGAGGTGCTGCGCTTCCGCATCATCAAGCTCGCGCCGGGCGTCGGCGCGCCTCCCACCGACATGACAGCGGGCGCCGCAGCCGCGGCGGCGCCGGCAGCGACCGAGTCCGAGCAGGCACCGCCGGCAGCCGAGACGCCAGCGCCGGATACGAGTGAGACGCTGTCGGAGGTCGCGCCGTCTGCCGCAGAGGCAGCCGAGGCCCCGGTACCGACGGCCGAGGCGCCCGCAGAGGACGCCGAGGTCGCAGTCGGCGAGCCCTCCTAGCCGCCCGCTCGGCGGCCGACTGCATAGAGCCCGTCAGCCTTCCGTGTATATGGCGCGGGCGTAATAAGATCGAATCATGGGCTGGGCCGAGGACATGAACGACGGGGCGAGGAGCCGCACGGACGTCCTGCGCGCGTCGCCGCCGATGTTCGAGTCGCGCGTGCTCGATGCGCTCTCGCGTGTTCATCCGATCGTGCCCGTGCTGATCTTCGTCCCGGGGATCGTCTTCCTCGGCGCTTGGAGCCTCTCGAAAGTCAGTGTGCTGCTGGCGCTGGTGCTGGTGATCGCCGGCTACGCGCTGTGGACGCTGTTCGAGTATTGGCTGCACCGGATCGTCTTCCACTTCGAGCCCGAGCAGGGCTTCGGCGCGCGCCTGCACTGGATCATCCATGGCGTCCACCACGACCATCCGAACGACCCGATGCGCCTCGTGATGCCGCCGGCCGTCAGCGTCCCGCTCGGCGCTGCGGTGTTCGGCCTGCTCTACCTGATTTTCGGCGGGCGATACGCGCCGGGCCTCGGCGCGGGCTTCTTCGTCGGCTACCTCGTCTACGACATGATGCACTACTACCTGCACCACTTCCGCCCGCGCGGATGGCTCGGCCGGATGCTGCGCGAGCGGCACATGCGCCATCACTTCCAGGACGACACGCGCGGGTTCGGAATCAGCGCGCCTTACTGGGACGAGGTGTTCGGCACCTCGACACGCGCCACGCGCGCGCGTCGCGCGCCTGTCGACGACCGCAATTAGCGGCTTTGCAGGGCGCCGCGGATGGTTCGTGCCCGCAGCCCGGTCTAGACTCGACGCACGAAGCTAGACACGAAGTCGATGCGAACGAAACGGGACCGCTGAGGGCCTGAGCAGAGACGCCCAACCCCCCGAAAGGAAGAGGAGCCGTGGCCGCCACCAACATCAACAGGGTCGTGATGACCGGAAACCTGACAGCCGATCCGGAGCTGCGTTCGCTGCCAAGCGGCATGTCTGTGTGCAGCCTGCGCATCGCGTGCAACACGCGACGCAAGGACGGCGCCTCGGGCGAATGGGTCGACAAGCCGAACTATTTCAACGTCACCGTGTGGGGTGCGCAGGGCGAGAATGCGGCGCGCTACCTCTCGAAGGGTCGCCCCGTGGCGATCGACGGACGGCTCGAGTGGCGCGAGTGGGAAGCACAGGACGGCACAAAGCGCCAAGCAACCGATATCATTGCCGATTCGGTGCAGTTCTTGGGCTCGCGCGAAGACGCCTCCGGCGGAGGTGGGTTCGGAGCTCAACAGGGTAACGGGGTCTCCAGCGGAGGCGACGTGCCCGTGAACGAAGGCGACTTTCAGCCTGCGCCGGTCGCCGGCGGTTCCGGCGACGACGATATTCCGTTCTGAGTTTTCAGCCAGTCACAGCGAGGTCTTAGTGCATTCATCAGCTTTTATGCCCGGTAACCGCAACGCCCTTCGCGGCGAGGCACGCTGATGGCCAAGGCACGCGGTCGCGGCAAGCCGGTTCGCCGGCGTGACAAGAAGGGCGGCATTGGCAGCGGCAGGCGCAAGTCGTGCCAGTACTGCCGCGACAAGGTCGAGCAAGTCGACTACAAGGACGTCACGTCGCTGCGTAAGTTCGTCTCGGAGAAGGGCAAGATCCGCTCGCGGCGGATCACGGGCTCGTGCCGTCGCCACCAGGTGCAGATCGCGCGTGCGGTCAAGCGCGCCCGTGAGCTGGCGTTGCTGCCGTACGTCAACGAGGGCGGCCGCGAGGACAGCCCGCGGCGCGAACGCGGCGACCGCGATCGCGATCGGTAGGCGCGCGATGCCCGAGGCCATCCTGCTGCAGGACGTCGAGACGCTCGGCGAGCAAGGCAACGTCGTCGACGTTTCGAAGGGCTACCTACGCAACTACCTGATGCCGCGCAAGCTGGCGCAGCCGGCGACGCGCGGAGCCGTCGAGGCGATCCGCCAGCGCCAGGACGCCGCCGAGCGCGCCGAGCGCAACGCGATCGAGAAAGCCGAGGAGAACGTCAATCTGCTCAACCGCACGGTCCTGACGATTCCGCAGCAGGCTGGCGCCGACGGCCGCCTGTTCGGCTCCGTCACGGCCCAGGACATCGCGAACGCGATCAAAGAAGCGCGTGGTCTGAAGATCGAGAAACACAACGTCCACCTGCCCGAGCCGATCAAGAACGTCGGCACATACATGGTCGTAGTCGACGTCGTCGACAACGTCCCCGCGACGATCAAGACGATGATCGTCGCGAAGAAGTAGCGCCGCCACCGCGCTCGCAGCTTTCGGCACCCGGCGAGTCGGTTGCCGCAGCCGGCCCGGATGGCCGGCCATGTGACGTGTCGTGTCGCGCGAAGCGTTATCCGCAATCCAGGAGCGGAGCGCGACACGACCTAAGAGGCTGGATGCCGTTTAACGCATGTTTTGCCAGCCGCCGACGGTGCGAACATCTGTTCGATGCCCCCCACCCGTGAAAGAGAGCGCGCCATCGCGCATTCCGTTCATCCCGCGTATAGCGAAAAACGTGTAGGGGCCTTCACTGCGACGACCCTAAACTCGCCCAACCCATGAGCCCGATCGCAACCACCAACGGCACGCACGGCAGCTCGCGCGCTGGCCTCGCGCCGCCGCACAACCTCGACGCAGAGCAGTCGGTGCTCGGCGCGATCCTGCTGTCGGATCGCTCGCTATATGCGCTCGTGATCGAGGAGGGGCTGCGCGCTGATGACTTCTACCGCGAGCGTCACGGCGCGATCTATGAGGCGATGCTGGCGCTCTACAACGAGAGCGAGCCAGTCGACACGCTGACCGTGATCGACCGGCTGCGCCAGTCGGGCAGGCTCGAGGACATCGGCGGGG
>Ga0208589_1000846_pt1 | contig 13537 bp, 9 predicted proteins | sample NGESurshal092012_2_FD_184486 | JGI IMG/M metagenome (GOLD analysis project Ga0208589, IMG submission 184486) | Arctic peat soil microbial communities from Barrow, Alaska - NGEE Surface sample F53-2 shallow-092012 (SPAdes) | ecosystem: Environmental > Terrestrial > Soil > Wetlands > Peat ... | reverse complement strand
TTTCGAGTTCTACTGGTTCCCGCATACGGACGGCTGCCTCACCAAGCGGAACAACCGCAGCGACGGTCCCGCCCGGCCGCTGCCCCGGTGGCGTCATCAGCTCGACGACGAGTTCCTCTCCAATACCCTGTTCGGCGCGACCTGCCGCCTCGGCCAGCGCTATCCCGCTGTCATCCCGGCCATCAATGGCATCGCCGGGAAGGCGCTGAGCGCGCGGACCTACACGGACGCCGCCTACCGGGTGTTCACCAGCCCGCGGCGGGTGCGCTTCAAGGAGCAGGAGTACGCGATCCCGCGCGAGCACCTGGCCGAGGCGCTCACCGCGATCCGCGGCCTGTTCGCCCGGCATGACTGGCGGATCAGCTTCCCGATCGAGGTCCGGGTCGCTCCCGGCGACGATGTCTGGCTGTCCACCGCCTACGGGCGGAGCACGGCCTACATCGCCATCCACGTCTTCCACACCGCGCCGCACGAGGAGTATTTCCGGGAGGTGGAAGCCGTGATGACGGCCCTCGGCGGCCGCCCGCACTGGGGCAAGTTGCACACCCGTGACGCGGCCTACCTGCGCGGCGTCTATCCTCAGTTCGCCGATTTCGTCACGCTTCGAGACCAGCTCGACCCCGGCCGCCGGTTCGGTAACCCCTACCTGGAACAGGTCCTGGGTTCCTAACGCACCCTGATCTGGGGATACGGCGGGGAACCCGCGCCAGGGACACTTCTTGCGGTGGGGAATGCAGCGAACTGATCCGGGGCAGGCTACCCTCCGAACATGAGTCGGGAAGCCAGCCCCGGCACTGCGCCAAGGGGATCTGTGCCAGAAGGAAACGCCGGAAAGCCACCAAACACCCATAGCGGTGCCCCGGCCAGCCTGCGGGCCGGCGCCGCGCGCTCACGGCGGCCCTCGCTCGGCGGTGGCGCGCCCGCCCAGGACCGCGAACTGCGCGCCCAGGGCCGCCAGACGGTGCAGAAGCTGCTCGACGCGGGCCTGGCCGAGTTCGACGAGCGCGGTTTCCAGGCTGTCCGGGTCGACGACGTGGTGCGCCGGGCCAAGATCTCGCACGGCACTTTCTACCTGTACTTCTCCAACAAGGAAGACCTGTTCAAGGCGCTGCTCGCGGACGCGCTGGTAGACATGGCCGCGCTGACCGACGAGTTCCCCGTGGTCACCCGGAACGAGGCTGGACGGGCTGCGCTGCGCCGCTGGGTGAACGCGTTCTGCGACACCTACGCGGCCCACGCGTCAGTGATCCGGATCCTGAGCCAGGCTGAAATCGTCGGCGAGGAAGTCTGGGGCGACGGGCTGCAGGTCATGTTCAGGCTGTCCGAGGCCATCACCCAGGGCATGACCGCCGCCGCGGACGCGGCCGGGCAGGAGACTCCTGCCGGGCACGCCGAACTCACCGCGCTGGCCCTGCTCATGATGATCGAGCGGATCAACTACCTGCTCACCGTTGAGGTGCGGCTACCCAGGGACGAGATGGTGGACCGGCTGACCGCTATCGTCTTCGCGGCCTTCCACTACTCCTGATCTCGCCGCGATGACGGCGACGCGGGCACTGGCGCTGCTGCTGCTCATCGTGGGCTCCTGCGCGATCGCGGCGCTGGCCCGCAGGCGCGGCGTGGCCGCGCCCATCCTGCTGGTGGCCACCGGGCTCGCCGCCTCCTACATCCCCGGCGTACCGGAGTTCCGGCTCAGCCCCAACCTGATCCTGTTCGCGGTGCTGCCGCCGCTCGTCTACAGCACCGCGCTGGAGAGCTCGTACCTGAACCTGCGGGACAACGTGCGCACCCTCGCCCTGCTGTCGGTCGGCCTGGTGCTGTTCACCGCCGTGGCGGTGGGCGGTGCCGCCCGGCTCGACGTGCCCGGGCTGCCGCTGGCCGCCGCGCTCACCCTGGGCGCGATCCTCGCCCCGACCGACGCGGTCACGACGGCCAGCATCGGCCGGCGGCTGCACCTGCCGAGGCGGCTGCTGACCGTCATCACCGGCGAGAGCATGCTCAACGACGGCACCGCACTGACCCTGTACGCGGTCGGGGTAAGCGCGGCGGCCGTCAGCGTGGCGACCCCCTCTCCGCTCAGCGTGGTCGGCAGCCTGGTCGTCATCAGCGCCGGCGGTATCGCTGTCGGCCTGGTGCTCGGCGTGGGCATCCACCGGCTCCGGATGCGGCTGCGTGACCCGCTGGCGGAGAGTGCGCTGTCGCTTCTCACCCCGTTCGCCGCCTACCTGGCCGCTGACTCGCTGCACGTGTCCGGGATCCTGGCCGTCGTGGTGACAGGTCTGTACCTGGGCCACCACGGCGGTGAGGCGCACTTCGCTACCCGGCTGCAGGACATGGCCGTGTGGCGGGTCACCACGTTCGTCCTCGAGTCGGTGGCGTTCGCGCTTATCGGCCTGCAGTTGCGGCCGGTGCTGCAGGACCTGGGGAGCCGGAACCCGGCCCGGCTGGCCGCGGAGGCCGCCATCGTGCTCGGCGCGGTCGTCCTGGCCCGCATCGTGTGGGTGTTCCCGTCCATCTACCTGCCCCGATGGCTGGTGCCCCGGATCCGGGTGCAGGACCCGGCGCCCTCCTGGCGGGCCACGTTCGTGCTGTCCTGGGCCGGGCTGCGCGGCGTGATCTCGCTCGCGGCCGCCGCCGCGCTGCCCGCTGACGTGCCCCAGCGCAACCTGCTGGTCTTCCTGACGTTCACCACGGTGCTCGGCACGCTGCTCGTTCAGGGCCTGACGCTGCCGCGGCTGATCCACTGGCTCGGGGTGCGGGCTGGGCCGGACGAGGAGCGGGCCGACGTGGTGGCCCAGGCCGCCGCACAGGAGGCCGCCTCCGAAGCGGGGCTGCGGCGGCTGGACGAGCTGGCCGCCCAAGACCCCGGCGGGGCACCGGCCGAGGTGGTGCAGCGGCTGCGGCGGCTGGCCGAATACCGGCAGGCCGGGGCCTGGGAGCGGCTACCGGAGAGCCAGCCCCGTGAGGATGGTGGATCGACCCCGTCGGCTGCGTTCCGGCGGCTGCGCCGCGAGATGACGAGCGCCGAGCGGGCCGAGTTCATTCGGCTGCGTGACGAGCGCCAGATCGACGACGAAGTGCTCGACGAGGTGCTGCACCATCTGGACCTGGAAGAGGCGATGCTGTCCCGGGACGAATGGGACGCGACCGGCGGCGATCCAGGATCTGGCACCACTAGCACGGGCTGACGGCGGGACGCGCATGGCCTGCCAGCGGGCAGAATCGAAGCGTGCGATTCCTTTCCGAGAACGTCCCAGCCCATGACCTCACCTACAGCGACGTGTTCCTGGTTCCCGGCCGGTCGGCGATGGCGTCCCGGCTCGACGTGACCCTCGCGACCCACGATGGGAGCGGCACCACGATCCCGCTCGTGGTGGCCAACATGACCGCAGTGTCCGGGCGCCGGATGGCGGAGACCGCGGCCCGGCGCGGCGGCCTGGCCATCCTGCCCCAGGACATCCCGGCCGACGTGGTGGCCGAGGTGGTGGCCTGGGTCAAGCGCCGCGACCTGGTGCATGACACGCCGATCACACTGGCCCCCGGGGACACCACCGGCGAGGCACTCGGCCTGCTGCCCAAGCGGGCGCACGGCGGCGTGATCGTGGTCGAGGACGGCCGCCCGGTAGGCGTAGCGACCGAGTCGGACTGCACCGGGGTGGACCGGTTCACCCAGTTGCGCGACGTGATGTCCACCGAGCTGCTCACCTTGCCCGCGGGCACCGACCCCCAGCGCGCGTTCACCCTGCTGCACGATGGGCGGCACCGGCTCGCACCGGTGGTGGACACCGACGGCCGCTGCGTGGGCATCCTGACCCGGACCGGCGCGCTCCGCGCGACCCTGTATGACCCGGCCACCGACGCGAACGGGCGGCTGCGCATCGGGGCCGCCCTGGGCATCAACGGGGACGTGGCGGGCAAGGCCAAGCTGCTGCTCGACGCCGGGGTGGATGTGCTGGTGATGGACACCGCGCACGGCCACCAGGAGAAGATGATCAGCGCGCTGCGCGCGGTCCGCGGGGTCAGCCCGGACGTGCCGCTCGCCGCCGGGAACGTGGTTACCCCGGCGGGCGTCGCCGACCTGATCGCAGCGGGCGCGGACATCGTGAAGGTCGGCGTAGGCCCCGGGGCCATGTGCACCACCCGGATGATGACCGGGGTCGGCCGGCCCCAGTTCAGCGCGGTCCTGGAGTGCGCGGCGCAGGCCCGGGAGCTGGGCGCGCACGTCTGGGCCGACGGCGGCATCCGCCACCCCCGGGACGTGGCGCTCGCGCTGGCCGCCGGAGCGTCCAACGTGATGATCGGGTCCTGGTTCGCGGGCACTTACGAGTCGCCGGGCGACGTGTTCCGCGACCCGGACGGGCGCCTGTACAAGGAGAGCTTCGGCATGGCCTCGGCCCGCGCGGTGCGGCTGCGCAGCACGGGTGATTCCTCGTTCGACCGGGCTCGCAAGGAACTGTTCGAGGAGGGCATCTCCACCGCCCGGATGTACCTGGACCCGCAGCGTCCCGGGGTGGAAGACCTGATCGACGCGATCACGGCCGGGCTGCGCAGCGCGTGCACCTACGCCGGCGCCTCCGATCTGGACGAGCTGCACCAGCGGGCCACGGTCGGGGTGCAGAGCGCGGCCGGTTACAGCGAGGGGATGCCGCTCCCCACGAGCTGGTAGGGACCGGCTCCCGCGCCAGGGGCAGCGGCGACCCGTCGCAAGTGGGTAATGTCGGGCCGACCAGTGGAGGGGATGTGCGGAGCAGGCGGCTGGCGGTGGCGGGCATCATCGCGTTCGCCGTGATCCTCGGCAGCTACCTGGCCTGCATGGCCGCCCACCCCGCCTTGTGGACGCTGGACCCGGTAGACCTGGGTGTCTACCGCTCGGGCGGGCTCATCGTGCGGCACGTCCGGCCGTTGTACGATCCGCACCTGTCCGCGCCGCTATACGACTGGCGCGGGTACCAGGGCCTGCACCTGAAGTTCACCTATCCGCCGTTCGCGGCCGTCGTCTTCGCCCTCGTGTCCTTCATCCCGTGGCGGGCGCTGCCCGATATCAGCGTGCTGGTCAACATCGCGGCGCTGGTCGCCGCGCTCTGGTTCACGTTCGGCGGCCTCGGCTACCGCCGCGGCCTGACCCGGCTGGGTGCGACGCTGCTGACCGCGGCCGCGGTGTTCTGGACCGAGCCGGTGCTCCGGACCATCTACCTCGGCCAGGTGAATCTGGTGCTGATGGCGCTGATCATCTGGGACGTGTGCCAGCCCGACACGCGCCGGTCCGGGGGCTGCCGGTGGTGGAAGGGAGCGGGCGTCGGCGTGGCGGCCGGGATCAAGCTGGTGCCCCTCATTTTCATCCCGTACCTGCTGCTGACCAGGAAGTTCCGGGCGGCCGCGGTGGCCTGCGCGGCGTTCGCCGCGACCGTGGCCGCCGGGTTCGTGGCCGTGCCGGCGGATTCGGCGCGGTGGTGGCTGGGCGGATTGTTCTTCAACGGCGGCCGGACCGGCTTCGTCGGCTGGGAAGGCAATCAGTCGCTGCGGGCCCTGCTCACCCGGCTGGCGGGCAGCGTGGCGGGCGCGCAGCCGGTGTGGCTGGCCGTGGCCCTGGTCACCGCGGTAGCCGGGCTGGCCTGCGCGGCCCTGCTGGACCGGGCCGGTCACCCGCTGCCCGGGTTGCTGGCCTGTGCGCTGACCGGGCTGCTGGCGTCCCCGATCAGCTGGGATCACCACTGGGTGTGGATCGCCCCGGGAGTGGCGGTCGCCGCCGCCTACGCCGTCCGGGCCATGCGGGCCCCCGGAGCCCGCGGGCTGGCTGGTGTGGCTCTTGATGCCACTGGGGCGGGATCAGCGGCGCCACGAGGACCCGGAACCGGGCCGGCCCGGGGCAGCGCGACCGCCAGCGGAATGCCCGCCAGCGCTCCAGCCGCGCCCGTGCCTGGAGCCGCACCTGCGCCCGCGCCTGGGCCCGCGAGGCTCCTCTGGCACCGGGCCCTGCTCTGGCCCGCCGCGGGGTACTGGGGCATGGCCGCGGCCATGCTGGTCCTGTACGGCGCCTGGCCGGGGAGTCTCTGGGGTGAGCCGCAGGACCTGGGCCAGTTCTCGTTGGGTGTGCTGTGGCAGCCGCCCAGCACTGACCCGGAGGTCTACTACCGCTACGGCGACCGGCCCTGGTTCGTCGAGTATCACTGGCACGGCATCGAACTGCTCACCGGGAACGCGTTCCTGCTTGGCGGCCTCGTGCTGTTCGGCGTCCTGATCGCCGCCGCCTTCCGCGCCCGCGTCACCGCCACCCCCACCCGCCTCACTAGCCCCTCCCGTCCCGCTAGCCCCGCCCCCCCGGCCCGCACCTCTTCGTGATCTAACGATTGGTGCTGCTCCTACGACACCAAGCGTTAGATCACGAAGTGGGTGTGCGACCTGTGGGGCTCGTGGTGCGCGTGAGGCGGGATGACAGGTGGGCAACCGGCCGGTTCCAGTCCGGCGCGGGAGGGGTGGGCGGGTTAGGCCGGGTCAGTCCGCGAGGGTGAGGAGGACTTTGCCGCGGGGGGCTCCCGGGTCGGGTTCGCGCAGGGTGTCCAGGGCCGCGGCCCACTCCCCCAGCGGGAACCGGTGCGTGACCAGGAAACCCAGTTCGAGCCGGCCCGCGTTCAGCAGCCGGACCACATCCCGCCAGGCGTCCGAGGTGTAGCCGAAGCTCGCCCGGATCGTGAGGTCGTTGTTGACCAGGTCATCTACGGGGACAGCCGCGGTAGCGCCGTGCGGGGGAAGACCGAGCAGCAGCACCGTGCCGCCCCGCCGGGCCGCGGCCAGTGCGGTGAGGACCGCGCCGGTGGTCCCGGCCGCCTCCACCACCAGGTCGTAGCCGGCGCCGGCCACGCCAGGATCGGTCTCGAACCGGGCCGCGCCCGCGGTTGCGGCCAGGGCCGCCTGGGCCGGCCGGCGACCCAGCATCACGATCTCGGCGGGGGACCACAGGCCCAGCAGCGCCACCGCGAGGAGGGCCACGGTTCCGTCCCCGACCACCAGAGCCCGCACGCCGGGCTTGACCGTGATGCTGGCCAAGCCGCGGTAGACGACCGAGGCCGGCTCGACCAGCGCGCCGTCGGCCATGCTCACCGGGGCAGCCAGACGATGCACCAGGGTTTCGGCGACCACGGCGTGCGCGGCCGCGGCCCCGTCCCGGGTGAACCCCATCTCGTCGTAGGTCGCGCACAGGTTGGTCTGGCCGGCCCGGCAGGCCGCGCAGTGACCGCACGGGACGATGCCCTCGGCCACTACGCGGGTGCCGGGGAGCAGCGAGCCGCTCTCACTCGCCAGCACGGTCCCGCTCCACTCGTGACCGAGCACCAGGGGGTAGCGGACATACGCGGGGTCGATGCGCCCGGCCAGGATGTCCAGGTCGGTGCCGCACATCCCGACAGCGGCTGGCTGGATCAGCACCTGGCCAGGGCCGGGAACCGGGCGGGCCCGCTGCTCCAGCGACACGACCCCGGGCGAGGACACGACCAGGGCCGCGGCGGCCGGCGCCTCCCGCGGCATGGATTCCGGCACCTCCGGCAGCACAGGCATCAGGCTCCTCCCCCGGGCGCAGGGTAGGGCGCCCCGCCGAGCAGGGCGGACACCTTGTCGGCATAGCTGCGCACGGCCCGGCCGAGCTCGTCCACGCGCCACGCGGGCAGGTCACCCTTGATCCCGGTCACGCTGATCGCGCCCGCGCAGCTGCCGTCGTGGCCGAAGAACGCCGCGCCGGTGCAGAACACGCCCTCGGCGTCCTCCTCGTCGTCGATCGCGAAGCCGAGCTGCCGGGCCGCGGCCAGGTTGTCCAGCAGGGTGCCGATGTCAGTGATGGTGTGCGTGGTGCGCGGGGCCATCCCGGTCTCGGCGCAGACCCGCCGGATCTCCGGCTCGGCCATCGTGCTCAGGATGGCTTTCCCGGCCGCCGAGGCGTACGGCACCTCGCGCTGGCCCAGCGGCGTGTAGAACCGGACACTGCCCGGACCGTCCACCCGGGCGATGAAGACCGGGTAGCCAGCCTCGGCCACCGCGATCCGCGCGGTCATCTTGGTGGTCTCGGACAGTTCGTCGAGCAGCGGGCGGCACAGGTCACCGAGCGGGAGCTGACGGCCCACGATGTCACCGAGCCGGATCAGCGCGGTGCCCAGCGTGTACCGCGGGCCGGGGCGGGTCTCGCGCAGGAATCCGGCTGCCTCCAGGGTCCGGGCCAGCGCCAGCGCGCTGCTCTTGGAGACGCCCAGCGCGGCCGCCAGCTCGCTGAGCGTCTGGCCCTCGGCCGGACCGTCGGCCACGACGCCAACCAGCCGGAGCGCCCGGGCCACGCTCTTGACCGTGTAGCGGCCAGCCCCCGCGCTGTCCTGCTCCGTTGTCACCTGCTCACGTCCTCACGCCATTGTTCGGTAGTGCCAAACGTTCGGTATCACAGAACGTCATCTGTTACCTTAGCGAGTCTCAAAACGCCTTGACATGCACATATACGGATGATTCCATGACCGAGTGATTCTACATCACAAAACTTTGTTCGGTATAGCCGAACATTTGCCCCGGAGCGTAGCCCGTGCGGACGCCGCGCGGGAGCGCCTGGAGGGCTGGCTGGCCGGCCACGAGGAGGTCGCCGGGGTCGTCCTCACCAGCCCGGGCAGCGTGGCCTGGGCGACCGGGGCGGTCGCCCCGCCGGTAGACCGGACCGCCCAGTCCGACCTCGTCTGGGTGGTGGCCACCCACACCGGGGCCGCGCTGGTGACCACGGAGATCGAGGCCGACCGGGTGAGCGAGGAGTACCAGCCGCGCCGGCACGGGTTCGCCGACCTGGTCGCTGTTCCCTGGTACGACCCGGACGCGTTCGTCCGGGCCGCGCAGGACATCGCTGGCGCCGAGGCGGGCCAGCTGGCCGCCGACGGCCACCCCGCGTTTGGGCGGGACGCTACCGAGGAGCTGGTCAGCCTGAGGCTCACCCTCTCCCCGGCGGAGCAGGAGGACCTGCGGGAACTGGGGACGGACGCGGCGGCCGCGCTGCAGGAGTCGCTGGTGTCCTGGCGGCCCGGCGAGCGGGACCTCGATATCCAGGGCCGGGTGGCCGAGCTGCTGGAATCACACGGCGCGGACGCGCCGGTGCTGATCGTCGGCGGGGACGACCGGGTCCGGCGATTCCGGCACCCGATGGCGGTGGGCGCCCCGGTGCGGCAGCTCGCGATGGCGGTCGTCGTCGCACGCCGTGGCGGGCTGCACGCCGCCGCTACCCGGTTCGCCTCCGCCGGTCCTCCCCCGCCGGAGTTCACCGCGCTGCGGGCCCGCGTGCTGCGGATCGAGCGCGACACGCTGGCCGCCTGCGTGCCGGCGAGCCGCTACGGCGACGTGCTCACCGCCCTGGACCAGGCCTACGCCCGGGAGGGCGCGCCGGGCGGCTGGGCGGGTCATTACCAGGGTGGCCCGATCGGGTACGCGCAGCGGGAGTTCGAGATCGCCCCGTCCCAGCGGGACTCGCGCTGGTACGACACCCCGGTCGCGGCCGGCCAGGCGGTGGCGTGGAACCCCAGCCTGCCGGGTGGGGCCAAGGCCGAGGACACCTACCTGGTGTCGCCGGGCGGCCTGGAGCGGCTCACGGCTCCGCGAACCACGGGCCCGCAGACCACAGGGCTGGCCTGGCCGGCCGAGGACGACGAGCTGGTACCGCCGCGTCCGGCGGTCCTGGAGGTGGCGTGATGACCCTGGGCAGCCAGGAAACCCTCGGCCCGCAGACCGCTGCCCGGACGACCGGGATCCAGGCGCTCACCCGGCGCGGGATCGCGATGGAGTCCGCGCCGCGGCGAAGCGCGGGCCGGTTCCCGGACGGGGCCGACTTCCGGATCGAGATCCCCAGCGTCGAAGGCCCGGCCGTGCTGCGCGCCGTGCTGGAGCAGGCCGCGGCCGAGGGCATCACCGTCAACCGGGTGTCCCAGGGCAGCGGGGCGATGCTGCTGTCCGAGGATGAGCTGACCGAGATGGCCGCGCTCGGCGCCGACCACGGCCTGGAGATCTCGCTGTTCGTGGGGCCGCGCGAGGAGTGGGACATCGGCAGCCTGGCCCAGTCGGACGAGGGACCGTCCCGGAGCGGGCTGATCCGCGGGTCCCGGCAGCTGCGGTACGCGGTGGACGACGTGCTGCGGGGCGTGGACTGCGGCATCCGCGGATTCCTCGTCGCCGACGCGGGCCTGCTGGAGCTGCTGGCCGGGATGCAGAAGGACGGCGAGATCCCCGACTCGGTGGTGTGGAAGGTCTCGGCCATGCTCGCCCCCGGCAACCCGCTCAGCGTGGCCCAGCTGGAACGGCTCGGGGCGGACACGGTCAATGTGCCGTCGGACATGACCCTCGGGCTGCTCGCCGAGCTGCGCGCGGCCACCACGCTGCCGATCGACCTGTACGTGGAGGCGCCCAGCTCGATGGGCGGGGTAGTCCGCGGGCACGAAGCCGCTGAGCTGGTCGCGGTGGCCTCACCCATGTACGTGAAGTTCGGCCTGCGCAACTCCCGGCCGCTGTATCCCAGCGGGCTGCATCTGGCCGCCGAGGCGGCCGCCATCGGCCGGGAGAAGGTGCACCGGGCCCGGGTGGCGCTGGAGTGGATAGACCGGGCCGGCCTGGACCTGACCCAGTCCGGGCCCGGGGCCCCCGGCCTGGGCATCCCGGAGCCGCCGCCATGACCGGCCACGGCGGCATGACCGGCCACGGTGGCACGGCGCCCCGCCCCGCGCTGAGAAGTGACGCGTGGCTGCGCGGGGACGACGAGGTCGCGCTGGCCAACCGGGTCGCGCTCGCCTCCGCTGGGCTCGAGGTCAGCGCGGACGGCGGCCAGCCGGTCATCGGCATCGCCAACTCGGCCAGCGACCTCAACCCGTGCAACCTGCCGCTGCGGGAGCTGGCGGTCGCGGTCCGGGAAGGCGTCCGGGAGGCCGGCGGGGTGCCGGTCGAGTTCGGCTCGATCCCGCTCGGCGAGGACCTGATGAAACCGAGCGCGATGCTGTACCGGAACCTCCTCTCCATCGAGATCGAGGAGATCATCCGCAGCTACCCGCTGGACGGGATCGTGCTACTGGCTGGCTGCGACAAGACCGTGCCCGGCGCGATCATGGGCGCGGTCAGCGCCGACCTGCCGATGGTCCTGGTCACCAGTGGCTCGCGGGAGCCGGCCACCTTCCGTGGGCGGCGTATCGGCACCGGCAGCGACCTATGGCGGCTCTGGGACGAACGGCGGGCCGGCCGCCTCGACGACGCGGGCTGGCGGGAGCTGGAACGGTGCCTGGCCTGCGGCACCGGGACCTGCAACACCATGGGCACCGCCTCGACCATGGCCATCCTGGCCGAGACGCTCGGGCTGATGATCCCTGGCTCGGCCACGATCCCGGCTGGGTACCCCCGGGGCCGGGCCGCGGCGGCCGCCGCCGGCCGCTGCGCGGTCGAGGCCGTGGCGGAGAACCGGCGGCCGTCCACGATCCTGACCCCCGCCGCCTTCACCAACGCCATCCGGATGCTGCACGCCGTCGGCGGCTCCACCAACGCGATCATCCACCTGGCCGCGATCGCCGGGCGGGCCGGAGTCCCGCTCCCGCTCGATGACCTGGGACGCCTCGGCCAGGGCATCCCGGTACTGGCCGACGTGGAACCGTCCGGCGGCGGGCTACTGCCTGACCTGGACCGGGCGGGCGGGGTCCCGGCGCTGTTGCGGGAACTGGCTGGCCGGCTCGACACCGGCGCGGCCACCGTCACCGGCGCCACGATCGGCGAGCTCGCCAGCGCCGCTCCCCCCGCCTCCGGTGCGATCCGGCCGGCCGGGGTTTCGTTGGGGAAGGAAGGGGCCTTTGCCGTGGTCCGCGGGTCCCTGGCGCCGGATGGTGCGGTGATCAAGACCTCGGCGGCCACCCCGGCCCTGCTCCGCCACCGCGGGCCGGCCCTGGTCTTCCACGGCTACGAGGAGATGCGCCGCCGGGTCGAGGACCCGGCGCTCGACGTGACCCCGGACAGCGTGCTGGTGCTAGCCGGCTGCGGCCCGGTCGGCGTGCCCGGCATGCCGGAGTGGGGCATGATCCCGATCCCGGCCAAGCTGGTCACCGGCGGAGTCAGCGACATGGTCCGGGTCACCGACGCCCGGATGAGCGGCACCAGCTTCGGCACGGTAATCCTGCACGCCGCGCCGGAGGCCGCGGTCGGCGGGCCGCTGGCACTGGTCGCCGACGGGGACCCGATCGAGGTGGACGTCGCGGCCGGGTCGCTCACGCTGGACGTGCCCGGGGCCGAGATCGCCCGGCGCCAGGCCGCCTGGTCCCCGCCACCCTCCCCCCACCTGCGCGGCTGGCCCGCGCTCTACCGCGACCACGTGCTGCAGGCACCTGAGGGTTGCGACCTGGACTTCCTGCGGGCCCCGACGAAGGAGCACCGCCGGTTCGTGGAGCCCGTCGTCGGGCGGTCCTGAACGGGCAGGCCGCCGGCGCCGGGCCCATGCGTTGACACCGAGTTATCGAGGCACACGGAATTTCAAACAGCACGGAAAGGAGACAGCCGTGAGGCACTGGAAAGTGTTGGCCGCCACGGCGGCGGCGGCTCTGCTGGCCACCGCGTGCGGGAGCGGCGGAGGGAGCAGCGGTTCGACGACGGGCCCTGTCACCCTCACCATCTGGGAAAACTATGGCACCGAGCAGAACGCGACCGCGCTGAAGAACCTGGCCAAGGCGTTCGAGAAGCTGCACAAGAACGTGACCGTGAATGTGGTGAGCCAGCCCGCAGACAACTACTTCGCGCTGCTCCAGGCGGCCGCGGTGTCCAAGACCGGCCCGGACCTGGCGGTCATGTGGACCGGGCTGTTCACCCTCCAGTACAAGGAGTTCCTGACCAACCTCAAGGGCAAGATCCCGGCCGCTGACCTGGCCCGGGTCAACCCGAACGCGCTCAAGTGGACCTCCGACTCCTTCGACGCGGCCAACGGCCCGTACGTGATCCCGCTGGAGAACCAGTTCTACATCGGCTTCTATAACAAGGCTGCGTTCGCCAAGGCCGGGGTGGCCTCGGTGCCGACCGACTGGACCCAGCTGTTCGCCGCGTGCAAGAAGCTGAAGGCCGCCGGGTACACGCCGCTGACCTACGGCAACGGCGGGCAGCCGCTGGGCGCGGAGTTCTACCCCTGGTACGACCTGAGCTACATGATGATCGGCGCGCACCCGGTCACCAGCTGGCAGCAGCTCTACAGCGGCCAGATCCCGTGGACCTCGGCCGCGAACGAGGCGCAGCTGGCCACCTGGTCCAAGCTGAAGAGCAACGGGTGCACCAACAGCGACGTGCTGACCAAGACCAACAACCTGGGCGACTTCGAGACCGGCAAGGCCGCGATGATGGTGGACGGCACCTGGGACACCCAGAAGTTCACCAGCGCGCTCGGCTCCAAGGTGGCGGCGTTCGTGCCGCCGTTCTCCAATTCCCCGATCAAGGGCGTGGTGGACTTCGCCGGTGATGGCCTGTCCATGACGAACTACACCCAGCACTCCGCCCAGGCCCTGCAGTTCCTGGAGTTCATGAC
>Ga0208589_1000845_pt1 | contig 13537 bp, 5 predicted proteins | sample NGESurshal092012_2_FD_184486 | JGI IMG/M metagenome (GOLD analysis project Ga0208589, IMG submission 184486) | Arctic peat soil microbial communities from Barrow, Alaska - NGEE Surface sample F53-2 shallow-092012 (SPAdes) | ecosystem: Environmental > Terrestrial > Soil > Wetlands > Peat ... | reverse complement strand
TTGCCCTTCTCCCTTTCCTCCTTTGTTCATTCTCCCTCCCACTTTTGGTCAATTTCATGACTTGACTTGTAATTACTTACCAATTGAATAAAGAAGCGAAATATTCAAAATATGAATTCCACTTCGAATTCCATAAGTTACCGTGTATGTGTGTGCGTATGTGCATGCAAGTATACATGATGGTAGAACGTCGTGCAAGGCATATTATCATCTCTAGTAAGCTTGGAATAATAATATATGCCAATTGGTAATATAAAACACATGTGGCATGCCATTTTCATGATGGTGCAATATCGTGGAAGACATGTTTGTAGTGCATGTATATTCGTAAGTGCTTCCATGTATATGTACATACAAATATCCACCCACATATTTACATATACATACATACATATATCCATACATACATATGTGTATATGTATATATTTATGCTCGTGTATTTCTATGTTTATATAGATTTACATATCCACGATATAAATATATTGTGTACACATGTGCGATTGGATGAATAATATGCTATGGACAAAATCACAAAATAGGATCTTATTTGTTATCAAGGAAATTGTAAACGTTAGGCATTGGCGGAGAAATCCTGTGATCGATCAAACTACTTCTATCTATCTTAACCCCTAAAGGTCCTCACCTCTTTTCTAAAAGTCGAAGCACTATAATTTGCATACTTCAAATATCACATTGTATGATTTATATTTTTTCATAAACAGTCATTAACAATATGAAGGTATGGCAAAATTTTCAACATGATTCGAAAATATTTTGAATATTTACAAATTTTATTATGTAAAGAAGGGAAAAATTCAAAATAAATATAGTTTTGTCAAATTTAATATCAAAAATTATATTTAAGGTACATAAAAGTTATATTTACAAGGAGTAAAAGACTGAAAGTGAAGAAATTAATAGACATATGATAGAAGCATCTTTAGTAATCCCTTTGCATTTTGAACACTCAAAATTCAAATTTCACGACAGTGAAATATCTTCAAATGAAGTCTATTCTCCAATCCCAACGGTCAAAAGATGTATTATAACTTAACTTAAACATCTAATGATATGACCAACTACAATAAAGTTAAAACACTTGATTTTTGGGGCGTTTGATCAAAAAACAAGCATAATATGGTTGATTCGGCATTTTGGGGTTAATGTTGGTTTAATGTTGCCTTTCACAACAATCAATATACACTTTTATATAAATTTTACCTTTCGGATTGGTTTATTTTTTTAATTAAAGTTTACACACGCACGAATTTGTATGTATCTAATTAGTCCTAAAGTGTTATGTATTTTCTAATAGAAAATGAACTTTTTAAAATTATGCAGGTTAAATAGTTGAAGGAATTCATATTTTAATGGACCATGGACAATCACAAATTTTAATTATTGTACGAAGTCGCCGTATGTGATGGATGTACGCATGAGCAACCATCCAATATTTAGAATATGAAGGCGAGCGTCAAAGGGTTAATCGCTAAAGGTCCTCACCTCTTTTGATAAAGTCAAAGCACTATAATTTGCATACTTGAAATATCAAATTGTATGATTTATGATTTTTCATAGAGAGTCATTAAAATTATGAAGGTATGGCAAAATTTTCAAAATGATTCGAAAATATTTTGAATATTTACAAATTTTATTATGTAAACAAGGGAAAAATTCAAAATACATATAGTTTTGTCAAATTTAATATCAAAAATTATATTTAAGGTACATAAAAGTCATATTTACAAGGAGTAAAATACTGAAAATGAAGAAATTAAAAGAGACCTATGATATGAGCATGTTTAGAAATCCCTTTGTATTTTGGACACTCAAAATTCTAATTTCTCGACGGTGGAAAATCTACAAATGAAGTCTATTCTCCAATCCCAACGGTGAAAAGATGTATCATAACTTAACTTAAACATCTAATGAAATCACCAACTACAATAAAGTTAAAACACTTGATTCTTGGGGCGTTTGACAAAAATACAAGCATAATATGGTCCTTTAGGGGTTAAGGGTCATCTGCAGAAGCACCTCGGACGGCGGTTTTAGAGGACGAGATCGGACGAACTGAATGAAATGGAGCGCGCTGATCGGACGGACAGGATCCATCCGACGAAACCCTCGGATCGGACGACAGAGCGGACGCCTGATCGGACGGCAGAGAGGACGCCGGATCGGACGGCAGTGCGGACGGCAGGCATCGGACGGCGTGCGCGAGCAGTTCTCCAAAGTATTGAGTTTTGGTGTTTCATTGCTCTCCCTTCCTCCTCGTCCAGCCCAACTCCTTGGGTCTACACGCACTTCAAGAATCCTCGCGGACTTCGAGGACTATTTTGAGTACGGTCAAAGAATGTTCCAACATTTAATGTCCTTCGCATTGAATTCTTGTAGTGCTTCACTTCTAGGAGAGCGGTCCGTCCCACCTCTTTCATGATGGCTCTTACCTCTCCATTGTTAGCTAACTCCCACCCCCCCACCTTGCCCTTCTCCCTTTCCTCCTTTGTTCATTCTCCCTCCCACTTTTGGTCAATTTCATGACTTGACTTGTAATTACTTACCAATTGAATAAATAGGCAAAATATTCAAATGTAAAGGCAATACAATGAAGCATTGCGTTCCAATTTGAATTCCATAAGAGTTAGCAATTTTTTATGCATACATTACTTCGAACCTACTAGAGTGACTTCATTCAATGAATTCACAAACATAATTTAAGAGGGAAAGACCACGTCAATTTTCATAAACAAATTATCACACAATATATGTAACAATTTATATTTTACAAACCTAGTTAGAGGGGAAAACTTGAAATTAAATTAGATTTGAACCTATTGTATGCATGTTCATATGAATAGTATATATGAAATTAAATTATAGTTGAACATATTGAATACACATGTATGTACCTTTATATTTACATACATATAAATAAATCTTATTGTATGCGTATGTGCATGCATGTTTAGGGTTTATATTAATATGTACATCTATAAATGGTCGACACATCCATCTATATATATATATATATATATACGTATATATGCACATGTATTTTTATGTATACATAAATTTATATGAACAGAATATAAATATATTGTGTACGCATGTGCGAATGTATGAATCATCTTCTTTGAATAATGGAGCCCGTAATATCCTCTGAAATTTGTTATCAGCAAAAATGAAATAGTTCCAAAATGGAACGATCTTGGTGCCATGTTATTGTTTATTGTGTAAAAGGTTGGTGGATTTACATTTTGGGACTTCTAACAAGAAGTGATGCATGTTATATTGTTGTGTGGCAACATTTGTTAAAATGACTTCACTTAGTGACTATTCATATATGATCTCAACCATTGAAATTCACTTCTTTTTGAATCCCAAGTCATTTTATATTCATACAACTTAATTGGTATTCGTAACCGTTGATCTTAAAGTATGGATTGAATCTAAAACTCATATGTGTAACCTAAGTGCCCAATCAACCATATTATGCTTGATTTTTGGTCCAACGTCCTTAAAATCTAGCGTTTTAGCTTTTATGTAGTTGGAGTTTTCGTTAGAAGTTTAAGTTAAGTTATGATACATCTTTTGACCGTTGGGATTGGAAAGTAGAAAATCTATTGAAGTTATTCCAACGTTGAGAAATCTGAAATTGGAGTGTCCTAAATACAAAGGGCTTTCTAATAATGCTCGAATCATAGGACTCTTTTATATCTTTTGCTTTCATACCTTTACTATATGTAAATGTAACTTTTATCTACCTTAAATAAAAAACTTGATATTAAATTTGACAAAAGTATATTTATTTTGAAATTTTGTCGTGTTTACATAATAAAATTTGTAAATATTCAAAATATCTTCCAATCATGTTGAAACTTTTATTATACCTTCATGTTGCTAATGACTAGGAATGCAAAATTATAAATCACCCAATGTGATATTTCAAATATGCAAATCCTGTGATCGATTTCACCATACCAACATGTTGCGTTGTCCTCAAAGGGTTAACCCCTAACGGCCCAATCATGCATAATTTGCATGATGTACGGATTTGAACTCCGATTTTTCATCCATCATGCACTTTTTGCAGTGTGGATCTTTTACTTAAACTTTTATGGGAAGTTAGCTTTGTGCATGTGTGATCCGATTAGAGAGGGGATGATTTGTGAAATTTTTATGCCTCATGTCATGTTGTAGTGTTGCACCCAAAATTTCGAAGATTTTAGTCTAAAAGTGCTCTTGAGAAAGTGAAGTACTGAAATTAAGTAACCCAAAAATCTCCAAAAATCACTACACTTAAAGCATTACATTTCAACCCATCACAAAAATTTCATTATTAGATTGCCAATATCTTATTCGTAATCATATTCCAAAAGAGCTCTAAATTTGAAGTTTGAAAATTAATACACAAAAATTGGTGATAGCCATTGCAAATCCAACCGTATGGATAGAATCTAACATTCATGATGTACAACTTTTATTCATTCATCCAGTTGAAAATATCCCTCTTAGTTGCATTTTATAATGCATTTCTGAAAAACGGCCAAATCTGAAAAGGGTTCGAACGTTTAGGGGTTAATAGGAGTCTTTGGCTCACTTAATCACGATCATTGGATTCCTCATGGCATTTAATCCGTTCTGGGAAGTAGTTGAGTTGAACAACGTCATGAAATCTGACTATCGGCGGTCCGAACGGACGAATCGGACGGCTGTATCGGACGGCGGATCGGACACCGTCAAGCGGACGGCATTTTGGGCCCCGGAGCGGACGGCGAGCAGCGGACGGCCAGAAGCGGACGGCAGGCATCGGACGGCGGCAGTGGAAAAAAAAATTGGCTTGGAGGAAGAGTCCTTCCTTCATTACGTCTTCTGATCAGCTACTTTGACTAGGTAAACCTCTAAATGCCTACACTGCTGTCCCAGTTTCTTTTTTCAAATTATAACACGATAAAAAATAAATTGCATTTGTGGGAGTCCTTGAAATGAAAAAATTGTCATGCGAATTCTCTGTTATTATGAGTTTTGTAAAAAGTATAAATAGAGAAGTGAAAGAAAACCGAGTGTGGAAAAAGTATTCTACATGGAAGTCAACAAGAATGGAAACGTGAATAGAGTTATATATATTCATATAGTAGCCAAATGGCTAAAAAACAGTCATGCAATATCAATATTCATCGAACGAGTACGTCTACGCTGACTGTCATGAGTGATTGTACCGCCTGCCTCAACCTCTGAATCTATCGCAAGCTTCTTTTCAACGTTGTCTTGAGATGGTTCCCAATTGTCATCCTCGTCGGCCTTTCGTTTCCCCTTGCGAGAACGATCCATATCCACCTCTCTTGCCTTAAAAACCTCCATGTACTTCTCCACACGACCGACAACAAGAGTTACAGTTTGCTCAGTTTCCCCAAATGTCGTTGACCAGTTCGATGTCAACATATGACGTCGCCACATTTCGATGACGTCATTGATCCTCCTATCAAATGCACCTGCAACATCCGCATAGGAATTCTCCTCATCAATGAACATGTCCTCGGTCGTTGTGGCACGAAGCCTAGCCGCCTCCTCCAACTTTGAAAGGACCAGAGCTCTGCCAATCAACGTACGGTCATACGTTCCGTGTTGTTCTCCTAAGACGGGACCGGACGCCTCGTACCACGTGTTATCATCTCTCTTTTTTACTTCATTCTTTGGGAATCGGAAGAACTTTTTGTGATGTACGCTCCAATGTCCCCCAAAGTTGCGGCAAAACACCTCCCGGTCCGCCTCGTTCACAATTGCACGTGCTCGCACTTCGATCTCGTAATCTCGGGTCATCCAGAAAAGTTCGTCCTTGTCCATAAAATCTTCTACCTCAGACCCTTCTGCGTGCAAATGGTACAAGTCATGGCAGTCGAAGTTAACATCCCATACCAATGGTTGACCCCAGTTTTTGTAATTTAGAAACTTCTTCGGTTTTTGGTCCAGAGGAAGGTTCCACTGGTTGTATTCATGACCAGATGGCATAAAGGCGCGAAGGCCCATCATTTCGTAGAATCTGACATGTATAGGAGCATTGCACAGGGGACACCAAGAGCGTCGTAAGCAATGTTCCGCAACGCACTTAATATGAAAGGTATGCTGACATTGTCCTAGTTGGATCGCTCCTTCTGGACCAAACCCATATTGACACAAGCAACATGTCTCCTTCAGAAAGTCGGGAGCTGGATTACATGTATGAACCACCGTCTTCTCCTTCTCCAACAAATGCGAGGAAAACACGTTATATGGCATCCACCCTTCTTCGATCGCCGAAGCCCAATCCATGTTGTTTGTTTCCAGAGAACCACAAATCCCATGTGCCCGTGTCATCATCACGTCAACATCACCCCACATGGTAAACGTAGTCATTGTACGTGCTCCAGGCAGCGCGGCTTGTCGATCAAATAATTCTTGCACCCTCCTCAAACTTCCTAGCATACAAGAGAGATTCCCACTTTTTTTCTCCTCGTACTGGAACATCAAATACAACTCACGCGCGACCAATTCATCCACATCCTTTAATTGGTGGACATAACTCAACCAAGGCAGGCTTTGCTCACGAGGTGGTATGGGCATCTCCTTGTCACTTTTCCAGAAAAGTAATTCACACCTCGCTATATCCCTGTCAATCTCTGCTTGATGCAATCGTTGTCTCAACGTCTCGATCTCACGGTTACTGGCTTCACCGGCTTCGGTTGGTGGCCTTTTCCAAGGTTCTTCCTGCATCCTATCAACCGCCACGAATACCTCCGCTACACCTGGCCGCTCTAGCGAATTCGAAGGATTCTGTTCATTGTGGAGGTCACCGTCGGAGGTTTGGGCATCCAAAGGAAGGGGCAACTGCTCCGATGGCGGTACAATATCTTTAACCACTGTTTCGTCTGAAGTTTGGACATCCAAAGGAAAGGGCAACTGGTGCGATGGAGCGAGAGTATCTTCAACCACTGTCTCGTCCGAAGTATGGGCATCAAATGGAAGAGACAATTGGTCTGATGGGGAAAGAGTTTCTTCAAGTACTACTCCGTCCAAAACCTGCGCATCCAATGGAAGAGACAACTGGTCCGATGGGGCAAGAGTTTCTTCAAGTACTGCTGCGTTCGAAGTGTTGGCATTCAACGGAATAGCGAGCTGCTCCGAAGGGACGTGAGATTCTTGAGGTAATGCTTCTTTCTTTGTAGTTTCTTCTCGCAGCTTCTCTACTTCTTCTATCAACTGCCAATTCATCATCTGGAGATGCAGGGTCTTCAAATGGTTCTTTATGATGGTCGACTGCAGTTGCTTTATGGTTTCTCTCGCCAAGCGCTCAAATCCCCTTGCACATTCCGTTGTTTCTTTTAGTCTCTTCGTGAGCTCATCAACACGCTTCGCCTTTTCGATGACTGGCCCCCAACGGCCCAATTTTTTCTCAATTGATTGGACATCTCTAGCGAGCTGTGGTGCGATTGTACGAAGGAAAGTTGTTACGTCCATGGCTTTTACCAAGTTCACGTACACGTTCTTCGAAAGAAGTTTCAATGAACCTAGATCACTTTTCAAGTCGGGGAACTCGTCGGACAGTTCCCACTGCTCTGCTTCTGCAATTTCACCCACCTTGGGAACTTTCTCCGCCAACTGCCCGTACGAAATCATTAGATCCTCAATAGGCATTCTCTTTGCCTCACAAGTCCCGCAATTTCCCCAACGTCCATTTGGATCCCGAATTAGTGTATCCGTGTCATCCGGACATGCGCGTTTCTCGCTTGGAGTTGAGGAACTTGGATTGCTTGGACCGCCCTTTTCCACCCGAACCGCCCAGTCCGTTCCAAAGTTATACTTTTCTTGGCGGTCCTCCGTGGTAATTGTATCGGACCTCAACTTCTGTTTCCCCTTTGATTCCGTAGTTCCCTGAATTAGCGTGGATGGGTTATGCGGCAACAGTTCCTCGCCCTCCTTGCACGGTACCGATCGAGACGGAGAAGTTGCAACATCTTCGACTTTGTCTTCTAAGTCCCATTCAACTTTGACTTCTATTTCCTCCCGTTCAGCATTGACTTCGGTTTCCACACTTGCATCCAAATTGTCCAAAGCGGCCATAGGCAGTACTGGTAATTTAGCGGTCTTTGGTTTGACTTCCACTCGAGTGTCTCGACCTGAGCTGCTTGTAGTCGACGTGCCCGGTTTCTTTAAAGAGACCAACATCTCTTTTGTGCTTGTAGATGCTGGATCATACAAATCAGGAATATCTCGCTGCCCGTCTGCCAACTGAATTGGGCTCGATTTAATTGCAGGGTATGTACTCCAATCCACCTTGCGCTCCAACCTTAATTCGACATAGACCATTGCCAGTGTGTTGTAGTTGAATGTTCCCTTTGACTTCGAACGACCTCCAAACAATGCCCTCCATACCTCTTCCGCTCGGTGAAGGAAATGATCATCTTTGCACAAGTTTGGTTTGGCAGTAAAGGTTCTTGCCATCATTGGTAATTGATCCCTCGGCCACAGTTTACCAATGTGGGACAGTTTGACATAATTTCTGCAATCCGTGGCAGACCAATATTCGTCCTTAACTTCTTCCCATCGTGGTGCGGCTAGAATAGTTGGGTCGTCCAATACGGCGTAATCGATCGCATGCGGGGCCCCTTTAGGCTTGTTCCTCCTAGGCCCAGCATTAGCATTCGGAACGTGACCCTCACGTTGGTCATCGGCCATTGCTTAGCGATGTGTGAATGAACCGTGTGCAATTACCGAGACAGAATGCCGCGACGAGGTGAATCGATCGTGTACCCTAAACCGTGAGGTAATCCCGCGATAATGTGAATCAACCGTTTGCGTAAAAACCCCGCGAAAATGTGTAAGAACCGTCTGTGTAAGAAAACCGCGATAATGTGAGTGACCCGTCCGTGTGAAAATACCGCGAAGATATGAATAAAGTGTGTAAGATGCTTATTGTGACCAACCGGTGATTGGTCACAATAAGCATATGACCTCTCACCCCTGTAGTAAATAAGGCCAGGAAGTCCACAAAGGGAATTGCCAGCAACCTGATTTAGGAGTGAGAAGTGAGAGGAAATGGGGCCGGACGGGCCTTCTATACTGCCGTCCGCCCGAACCAGCCCGTCCGCCCGTCCGAACCGGGCCTGCCGTCCGATCTGTCGTCCGGAGCGTGCTGCCCGTCCGATCATCGTCGTCCGATGGGGTGGCGGCGGCGGACCGTAAACCCTAAAGCAAAACCCTAAGGCGTCCGCTGTCTTGGTGCGTCCGATGCATCGCGTCCGATCCTGCCGTCCGATTCTGCCGTCCGATCCAGGCCGTCCGATCCAGCGCGTCCGGTGCAGCCCGTCCGATCCACCCCGGCCGATCCGGACCGTCCCTCCAGTGCGTCCGATCCAGCCCGAATCGATCGGACGGCATATCGGACGGCACAGCGGACGGCAGAACGGACCAGCCAGGCTGTCCAACGGCTAGTGCGGCAGATGGTAGTATAAAGCATGAAGGTTTTGTTTTGGTGAGTTCATTCGAACTCACCAGTTGTCAAGGGCTGTGGGCAACCTTTTGGTATCCCTTGCTTGACCATTACCGAGTTTGAATGCGCGGTTGTCAAATTCCGTTCGGAATTTGACAACTACTGTATTTTACATACAGGATACATTTTTTCGTCGCGCGATCACGGGGTACTGCACGCCGTCACTTAAAACTATTGGGTAGCGGAACCTAAACCCGCTTGAACCTTTCAAGATGCCCAGCGATTGGGAAGATTGGTATGTGGATATAGCCCCCGGAAAAGTGAAGTGCTTACTATGTGCAGCACTTTTTGCAAGGAAGGCGGCGAGGATGTTGAGTCACCTTGGATACCGGAACGCATCAGGAAACCGTGACACTGGCGTCGGTATATGCAAGAGACTCACACCGCAGATTAAAGGGCTCTTTCTTAATTGCAGAGGAGATCCTCCTAAGCGTCCAAATCCAGATCTATCCGATGAATGTCGCACTCCGAGAGCGGGAAATATGGACATGATGGAGCTTTGCACACCGCAATCGCTAGATCGAGAGTCACGCGATGGACCACAAGAGATTCCAAATCAGAGGTCAGGTTCTAATACAAATGAAACTACCGCGAGCAGACCACCATCCACGGAACGTGACAGTGCAGCTGGCAGGGCCGCCCGTCCATTGCGACAAGCAGGAATACCAGAGGGTTTTCAGGAAGACAAACGAAGGGAGTTAGACAAGATGTGGGCAAGGTTCTTTTACGAGGCGAATATCCCTTTTGCGATAGCACGGAATTCAACTTTCAAAGAGGCCGTACGGAGGACTTCTGCTTTTCGGGGACCATACACACCACCCTCTTACAATGACTTACGGAAGAAACTCTTGATGCAGGCCAAGAATGAGCTAGGGGTGGTATTGGAAGGTAAAATGGCAGATAGCATTCGCAAGTTTGGAGCCACGTTGACATTTGATGGATGGAGCTCGTGCACAAACCAACCATTATTCAATTGCATGATAGTGTCTGCGGTAGGAGAACACTTTCTTGGATCGGTAGACACTTCGGGACATTCGAAGACAGCAACGTACCAAGCGACCATCATAGAGAAGTTCATTGAAGGCGTTGGATCGCAGAACGTGGTGCAAATTGCAACGGACAACGCATCTGTCATGAAGGCAGCAGCGGATCTCGTGACGAACAAATATGACCACATATACTTCCAAGGATGTGCTGTTCACGCAATGAACCTGTTATTGGGGGACATCGCGAAGGCAAACTGGATAGCTCACGTGTTGAAGAAGGCCCGGACGATCGTGACGTTTATAAAGAAGAGACACATGCCTCTTGCAGTATTTCGAAAGCACGAGAAGAAGTTCAGCCTAGTATTGGCAGGGAAAACTAGATTTGGATCAAATTTCATGATGGTGGATCGATTACTCGAGGTCAGACAGGCCTTAGAGCAGTCAGTTGTGGACGAACAGTGGACGTCCTATGTCGTCACACTCCGAGACAAGCGGGGGGGGATCAAAGCGCGCACTATCTCTCGAGATGTGAGAAGGTATATACTGGATGATCACTTTTGGCAAAGATGCACTAACTTTCAGGAGGTGGTTGCACCGTTGATGTATGCACTGCGGGATTTTGACAGTGGGGAACCTGGTATGGGCAAAATTCGACACATCTTTCACAATGTGGAGAAACACATTGAAAGGGTGAAGGATGAGTTCTTTCCATTGGACGGTGGAGAAAGCATTGATGTGGAGAAGCACTTCCGCGACCGATGGGCATTGGTCAGAACGGATTTACACGATGCGGGTGCACTTTTGAATCCGTATTTGCTACACGATAAGGAACTCGCAGACGATTTAGATGCCATCACAGCATGCAAGCGTGTGCTTGGGAAATTATGTTCTCCAGAAACATATCCGGATGTGGTGCTAGAGTTTTTGGCATTCCGTCACAAGGAACCGCCATTCCACAATATGTTGGATCCGAAACAACAGAAGTGTTCGCCTCATGCATGGTGGGATTTTGAAGGGGCATGCGGAAAGCTCATCGCACCAATAGCACGGAGAATCCTAGCCCAAACCGTGTCATCGTCATCATGCGAACGCAATTGGAGTAGTTATTCTTTCGTGCACAACAGGTCTCGGAATCGCCTCCAACAAAAGAGGGCTGAAGATTTAGTGTACGTGTACACAAATTCAAAGCTCCTCGCAAAGGCTAAGAGAAAGGATGAGAAGAAGTGGTACGACGAAAATGTATCATCAGAGGATTCGGATTCCGCTTCAGAAGAATCGGATGGAGATGATGAAGGCGATTGGGTGGGTAATCATGCATCAGACGATGATCGCTGGGCTGATGTGCCTCTTGACGATTGGAGTGATCAACTCTCTCCACGAAGGCCGGATTCGTCTCCAGCAAGATCTGGTCGATCAAGCCACGATGTATACGAGTTTGCTGAGGATGGAGAGGAGGGCAATCACGTGCAAGCATCAAATGCCGACGATACCGGTGTGAATGTCAGAGAAGAGGACAATTCAATTCCGGCGTTGGGTGAAGAAGAGGGGGACAAACGTGGTGAAGATGGTGGCACAAGGATTGACACCGTGCAGGAGGGTGTTTTGAAGGACCCCAAAGATTCTGAGTTGGAGCTTTCTCCTGGACGAAAGGCCACAACGGTGAACAATGGCCACTCCAAATGGAAAGGCATAGAGGAAGATTTTGGTCCAATCAGTAAGAGTCCGTTGAAGTTTGGAGAGAGAGATTCTCCTCGTGGACCGCGTCTTGAGGACCAAATGCAGAGGACCGCCCTTGCATCTAGAGCCTTATTTGATAATTCTAAAACACCAACACCCCGAGTTCCACTTGCATCTTCAACGGGATTGGTATCCCTTTCCAAAGCGGTGAATAAACGTGTGAGAGAATCGGATGGAGATTCGGAAAGCGACGGAAATTTGCCTTTATCAGTAGCTATAATAAAGAAGCCATCAGGTGTGCCCCCAAGGCACAATCAACGGCCAATGCAGAAGATGACGGTGAAGGAGACACTTGTGGGCCCGAAACATATATCATCGAGTGGAGAGAAATTTGGCGCAACAGGAAACGGCAGCGCTAAACGAAAAAGGCTCATGCAACCATTTGCTGCTTCTCCGCCAAAGCCAGGACGAGTTAAAACACCCCTTGACGCAAGTGGATCCACATGGAAAATGAAGAGTATCCAACCAGTAAAGAAGGAGAGAAAGGAAAACGAGTATTACTCTCACAGTGACGACGAGTCATATGATGCAGAGGACAGTAGCGGAGCAGAGGTGAAAGGAGATTCTGATTACAAGGCAGATTGAAAACTCAATAGCATTTATGTATTTTCGTAGAGTTTTTTTTATAAGATATTCTAGTATTCAGTAATTGTAGTTGTTTGGACAGGAGATAGATTTTATAAGTATATATTTCTGTAGTGATATGTATGACGTACATGAATAGATGGCAATATTTTGTTGACGTTCCCTTTATTGAATGTTTGTTTACCTGCGAAATATAATATATGACACTATTTTTATGTTTTATGTTGTTGGAACGAGAGTGGCTATAACCCTAAACAAGGTCGCTATATTTTTATTACAATGAGGCTCCAGTGACTTAATGAGATTTTAATTTATATTTTCCACCATTACAATCACCCTAGAACGGCCTGAAGTGTTCAGGGTTTAGTCCTTGAGAACCCCTAAACCGGCCTGGCCGTCCTCTAGTTGTCCGCGTGCCGTCCGCCCGCCCGGTCGTCCGTCCCGCCGTCCGCCAGGCCGTCCGCTCTGCCGTCCGCCATCAAACTCCGTCCGTCGAGCCGTCCGGACGGACGGGCTCCAGGCCGTCCGCCACGCTATCCGCTATGCCGTCCGCTAAGCCGTCCGCAGGGTAAAAACGGCAGCGGATAAAGTAAATCAGAGTTTACCCAGCGGACGCTGGCGTCCGGCCGCTCGGACGCGACGTCCGGACGTCCCAACGTCAAACCGGACGCGATTTCCTCCAAAGACGTCCGATGTGAC
>Ga0208589_1000844_pt1 | contig 13551 bp, 12 predicted proteins | sample NGESurshal092012_2_FD_184486 | JGI IMG/M metagenome (GOLD analysis project Ga0208589, IMG submission 184486) | Arctic peat soil microbial communities from Barrow, Alaska - NGEE Surface sample F53-2 shallow-092012 (SPAdes) | ecosystem: Environmental > Terrestrial > Soil > Wetlands > Peat ... | reverse complement strand
CGCTGCTGCGCTACCCCTACGAGGTGCGCAGCGAGAAGGAATATTTCGACGACATCCAGGACGTCAAAGTCACCAAGGACATGCTCGATCTCGCCCGGCATATCGTCGAGCAGAAATCCGGATCGTTCGAGCCCGAGGAGTTCGAGGATCGTTATGAATCGGCGCTGATCGATCTGATCAACCAGAAGCGTAACGGCCTGCCGACGGCCAAGCCGGCGCCGAAGTCTACCGGCAACGTCATCAATTTGATGGATGCGCTCAAGCGCAGCCTCGCCAGCGAAAAGCAGGCCGTCCCTGCCGCCAAAGTGAAGTCCGGCGGCAAGACGCCGAAGAAGCGCGTCGAGGGCCAGCGCGAGATGCTGTTGCCGATCAGCGGCGGCGGCAAGCGCGGGGTAAAGGAAACCGCGAAGCCTGAGCCGAAGAAGGCCGGGAAGGCGGCGCGGGCGACCGCCGCGCGATCGAAGAAAGCAGGCTAACGGCGCCGGTATTTACGGTAACACCCGATGCCGTGGTCGACGCCGTTCGACGAGCCGATTGCGCTGAAGGGCGGCCGCAAGCTCGTCACGCTGCAGCAAGCCGCCGATTACGTCATGAAACTTCCCGAGCCTGCCCAGCAGCAGCCGCGCTGGCAAATCGCGGTCGAGAATTTGATCCATGCGGCCGAGACCGGCGGCGGCTGGCTGATGTTCGCGCGGATCGCGATGTTGCGGGCGTTGAACGAGGACGGCAAAGGCCGATAACGCGCGCCCTCTTCCGCGGCGCGCGGCAGTCTATTTCAGCGACGCATTGATCGACGTGAATTTGGTGTTGAGCTGGGGACCGATACCCTGGACGGCAGCGATAATTGCAAAAGCGATACCGGTTGCGATCAGGCAATATTCGATCGCGGTAGCGCCGGATTGATCGCCGAGAAACCTTGAAAACAACTGACGCATTTCAAAACTCCCGCTGACGCCGAATCTCCCGCTGACGCTTGTCGCGGACTTTTTTTGCGCCGAGGCTTGCGGCGAAATCTAGGTGGCATTGGTTGCCAGCTCGTTGATGAACAGGCTGAATGCACGGTTAAGGCGAAGGCTGGCTTTTGTTACCACACGCTTTTTTGCCAATCGCGGTGGATTTCGCCCCGCCCGCCGATGTCGTCCCGGTGGTCATACGGAGCCGGAGATTTGGACTGTGAAGCGCTTGATCGGCCTGCTCGCTGCCGCATTGAACCGGAACGTCGATGCCTGGCTGATATCCGCACCGTCATCGCCTGCTCCCTGCCCGGCATGGCCTGCATCAGGCCGGCCGCGATGCAAAACGAGATAGCAGAGCTTCCCGCACGGCCCCGCGTGCACGCTTTACCGGCCACCGGATTCCTGTTCCAACTGTCGCATCAGGCCGGGCTCAACATCGGCCGGTGAATTTCAGAAGATTCGGGAGGATTTGCCATGAAGCTCGGCACCGCGATCGCGGAAATCATGAAGCGCGAGGGAATAGAGATTCTCTGCGGCTATCCGGTCAATCACCTGATCGAGCATGCCGCCGCCGCCGATATCCGGCCGGTGATGGTCCGCCAGGAGCGCATCGGCCTCCATATGGCGGATGCGATCTCGCGCGTCACCTCGGGGCACACGATCGGCGCCTTCTGCATGCAGCACGGCCCCGGCGCGGAAAACGCCATGGGCGGCGTCGCGCAATGCTACGGCGAGTCGGTACCGGTGCTGGTGCTGCCGATGGGCTATGCGCGGCGGATCGCCAATATCGAGCCGAACTTCAATTCCAGCCAGGCGATGAAGGCATTCTCGAAATCCTCCGAGCCGATCAACCTCGCCGCCGAAGTCGGCAACATTTTTCGACGCGCCTTCACCAAGCTGAAAAACGGCCGCGGCGGCCCGGTCATCGTCGAGATCCCCGCCGACATGTGGAACGAGGAAGTGCCGGAGCCGCTGAATTACACGCCGGTGCTGCGCACCCGCTACGGCGCCGATCCCGTGCATGTGAAGGAGGCGGCCGCGCTGCTGGTCAACGCCAAGCGGCCGGTGATCTATGCCGGCCAGGGCGTGCATTACGCCAAAGCCTGGCCGCAACTGAAGCTATTGGCCGAACGGCTCGCGATCCCCGTCACCACCAGCCTCGGCGGCAAATCCTCATTCCCGGAAATCCATCCGCTATCGCTCGGCTCGGGCGGCCTCGCCGTGCCGCGCGCGGTGCCGAAATTCCTCGCTGAAGCCGACGTGATTTTCGGCATCGGCTGTTCCTTCACCGAGACCTCGTTCGGGATCGCGATGCCGAAAGGCAAGACCATCATCCACTCGACGCTCGATCCCAACCATCTCAACAAGGATGTCGAAGCCAGGATCGGCCTGGTCGGCGACGCCGGTCTGGTGCTCGACGCACTGCTTGAGGAGATTGGCAAGAGCGTCGCCTCGAACCGGGATGCGACCGCGGTCGCCGCCGAGATCGCCGCCTCGCACAAGGAATGGCTGGCGAAATGGATGCCGAAACTCACCCACAACGATGCGCCGCTCAATCCCTACCGGGTGCTGTGGGACCTGCAGCACACCGTCGATATCCACAACACCATCATCACCCACGATGCCGGCAGCCCGCGCGATCAGCTCTCGCCGTTCTGGAAGGCGGTCGAGCCGCTGTCCTATATCGGCTGGGGCAAGACCACCCAGCTCGGCTACGGCCTCGGGCTCGCGATGGGCGCCAAGCTGGCAAAGCCCGACAAACTTTGCATCAACGTCTGGGGCGATGCCGCGATCGGCTTTACCGGCATGGATTTCGAGACCGCGGTGCGCGAACGCATTCCGATCATGTCGATCCTGCTGAACAATTTCAGCATGGCGATCGAACTCAAGGTGATGCCGGTTTCGACCGAGAAATACCGTTCCACCGACATTTCCGGCGACTATGCCGCGATGGCGCGGGCGTTCGGCGGCTATGGCGAGCGGGTGACGAAGCCCGAGGACATCATCCCGGCCATCAAGCGCGGCATCGCCAAGACCCAAGAAGGCATCCCCGTGCTGCTGGAGTTCATCACCTCCAAGGAAACCGAAGTCTCGCGGCCCGGCACTTAGTTCAAATCTGGCTTGGGGACTTCAACCCCCGGCGTCCGCCCTCCCCTTGAGCGGCGACCGTCTTTGACCAATACTTGGGTACAGGCTATTTCGGGCCTGCCCACGATTTGAACCCATGCCGCCGCATATCGAGCGAACGGATTTTTGCGAATGACGGCACTTCCGCAGGATGAGGTGGCCGACCTCAGCCGGCTGGTGGCCGAACTCGAGCAGCGCCTCGAAGCCAGCTTTATCGTCTATGACGCGACGATCGCCGGCCACGCCGCGCTGGCGCAGGAAAACGCCCGGCTGCAGAGCGAATTGGCCACCGCTCGGGATCATGAGGTCGCCAGCGCCGAGATCCTGCGCACGATTTCCGAAGTGTCTGGTGACGCCGAGCGGTCGTTGCAGCAGATCGTCGAGATCACCGCCCGCCTGTTCGGCGCTTCCAGCGTCCGGATCAGGCTCGCCGGGACCGGCGGGGGCCGTTCGTTTCATGTCGGCCGCAGCTCGGAAGCCATCCTGGCGACCGTTCCCGGCGCACAGGGGCACATCGGCGGTCGCAACCTGCCGGGCACGGTCCTCGCCGAAAATCGCCAGATTCACGTTGCCGATCTCGACCATATCGATCCCGACATGGCTGACTGGCCCGGCCTGCCGGTGGCACGCGCAGCCGGCACTCGAACCATTTCAGGCACGCCGTTGCGGCGCGAGGACCGTGCGATCGGCGCGCTCATCATCCACCGCGACACACTGCTGCCTTTCACCGAGACCGAACTGGCGTTGCAGCAGAGCTTTGCCGATCAGGCGGCCATCGCGGTCGAGAATGCGCGGCTGTTCAACGAGACAAGGGAAGCACTGGAGCGGCAGACCGCGACCGCCGACATCCTCAAGGTGATCGCCTCTTCGCCGTCCGACGTGCAGCCGGTGTTCGATGCCATCGCCGCCAGCGCCAACCGGCTGCTCGGCGGCTTCTCAACGACGGTATTTCGATTCATCGATGGCGAGATGCATCTGAAGGCATTCACGCCAACCAATCCGGCCGCCGATGAATTATTGCAAGCAATGTTTCCCCGGTCGCTTGCGGAATACCCGATTTTTGAGCTGGTCCGCGACGGAGAGACGACCCAACTTATCGATACCGAAGCGGCCGACGTGCCGCCGGCGATGCAGGACCTGGCACGGTCGCGCGGCTTTCGCGGCATGTTGTTCACGCCGCTGATCAACAACGGGCTGATCATCGGCATGATCGGCATCACGCGAAAGGACGCCGGCGCGTTCGCCGCCCATCATGTCCAGTTGCTGCAGACCTTCGCCGATCAGGCTGTGATCGCGATCGAGAACATCCGGCTGTTCGACGAGGTCGCGGCCCGCACCCGCGACCTCTCGGAGTCGCTGCAGCAGCAGACCGCGACCGCCGAGGTGCTGAAAGTCATCAGCCGTTCAACCTTCGATCTGCAGACCGTGCTGGAAACGCTGATCACATCCGCCGTCGAACTGAGCGGCGCCAATCGCGGGGCGATCTTCCTGCGTGAAGGCGATGTTTTTCCGCTCAAGGCGGCCTCTCACGCCACGCCTGAATTCCTGCAATATTGGGCGGCCAACCCGCCACGCGCGGGTCGCGGCTCGGCGACCGAGCGCGTGATCGCTTCAGGAAAAATAGAGGAGATCCCTGACGTGCTCACGGATTCCGAGATGAAAATGACCGCAGGCGCGCTGGTCCGGATTCGCGGCACGCTCGGCGTACCGATGCTCAGGGATAACAAGGTCGAGGGCGTGCTGGTGCTGACGCGGCCCGAGCCCGGCCCGTTCACCAAAAGCCAGATCGACCTCGTGCAAACTTTTGCCGACCAGGCGGTCATCGCGGTCGAGAACGTGCGGCTGTTCGACGAAACCCAGGCCCGCACCCGAGAACTCGCCGCCTCGCTCGAGGAGTTGCGCACCGCGCAAGATCGCCTGGTGCAGACCGAAAAACTCGCTTCGCTCGGCCAGCTCACCGCGGGCATCGCCCACGAGATCAAGAACCCGCTGAATTTCGTCAACAATTTCTCGTCGCTATCGGCCGAATTGACCGACGAACTGAACGACGTGCTGAAGACCGCGACCTTGGCCGACGAGGTTCGCAAGGAAGTCGACGAACTGACCGGCTTGTTGAAAGATAATTTGCAGAAGGTGGTCCAGCACGGCCAACGCGCCGACTCCATCGTCAAGAACATGCTGCTGCATTCGCGCGAGGGCTCCGGCGACCACCGGCCGGCCGATATCAATGCCCTGCTCGATGAAAGTCTCAACCTCGCCTATCACGGCGCACGCGCCGAAAAGCCGCAATTCAACGTCACGCTGCAACGCGATTTCGATCCGAACGCCGGCATGATCGAGTTGTTTCCGCAGGAAATCACCCGGGTCTTCCTCAATCTGATCGGCAACGCCTTCTATGCGGTGGCCAAGCGCAAGGCGGAAGCCGCCGAAGGGTTTGACCCCGTCGTCAGCGCGTCAACCAGAGACCTCGGTGACCATGTCGAAATCCGGATTCGCGACAACGGCACCGGCATTCCGCCCGAGGTGAAGGAAAAGATGTTCAACCCGTTCTTTACGACCAAGCCGGCGGGTGAAGGCACCGGGCTCGGACTGTCGATGAGTCACGACATCATCGTGAAACAGCACGGTGGCACGATCGATGTCGAAACCGAACCCGGGCGGTTCACCGAATTCAGGATAGCGCTGCCGCGCACCGGCCATATTGCAGATCATAAAAAATAGAGGTTTTGACGTGAGCGTTCTGGTTTTGGTGGTCGATGACGAACCCGATGTCGAGGCGCTGTTCCGCCAGCAATTCCGCCGGGATTTGCGGGCGCAGCGTTTCATGATGGACTTTGCCAATTCGGCGACTGATGCGCTGGCGCGCATCGCCGGCACTATCGAGCAATCGCTGATCCTGATCCTGTCCGACATCAACATGCCCGGCATGAGCGGGCTGGAAATGCTGCCGAAGGTCAAGCAATTGCGGCCCGAAGTGCCCGTCATCATGATCACCGCCTATGGCGATGCCGAGACCAGGCGCATGGCGATCGCCGGCGGCGCCACCGGTCTGCTGACCAAGCCGATCGATTTCTCCCAATTGCGGGAGGAAATCGATGCCAGGCTGGCACAGGCGGAGTGAGGCTCGCCCGAGTCTATTCAGGGCTTGAAGAAGGCGGGATCGTTCAGCGCCTTGATCATGGTGTCGATCATGTCGGCGGCGGCATGGTCCTCGCGCTCTTCCAACAGCTCCCACATCTTGCGCAGATTGGCGCGCATCGGCGCCTTCAGCGACGGATCGCGTTCAATCAGGGTGCGCGCGATGCAGAAGGCGATCGCCTCGGTGCCCATCTTGGCCTGTTCTACGGTGGGTTTGCTCATGGCGGCTCCTTAATCCACGGTCGGAATCCATTGGCGCCGCTGTTAGATCAAATCATGGCGGATAGATAGCCGAAGCCGCAAGGTTGAGCGACGAGGCTTGAAAGAAAGAGCTGCAACAAAGGGGCCCAAGAAGATTCGGCCGCCCTACTCCGTCATCGCCACCGGCTGCTTGGAGGGACCGGCCAGCGGCCGTTCTTCCATCAGCACCATGCAGAGCGATCCGGTCGCCAGCAGCACCGTAGCGGCTGCGAAAACGTAGCGGAACGCCGCGATCATGTCGGGCGCCGAAATCGAATTGACGGGATGCTCGCCGCCCAGCGAAATATCGGCGCCGAGCGCCATCAAGAGGATGGTGCTGAAGGCTGCCACCGTGAACGAGGCGGCCAGCGCGCGGAAGAAATTCATCGCGCCGGTCACCGTTCCGACCTGGGCCCGCGCGACGGAATTTTGCAGCGAGACCACGCTGATCGGAAACGCGGTGCCAAGCCCGAGCGAAAACAGCGCCAGCAGCCCGAGCAAGGTCCATAGCGACAAGGTCGCAAAGGTGAAGACGCATCCGACCGCGGCCGCGCAGGTCAGGCCGATGATCGCCACCCGCTTGTAATGCTTGGCATGCGCCATGGTCTTGCCAGCAATCGCCGCGCCACAGGTCGAAATCGCCGCCAGCGGAATCAGCGCAAGCCCGGCCTCACTGGCGCTGAGGTGATAGACCACCTCGTAATACAGCGGCAGATGCACCGTGAGCCCGATCATCGCGCCCATGGCGCAGCCGCCCGCGGCCATCGCGTAGGGCACCACCGTTCCGCCGAGCAGGGGCAGCGGCAGGAACGGCTCGTTGGCATTTCGCGCGTGCCAGACAAAGGCAAAGGCGAGCGCCACCGACGAACCCAGCATCGCCAGGATGGTCGGCGACAGCCACAGGAAGCGGTTGCCGCCCCAGGTCAGCACCAGCATGAACACGACGGCTGAAGCCATCAGCAGGATGCCGCCGAGCCAGTCGACCTCGCGCTTGCGGTGAAACACCGGGATCTTGCGCATCTTGGGCAACAGCGTCGCCAGCGCGACGATGCCGAGCGGCACATTGATCCAGAACACCATCGACCAGTGCAGATGTTCGGCAAACACGCCGCCGAGCACCGGCCCGCCGATCCCGGCCGCGGTCCAGACGCCGCTGAAATAGGCCTGGTACTGGCCGCGTTCGCGCGGCGTCACGATGTCGGAAATCACGGTCTGCACGATCGGCATGATGCCGCCGCCGCCGAGGCCTTGCAGGCCGCGCGCCAGGATCAGCACCGGCATGTTGGGGGCGAGCCCGCACAACACCGATCCCGCGATGAACAGGCTCAGCGCCACGATGATCATGACGCGGCGGCCGTAGATGTCGCTCAGCGTGCCGAACACCGGCGCCACCGCGGTCGACGCCAGCAGATAGGCGGTGATCACCCAAGACAGGCTGGAGACGTCATGGAACTGGCGGCCGATGGTCGGCAGCGCGGTCGCGACGATGGTCTGGTCCAAAGCGGCCAGGAACATCGTCAGCATCAGGCTCATCAGGATGGTGCGGACTTCGCTCTGGGTCAGCGGCGCGCGCGGCGCCAGCGGCGGCGCATCGCTGAGATCGAGCACCTCCGTTGTGATGTGGGAGAGCTCGCTGGCGAGATCATCGGACAATAGCTGGCGGTCGGCAGGCTGCCGTTCGAACTTGTTCATCTCACGCGTATGGTTTGCTGCACGGCGCGGAAAGCGCGGGGGAATCGTTCTATGCCGTTTACTTACGCGGCAAATCCGCCCCAAGGCAGCGGGTTGCGCGCATGGGTGCATCCCGCAGAGCACAATCGCAATCGCGTGATATCGGCGCAAACGCTTTCGCGTTTGGCGCGGCCCCGTAATTTTTCAGGCTTTCGGGCGCTTTTTCAGCTTGGCCCGCTTCGGCAGCAGCGCTGGCCACTGCACGATGTGATCTTCGAGATCGGCATCTGGAATCTCGTCCTCGGTGCCGCGCACGCGCCCGCGCACGGAAACGCCGGCCTCATGCACGGTGTTGGGATCGCCGGATACCAGCGGATGCCACCAATAGAGATCGCGGCCCTCGGCGACCAGTTTGTAACCGCAGCTCGGCGGCAGCCAGTTCAGGGTCCGGACGTTTTCCGGGGTCAGCCTGACGCAATCCGGAACCTGGTCAGAGCGGTTCGCATAGTCCTTGCAGGCGCACAGCCCGGCATCCAGCAGCTTGCAGGAGACATGGGTGAAATAGATCTGGCCGGTATCCTCGTCTTCGAGCTTTTCCAGGCAACAGCGTGCGCAGCCGTCACACAGGCTCTCCCATTCGGCGCCGGACATCTCTTCCAACGTCTTGGTTTTCCAGAAGAATCCCTCCTGGTTCGAGGGTGGCTTGGGTGCGGCTGTCATGGGTTTCCGAGGTTCGATCAAGGTCCTTCTAGGGGGTATGGCGACTGCGGGGCAAGCGAAGCGTTCGGCGATCCCCAAAACAGGGTCGCGCGACGTTAGCTTTGCCCATCAATATCCGAGCCCCGCCATTGGTTTATGGCGCCTGCTCGGCTACAAAACCACCGAGCCCCCAATGGTGCAAAATTGCGTCTCAATTAGCGCCTTGGGTTTGCCGCAACATTCCCGCAAGACGTTTCGGCGGCGCCCCTATTGGGCGCGCCAGCGCTTTCGAACCGACCAAGGCCCCCGGTGCCTCAGATACTACCACCGACGTGGACGAAAAAGATCCGGAACTTCTTCCTGGATCTGGACGCGCGTATCGACTCGACGCTGTTCTCGTCAGGCAAGGGCGCGCGCGAACTCTATGAGCGCTACTCGACCTTCATGGACCGCTTCTATGTCGGCCGCTGGAAGCGCTGGGTGTTCATCGAGCCGCTGTCGGAAGCCGCCACCATCGGCCTCGCCGGGGGGATTCTGATGCTGGCGCTGGCGATCCCGGCGTTCCGCGAGACCGCCGACGAGGACTGGCTGAAGAAATCCGATCTGGCGGTGACGTTCCTCGATCGCTACGGCAATCCGATCGGCAGCCGCGGCATCAAGCACAACGACTCGATTCCGCTGGAGGACTTTCCGGACAATCTGATCAAGGCGACGCTCGCGACCGAAGACCGCCGCTTCTACGATCATTTCGGTATCGACGTCGGCGGCACGTTCCGCGCGCTGTTGACCAACGCGCAGGCCGGCGGGGTGCGCCAGGGCGGCTCCTCGATCACCCAGCAACTCGCAAAAAACCTGTTCCTCAGCAACGAGCGCACCATCGAGCGCAAGGTCAACGAGGCCTTTCTCGCGATCTGGCTGGAGACGCGGCTCTCCAAGAACGAAATTCTAAAACTCTATCTCGACCGCGCCTATATGGGCGGCGGCACTTTCGGCGTCGACGGCGCGGCGCATTTCTACTTCAACAAGTCGGCGCGCGACGTCAATCTGGCGGAAGCCGCGATGCTGGCCGGCCTGTTCAAGGCGCCGACCAAATACGCGCCGCACATCAACCTGCCCGCCGCGCGCGCCCGCGCCAATCAGGTGCTCGACAATCTGGTCGATGCCGGCTTCATGACCGAGGGCCAGGTGTTCGGCGCACGGCGTAATCCCGCCACCGCGGTCGATCGCCGCGACGAGAATTCGCCGAACTATTATCTCGACTATGCGTTCGACGAGATGCGCAAGCTGGTCGATACGTTCCCGAAATCCTACAATGAGCGCGTCTTCGTGGTTCGCACCGCGATCGACATGAACGTGCAGCACGCCGCCGAAGAGACCATCGAAAACGAGCTGCGGCAATTCGGGCGCGACTATCACGCGACGCAGGCGGCGACCGTGGTCTCGGATCTCGACGGCGGCATCCGCGCCATGGTCGGCGGTCGCGACTACGGCGCCAGCCAGTTCAACCGCGCGGTGGACGCCTATCGCCAGCCGGGTTCGTCGTTCAAGCCCTATGTCTACACCACCGCGCTGCTGAACGGCTACAAGCCGAGCTCGGTCATGATCGACGGCCCGGTCTGCATCGGCAACTGGTGCCCGCAGAACTACGGCCATTCCTATTCCGGCGCGGTGACGCTGACGCAGGCGATCACGCATTCGATCAACGTCATTCCGATCAAATTGTCGATCGCGATCGGCCAGAAGGAAGATCCCAAGTCGCGCAATCCGGCCAAGCTCGGCCGCGCCAAGATCATCGAGGTCGCACGTCGCTTCGGCATCAAGGCGCCGCTGCCCGACACGCCGTCGCTGCCGATCGGCGCCGACGAAGTCACGGTGATCGAACATGCGGTCGCCTATGCCACCTTCCCCAACAAGGGCAAGGCGGTGACGCCGCATGCGGTGCTGGAAGTTCGCACCGGCACCGGCGATCTGGTCTGGCGCTGGGATCGCGATGGCCCGAAGCCGACGCAGGCGATTCCGGCTTCGGTCGCCGCCGACGTGGCGGGCATGATGAGCCACGTCGTCAGCGAAGGCACCGCGCGCCGCGCCGCGCTCGACGGCATCCCGACCGCCGGCAAGACCGGCACCACCAATGCCTATCGCGACGCCTGGTTCGTCGGCTACACCGGCAACTTCACCTGCGCGGTGTGGTTCGGCAATGACGATTACTCGCCGACCAACCGCATGACCGGCGGCTCGCTGCCGGCGCAGACCTGGCACGACATCATGGTCGCGGCGCATCAGGGCGTCGAGGTCAAGGAGCTGGCGGGTGTCGGCATGGGCACCAAACTGCCGCAGGCGCCCGGCGCCGCGGCAACCGTCGCGGCCAACGGCGCGCCGAAAGTGCTGGACATCAAGCCCGGCCCGCCGCCGGTATTGACCCGGCGCGGCGCGGATGTCCTGGTGCAGGTGGAAAAGATGCTCGACGCCGTCGCGAAAACCACAGGCGACGCCACGCCAGGCGAGCCGAAGCCGGCGCGCTCGACATCGCTGGCTTTCCCGGAAGACTTTGCCGCGGCGCCCGGCGATCCGACGTCTGTCGCGCGCAAGAACTGACTGTGACCTGACCGTGCGGCTGATCTTCATCACCTTGCTGGCGCTCGTGATCGCCGCCGCCGTCGGCCTCGGCGCGACGTGGGTGACGGCCACCCGCGGCACCGATTTCGGCACGCTGCGGATCGGCGCCTGGACCGCGCGACCCAAGACCGGCACCGCCGACGTCGATCCCTACTCGCGCGCCTCGATCGCGCGCGCCGGCGATCTGCCGATCGGCCAGGGCGACGGCGTGGCATTTCTGGCGACCACCGACGACAAGAAGCGGCCGCTCGACGGGCGTTGCGACGTGGTGGTCAGCGGCGTGACGCCGGCGGCACGATTCTGGACGCTGACGCTTTACGATTTGAAGGGACATTTGGTCGCCAATTCGCTGCAACGCTATGGCTTCACCAGCGAAGAAATCATCCGCGGCGCGGACGGCTCGTTCGAGGTGCGGATGGCGTCGAGGTCGCGCGCCGGCAACTGGTTGCCGACCGGCGGCATCGAGCGCTACGCGCTGATGCTGCGGCTTTACGATACCCCCGTGGGCGTTGCGACGCGCACGCCGCGCGATGCGCCGATGCCGACGATCGCGACCGCGGGGTGCCCATGATCCGGCTGTTGTTCACCATCGTCGCGGGCGTGCTGCTGGGCGGCGTGGTCCACCTCGTCAGCGTTCTGGCGTTGCCGCGCATTGCAAGCCAGGACGCCTATTCGCGGCTAAGCGCAATCACCAAGGTCAACGCGGTGACCGCGTTGCCGGTCGCCGATCCCGGCAATACGCTGATGCCCTACATGGATCCGGCGTTCGCCATTGCGACCTGCCGTTACGATTTGTCGGATGGCCCCATCAAGCTCGCGGTCCCCGTCAGCCAAGCCTATACCTCGGTGACGTTCTATACCCGCAGCGACGTCGCCTATTACGCGATCAACGACCGTTCCGCCGGGCGCAAGGTGATCGAGCTCAACCTGATGACCGAGGCCCAGCACGCCGATCTGCCGGAGGACGAGGACATCACCGCGGCCGACCGCCTGATCATCGATTCTCCGACCTCCACGGGGCTGATCGTGCTAAAGGCGCTGGCCGCCGAGCCCGGCCTGATGCCGCTGGCACAAGCCTCGCTGGCCGCCGCAAGCTGCAAGGTGCAGACCGACAGCCCGCAGGCCGAGGCGCCCCCCGCAAAACAGGTAGCGCCCGCCTCGAAGCGGTGAGTTTGGCCCTGCGGCCAGGCCGCATCGCAGCATCCCGGACAATTGGAACCAATCGGCCGGGCTTGTGTTCCCTAGGGATTACTTCACCCCCGGGAGAACCTAAATGAAGAAGATTACTGTTGTGCTGGCCGCCCTGGCTTCCCTCGCCATCGCTATCCCCACGATCGCAAGCGCCGACGACATGCACAAGGGCGATATGCATAAAGGCGATATGCATAAAGGCATGATGCATCACCGCATGCATCGCGACATGATGATGCACCGTCACCATCACATGATGCACCACATGATGAAGAAGGAAGGCATGTAAGACGGATGGCCCCCTAACCGGGGCCATTTTCGTATTGGAGCCCTCTCGAGCGAAGGTTGCCCTCGGACTTGATCCGCGGGTGGATGCCCGGTTCGCGTAAAGAAAACGCGTCGAACAACAACCCAATCCTGATTCAGTCAGAGCCGGTCATGCTTTAGGAACGACGCTGCCCGGGCTTTCTTGTCCCGGCGCCGCCACCTCCCGCGGCACTCGACTGACCGGGTGCGCGGGCAATTTTCTTCTGATTTATCGAATCTGGCTTGCCGGCGGCAGCAAATCACCGGCTTATAGGCCGCATCCTGTCCCGCAAGAGGGGACGTTGGCCACGTCACTGACGTTGGGACAGGCTGCGGTGGACGCGGCAGCGTCGTCACGTGTTTTACGCACGTGGACGAGCGATGAGGCCGCGTACGGCGAAGTCGTGTGGTCCTGACGCCCCGACGCTGGCGTCAAGCCTCGTGGAATTCTTCCGCGAAGCGATGGTGGCAAGAAAGCCCGGTCACCAGGGAGAGCACGTATAAGCCGTAGAGCCATTGCGCAGGGAAGGCCGGAGTGTTTCCGCTGAACCTGTATGCTCGTGTGCGCATTTCCTGTGCATCAATGCACACGAGACCGCGGGTGCAG
>Ga0208589_1000843_pt1 | contig 13551 bp, 9 predicted proteins | sample NGESurshal092012_2_FD_184486 | JGI IMG/M metagenome (GOLD analysis project Ga0208589, IMG submission 184486) | Arctic peat soil microbial communities from Barrow, Alaska - NGEE Surface sample F53-2 shallow-092012 (SPAdes) | ecosystem: Environmental > Terrestrial > Soil > Wetlands > Peat ... | reverse complement strand
CGGAAGGGCGCGTGCAGAAGGCGTTCGCCACCCACAATACCTGGAGCGGCATCACGCTGAACTGGCCGGTCGACGGCGGCGAGCATCTGCCGGTCGAATTGTCGGGCCTGCCGGTGTTCGACCGCGCCCGCGATTTCGCCGGCTATCGCGGTTTTGGCGTCTGCCGCGACCTCGATGCGCTGGCGCGGCTGGCCGCGTTGCGCCGCTATGAAATGCTCAACCCGCCGGCGCCGCAGCCGCTTTCGTCTGACATTGTTCCGCCCGAGATCGCCGCTAACGCGTCCTCCTTTGGCGCCAATGCCGATTCTGCCGCACCGACTGAATTAGCCGCATCTATTGCTGCCGAGACTTCACAGCCAACCGATTTGGAAACCGCCGTGGAAACCCCGCAAGAATATTCGAAGGAATTGCCGCAAGAGCCGCCGAAGAACGTGTTGCCTTTCCGCCCCGTGAGCGAGCCGAAATCGCCCGGTCTGACGCCGGTGGAAAACAGCGCCTTCAACGAACTTGCCCGCCAACTGGCCGAGCGGCTCGAACGCGAGAACGTCGCGCCAGGTGCGCTGCCGCCGGCCGAGACGCCCGAGCTGCCTGCCGCCATCGTCGATCCGCCGGCCGTCGCAGAGACCCCTGAAATCACAGGCGAACAGCCAAGCTGGCTGACGCAGGCGGAGCCGCCCGCGCGCGGCGAAGCCCGTCGCGACAAGGCGCTGCTCGACCTGTTGCCGATCGGCGTCCTGATCTACCGGCTCGACCGGCTGCTCTATGCCAATCCGGCGTTCCTCGAGCGGATGGGCTACGCCGATCTGCGCGCGCTCGAAGAGGCCGGCGGCCTCGACGCGCTCTATGTCGAACCCGGCGTGTCCTCGGCCAGCAGCACCTCGGATACCGGCACGCCGGTGACGATTTCCGCCACGCAGGATTCTGCCGAACACGCCCCGCCCGCGACCACCGAGGCGCGGCTCTACACCATCGCCTGGGACGGCGAACAGGCGCTAGCGCTGATTTTCTCCAGCACCGGGAGTGCCGAACTCGCCGCCGTGCTCGACGAGCCGGTGTTCGAGCCGGCCGCCGAACCCGTCTTTGAACCAGTCTCCGAGCCGGTCTCCGAGCCGATTTTGGAGCCGTCGCCGGTCGGCCACGCCAATGCCGAAGAGCTCGGCGCCATTCTCGACACCACGGCCGAGGGCATCGTGATGTTCGACGCCGAGGGCAACATCAATTCGGCCAACCGCAGCGCCGAAGCGTTGTTCGGCCATGACGGCGCCGAGCTGGTGCAGCGCAATCTCACCGACCTGTTCGCGCCGGAAAGCGCGCAGGCGGTGAAGGATTATCTGGAAAGCGTCAAGGGCGCCGAATTCGCCAGCCTGCTCGAACAGGGCCGCGATTTGCTGGCCCGGGTGCGCGGCGGCGGCTTGATTCCGGTGTCGATGACGATGGGGCGAACGCAGCCGTCGGGGCCGAATTTCTTCGCGGTGTTTCGCGACCTCTCGCAGGCCAAGAAGAGCGAGAGTGAGTTGCGCGAGGCGCGGCGGTTGAACGATCGCGCCGCCAACGCCAAGGGCGACCTTCTGGCGCGGATCAGCCACGAGGTGCGCACGCCGCTCAACGCCATCATCGGCTTTGCCGAAGTGATGATCGGCGAACGCTTTGGGGCGCTCGGCAACGAGCGCTACATCGAATACATGAAGGACATCCGCGCCTCGGGCGAGCGCGTGATCGCGATCATCAACGACCTCTTGGATTTGAGCCGGATCGAGACCGGCAAGCTCGACCTCGCTTTCGCCAACCAGAATCTCAACGATCTGGTCGAGCAATGCGTGGCGGCGATGCAGCCGCAGGCCAACCGCGAGCGCATCATCATCCGCACCTCGCTGGCGCATATGCTGCCGCAGGTGATGGCCGATGCCCGCGCGTTGCGCCAGATCACGCTCAATCTGATCGGCAATTCGATCCATCTCGCCAATGCCGGCGGCCAGGTCATCGTCTCGACCGCACTGTCGGACTTCGGTGAAGTGGTGCTGCGGGTGCGCGACACCGGCCACGGCCTCAACGACAACGAAGTCGCCGCCGCGATGGAGCCGTTTCGCACGCCGGCGCCGTCGGACCAGGCCGCCGACAGTTCCGGCGTCAGCCTGTCGCTGACCAAAGCGCTGGTCGAGGCCAACCGCGCCCGGTTCCAGATCAAGACCGGCGGCCATTCCGGCACGCTGATCGAGGTGCTGTTCCCGCACGCGATGGCGCGGGCGTAAGGACCGTAGGGTGGGTTAGCGAAGCGTAACCCACCGCGGCGCAACGATGAAAAAAGGTGGGTTACGGCTTCGCCTAACCCACCCTACAGGCCTTGCAATCATATCTTCGCGACGATGGCGCGCTTCAGCTCGGCGATGCGGGCTTCGTTGCGTCTGTAGAACGTCCATTGCTTGATCCGCTTGGAATCGAGCAATCCCGCCTGCGACAGCACCTTGAGATGCTCGCTGACGGTCGGCTGGCTGACGCCGAGCTTTTCCGCGATCAGCACGCCGCAGACCCCGTCCTTGACCAGGTCGCCGTCGACCTGCGCTCGGAAATGCGCTTTCGGCTGCTTCAGCCATTTCAGGATCAACAGCCGCCGCTCGCTCGCCAGCGCGCGCAGCACGGACTCGACATCGTCGTCTGACAGAGACATATTGCTAATTAGCTAAGTGCCTAATTGATGTCAACCTGAGCCCTGAAGGATCCCGGCATGACCGCGCCCGACATCGCCGACACCGTGAATTCCGATACCATCGCGGCCTGCGAAAAGACCATCCGGCCCTACATCCGGCGCACGCCGGTGCTGGCGATCGACGGCGCCGATGTCGGGCTGCGGCCGGGCCGGTTGTGGCTCAAGCTCGAACTGATGCAGCATTCCGGCTCGTTCAAGGCGCGCGGCGCCTTTGCGAATTTGCTGACCCGCAAGGTGCCGAAGGCGGGCGTGGTGGCGGCTTCCGGCGGCAATCATGGCGCGGCGGTCGCCTATGCCGCGATGGTGCTGAAGCTGCCGGCCAAAATCTTCATCCCCAGCGTTGCCTCGCAGGCCAAGGTGCAGCGGATTCGCGAGTATGGCGCCGACCTCGTCATCGAAGGCGACCGCTATGCCGATGCGCTCGCGGCCAGCGAGGCATGGGTCGAACGCTCCGGCGCGATGGCGGTGCATGCGTTCGATCAGGACGAGACCATGCTCGGACAGGGCACGATCGGCATCGAGCTCGACGAACAGGCGCCCGGGATCGACACGCTGCTGGCCTCGGTCGGCGGCGGCGGACTGATCGGCGGACTGGCGGCGTGGTACGCAAGCCGCATCAAGGTGGTCGGCGTCGAACCGCAGGCTGCGCCGACATTGACAAAGGCGTTGCAGGCCGGCCGTCCCGTCGACGCCGAAGCCGGCGGCGTGGCCGCGGATTCGCTGGCGCCGCGGCGGGTCGGCGAACGGATGTTTCCGGTCGCGCAGCGCCATGTGCGCGAGACCGTGCTGGTATCGGACGATGCGATCCGCCAGGCGCAGAAGGTGCTGTGGCAAGCGGCGCGGATCGTGGTCGAGCCCGGCGGGATCGCGGCGTTCTCCGCGCTGTTGTCGGGCGCGTATCAACCGCAGCCCGGCGAACGGGTCGCGGTGGTGCTCAGCGGCGGCAATACGGTCGCAGTCGATTTCGACCGTTGATCCATAGCGTTTTCGAGCGAAGTGGATGCCGGTTCGCGTGAAGAAAACGCGTCAAAAAATAATCTAGCACGCGCTTAGAAAGCCGCCGATCATCTCCAGGAAGAGTTCGGGCGCTTGCAGTTGCGGCACGTGGGCGCAGCCCGGAATGATCTGAAGCCGGGCATTCGGCAGCAGCGCTGCCAGTTCATGCGACATCGGCGGCGGCGTCGCCTCGTCATGCTCGCCGACCAGCACCAGCACCGGGACCTTTACCTTCGCAAGCTCAGGCCGCAGGTCGAGCACCGCGAGTGCGGCGCAGGCGGCCTGAAACACCTCGGGATCGGTTTGCAAAAACGCCGCGCGGCGATCCTGCATCAGGTCGGGATGCGCCGCCTGAAATTCCGGCGCGAATAATCTGCGCATCGCCACATCGGTGATCGCGGCGAGGCCCTTGGCTTTGGACGCCGCCGCCATGTTGCGAAAGGCCTCGCGGCCCGGCTCCGAAAACGCCGCGCCGCAATCGGCAAGCACGAGCTTGGCCGCGATGCCGGGATGACGGATCGCCATCTGCAACGCGACGAACCCGCCATAGCCATTGCCGAGCACGATGGCCTCCTTGCCGCCGGCGGCATCGCTGACCGTCTCCGCCATCCGGTCGGCGACACCGGCAAAATCGCCACTGACCGCCGGCGACCGGCCAAAGCCCGGCAATTCCGGGACCAGCACCCGGAACGAGCGCGCCAATGCTGGCGCGATGGCGTCAAAACTCGCCCGGTCCGACAGCAGCGAGTGAAACAGGAACAATGGCGGCCCGTCGCCGGATTGCGCCGCATTGACCGTTTGATTGGCGAAAAGCCGATCCATGCGGGTTCTCTTTCCGGCTGCCAGCCATTCGTACGGGCGGATTTGCCTGCGCCGCGCGATTGATAAATCAAAATTCCGTCTTTTCAAGCCTTTGTTGCTTGACGTGATATTTCACGACTGCAAGAATGCTCGCAGCTTTACGGGAAAATCCGATGCTTTTGCGCGATAATGTCTACGAAAACCTGCGCTCTGATATCCTGACATGCCGGCTCGCGCCAGGCGATGATATGCGGGAGCAGGATCTGGCCGAGCGCTATGCGGTCAGCCGTCAGCCGGTGCGCGAGGCGCTGCTGCGGCTCGAGCGCGAGCATCTGGTCACCGTGCAGCCGCGCCAGGGTTATCGCGTCAATCCGATCTCGCTGTCGGATGCGCGGGACCTCCTGCGATTCCGCCAGGCGCTGGAGCCGGCCTGCGTCACCGAGGCGATCGAGAACGCGCCGGACGAAGTGCTCAAGGCGCTCGACGAATTCCGCCTGTTCGCCGGCGACCATGAAAGCTTCATTGCCTACAACCGCGCCTTCCACTCCGCGCTGGCGCATGCCTCCGGCAACCGCCGGATGGCCGCCGCGCTGTGCGATTTGATCGGACAGGCCGACCGGCTGGTGCGGGTCAGCGTCGCCAATGTCAGGGGTCACGACCCGGCGCAGCTTGTCGCCGAACATGTCGCGCTGATCGATGCGATGCAGCGCCGCGACTCCAGAACCGCGACCCGCATCATCAAGGCGCATGTCGCGCAGACCGAAAAACGCGTGCTGCCGGCGCTGAAGCGCAATGCCGTGATCGTCGAAGGAAGAGACGCATGAATATTTCCGCAAAACCCGCCGCCACTGAAGTCGAGATCCACGGCAATTTCGTCGACGGCCGCGAGATCGAGGCCGGCGGCGGCCAGATGCTCGACGTTCTCAATCCGGCCACCGGCGACGTGATCGCGCGGATTCCGAATTCGACCGCTGCGGACATCGACCGCGCCATGAAGAGCGCGCGCGCCGCCTTCGAGGGCAAGGAATGGGGCGGCATGGACATTCGCGCCCGCGCACGGCTCGTCAATCGGCTGGCGGACGCGTTCGAAGCCAATCTGGACAAACTGTACCGGCTGGAGACGCTCAACAACGGCCGCCCGGTCAACGAGACCCGCGCGCAACTGTCGCGGCTGCCGGATTTCTTCCGCTATTTCGCTGGGCTCGCGCTGGCGCGGCGCGATGCGGTGATACCGGTCGAGGGCTCGTATTTGAACTACACCCTGCGCACGCCGATCGGCATCGTCGCCAATTGCACGCCGTTCAATCATCCGCTGATGATCCTGTGCAAGTCGCTCGCCGCGGTGCTCGCATCCGGCTGCGTCACCGTCGTCAAGCCGTCGGAATATACGCCGCTAACGACGTTGAAACTGGCCGAGATCTTCACCGAGGCGGGCTTGCCGCCCGGCGTGTTCAACATCGTGCTGGGCCTCGGCCCCACCGCCGGCAAGATGCTGGCCGAGCATGGCGATATCGACAAGCTGGTGTTGACCGGCGGCACCGAGGCCGGCCGCATCGCGGGCGCCGCGGCGGCAAAAGTGTTCGCGCACCAGACCATGGAGCTCGGCGGCAAGACGCCGGTCCTGGTGTTCGACGATTACGACATCGAACGCGCGGTCAATTATGCCGCGTTCGGCGCCTTCATCGGCGCCGGCCAAACCTGCATCTGCGCCTCGCGCCATCTGGTGCAGGCCTCGATCTACGAGGAGTTCGTCGAACGGCTGAAGGCCAAGACGCAGACCATCCGGATCGGCGATCCCTTCGACCCCACGACCCAGCTTGGGCCCGTGATCTCCGCGAAGCAGCGCGACCGCGTGCTGTCCTATTCGAAATTCGGCCATGAGGACGGCGCGCGGCTGATCACCGGCGGCGTCGCGGCCAGGGTGGCCGGCCATGACGGCGGCTTCTTTGTCGAGCCGACGGTGTTCGCCGACGTGAAATCCGACATGCGCATCTTCCAGGAAGAAGTGTTCGGGCCCTTTACCTCGGTGACGCCGTTCACAGACGAAGCCGACGCGCTGCGGCTCGCGAACGATTCACCGTTCGGGCTGGCGGCCGCGATCCGCACCAACGACGTCAGCCGCGCGCATCGGGTGGCATCGAAGGTCAAGGCCGGCATCGTCTGGGTCAACGATCATCACCGGCTCGATCCGGCCTCGCCCTGGGGCGGCGTCGGCGACAGCGGCATCGGACGCGAAGGCGGCACCGAAAGTTTTGATGACCATTTCAACGTCAAGAGCGTGATGGTCGCGACCGGGGACGCAAGCCAAGCCCCGCCGTTCGACTGGTACCGCGAGACGGCAACGCAACGACGACTGAATTGAACAATGAACTAAGCAAGAACCTGCGGCAGACCGCGTCTTAAAAGAGCGGCGCCGCAATAGATATCAAAGGGGGGAATATCCGATGGCTTCCGCAGTAAACGCCGGCGCGCGTCTCGACCGGCTTCCGATCTCGTCGTTTCAATACCGGATTTTCTGGCTGGTCGGCGCCGGGATGTTTTTCGACGGCTACGACCTCTACATCGCCGGCGGCGTGCTGGCGTCCACGCTGCAGACAAAATTCTCGGTCGGTCCGCAGAACCTGCAATTCATTTCGCTGACCTTTGTCGGCATGACGCTGGGCTCGCTGATCACCGGATTTGTCGGCGACAAATACGGCCGCCGCTTCACCTACCAGATCAACCTGCTGATTTTCGGACTGGCGTCGCTGGCGGCGGCGTTCGCGCCTGACATGACCGTACTGATCGTCTGCCGGTTCTTCCAGGGCCTCGGCCTTGGCGCCGAGATCGTGGTCGGCTATTCGACCTTGACCGAATTCGTTCCGCCGAAGACGCGCGGGCGCTGGCTGTCGATGATGGCCTTCCTGACGGTGACCGGTTTCCCGGTGACGGCATTGCTCGGCTATCTCATCATTCCGAACTTCGGCTGGCGGCCGATGTTCATCATTGCCGGCATCGGCTCGCTGATCGTCTGGTACCTGCGCAAGAACCTCCCGGAGTCGCCGCGCTGGCTTGAATCGCAGGGCCGCACCGAGGAAGCCGAAGCGCTGATGCAAACCATCGAAAAGGAAGCCGGCGGCGGCAAGCCGCTGCCGCAGCCGGTCGTGTCGGCCCCGGTCGCCCAGGTCGCCGCTTCCGACATGCTAAAACCCCCGCTGCTGCAACGCATGGTCGTGGGCTCATGGGTGCTGATCACCATCAACACGCTGATCTTCGGCTTCGTGATCTTCCTGCCGCAATTCTTCCTGCGCCAGGGGCTGACCATCGCCAACTCGCTGGCCTACACGCTGGTGTTGTCGGCCGCATCGCTGGTCGGCTGCGCGCTCGGCGCCTATCTGTCCGACGCGATCGGGCGACGCCTGAGCATCATCGGCGCCTCTGTCGTCACCATCCTCGCGGGCTACGTCTATGCACGCTTCAACGCGGCGTCCGATCCGGCCATCGTGTTGAGCGTTGGCTTCGTGCTGATCGTCGCGATCTATGTCCAGACCGCGCTTCTGTTCGGCGTTTATACCACCGAACTGTTCCCGACCGAGATCAGGCTGCGCGCCAACGGCATCTGCAACACGCTTGGACGCGGCGCCACCATGGTCTCGCCCTTCATCGTCGGCGCCTTGATGGCGTCATCCGGCCTGCCCGGCGTGGTCTGGCTGATGATCGGCCTCGTGGTGGTGCAGATCGTCGTGGTGTGGGCCTGGGGCGTCGAGCCGCGCAATCGCGGCCTCGAGGAGGTCGCGGTCGCGAAGGTGTAAGGGGGAATCGTAGGGTGGATTAGCCAACGGGTCGCGCGAATGCGCGCCCGATGATAAACTCCGCGTAATCCACCGCGGCGTCGACCGTGGAAATGGTGGGTTACGCCTACGGCTAACCCACCCTACGAAGACGTCACGTATTCTTCAACGCGACCCGAAATTCGGCTTCGGTCTTCGACTTCACCTCGTCCAGCGTGACGCCGTCGGCGAGTTCGATCAGGGCCATACCGCCCTTGCCGTGCTTGTCGATGGTGAAGACCGCGAGATCCGTCACCACCATGTCGACGACTTTCTCGCCGGTCAGCGGCAGGTTGCACTGCTTCAGGAGTTTCGCGCCGTCCTTGGCCGAATGCTCCATCACCACCACGACGCGCTTGACGCCGGCGACGAGGTCCATCGCGCCGCCCATGCCCTTGACCATCTTGCCGGGGATCATCCAGTTGGCGAGGTCGCCGGTCTGCGCCACCTGCATCGCGCCGAGGATCGACAGATCGATATGCCCGCCGCGCACCATGCCGAATGAATCGGAGGAGGAAAAATAGCTGGTGGACGGCAGTTCGCTGACCGTCTGCTTGCCGGCGTTGATCAAATCCGGGTCTTCGTCGCCCTCATAGGGGAACGGTCCCATGCCGAGCATGCCGTTCTCGCTCTGCAAATTCACGTCGATGCCGTCGGGAATGTAGTTCGACACCAGCGTCGGGATGCCGATGCCGAGATTGACGTAATAGCCGTCGCGCAGTTCCTTGGCGGCGCGGGCGGCCATCTGTTCACGGGTCCAGGCCATCATGATCTCCTGCTTTGAGGTCGTTTATCTCTGTCGCATGATCAGATCGGAAAACCGGTTCCCGCTTTTCCGGATCATGCTCGGGCCGCGGGACGCGGTCTTGTGTTGCGGAATTCGATGCGCTTCCTGCCAGTGCCGACCTCGATCATGCGCTTGACGAAGATGCCGGGGGTGTGGATGTGGTCGGGATCAATCTCGCCGGCCGGCACCAGATGCTCGACCTCGGCGACGGTGTACTTCGCCGCGGTCGCCATCATCGGATTGAAGTTACGCGCGGTCTTGCGATAGACCAGATTGCCCGCGGTATCGCCCTTCCAGGCGTGCACGATGGCGAGGTCGGCGAACAGGCCGCGCTCCATCAGATATTTCTCGCCGTCGAATTCCTTCACTTCCTTGCCTTCGGCGATCAGGGTGCCGACGCCGGTCTTGGTATAGAACGCCGGGATGCCGGCGCCGCCGGCGCGGATCCGCTCGGCCAGCGTGCCCTGCGGGTTGAATTCGAGTTCCAGTTCGCCGGCCAGAAACTGTTGCGCGAACAGCTTGTTCTCGCCGACATAGGACGAGATCATCTTCTTGATCTGCCGCGTCTCCAGAAGCCGGCTCAATCCGATGCCGTCGACGCCGGCATTGTTGGAGATCACCGTCAGGTTCTTGACCCCGGAATCCCGGATCGCGTCCGACAGGGTCTCGGCGATGCCGCACAGGCCGAAACCGCCCGACATGATCATCATGCCGTCCTTCAAAATGCCGTCGAGTGCCGCCTTGGCGTCGGGATAGACCTTGTTCATGAAACACGACCTGATCGAGAGAAGCGCGTCCGCCGTCACGCCTGTGACAGTTCCGGGACGCTGGCGTGGAATGCCCGGATTATTAGGCGAAATCTTTGCGGTGCGTCAATGACGCCGGATTTGCACCAAAGGCGGTGGTCAGATGGCCGCTATGGCCTTGAAAGCGTCAAGAAAACCCAGCAAGTTGCCCCGGTTGGCAAGGATACTTGCGAAGCGTAGGTGTGAGGGGGTCCGGGGGACGGATCCGGTGCGCCTTGCCGGTCTTTCCCGACACCGTCCCGACGATACCGCCCCGACAATTTCGACCCGATCAGGATATGTCATTGACGAAGGCCCAAGGAATGAAGCGCCTGGGGATGCCGATCGCGGCTTTGCTCGGCGTGGTGCTGGTCGGCCTGATCGCGATGTCCTGGTTCCTCAACCGGGACGCCCTGCGGCAGGCCGTGGAGGCGCAAATCCGGGCCGTCACCGGCCTCGACCTGGTGGTCAAGGGCAATATCGACATCTCGGTGTTTCCCGCCAGCTACGTCTCGTTTCATGACGTCGGGCTGAGGGGTGGCGGCACCAACGCGCCGGCGCTCAGCGTCGACGTGCTGACCGCTAACCTGCGGCTGCTGCCGCTGTTGTTGCAGCGTTTCCAGATCGCCGACGTCATGATGCTGCGGCCGCATATCCATGTCGTCCGCGAGGCCAATGGCGAAAGCAACTGGACGCCGTTCATCGAGACCATCGTGCGCACCATGAAGCCCGGCGCCGACAACCAGGTGTCGTTCTCTGAAATCCGGATCCAGGACGGCGTGCTGGCTTACGAGGATGCGACCAATCACGTCAGCGAAGGCCTCGACGACATCGATCTTTCGCTGGCCTGGCCGTCGATCTCGCGGTCCTTTGCCGCGACCGGGCAATTCGACTGGCGCGGCGAACGGGTCGACGGCGCGATCAGCGCCAGCGATTTCGTCGCGGCCCTGTCCGGCGACCGCTCCGGCCTGAAGGCGCGGATCTCCAGCGCGCCGCTCAAGCTGGCGTTCGACGGCACGGTAGCCGACCGCACCAGCATGATGATGGAAGGCACGCTGACCGTCGACAGCACCTCGCTGCGCAACGCCCTGCGCTGGACCGGCCAGGCGCCGCCGGGCAGCGGCGGATTCGGCCGCTTCGCGCTGAAGGCGCGCGCCAATGTGGTCGGCGCGTCGATCGCGCTCACCAATGTCAATGTCGAACTCGACGGCAATGTCGCCGAGGGCGTCATGACCTACTCCAACAACGGCCGCCAAACGCTGCAGGCGACGCTTGCGGCCGGCGCGCTCGACTTCACGCCCTACATCTCGACCTTCCGGCTGCTTGCCAGCGGCGCGCACGACTGGAACCACCAATTGTTCGACCTCAATTCGCTGTCGTCGACCGATCTCGACATGCGGCTGTCGGCGGCCAGGGTCACGGTCGGCTCGACCAGGATGGGGCGCACGGCGCTCGGCGCTAACTTACGCGGTGGCGCGCTGGCGCTCTCGGTTGCGGAAGCGCAGATGTATGGCGGCATCGCCAAGGGCTCGTTCGGGATCGCGCGGTCCGACGCGGTGGCCGACGTCAAGGCCGAATTCCAGTTCAGCGATGTCGACCTGCAGGCCTGCGCCGCCGAACTGTTCGGTGTCAACAAGCTGTCCGGCCGCGGCAACATCAACGTGTCGCTGACCGCGTCCGGTTCGAGCCCGTTCGGTCTCGCGCAATCGCTCGACGGGACCGCGACACTCACCGGCCATGACGGCGCGATCGCCGGCTTCGATGCCGAGCAATTGCTGAAGCGGCTGGAGCGCCGGCCGCTGTCCGGCGGCGGCAATTACCGCAGCGGCTCGACGCCCTACAGCACGCTGACGATGGCCGTGAATTTCGCCGAAGGCACCGCGACCGTGAAGGACGTCCGCCTCGAAGGTCCCGCCGCGCGGCTGACCCTGACCGGAACCGCCTCGGTGCCGACGCGCGAATACGATCTGAAGGGTGTGGCCAGCCTGGTCTCGGCCTCCAGCGCGACGCCCGGATTCGAACTGCCGTTCGTGGTGCAAGGTCCGTGGGACGATCCCTTGATCTTCCCCGATCCGGAAAGCCTGATCCGCCGCTCGCCGGCCTCCGCGCCGCTGCTCGACGCCGTCAAGGACAAGAAGACCCGCGATGCCGTGCAGTCGGTGCTGGAACGCCTCACCGGCGGCGCACGGAAATCCACGAGCCCGGAAGCGGCACCCGCGCCGGCGCCGGCCTCTGCCCCTGCGGCGGCAGACAACACGAAGCAGTAGAACAAAACCCGTAGCCCGGATTGAGCCTTGCGAAATCCGGGTACCGCCTCACGCCGGATTTCGCGTAGCCTGTCATCGGGCGCGCATTCGCGCGACCCGTTGGCTCAATCCAGGCTACCAATAACTTACACCTGCATCTCCCCGGTCAGCGTCGGCAATCCCGTCTCGGCGGAATTGACGTTGACGCCGCGGGTGAAGCGCAGATGCGGCCCGGTGAAGACGCAGGTGACGGTGTCGCGGAACGCCGACTCCACAAAAGTCCAAATCATCACGAAGGTGCGCGCGTCGCGCCATTCGCCGCGGGCGACGACGCGCATCACGTCGGGCTCGTATTCGTGATGCAGTTTGTGGCCGGTCATGGTGGTGTCGCCTTCAATATCCTGCTCCAGGCCGACCTCGATGGTGTGGACGCCGCGATCGTCTTCCAGCCTGAAGGTGCAGCTTTTCTCCGCAAAGGTCAGGCTGATGGATTTGACCGCATCGGCGTTGTCCTTGAAACGATAATTCGCGCCCGAGACATGCGGAACGACAGGTGATGTCGACCGCGCGATGGCCGGAAGCAATTGCAGGTTTTGCGTCCGGGCCTTCAACGTCTCCAGCGCCGACTCGTCCTTGGCCGCTTCGGCGGAAAACATCGCCGGAAAATGCTTGAACACCGTCTTTGAAAAATGACTGCCCTCGGGAATGGCGGCGGTCATCGCCAGCACCGCGTTGTGCTTCGGAAACACGAACGAGTACTGGCTGAACAAGCCGTCCGCCATATAGGCGCCGTCGGTCCCGAGCCACCACTGATAGCCGTATTTGTCCTTGACGTGAGGGTATTGCGCGGCGGCCACCCAGTCCCTTGGCAGGACCTGCTTGCCGTTCCATTCGCCATCCTGCGCATGGACGATGCCGAGCTTGAGACTGTCGGCCGTCTTCCAGCTCAGGCCATTGGCGCCCGGCGAGATGTTTTCCGGGCCGACCGGCCACTGATAGTCGCTGATCCCGAGCGGATCGAACAGCCGCGGCTTGAGATAGTCGGCGACCGGCTGTCCTGTGACCCTGGTGACGATGGCGGAGAGCAGATAGGTCGCCGCGCTGGTGTAAACCCATTTGGTCCCGGGCTGATACACCACCGGGATCTTGAAGAATTCCGCGACCCAACTGGTCTTGATCGGGCGCCATACCGACCCCGATGTCATCGCGGCATGACCGGTGCGCATCGTCAGGAGATCCTCGACCGTCATCGCCGCGAGCTTGTCGTCGACGGTGTCCGGCAGCTTGTCCGGAAAGAACGAAACCGCCCTGTCGCGCAGCCCGAAGCGCTTCTCGGCGATGGCGAGGCCCACGGCGCAACCGGTCACGCTCTTGGTCAGCGAATGCATCATGTGGATACGATCGGCGCGATAGGGCGACCACC
>Ga0208589_1000842_pt1 | contig 13552 bp, 14 predicted proteins | sample NGESurshal092012_2_FD_184486 | JGI IMG/M metagenome (GOLD analysis project Ga0208589, IMG submission 184486) | Arctic peat soil microbial communities from Barrow, Alaska - NGEE Surface sample F53-2 shallow-092012 (SPAdes) | ecosystem: Environmental > Terrestrial > Soil > Wetlands > Peat ... | reverse complement strand
CCTGGTCCAGCAGTACGCGGCGCTGCCCGGCGCTGGACGTCTCGGCCATGATCTTCGCGAGCGCTTCGAGCTGGCGGATCATCACCGCGGGCATGCCCAGGCTGGCCTGGCGGATTTTCTCGAACGCGCGCTGCACCAGGCGCTCGTGGCTCGGCTCAGCCGTGATGACCCGGATGAACCCCTGGCTATCCCGGTGCACCCGGGCCGGATGCCAACTGCCAGTGATCTTGCAGAGGCTGTCACCCAGCCAGTCGATGCAGGTCAAAGCGGTAAAGGTGTCATTGACCGCCGGTGACAACGCCCGGATCGCGATCTCGACGAGCTGGTCGACGCCGAAGGAGATGTCCTGCGTGAGGGTCCGGTAGGGCCCGGTGATGTGCGCACGCCCGAGCGCGTCGCTCACCCGGCCGGCCGCCTCGGGCGGCCACACCGAGGCGAACGGGTGCCCCTGGACGAGGAAATGACCCGGCCGGTAGTTCAAGGCGATGACCGTGTCCGACTCAGCGGCGAACCGTACTAGGCTCAGGTGCCGGATGAACTGCAGATAGCCGCTCGCGGGTGCTCGGACCACGCCGCTGCCTCCCTGCATCCGGATGAGCAATTCCGTCGATGACGGGCCGCTCTCCCGGTCACCGGCCAGGCCCAGCCGGCTGTCCGGGCCGCCCTGCACGTCAATTGCCTCGGACAGGTCCCGGGCGATGCTCGCGATCACCTGCGGGAGCTGGATCGACGTGGACGTGTGATGGATGAAGTAGATCAGCACGCCCATGTCGGCGGCCATCAGCGCGAGCGTGACCGTGACGCCGATGTGCGGCACGAAGTCTCCGTGGGATCCCGGGCCGATCGAGACGAGGACCAGCACGGCGTACACGAACGTCGCCACGAAGGTGCCGAGGGTCAGCTGCGTGCCCCGGTCGCGGATGAAATTCCGCAGCATCCGCGGCCCGAACTGGGTGGAAGCGAGGGTGAGCGTCACCAGGATGATCGAGAATACGACGCCGATCACCGTGATGACGGCGGCGGCGATCGCGGTGAGAATCTGCCGGGCGGCGTCTGCCGTCCCGCTGATGACCCAGGAGGGGAGGCCGAACTCGCCGCGGTAGGCGGCACGGTCCAGGCTCAGTGTAATGGCGAACAGCCCGATGGCCGCGACGACCTCGATCCCCGGGACCAGCCACAGGTTAGTGCGGAGTACCTCTGCGCGCCAGTGTGCGCCCAGTGCCGACGACGGGTAACGACGATGCATGATGAGCCCTTGCGCTCGAACGCTGCCGACCAGGCTTCCCGGCTCACCGCGCCCGACTATACCCGCCCTGGCCGGCTCCGCCCCAGTCCGAGTGCATGGCCCGCCGCTGCGCGCGGCTAACGGGCCTGTGCGGGCGGGACGTGCACCTCGGCGTCGCCGGCCCTGTGGGTGAGTTCGTTCAGGATGCGGTGGCGGCTAGCGCCGGGGTGGCGCTCCAGCACCATCTCGGTGACCTGGTGTTGGTGTGCGAACTTCGCGAGGGCACTGGCCGGGCTGCCCTGCAGCGCGGTGAACTGGCCACGGAGCTGCGATGCCAGCGCGTCGTACCCACCAGCACCTGGTCCAGGTCAGCGGATGCCGGTATGGGCGTGACGACGGCCACCAGGAAGTCCCCGGCCAGTTGCGCCGCCAGTGCGGCCGAGCGCCTGATGAGCGGCTCCATGCCAGGCCGGGGTGCGGCGCAGCCCAGGATCCGGGGTCGGCCCCCGGCACACAGGGGTGGGCAAGCCCATCCACCAGTGCCACCGCCGGATGCCGGGCCAGCAGGGCATCCACGTCAAGCTCATGGAACGCCGCGCCGTGGTGGCTGACCTGACGCGGCGGCAGCCGCTCCAGTGCACGCAGCATCGTTTCGGTATCGGCGCGGCCGTGGGCCTCCGCCAACCCGACGACGACATCGGACCCTGCCGCGGCGAGACGGTGCCCCTCGGCCAGCAGCGCTTAGGTTAGGTCTTGCCGGCGCCGGGAGCCGCGCCCAGTACACGTGCAGCCTGCCCCGGCTGTGCCCGGCCCCACCGTCACCCGCTGGCGCTGTCTCCGTGGGTGCCCTGCCTGTCCGTGCCGCCGGAGTGCAGGACCCGCTGTGCTCATCACCCTGCTCGCCGCGCTCACCGTGGCAGGTGCGGGCAACGCGGGCGCCAGTTGCCGGGTACCAGGGCATCGAGCACATCTTCGGGCCGGATCCTGCCGAGGGGATGGCCTGCGCCGTCCACGACCAGCAGGGAGGACCGCCGCGAATCCATGAGCGTGGCGGTGACCGTGCCCAGCGGGGCGTCTGGGTGGAGGGTCACCGGCGGATTACCGGGGTCGATCAGGTCGGCTACGCGCCGGGTGCCGTCGCTGAGCAGGAGGTCGAAGACGGGAACGTCACCGGCCACCTGGCCGGACTCATCGAGCACGGCCACCGAGCCGGTCCCGGTCCGATACCCGCCCTGCCTGCCGAGCCCGCGCCGGGCCTGCTCCACCGTCTCGCTGGGATGCACGCACGCCAGCAGGGTGCTCATGACACCCCCGGCTTGGTTACCTGGATAGGCCAGCAGGGAGCCCAGCTCAACCTGCGCCTGCCTGGGCATCCGGTCCAGCAGGCCAGGCCGATCGCACGGGGGGAGGCGGCGCAGCGCGCGCAGCGCCTCGCCGGGTTCCATCGCCGCCAGCAGCTGGGCCGCCCGTGCTGGATCGGCTGCGCGCAGCAGCGCGGTCACGTCGTCGTCCTGCATCTGCTCGAGCGCGTCGGCGGCGATCTCGTAGCCGAGACTGGCCAGCAGTTCCTGGCGTTCGTGCCCGCCGAGTGCTTCCAGCACGTGGGCGAGCTCCGCTAGGCGCAGCTTGCGCAAGCCCGCGTGCGGGGTGCGTGGCCGCCCCGCATCAGGCCCCGGGCCGGGACTGAATCTCTCGATCACGGCCCAGTCGATGATCTCGTCCCCGATCGGCCGTCCCCGGCACCGTCTTGGGCCAAGTCTGAGCAGCAGCGTCCGCAGGTCAGCTGCCACTCCCACCAGGCGCAACTCTTCACCGGCCGCAGCGAAGTACAGATCCGCCGCCCGGATCACCTTGGCCTCGCCGGTGTGCACGAGCTGGCGATCCAGGATGTCCCTGGCCAGCAACACCTCACCGGCACGGCACCCGGATCCGTCCCATTCGATCCGCGCCGCCCGCAGCCTCACGGCACGGGGCCCGGCGCGGTCTATCGCCGTGGCGTCGAGGAAGGCGCGGCGGTGGCCGGCCCGGACGACGATCCCGGTGACCGCCGGGTAGGCATCACCGCCGGGCACCCGGGCGGCCACATCGGCCACCCGGCCAGCCTTCTTGCCTGCCTGGGTCAAGACCGGGCAGCCGACCAGCCTGGCCAGCGAGATGATGTCCCGCCGGATCAGGGGGCTGGCCATCACAGGCCGGGGGTCAGGAGGCACACCATCCCGCATCCGGTTCCCACCGGAGCGGCCAGCAGTCCCATCGGGCTCACATCTGGTGACGCTAAACCCGGATCTGGCCGCGCGGGCATCCGCACACGCAGATCTAACGCCCCCGGGCCCATTCCTAACGGGGCACTCACGGGCGGCGAGGTAGCGACAGCGCAGACGAGGCACACCCTGATATGACGCGCCGGGTGGCCGTGCTCGTGCGAAGCGCGCCCGGGCGGGGGTGGCATGATCGCCGTCGCGCAGCCGCATCGTTAGGATCCCGCGTGGGTGGCGTATGCATCGTGTGGGCGTGCTTTCCCGGGCGCTGCGGTGAGAGTCAAGCTGGCAGGGGATTCACCTGGGCTGCACATCCGGGGAGGGATGATGAACTGTCCGCATCAGCCGCCCTGCCCGGCGCCGGACGCGGTGGACCGCGAGGCCGCACACGTCGTGGCTGCCCACCCGGAGCAGGGCTGGAGCCAGCTGTGCAATGGCGTCATTGTGTTCGAGGACACCGGCGACCTGCTACCCGACGGCCGGATCATTGCGCCCCACCGGACCTTGTCCGACCTCGACCCGGTAACTTCCGGCCGTCCACGCTGCGGGCCGGCGGACTCACCCCGACGGCTCCACGACGCACACGATGCGGGTGCAGGACTATTGCGCTCGTCCTGCCGGACCTTGTCGGCCGCCTGGATCTGATCGCCTGCCAGCTCGTCATGGGGTCGCCGCGGCGGCGGCCAGTCCCGGACCAGGCGGCTGGCCATCATCGGCCGCGGGCGGCGCGCCACACCGCGAGTAGGCCAGCCAGTTCCTGACGCCGCAGCGTCGCCGTCTCTGGCGCAGGTCAGGATGGCGATGCGGCTTGCCGCTGGGCTTGCGGCTACAGCCGGAAATCCGTCTCAGCCGACGATCCGCTCGCCGATCGGGCCGAGGATGAGCATGGGGAAGTAGATGAGGCCGCCGGCGATCACGATCACCCCGATCAGGAACGCGGCGAAGGTCGGCCCCGCGGTATCCAGCGTGGCCCGGGTGCGTGCGTGCACCCGCGCCCCGGCTAGCGAGCCGGCGATGGCCAGGGCCAGCAGGATCGGGATGAACCGCCCGACCAGCATCACCAGGCCCAGGGTGACGTTGTACCAGGGGGTGTTGGCGGCCAGGCCGGCGAAGGCTGATCCGTTGTTCTGGGCCACTGACGCGTAGGCGTACATGATCTCGGTGAGGCCATGGAAGCCGGGATTGAGGATGGACCGGGTGCCGGCCCCGAGCACCAGCGACGCGCTGCCGAGGGCCAGCACCACCGTGGGGATGGTCAGCACGTAGGCAAGGACCAGCTTCATCTGCGTGGCGCGGATCTTCTTGCCCAGGAACTCCGGGGTGCGTCCGACCATCAGCCCGGCGATGAACACGGCCAGCAAGGCGAGCACCAGGATGCCGTACAGGCCGCCGCCGTCACCGCCTGGGCTGATCTCGCCGAGCAGGATGCCGACGAACGCGCCGGCTCCCCCGACCGGCGTGTAGCTGTCCAGGGCTGAATTAGTGGCCCCGGCGGTCGTGCCCATGGTCCCGACCGTCATCAGGGCAGAACCGGCCGCGCCGAACCGGGTCTCCTTCCCCTCCAGGTTCCCGCCCAGGTTCTGGCGGGTCGCCACCTGCGACACGGTGGCCGGCAGCAGGTGGTTGCCGTGCACCTCGGCCTGCACGGAGACCAGGGTGTGGCCGAGGAAGATGAGCACCATCACGGCGGCCAGCGCCAGCCCCTGCCGTGGCCGGCCGATGAGCCGGCCGAACATCAGCGCGATGGCGAACGGCAGCACGATCACCAGCAGCAGGTCGAACATGTTGGTGAACCCGGTGGGGTTCTCGAACGGGTGGGCCCCGCCCGCGCCGTAGAAGCTGCCGCCGTTGGTGCCCAGCAGCTTGATGACTTCCATCGAGGCGACCGGGCCACCGGGAATGAGCTGCGTCCCGCCGGCCAGCGTCTGCGCGGTGCGGAAGCCGCTGAAGTTCTGCACCGCGCCCTGGCCGACCAGCACCAGGGCGGCGAGGATGGACAGCGGGATGAAGACGCGCACCAGGCTCCGGGTGAAGTCGGCCCAGAAGTTGCCGATCGTCCGGGACCGCCCGGCGATGCCGCGGACCACCGCCAGGGCCACCGCGAGCCCGATGGCGGCCGCGGTGAACTGGGCGACCACCAGCCCGGCCATCTGCGCCAGATAGCTGGCCGCGGTTTCCCCCTCATAGACCTGCCAGTTGGTGCCGGTGATGAAGCTGACCGCCGTGTTGAACGAGAGCAGCGGCGGCATCCCGGGCGCGTGCGTCGGGTTCAGCGGGAGCACGCCCTGCAGCCGCAGGATGAGGTACAGCAAAAGCGTGGAGACCAGGCCGAACGCCAGCACGGCCAGGGCGTAGCCGCGCCATGTCCAGCTGCTCTCGGGGTCGGTGCCCAGAGTCCGGTACACCAGGCGCTCGACCGGGAGGAACACGCGGTCCCCCGGCGCCGGGCCGCCGCGGAACGTCGCGGCCAGGTAGCGGCCGAGCAGCGGGGCCAGGATTGCGGTCACCGCGGCAATGAAGGCCAGCTGTTCCCATCCCGATGCGGTCATCTGAGCCGGTCCAGTGCGAGGTTGAGGGACAGGACGTTCACCGTGGGCTCACCCAGGAACCCCAGCTGACGGCCCTGGGTGTAGCGGTGCACGAGGCTGATGACCGCGCTCACCGCCAGGCCGCGGGCCCGGGCGACGCGCGGCGCCTGGTCCAGGGCGTTCTGCACGGAGATACCGGGGTCCAGGCCGGAACCGGACGCGGTGACCGCGTCCACCGGCACGGCAGCGCCCGGGGCCATCCCGTTGAGCTTCCGGTAGGCGATGGCCCGCTCCGGGACCGTGTTGGGGTCGCAGGCGTAGGAGCCGCCGGGACCTCGCGCGTACCGCTGGCCGGGCACCGGGCTGGTCACCGGGGTCCCCTTCGGGTCGGTGGGCACGCAGGCCGGGTCGGCCTGGGTGGCAAAGGGGTCGACCGGCGACGGCTTCCCGTCGAGGCCGACCGTGTTGATGCCCGGCACGAACCCGATGAGCAGCGGGTTCGACGGGCCCAGGTTGCTGGCACCGGACGAGGCGGCGTCGTACCCGGTCCCCGCGGCCGACGGGCGCGGCTGGAAGTACCGGGCCAGGGGGGTGCCGTTGCTGGTGGTGAAGCTCTGGCCGAGCAGCGAGGAGCCGACCAGGCGGCCGTTGCGGTAGACCAGCGAGCCGTCCGCCTGGTGCCGGAACAGGGCCAGGGACAGGCCGGTGACCAGCAGCGGGTAACCAAATCCGAGCACGATGGTCGCCCCGAGGAGCATCACGACGGCGGCGAGGAGGTGGCGGCGCATGTCAGTGGAATCCGATCGCGGTCAGGACCAGGTCGATGAGCTTGATGAAGACGAACGGCGCGATGATGCCGCCCAGGCCGTAGATGAGGCTGTTGCGCCGCAGGATGGCCGCGCCGTCGCGGGGCCGGAACTTCACCCCGCGCAGCGCGAGCGGGATCAGTGCCGGGATGATGACGGCGTTGTAGATCACCGCGGCCAGGATGGCTGTGTGCGGGTTGTCCAGGTGCATCACGTTCAGCACCTTGAGCTTGGGGTAGGCCACCAGGAACATCGCCGGGATGATCGCGAAGTACTTGGCCACGTCGTTGGCGATGGAGAAGGTCGTCAGCGAGCCGCGGGTGATCAGCAACTGCTTGGCGACCTCCACGACCTCAATGAGCTTGGTCGGGTTCGAGTCCAGGTCGACCATGTTGCCGGCTTCCTTGGCGGCCTGCGTGCCCGAGTTCATGGCCAGGCCGACATCGGCCTGGGCGAGCGCGGGCGCGTCGTTGGTGCCATCGCCGGTCATGGCCACCATGTGGCCGCCGCGCTGCTCGCGGCGGATCAGCGCGAGCTTCTGTTCCGGGGTGGCCTCGGCCAGGAAGTCGTCGACGCCCGCTTCCTTGGCGATGGCCGCCGCCGTCAGCGGGTTGTCCCCGGTGATCATGACCGTCCGGATGCCCATGTCGCGCAGCTCGTTGAAGCGCTCCACCATGCCCTGCTTGACCGTGTCCTTCAGGTGGATGACGCCGAGGACCCGCGGGCCGTCCGCCACCACCAGGGGCGTGCCCCCGCTGTCCGCAATCCGCTCCACGATGGGGGCGAGGTCGGCCGGGATGGTGCCGCCCTGGTCGGTGACCCAGCGCCGGACCGATTCAGCAGCCCCCTTGCGGATCCGGCGCCCGCCGAGGTCGATCCCGCTCATCCGGGTCTGCGCCGAGAACGGGACGAGCTCGCCGCCGGACACGTCGCTGCGGGCCTGCCCGTACCGGTCCTGAGCCAGCTCGACGATGGAGCGGCCTTCCGGCGTCTCATCGGCCAGGCTGGACAGGTACACCGCCCCCGCCAGTTCCGGCCCGGTCGTGCCGCCCACCGGCAGGAACTCGGCGGCCATCCGGTTCCCGTAGGTGATGGTGCCGGTCTTGTCCAGCAGCAGCGTCGAGCAATCCCCGGCAGCCTCCACGGCCCGGCCCGACATGGCCAGCACGTTCCGCTGCACCATCCGGTCCATCCCGGCGATGCCGATGGCCGACAGCAGCCCGCCGATGGTGGTCGGGGCCAGGCAGACGAACAGCGCGACGAGCACGGCGGTGGACTGGATGGCGTGGGAGTAGATCGCCATCGGCTGCAGCGTGACCACCGCGACCAGCAGGATCGCCGTCAGCCCGGCGATCAGGATGTCCAGCGCGATCTCGTTGGGCGTCTTCTGCCGGTCCGCCCCCTCGACCAGGGCGATCATCCGGTCCAGGAAGGTCTCGCCGGGGTTGGACGTGACCCGGACCACGATCCGGTCGGACAGCACCACGGTGCCGCCGGTCACCGCGCTGCGGTCGCCGCCCGACTCCCGTATCACCGGGGCCGACTCGCCGGTGACCGCCGACTCGTCGACGACGGCCATTCCCTGCACCACGTCGCCGTCACCGGGAATGACCTGCCCGGCGGTGACCACGCACTGGTCGCCGATCTTCAGCTGGGTGGAGGGGATCACGTCCGTGCTGCCGCCCGCCCGCAGCACGCACGCGGTCGTTTCCTTGCGGCTGCGGCGCAGGGTATCGGCCTGGGCCTTGCCCCGGCCCTCGGCCACGGCCTCGGCGAAGTTGGCGAACAGGACGGTGGCCCACAGCCACAGCGAGATCAGCCCGACGAACAGGCTGGGCGCGGCGATGAACTCCACGGTGGTGACGACGCTGCCGATCTCGACCACGAACATGACCGGGATGTGGACCATCTTGCGCGGGTCGAGCTTGAGGAACGCCTCGACGGCGGCCCGGCGCAGCAGCGACGCCTCGAACATGGAGCGGGCCGGGCGGGTGCGGACTTTGGGCGGGCGGGTCTCCGGGGCCGGCGCGAGGGCCGTCCCCCCGGTTTGCTCGCCGGCGGGCCTGGCCGGATCGCTCATGATGGGTATCCTGCTGGCCGCTCCGGCTCGGGGTCCGGGTCGTCCGCTGGGTCGTCCTCGTAGTCGGTGTCGCTGCCGGAACTCGCGATCAGCCGGTCCAGGCGACCGACCAGCAAGGCCGCCAGCAGGAAGAACACCACGATGATGGCGATCACGACGACGTCAGTCATGGCTGGCCCGGCGCAGTGCTCCCGTGCGGTGCGCGCGCATCGGGGCGCCTAGAACCACTCGGGCTTGAACATGGCCACGCCCAGGTAGATGAACACCACAACGGAGATGGTGAGGAGGATGCCCTCGGCGACGGTCATACGCTAACTCCAGCGGCCCCGGGATCAGGCAGAACAGGGCCAGGTGGAAAACTACGCCGGCTGTCAAGAGGAGTCACTGCCGCGTCGCCGATCTATGCGGGATCCAAGCAAGATCCAAGCAAAATCCTGACTGGCCGGGGCCACCGGCGCTGCACAATGGATAGCGGCCGGCTGGTGACCACAGAGGGAGGTCGGCCGCCATGACTGACCACGCGGGAGTCCCTGGCTCCACGACGACCGACGAGGGCGTCAGCGTGGCCGCGGAGACGGCGCAGGATGCTACCGATGTGGTCGAGGCGGCCGGCCATTTCCGTGTTTACCTGGGGGCGGCCGCCGGTGTCGGGAAGACCTTCGCCATGCTCAACGAGGGCCGCCGCCGCCGTGACCGGGGCACCGACGTGGTCATCGGGTTCGTCGAGTGCCATGGGCGGCGGCGCACCGAGGGACTGATCGACGGGCTGGAGGTGGTTCCCCGCAAGACTGTCGCCTACCGCGGCAGCCAGCTGGAGGAGATGGACCTCGACGCGGTACTGCGGCGGCAGTCCCAGCTCGCCCTCGTCGATGAGCTCGCGCACACCAACGTCCCTGGATCCGGCCGGAACGCCAAGCGCTGGCAGGACGTCATGGACATCCTCGGCGCCGGGATCGACGTGATCACCACGGTCAACATCCAGCACCTGGAGAGCATCGCCGGCGAGGTGGAGAAGATGACCGGCGCGCGGGTCCGGGAACGGGTGCCGGACTGGGTGATGCGCCGGGCCAACCAGATCGAGCTGGTCGACTCCTCGCCGGAGCAGCTGCGTCGCCGGATGCTGCACGGCAACATCTACCCCGCCGAACGCGTCAACCAGGCGCTCACCCACTTCTTCCGCACCGACAACCTGATCGCCCTGCGCGAGCTGGCGCTGCGCTTCCTCGCCGACGAGACGGACGAGGAGCTTCTCGAGCACCTCCGGCGGCATGAATCACCGAGCATCTGGGAGACGGCCGAGCGCATCATGGTTGCCGTCACGGCGGCGCCCGGGACCGACGCGCTGCTGCGCCGGGCCGCCCGGATGGCGTCCCGGCTCAAGAGGGAACTTGACGTCGTCCACGTCGGCTCCGGCGATGGCAGCCGGCCAGGAGAACGCCAGGCGCTCGCGAAGCTGCGGGAGCTAGCGGACGACGTTGGTGCCCGCTGGTTCGAGCTGGTCGATGACGATCCCGCCCGGGCCATCGCGCGGTTCGCGCGGCAGCATCAGATCACCCAGATCGTGATCGGGTCCAGCCAGCGCAGCCGGTGGCAGCAGCTGACCAGCGGCGGGTCGAACGTGCAGCGGGTCATCCGGGAGGCCAATGCGGTCGGTATCGACGTGCACGTCATCGCCCAGCGCGAGCCGACTGCCGCGGACGCGGCGGACCCGGATCACGCCGGCGCACCCGAGCCCGGATCCGCCGGATCCTGACCAGCGCGGCCTGGCTGGCCCGCGCCGGCAAGAGCTGCCACCCGGCCGCGGCTAACCGCCGGGGCCTATGCAGCCAACCGGTCCCACTCCCGCATGGCCCGGTCCAGGGTGAGCTCCCGGTGCCGGAACGCCCAGCCGCGCAGCCCGGTCGTGCTGCTCAGCGCGGCGGGCGGGACGGCCAGTACCGGGCACCCGGCGTGCCGCAGGCAGTGACGGGTCACCCGGCCGCTGACCAGGCGGGACGGCAGACCACGACGGCCTGACCCGACCACCAGCAGGTCATCACCGGAGTCAGCCACATCGACCAGCACCGGACCCGGCTCGCCGCGGGCGATGACGGCCCGGACACTCAGCCCATCGGGCAGCCCGCCCCAGGCCGCGTCCAGGGCCGCACGGAGCCGTTTCGTGGCCGCCTCAGCCCAGACGCGGCGCAGTTCGGTCGAGGGGAACCGGCGCTCGGCCAGATCCCCGCCAGGCGGCGTCCACGCGATCACGGGCACCAGCCTGGCGTCGCTGGAGCGGGCCAGGTGTTCCGCGTAGCGGAGTGCCCGGATGCTGCCCGGGGAGCCGTTCGCGCCAATGATGATCCGACGCGAGCCGGACATAGTCCGCCTTCTTTCTCGTATTCGGGTGAGGAACGCCTTCCAGATAACCCGCCCGGGCAGCGGCAGACGCGCTTACTTGCGAAACCTATGCGGATCCAGGGTCGCTTCAGGCGGGATGCATACGCGGCGACCCGCGCCGGGGCAAGCGGCGCAGGCGCGATGGCCAGCAACGGGGAGGCGCCGACCAGGCTTCCCGGCTCACCTGAACAACCACAGTAGCTCCAGGTGCGGGACCTACCAAGGCCGCGACGATCATGCGCGGCCCATACGCGTTGGGTGACACGCGAGCGGTCCGAGCATACTGTCGAGGTGTGATTATCGCGGCCGCGCTGGCGGGCGTGATCGTGCTGATTGCCGCCGGGCTGATCTTGGCTGCGTACCCGGTGCAAATTGGCAATCTGGACATGCAGGCGCTGGCAGACAAGCTGGCTACGCCGCAACCGGCGTCCGCACTGGACTGGCCGGAACTCCGGCTGCACGCGGTCATCCCGGAACCCGGCGGACAGCCGCTCGTCCTGCTCCAGGTGGGCTGGCCCGCTCACCCGCGGCAGACGGCGGCGCTGCTGGTGGCTCTCGACCACGGAGACGAGCGGTCAGTGCCGCTGCTGGCGCAGTGGTGCACCCGGCAGGCTTCGGTGGCGCCGGTCCGCCAGCAGGGCTCGGAACTGGAGTTCCGCCGCCGCCAGAGCCTGGAGCGGGTGCATGCGGTCCTGGTCGCGGAGCAGCTCATGGCCATACCCCATGGCTAGCCGTCCATCGGGCCAGCGATGCTGATCTTGTTCGGTGCCTGGGTGGCGGTAGCCGGCGGCGTCGCGGCCCTGGCCGGCCTGGCCGGGCTGCACCGGGTCCGGCGGCTGCGCCGGGACGGGGTGACGGCCTGGGCCCTGGCCGTCCCCGGGCCGGAGCCCGCCGGCCAGCAGCCCACCGATCCGGACCGCCGGGTGAGGCTGCGGTACACGCTGTCCGACGGGCGGGTGGTCGAGCGGATCGGCCCGGTGCCGGACCGCAGGTCTGGCGCGCCACGCCCCGGGGATAAGGTGCTGATCTGGTACGACCCGCCGACCCGGACGACGCCCTGGTCTTCGGCCGCTGGGGCCGGGCAGGGGACCGGGCGTTCCTCATCGTCGGGCTGCTGATCATCCTGGCCGGCACGGTGATCGCCGTGGCCGGGCACTGAGCCGGGTCACGACTCAGTCGCCCCCCGCTGCCCGGCCCGGATCAGGACCGGCCGTGTTATCGCGGGCCGCCGCACTCCGGGCGATGACCCGGGTCTGGCTGCACTTGGTCTGTTCACCGTTTTTCTACCTCGCCCGGGCCGCCGTCCACCGCGTGGTTACCGGCCTGGTGGTCATGCTTGGGCCATGGCTGACTTGCTGGTTGTTGCCGGGATCGCCGTCTTCGTGGTGGCGATGCTGGCCCTGATCCGGGGCCTGGAGCGGATATGACCGTCATCCAGGGGATTCTCCTCGCCCTGTCCATCGCGGTGTTCATCTACCTCGGCGTGGCGCTCTTCAAGGCCGAGTGGTTCTGATGGATTTCGCCTGGACCATTGTGGCTCTGGTCGTCGTGCTGGCGATCGCCTGGCGCTTCCTCGGCTCCTACATGGTGTCGGTGTATGAGGGGCGGACCAGGTGGCTCTCCTTGATCGAGCGGCCGGTCTACCGCATCATCGGCGTCGATCCCGAGCTCGAGCAATCGTGGCAGCGGTACGGCGCCTCCGTCGTCGTGTTCTCCGGCGTAGCCCTTCTGGTGACATACGGGATATTCCGGCTCCAGGGATCCCTGCCGTTCAACCCGCAGCATCTCCCCGGGGTGACCCCGGCGCTGTCGTGGAACACGGCGGTGTCGTTCGTGACGAACACGAACTGGCAGGCGTACTCGGGTGAGAGCACGATGTCGTACCTGTCGCAGATGGGCGCGCTGGCGGTGCAGAACTTCCTCAGCGCCGCCGTCGGCATCGCTGTCGCCGTGGCCCTCTTCCGGGGGTTCTCCCGCAAGGGCTCGAACACGATTGGCAACTTCTGGGTCGATCTGGTCCGCGGCACGATCTATGTCCTGCTGCCCATCGCGTTCGTGTTCGCGGTCGTCTTCATGGCCCAGGGCGCCCTCCAGACCCTGGCGGGGCCGGTTCATGTCCACGACGCGCTGAACGGCGCGCGGCAGGTCATCCCGCGCGGCCCGGTGGCCTCGCAGGAGACCATCAAGCAGCTGGGCACCAATGGCGGCGGGTTCTTCAACGCCAACGGGGCCAGCCCATTCGAGAACCCGACCGGGCTGACGAACTTCCTGTCCATCGC
>Ga0208589_1000841_pt1 | contig 13554 bp, 12 predicted proteins | sample NGESurshal092012_2_FD_184486 | JGI IMG/M metagenome (GOLD analysis project Ga0208589, IMG submission 184486) | Arctic peat soil microbial communities from Barrow, Alaska - NGEE Surface sample F53-2 shallow-092012 (SPAdes) | ecosystem: Environmental > Terrestrial > Soil > Wetlands > Peat ... | reverse complement strand
AGCTCCGCCGCGCGCCGGGCCGCGTTCACGAAGGCGGGCTCGCCGAGCAGCAGCCCGGTCTCGGCCAGCGCCGCGATGGCCAGCCCGTTCCACGCCGCGACCACCTTGTCGTCACGGCCGGGGCGCACCCGCTGCCCGCGCGCGGCCAGCAGCGCGGCCCGGACCCGGTCGAAGCGGCCCGGGTCATCAGGCTCGGCCCGCCGCTGCAGCACCGAGCGGCCGTGCTCGAAGGTCCCGGCGGCGGTCACCCCGAACGAAACCGCGGCGTAGCCGCCGTCTCCCGCTCCGAGGGCCCCGGTCAGCTCATCCGGTGTCCAGGTATAGAAGAGGCCTTCCGCGCCGTCGCTGTCCGCATCGAGCGCCGACGCGAAGCCACCCTCCGGGGTGCCGAGCTCGGCGATCATCCACGCGCAGGTCTCCCGGGCTACCCGGCGGGCCAGCTCCGATCCGGTCCGCCGCCACAGATGCGCATAGACCCGGGCCAGCAGCGCGTTGTCGTAGAGCATCTTCTCGAAGTGGGGTACCACCCAGCCGGCGTCCACGGAATACCGGGCGAAGCCTCCCGCGAGCTGGTCGTACAGGCCCCCGCGGGCCATTCCCTCCGCGGTCCCCTGCACCATCTCCAACGCCATCGAGGCCGGCTCGCCGTTGCGCTGTCGCGCGCTCTCCGACTGGCGGAGCAGGAATTCGAGCACCATGGACGGCGGGAACTTGGGTGCCCCACCGAAACCGCCAGCGGCCTCGTCGTAGGTCTCGGCCAGGGTCGCGACGGCCTGGTCGCAGACGCTGGCCAGGACGCCCGCGGCGGCGGCGGCGGCGGCCGGCGCGGCGGCGGCCGGGTCGATTCCCATCCCACGCAACGGTGCGGCCCGCTCGGCCAGCGCCGCGGAAATCTGCCGGGCCTGGGTGGTGACGTTGTCCCGGTCCTCCCGCCATGCCTTGGCCACCCCGAGGACCAGGCGCCGGAAGTGCTCGCGGGGGAAGTAGGTACCGCAGAAGAACGGATCCCGGTCCGGGGTCATGAAGACGGTCATCGGCCAGCCGCCCTGGCCGGTCATGGCCTGGGTCGCGGTCATGTAGACCGCGTCCACGTCCGGGCGTTCCTCCCGGTCGACCTTGATCGCGACTAGGTGCTCGTTCATCAGCGCGGCCGTCTGCGGATCCTCGAAGGACTCGTGCGCCATCACGTGGCACCAGTGGCACGCCGAGTAGCCCACGGACAGCAGGACCGGCACGTCGCGGTCACGGGCGGCGGCGAAGGCCTCCTCAGACCAGGGCCACCAGTCGACCGGGTTGTCCGCGTGCTGCAGCAGGTACGGGCTGGTGGCGTTCTTCAGTCGGGTGGCCATGTCCCCATCTTCGCCTGTGCGCCCGGCTGGCCCGGCCAGGGGAACGCTGGGTCCGCGTTGCGAGCGGAACTAATAACGGTTATCGTTTTCATCATCGGGGCGGGGATCCCCCGATCCAGCTCAGGCCATCCAGACCGGAGACCGAAACTTCATGCCCGTGCCCAGGCTTGTCCTGCTGGCGGTGGCCGCCCTCGCGACAGCGGCGCTGACCGCCGCCTGCTCGTCCAGCTCACCGACGGCTGATTCGAGCGGCAGCGATACCATCGCCGCGGTCGGCGCCGAGAACCAGTACGCGAACGTGATCGGCCAGGTCGGCGGCAAGTACGTGCACGTCAACGCCATCGAGAGCAATCCGAACACCGACCCGCACACGTTCGAGGCCAGTGCGAGCGTGGCCCAGGTGATCAGCGGCGCCGGCCTGATCGTGCAGAACGGCCTCGGCTACGACACGTACATGAACAAGATCGAGGCCGCGGCCCCGAACGCCGGACGCAAGATCATCGACGTGCAGCACCTGCTCGGGCTGCCGGACAGCACTCCCAACCCGCACCTGTGGTACAAGCCGACCACGATGCCGGCCGTCGCGAAGGCCGTGGCCGCCGACCTCTCGGCTCTCCAGCCCGCGCATAAGGCGTACTTTGCGGCCCGGGCCGCCGCATTCGGCCGGTCCCTGGTGCCCTGGTACCACCTGATCGCCGCGTTCAAGGCGCGTTATCCGGGCACGCCGGTAGCCACCACCGAGCCGGTCGGCGACTACCTGCTGCAGGCGGCTGGGACCCGCAACCTCACCCCTTTCGCCTTCCAGGCCGACGTCATGAACGGCGTCGACCCGGCCCCGCAGTACGTCTCGCTCCAGGACGGCCTGTTCTCCGGGCACAAGGTCAAGGTGTTCCTGTACAACCAGCAGGTGACGGACTCGCTGACCGCCTCGTTCCTGGCCACCGCACAGCGGGAGGGGATCCCGGTGGTCGGGCTGTACGAGACCATGCCGGAACCGGGCTACGACTACCAGTCCTGGATGATGGCCGAGACGAACGCGCTCGAGCGGGCCGCGGCGCACGGGATCTCCACCGAGAGGCTGAAGTGATGGCCGGGCCCGGGGATCTGCTCGACGTTGACCGGGTCAGCCTGCGGCTGTCCGGCCGGAAGATCCTCGACGACGTCACCTTCAGCCTGGGCCCAGGCGAGTTCGCGGGGCTGATCGGCTCGAACGGCGCGGGCAAGACCACGCTGCTGCGGGTCATCCTCGGGCTGCAGGCCCCGTCGGCGGGCACGGTGCGCGTGGCGGGCCAGCCGCGTACCCGGCGCGGCTCATTGATCGGCTACGTGCCGCAGAAGATCCTGCTCGACCCGGACATGCCGCTGCGCGCCCGTGACCTGGTCGGCCTGGGACTGGACGGTCAGCGGCTGGGCATCCCGCTGCCGTCAGCCCGGCGCCGGCGCCTGGTCGACGAGATGCTGGACGCCGTGGGCGCCGACCGGTTCGGCGACACGAGGGTGGGCCTCCTGTCCGGGGGCGAGCAGCAGCGGGTGCTGATCGCGCACGCGCTGATCAGCCGACCCCGGCTGCTCCTGCTGGACGAGCCGCTGGCCAACCTGGACATCGCGAGCGAGCAGGATGTGGTGGAACTGCTCGGCCGGGTCGCCCGGGAGCAGCAGATCGCGGTCCTCATCTCGGCGCACGACATGAACCCGCTGCTCCCGTTCATGGACCGGATCGTATATATGGCAGCCGGCCGCGCGGCCAGCGGTACCACCGCCGAGGTCGTGCGGCCCGAGGTGCTCAGCGCGCTGTACGGCCAGCATGTGGACGTGATCCGGGTGCACGACCGGATCCTGGTGGTCGCCGGCCGGGGCGCTGAGCTGGCCGGGGCGGAAGGGCTGGCTGTGCCGTCCGCGACCCCCGTCATCCACGAGGACGCTTAGTGCTGCACGCGATCTTCGAGCCTGGATTCTTCTCCAGCGGCCCGGTGCACGTGGCGCTGGCCGCGGGCGGGGTCGTCGCGCTGGTGTCCGGGATCGTCGGCTCGTTCACCGTAATCCGCGGCCAGTCCTACGCGGGCCACGCCCTGGCCGACATCAGCGTGACCGGCGGCTCCGCCTCGTTCCTGGTCGGGATCAGCCCGCTGTGGGGGTTCGTCGGCGTCGGCGTGCTGGCCGCCGGGGTGATGGACACGATCGGAATCCAGCGGCCCCGCGGCCGCGACCTGGCCACCGGGATCGTCCGCGGGGCCGGGCTGGGCCTGGCCGCGCTGTTCCTGTACTGGGACACGACGCACAGCAACGTCACCGGGGCCACGATTACGATCCTGTTCGGCTCCCTGTTCACCATCAGCAGCTCCATCCTCCCGGCGATCGTGGCCCTGAGCGTTGCGGCGGTAGCGATCGTGGCCGTGCTGTACCGGCCGCTGCTGCTCAGCACCGTCGCCGCCGACCTGGCCGCGGCGCGGGGAGTCAGTGTGCGGCTCGTCGGCCTGCTAAGCCTGACCGCGATCGCGCTGGCGGTCTCGCTGTCCGCGATGACGATCGGCACCATCCTGTCTACCGCGCTGCTGATCGGGCCAGCGGCGATCGGGCTCCGGCTCAGCAGCCGCCCGGGCCTGGCCATGGCCTGGTCCGCGCTGGCCGGCCTGGCCGCCACCTGGCTGGGGGTGCTGCTCGCCTACGACAGCTTCTACTGGCCGCCGGCCCGGCATGGCTGGCCGGTCAGCTTCTTCGTGGTGACCTTGATCTTCGTGGCCTACGTCGCCGTGCAGGGGTTCACCACCCGGGTGCGGAGGGCCTGAGCCGATGTTCACCGGGTTCATGACCAACGCCTGGCTGGTGGGCACGATCGTGGCCATCGTCGCGGGCGTCGTCGGGTTCTTCATCGTGCTGCGCGGCCAGGCGTTCGTCGCGGACGCCGTCCCCCAGGGTGCCTTCGCCGGGGCGGCCGGGGCCAGCCTGATCGGGGTGAACACGCTCATCGGGCTGGCAGCGGCGGCCCTGCTCGGCGCGCTCGGGATCGGCTGGCTGGGCCGCCGCGGCCGGCGGGACGTGGCCACGGCCCTGGCTCTCGTGGTCCTGCTTGGCCTGGGCGCGCTGTTCCTGAGCTTCAGCACGGAGTACGCGCCGGAGATCTACGCCCTGCTGTTCGGCGAGGTGCTCGGGGTGAGCACCAGCGAGGTGCTGCCGATCGTGGTCCTCGCCGTGGTGAGCGTCGCGGCCATCGCCGCGCTGTACCGGCCGCTGCTGCTGTCCTCGGTCATGCCGGAGCTGGCCGAGGCACGCGGCGTCCGGCCGGCCCGGGTGGAGACGATGTTCCTTATAGTGGTGGCCCTGGCCACCAGCATGACCCTGCCGGTGGTGGGGGCACTGCTGATCTTCAGCCTGATGATCGGGCCGCCCGCCGCGGCCCGGTCGGTGACCAGCAAGCCGCTGGCCGCCCTGGTGCTGTCGGCCGTTATTGCGGTCGTGGTGGTCTGGGCGTCGATCGCCGCGGCCTACGACACGAACTGGCCGGTCGGCTTCTTCGTGGGCACGTTCGGGGCAGCCTGCTACGCCGCCGGGCGGAGCTGGGCCGCGCTGCACGGGCGGCGTTCGGCCCACCCCGGACGGTGGCACGGAGCCGGGGACCACGGAGCTGGGGAGCACGGGGTACCGGCTGCTAATGTGCGGGTGTGATGACGCCGGTGCCTGCTAAGCGTCCGCTGGGCGGCACCCGGGTACGCGGGACCCGGCAGGCTGAGGCACTGTCGGCGGTCCTCGGCGGGCTGCCCGGGTTCTGCAGCGCCCAGCAGATCCATGCTGAGCTGCGCCAGCGCGGCGAGCACATCGGCCTGACCACCGTCTACCGGCACCTGCAGGTGCTGAGCGAAGACGGCCAGGTGGACACGATCCGGGACGCCAGCGGCGAGACGCTCTACCGCCGCTGCGAGAGCAACGCTCATCACCATCACCTCATCTGCCGTTCCTGCGGGACCAGCGTCGAGGTGGAGGGCCGCGCGGTGGAACGCTGGGCCGAGCAAGTCGCGTCCGAGGCCGGATTCACCGCGGTGGACCACACCGTGGAGTTGTTCGGGCTGTGTCCAGGGTGTAGCGGGCCCTCCGGGACGTAATGAGCAAATCCGGCCGGCCCGCGGCCCGGGATCGCATCCGGCAGGAACGGGAGCGGGAAGCCCAGCGCCGCCAGCGCAACCGGGTGCTGATCGTGGTGGGCAGCGCGCTCGGCGCGATCCTGATTGCGGTCGTCGTCATCGTGGTGGCCCGGCCTGGTGAGAGCACGGGGACGGGCACGGTGCAGAGCGCCTACTACAACGGCCCGTTCGCGCCGGTCACCAGGAACCCGGACCACAGCGTGACCATGTCCCGGACGACGGTGACCGCGCCGGTGCTGGACATCTATGAGGACTTCCAGTGCCCGGTCTGCGACGCGTTCGAGAAGGCCAACGGGGCGGTGGTACAGAAGCTGGCCTTCCAGGGCAAGGTTCGGGTGATCTACCACCCGTTCACGATCTTCCTGGGCGAGCAGCCAGCCCAGGGCAACTCCGTCCGGGCCTGGGCGGCGGCGCAGTGCGTGCCCGCCGGCTCGTGGCTGGAGTACCACAACCTGCTCTTCTCCAACCAGCCCGACGAACGGGCCCAGGGCGGTTTTCCCATCAGCCTGCTCCTCGCGCTGGGCCGGAAGATCGGGCTGACCAGCCCGTCGTTCACGCACTGCGTGTCGTCCCAGAAGTACGCCCCGCTGAACGTGCCGCTCAGCGAGAAGATCATCCGGAGCGGCATCGATTCCACGCCGACGGTGAAGCTGAACGGCAAGACGGTCAGCAACGCCATCCTGGTGCAACCCGGCACCGGCCTGCAGAAGCTGATCCTGGGTGCAAGCTGAGTGTCACAGCGCCAATCTGCTCCTGACGCTGGGCTACCTACCGCCCCGTGAATACTTACCGTTCATCACGTCGAGGGCCAGCCGGACCAGTTCGGCGTTGCCGCTGACCGGCTCGCCGTCCGGGCCGGTCGTGGTGTCCTCCAGGCCGATCCGGGTGGGCAGTCCCTCGCGGGCCGCGTGCGCCACCAGCGGCCAGCAGCCCTCCCCCTCGCCGTGCAGCAGCCGCGGGAGCCCGCGCAGCACGGAGTCGCCGAGCGCACGCAGGATCTCCCCGGCCACCCGGGGCGCGGCGTCGGCCCGCTCGTCCATGACTTCGACCAGGATCCGCGCTGGCGGCTCCGGCAGCCCGGCCCCCCCGAAGGCGCGGGCCAGCACCTGGACGTCGGCGACCGACCACACCCCCGCCTCGATGGCGATTCCCGCCGCGCCGAGCGAGCGGACGACGCCGGCCCACCCGTCCTCGCTGACGTTCACGGAGGCGAAATCGGGCCGTTCCCCGGCGGCCAGGCCTGACCACGCCGCGACCGCGGCCTGCCGGGCCGCCGCGTCCCCGTGCGTGATCCAGAGCCCGGTGGATACTCCTACCGCGACGCCGGGGCAGGACGCACGGATCGCGGCTACCGCCGCGCCGACGTCCGCGGCCCGCACCGACTCGGTGCCGTCCCCGCCGCGCGCGTGCAGGTGGATGGCCTCGGCCCCGGCCGTGACCGCGGCCGCCGCGTCCCGGGCGAGCTCGCCGGGCGTGACCGGCACCGCGGGGAACTCCGCCTGACTGCGTTTCCCGTTGAGGCAGGCCTTCAGCTGCCTGATGTCGCCGTTCATCGGGCCATGGTCCCAAAGTGGGCGCGTACTCTGCTAGCCGTGCGCAGACCCCGCGCTGCCCCCGCTGCCGGTGTCCTGATGCTGGCCACCGTGGCCGCCCTGATCGCGGCCCGGCCGGGCCCGGCGGTCCCGCCGCTGCTGAGCGACGGCATCGCGCAGCGTCCGTGCGCGCCGGGGCGTCTGGTCGCGGTGCCAGCCGGGTCCCGTTCGCGTTACCTCGCCGGCACGAGCGTGTTGCGGAGCACCTCGCCGTGCGCACCCGCCGCCGTCGCCGCGAGCCGGGCCTGGCTGGCGTCCGGGATCATCCCCGGAACTACCCCCACGCAGCGGTCCATGGCTACTCGGGCCCTGCTGGACCTGCGCCTGCTGACCCGGCCCGGCGGGGCGGTGCTGGCCGGCTGGCACTCCGGCTGGGCCGATACCTGGCCGCGCGACTCCAGTTGGGCCGCGGCCGCCCTCGCGGCCACCGGGCATTCCGCGGAGGCGCTGGGAGTGCTGGAGTTCCTGCGCCGGATGCAGTCCCGGGACGGAACCTGGGCGGCCCGGTACTGGCCGGACGGTTCGGGTCCGGTCCGGGACGGCCGGCCCGCCGAGCTGGACGCGGTGGGCTGGGTGCCCTGGGCGGTCTGGTCCTGGTACACCGCACCGGGGCGCCGTAACCCGGCTGCCCTGGCCGGGCTCTGGCCTATGGTCACGGCCGCCGCGGACGCGGCCAGCCGCTCGCTGTCCGCCAGCGGGCTGCCCGTCGCGTCGATGGACTACTGGGAAGACTCGGTACAGGTCACCCTGGCCAACGCGGCGGCGCTGCGGGCCGGCCTGCGGGCCGCCGCTGACCTGGCCCGTCTCCGCGGCGACGCGGGCCAGGCCCGGCGCTGGGGCGCCGTGGCGGCCCGGCTGACCCGGGCCATCGGCACAGGCTTCGGCGGCTACGGGTATCACCGGCTGCCGTTCACGGACAGCGGCACCGACACGGCGGTCACCTTTCTCGGCCCGCCGTTCGCGGCCGGGAGCCCCGCGGTGGCCACGGCGGTGCGCGGCACGGAAACCTCCGTCCGGCTGCCCGGCGGCGGCATGCTCCCGGGCAGCAGCTGGCCCGGGAACAGGACGCTGGCCTGGACGCCGGAGACCGCGTTCTTCGCGTTGTACGACGCCAGCACCGGCCAGCACCGGGCGGCCGCCGGGATCCTATCCTGGCTAGCCGCGCACCGCACCCGGCTGGGGGAGCTGCCCGAGCAGGTGAACTCCCGCGGTCAGCCCGCCTCGGTCGCGCCGCTGGCCTGGACCGACGCGGTGGTGCTGCTGGCCCTGGTCAGCCAGCAGCACCCATTCCCGGTTCTTCCATGCCCCTGCCGGGCGGCTAGTACCGCAGTACGTATGTACCGCCCGCGCCGGTGGTCTCGTCCCGGATGGTTACCGTGGCCCGGCCGCGGAGCAGCTGGATGCGCACGTACACCGTGTCACCGGGCGCGGTGTCCAGGCTGATCCGCTGCTCGTTTGGCCGCTGCGGGACCATCCGCCACCAGAGGTAAGGGCCGAAATAGCCGCCTGCGGACGAGCCCGCCTGGATGAGCGGATCACCCGCCCGGCCCAGTCCGATACCGGCCCAGGACGACGCGGCTGCAGTCGGGTCATTCTTCGGCCGGGTCACCCGCCAGGTGCCGTCGACGACCGTCCGGGTGGTGGCGCTGGCCCGGCTGCCGCCTGGGCTGGGCCGCGGCGCGGTGGCCGGTGGCGTCAGGGTGCCGAGCGCCGGGGCGCCGTCTCCGACGATCGACTGGGAGCCTGCCGGCTGGGCGTCCCCCACGATCGACTGGGAGCTTGCCGGCTGGGCGTCGCCCACAATCGACTGCGAGTTGGCTGGGTGGGCGTCCCCCACAATCGACTGGGAGCTAGCCGGCTGGGCATCCCCCACAATCGACCGGGGTGCACTGGACGGGGTGACGGGGGCGAAGACACACGTGGTCCGCACGGACCGGACTCCCCCGGTCACGAATCTCCGCCAGGCGGCCAGCTGGACCCGGCCGGCGGGCCGGAGCGGCAGGTCATTCGCGGTGAGCTGGGCGGGAGTCGCGGTCAGCGCGTCGAATCCGGCAGGCAGCCGCACTGTGACGGCGGAGACTCCGTTCCCGCAATTGGTCACCACCCGGGCACCGGTCATGGGTCCGGCCAGGGCAGGGGCCGCCAGGAAGACAGGGGCAGCAGCCACCCCCGCGATCGCTAGAGGCCAGAGTGGCCTGCGCGCCACGGCGCGCATTAACCCGGCAGCGATCATCAGCGACCTCCTCGGGCCACAGGAACTATGCCTTTGGCGTGCGCCACGGAGGCGCACGCTCGACTGCAGGGCGGGGGGCTGCCGTCAGGTCCGGTAGATGCAGCATAGCGAAGTAAGGTCCCGCCTGGCCTGCTGCTGGGCAGGTGACATGTCATGAGCCGTATGTCCGCTGTCCGGCCGGCGAGAGTCTGTCCGATTTGCCATGATCTAGGGCGATGGGCGCGAGCCTGCAGAGGCGAAGAGCTGCTACAGCAGGCCGGGGCGGCGCTGAACTAGCCGGCTTACAGCACTGAGGCGAGCCACTGCTGGACGCTGGCGATGTGCACGGTGGACCAGGACCGGGCCACCACCGGGTCGCCGGAGTCCAGCGCGTCCAGGATGGCGTGGTGCTCGGCGAGCGTCCGCTGGGTGGCTCCCGCCTGGGTCAGACCGCGCCAGACCCGGGCCCGCGACGTCGGCCCGGACAGCGAATCAAGCAGTGAAGTCAGCACGCTGTTCCCTGAGCAGGCCGTGATCCGGCGGTGGAACTCCAGATCGTTGGCGACGAGGTCCTCGACCCCGGGATCCGGGCCCAGGCTGTCCAGCAGGGCGCGCAGCCCGGCAACCTCAGCGGCCGAGATCCGCTCCGCGGCCATCGCCGCGGCCTCCGGCTCCAGCATCCGCCGGACCTCGAGGAATTCCAGCACGGTCCTGTCCCGGTGGAAGTCCACGCTGAAGCTGAGCGCCTCGAGCAGCAACGGGGGCAGCAGGCTGGTCACGTAGGTGCCGTCGCCGCGCCGCACGTCCAGGATGTTCATCATCGACAGCGCCTTGACCGCCTCGCGCAGCGAACTGCGGGACAGTCCCAGCTCGGCCGCCAGATCCGCTTCCCGGGGCAGCCGGTCCCCGGCCCGCAGCGTGCCCGAGACGATCATGGCCTTGATCTTCTCGATGGCCTCGTCCGTCAGCGCCACAGCCGTCCTCCCGTACCGTCTGCCCACTGCGCCGCTGCCGGGCCCCGCCCACCGACATCTCCGGACATCCGATATCTAGGGCCGAGTATTCCACAGCACGGGCGCTCCACCGCACGAAGTGCCTGGTCAGCGCCCAGGCGGCGGGCGCAGCGGAGCAGAACACGCCCCGGCGGGAATCGCAACCCGCCCGGGCTGTCGCCGGCGCCTGATACCAAGGAGTCATGGTTTCCGATCCCGGCCTGCTGGTTTCCGACCCCGCCCTGCGCGAGGAGGCGGAGCTCTGCCTGCGGGCGCTCGCCGGGCCGTCCGCGCGGCTCCGCGACGACCAGTGGACCGCGATCGAGGCCCTGGCCCGCGACCGGCGCCGGGCGCTGGTCGTGCAGCGGACCGGCTGGGGCAAGTCGGCCGTGTACTTCGTCACCACCGCGCTGCTCCGGGCCCGGGGCATGGGGCCGACCATCATCATCTCCCCGCTGCTCGCCCTGATGCGCAACCAGATCGAGGCGGCCGCCCGGGCCGGATTGCAGGCCCGGACGGTGAACTCAGCCAACATGGGCGACTGGGACGAGATCTACGCCGAGATCGCCGCGGGGTCCGTGGACCTGCTGCTGGTCAGCCCGGAACGGCTGAACAACCCCGGCTTCCGCGACCTGGTCCTGCCCAAGCTCGCCGCCACCGCGGGCATGCTGGTCGTGGACGAGGCCCACTGCATCTCTGACTGGGGCCATGACTTCCGGCCCGATTACCGCCGGCTCCGCACCGTGCTGGAGAACCTGCCCGCCGGCGTCCCGGTGCTCGCCACCACGGCCACGGCCAACGCCCGGGTCACCCGGGACGTGGCCGAGCAGCTGGCCAGCGGGGCCGACGGCGAGGCGCTGGTGCTGCGCGGCCCGCTGGACCGGGAGAGCCTGTGCCTGGCCGTGGTGGAACTACCGACCGCGCAGCAGCGGCTTGGCTGGCTCGCCGAGCACCTGGACCAGCTCCCCGGGTCCGGCATCATCTATACGCTCACCGTGGCTGCGGCCCACGAGACCGCGGCCTTCCTGCGTGACCGGGGTCACGAGGTGCTGCCCTACACCGGGCGGGACGAGCAGGAGCAGCGGCTGTCCGCCGAGCGTGCCCTGCTCGACGGGAAGCTCAAGGCGCTGGTCGCGACCAGCGCGCTGGGCATGGGCTTCGACAAGCCCGACCTGGGTTTCGTGGTTCACCTGGGCGCGCCACAGTCCCCCGTCGCCTACTACCAGCAGATCGGCCGGGCGGGCCGGGCCGTGCCCCGGGCCGACGTGGTCCTGCTGCCCGGGTCGGAAGATCGCCAGATCTGGGCGTATTTCGCTTCGCTGGCCTTCCCGCCCGAGCCGCTGGTCCGGGCCACGCTCGGCGCGCTCGGCGACGCGAACGGGCCGCTGTCGTCCGGCGCGCTGGAGACTCAGGTGGACCTGAGCCGGGCCCGGCTGGAGATGATGCTCAAGGTCCTGGACGTGGACGGCGCGGTGCGCAAGGTCAGCGGCGGCTGGGCCGCTACCGGCCAACCGTGGGCCTACGACGCCGAGCGCTACGCGACGGTGGCAGCGGAGCGCCACCGGGAGCAGGAGGCGATGCTCGGTTACCAGCGCACCGGCGGCTGCCGGATGGAGTATCTGCGCCAGCAGCTGGATGATCCAGCGGCGCAGCCGTGCGGCCGCTGCGACAACTGCACGGGGCACTTCTGGCCCGCGGAGGTGTCCGCGGAGGGGGCCGAGCTGGCCCGGGCCAGGCTGCTCCGTCCCGGTATCGACATCGGCCCACGCCGGATGTGGCCGCCCGGCATGAAGCCACTCGGCGTGGACGTGGCAGGCAAGATCGCGGCGGACCTGTCGGCGGACACCGGCCGGGCGCTGGGCCGCCTCACCGGCCTGGGCTGGGGGCCTAGGCTGCGCGCGCTACTCGAGACCGATAATGACGGCCCCGTCCCCGATGACGTCGTCACCGCGCTAGTCCAGGTGCTGGCCGCGTGGGACTGGGCACAGCGCCCGGCCGGGGTGGTCACCCTGCCCAGTCGAACCCGGCCCCAGCTCATCGCCAGCCTGGGCGAGCGGATCGCGGAGATCGGGCGGCTGCCACTGCTCGGCTCGCTGGAGTATGCGGGGAACGGCCCGGGGCCGAGGCAGTTCAACAGCCCGCAGCGGCTCCAGGCGATCTGGCGTGAGCTTCGGGTCCCCGCGTCGCTGGCCGGCGCAATGGGGTCGCTCGAAGGCCCGGTGCTGGTGATCGACGACCGCATCGACAGCGGCTGGACCATGACGGTCGCAGCCAGCCTGCTCCGCAACGCCGGCGCGCCCGGTGTACTCCCGCTGGTCCTCGCGGCCGTCGCAGGCTGATCCGCGCTCCGCCCCACAGTTCTGCGCCGGGGCCGCCAAGGACTGCGTCGTCTGGACGACGTTGCCTTCGGGATCGAGACCTCCCTTCAACCCCGATCCCTCCGGTTGGCACAGAGCACGCCACGTCCCTCCCGCTGACCGGCCTGGCGTCACCGCTCTCGTGGTCGTGGCCGCTCTTTGATCCCCGCCGCGAGCAGGTCTGCTGCCTCAGTGATGCGGGCCGCACGGAGATCCGGCCGGCGAGTGGTCGCATCGATCCAGCGGAGGTAGGCCTTGCGGTAGAACTGAGCGAGCGTGTCGAAGAAGGCGCCCGCGGCCGGGTTGGCCTCGAGCGCTGCGGCGATGTCGTCGGCAAGATCGCCGCGTTGCGGGCCTTCCGGGGCCAGCTCAATGATCACGTCATCGCCTGCCGCCACGCCTATGCCGCGCAGGCGGTTCGCAGCCAGGGTCAGCACCCATCCGCTGCCCGCCGGCACAAGCCTTGCGCGGATCCGGCAGCCGCCGATCGTGCCGCCGACGGGATGGTTGGCCTTTGCACCCCACGCCTCATCCGGGTCGAACGGCATCGTGATGACCGCGCTGTCCCCAGGACCAGCGGCGACGACGGCGTGGAAACGCTGTGCACGCATGCCCTCTAGCGTGACATGACGGTGGCGACGGCGGGAGGTAAGCCCGGAGCAGTTGCGCCTGCGGCCCTGGCGTGCCCCACCGGAAGCTGGCGGTGCGTGGCGGATCACCGACGGTGGCACGCCGAGCGGCGAGTGCCAAGCCAACCCGCGGTACTGCTCACGGCCTCGGCGAGATGAGGTCTCCTGAAGTCCTCGCGCCCCATCCCAGATCTACGGGTAGCGGCATGAGAGTGCACCTAGGTACTCAGCGGAACGGCGCACCCGTGGGCCAGGCGTCGTCTCGCGAGCCAGGAGACGACGGCCGC
>Ga0208589_1000839_pt1 | contig 13580 bp, 7 predicted proteins | sample NGESurshal092012_2_FD_184486 | JGI IMG/M metagenome (GOLD analysis project Ga0208589, IMG submission 184486) | Arctic peat soil microbial communities from Barrow, Alaska - NGEE Surface sample F53-2 shallow-092012 (SPAdes) | ecosystem: Environmental > Terrestrial > Soil > Wetlands > Peat ... | reverse complement strand
CAGTCCACCGCTCGTCCAAGGTCCACGCATGGCAATATCCCTGAATTTAATAGCATCATTATCATAAATAAAGGGCTTCCCATTTTTTTTATCAATCGCGGTCCAGATTTTACCACCTATCTGCGGCATGATGATTACTTTAATAAAATCGTTATCCAATTCTACTACCTTCCATTCTTTTTGAACCGGGGTATCCGTAAAACCATCGTAACGAAAATAAGGGTAGAATATAGCTTCCGGATCGGGAACAGGATTTGGATTGGAAAAAGGGTAAGTGGTGAATGATTTGTTGTATTCTCGAAAGGTAGAATTGCTTTGTGAAAGGCAATTGAAACTAATAAAAATAAAAAAGATAGAAAAGTATTTTTGCATGTTCCTATTTTTTAGTTACGTTAAATTTTGAAGTTCAGTTCAGATAGTTGTCAGCATCATTCATTGAATTCTTTACAGAATGAAATTGAAAATCTGTTGTAAAACTTTGTTTACTGTTAATAACAGAGGCCTGAAGACTTATTAATCCGGGAATCTCCTTTGATCTTATAAGAAAAGAAGCAATTCCTCCTCTTACTGTGCTTACTGACGGGCTTACTAAAATTGCATTCCCCGAAATATCGACTTTAATTTGAGTGTCGTTATCCAAAACGGCTACGGTACCATTTTTATCGACCAGGTTCACATTTACAAAGGCAACATCTGCACCATCCGCAACTAATGGCTTACCCATAAAACTTACTAAGATATGCAAACCATCCGGCTTTTCGGGAGTATGTACTATATCGGAAGCAACAGATTTGTCCTTAATGTATCCAATTGCCTTAAGTTCTCCTGGCTCAAATTGAATGTTTTCAAAAGTGAATGGTGGATGTTCCAGATTGTTACAATTTCCTCCATCAAATGGATTACCACCTTTTTCCCAATCGCCATAAGGACTATCCGGCCCGTTATCAGGTTTTTGTTTTTTTATCAACTTTCCATTTACATATAATCCAATCTCATCGCAATTAGAATAAACTACAATCTTTTTTGAAGTACTTTCTTGTGCCCACCAATTAGCAATATGCACCATATGTTTATTATCAGCTCCATGAATCTTTGCATAAGGATCCATCTGGCTTTGGAAAAAATAATAACTGAATTTAGGAATGCGAAAAACATCCATAATGCCCCAATCAGATGTGGTGGTAGCCGTGGCTTCAAATCCATCAAAGAAAGCCCAGTTGGCATCTCCTATCGTCCATGGATAATATTCAGGACCTTGTAATAAATTATGTTCCCACTGAAGATTCCAAGCGTTTCCTAATAAAGCTTTTTCTCCGTCACTTCGATTTACACGAGTAGTACTTTCGGAACCGCCAAATTCATAGTCTCCATATTCCCTTACAAAACCAGGTCGCTCTGGCTGCACATCCTGTGGCCTGCCAAACGGATCTACCCAACTATTATAGGGAACATCCCAGCCGGTTTTTTTTGATCCATACGTATCTCCGCATGTAAAAAATTGATCACCCGGATATTCTTCATGTGCTAACAATGCAGATTTTATTCTAAAACTATCCGGAGGATAACTTTCATTCAAGCTCACTTCCCACATAATTACACAAGGATGATTTCTGTCGCGTCGAATCATTTCCCTGATATCCCTGTAAACTCTTTCTTTAAATATATCATTGGCATTAAAAAACTGCCAACCCGGAATTGGATCTACAACCATTAAACCTAATGAATCGCAAATATCATAAACCGAAGGATCGTTTGGATAATGTGCCAGCCGCACAAAATTCATCCCCGATTCTTTTATCCTTTTTAGGTCGCGGTACAGAGTGGTATTTGATAAAGCATTCCCAATGTAAGGGCAGTCCTGGTGCCGGTTTGTACCAACAATACGTAATGGTTTGCCATTTAATTTAAAACCTTCCCAGCGTGAAAATGATAAAGAGCGTATTCCAATATGTTGTGAAACTTCATCCAGCAATTGGCCATTTTTTAAAACCTGTGTAGTCAATTTATAAAGATAAGGATCATCAGTTGACCACATATGCGGATTTAATAGTGACATTTTTTGTTGCACTTCGTTAGATGTACTTGCATTGATTTTTAATACATCACTCGTTACTACTTTTATTTGGCCGCCTTTATTATCAGTAATGATCTGTCTTACAACAATATTATTATTTTGGGTCAAACTATTTTCAACCTGTGTTTTTATCAGCACCTCTGCTTTACAATCAGAAACGTTTTCGTAACGTACAAAAACGCCACCACCGGCAATTTTATTAGCCTGGACGGGATCAGTAATATGAACTGGATCAGTGGCTATTAACCACGCATCTCTGTAAATGCCGCTCCAATAAAGAAATCCCAATGTGGCCAAAGACTTTCCTGGCGGAGTATTTGGATTGTCCCTGTTGTCAAGACGGACAATGATCTCATTTGTTGATTGAAGATTTATATATTTATCCAGTGAGATAGTAAAAGGCAAATAACCACCCTGGTGCTGCATTACATACTTTCCATTGATCCAAACAGTAGCTACTTGCATGGCTCCTTCAAACAAAACAGATAAACGTTTATTCATGCAATCTGCGGGTACCATGAATTTTTTTCTATAATAACAAATACCTATAAACTGGTGAGCGCCGGGATTTAACGCCTGCTCATATCTTGCCGGATGAGGTAAAGAAATAGTTTCCCATTCCAATGATTTTATTTTTGGATATTCAAGAGTAAATCCTTGTTGAGCATCTGTTATTTCCTGGTTTATTATAGAGTCAACAGAAGTATTATGTTTTCCAATATGCTCATCATTGAACTGAGATTTAAAGGACGCGCCTCTTTGTGAAATACTTTTATGGTGATACGATGTTGTATCATTTAAACAATACATTTCCCAGCCATGATCGAAATTGATAACCTTTCGTGGTGAGTTTTGAGCAAATAAAATTTGAGAAATTATTATTCCAATTAATAGGAGCAAAATGGTCTTGTGAAACCTGATATGTTTGTATGCGTGATTCATAAAATTTTTACTTCACATCAAATACAATTGCTGTGGCAGAATTGGGAGCCACATTTACCGAAAAATTACTACCGGATATTTGTGCCTCACTATCCTTATTACTAATCGCATCTTTATGAGCCGGGCTGTTAAAATCAGTCATCTTATTGGCTGATACAACATATAGTTTTTGCTTCGCTGCAAAAGAAACTCCTAAATCAGCAAGATCAAAATGAAGTTCTTTTTTTTCATGGGCATAATTCAGAATAATCAATGTAAATCTATTTTTTTGCTTATTCCATGCAGCCTGCAGTTCTACATCCGGATCAATATTTTTATTTTCAATTTTTAACGGATAAGCAACCGGTAATTTATGAAGAAATTCCATAGCTTTTCCCACCGAAGACAGGAAGGGACCTTCCTTGGGAATATTGATTATATTTTCGCCCCATCCATCCGAATAATTTACAAAATTCGCAAAGGCAAAATCTCCACCAAAATTCTGGAATTGAATGTATTGATCCAGTACGCTCATCCCATACTGCCAAAGGACTGCTTTTGTGAAGAGCGTCTCTTTATCATCTTCTTTAGGTTTGTTTAATCCGTCAGTACCTTGTCCGGCTCTTTCCAAAGGAGCTCTGAATTCGGTATGGCAAAGACGGATATTAGTGTGATGCATTTTATTAAAAGATGCCAACACCTTTAGATCCGACGCTAATTCTTCCATACTACCTCCCCTGTTGGTGATCAAATCAATATACGGATAGGTTATGTCGAGCATCTCTTGAAATTTCTTATGAAATACCCAATAATTACCCATCACGAGCTTTATACCCGGATCCACTTTTTTCATCATCTTCGCAAACTCAACGCATCTTTTTGCATAAGTTATCGCATCATACTTTCTGTAAGGTTCATTATCCAATTCCCAATATTTTACTTGTAAAGGTTTTGGATGCCCTGCTCTTTTCCGAAGTTCATTATTTGGATTATTACAAAAGTCAACCCAGTCCCGCGCATTTTCGGGCGTACCAAACATCAACGGCACACACAGAAATGGTTCTGCTTTAGTCATTCGACAAAACTCTGTAAATTCGATGGTGCCAATATCATTCACCAATACATTTCCCCACCAGGTTTTATAATTTACAGGCCGTTGATCTCTTTCTCCCACTCCATCGCGCCAGTTATAAAGTGATGCAAAACATCCTCCCGGAAACCTGATAATACCTGGTGCAACCTGGTTTTTTGTTATTTGTACTACATCCTTTCTCCATCCTTTCTGATTATCCGCAGGCATTAAAGAAAGCAGGTCGAGGGAAACTTTTTTTCCATGAGCAAGCTTTATAGCAAAGGTTGCGAATCCCTGGTAATTAAGAGAAGGAAAGTTGGTTTCAAAAAGATTGAATTGGTTGGTGTTTATTGAAATTGTTTTCTCTGCCAGAGGATGAGAAAAATCACCTTCAGGATAAATTCCTACGGTTACGTCAACAGACCGTTTGCTATATTTATCAGCAGAAAAATAGGTTCCATTACTAAATAATCCGGAGAAATGATATCCTACATTCTTCCGTATATAAATACTGTCCTGCGCAAAATAAACAGGATGGCTATTGGATTTATTTTCAAGGGCAATAAAAGTTTTACCATGAGCACTCGGCCAATAGTTATTCCTGACTTTTGTATAAGAGGATAGGCCGTCTTCCGGATCCTTGTGTAAATACCACTGGCATTCTTCATATCCCGAATGCCACCAGTTTTCCAATTCCGGTTTGGGACGATCATATACCAACCAACCTCCTCCAGATATAGGTTTATCTTCTTCAAAGTCTCTATTTTATAACAGTTCCGACCAAAGATTATTACTGCGCCCAAATCCCAGTTCTATCATACTTCTATATAATAAGGGGCTTACAGGTTTATCAACTACGATATCCTTTTTAATGAAATAAGTATCTTTTGTCTGTATAGCAGAATTGGTAGCTGCATTCTGAACAACATTCTTTATTTTTTGTTGGCTGGTTCCAGCTAAACAGAAAAGGCAAAGAACTAAAAATAAGGAAATGATTTTAAGATGTTTTGATTTTTTCATTCTGGAATTGATTAAAACCTGATGATCATAGAATAATAAAGATTAGCCCCGGTTTCATTGCTTTGTGCATATAACAACTGCAACCAAGAATAAAATAAGACAATGAAGAAAAAATATTTTCGCATTGTAATAATTTTTATAAAAAAGATTTAGCCGATTGTTTTAGTTATTCCATAAGTGCAAAATTATTCTGATTCAAAACTGATAAATTTTGTATCAAAGAATATTAATTTTTACGGTAATTTATCGAGATCAATTACCGGTTGCTTTGAAAGGAGCGGTCGCACAAACCATGAATCAACAGGCGTATAATCATTAAAAAAACCACAGTTGCGCAAATAAAATTCATTCCCTTTTACACCGCCTGCATAATCCATGCGATACCCTTTTCGGCCCGTATTATCTGTTGTAAAGCGTATCTTATTCAATTCTATCCATTTCCCTGCCGAAGTGCGGATCCATTGATTGCCAAATAAAACTTCCCTTTCTTTATTACCCTGTTCGGGAGAAAAATTTTCCAGGAAAGAGTATAAATGTTTCAGCCATGTATTTGTTGCCGGCCTGCGAAAGCTGGCTACCAGGTGCCATGTCCCGTCTTCCGGTGTGTAAAAGTAGGCAGAATAAGTAGTATGATCAGCACCATCCGGATGACCATGCAATAAAAATTTATAAGTAGTTCCTGCCTTCCAGTTATAATTCATATAGCTTTGGCCACCGGAACCTTCATCACCGAATTCTCCGGCATGAACACCGTCGCCTTTTTTCAGCAATTGAATTTTTTGATCTTCAGGAATTTCTTTTGGATTATTTGTTTTAAAAGGGCTCCATACAGAAAATAAAATATGTCTTTCTGTAGGAGAATTTACCTGCATACCAAAATATCCTTCACCAAAACCATCAGCCATAAAATAAGAACCAATTACATCTTGTCCTTTTGGCACGGTTACCTCATTATAAAACCATTCTACATTTGTATTTACAGGAATCACATAATTCAGGTGTACCGACGGGCCTCTTCTACCCCAATAAAAGAAATTGCCTTCATTGTTTTTGGTAAAGGCCGTATGCTCATTTATTGCTGTTCCTTCTAATTCAAGGTTAGCTATATCACCAAAAGTTTCACCTGCTTTCGAAATTCCTTTTAGATGAAAAGCAATATAACCCGTATCAACAATTTTCCATTCTCCGACATAATAATCTTTTGCATCAACACCTTCAGCATTCATTTTCTTTGAACGCCCGTTAATGCTCAATTCTATCTTGCTTTTCCCCTCGGGCACTTTCATATTCAACCATACTTTTATGGTTCCGGTTTTTGCTACACGCACATAAATGGTGAACATAGTGCTTTCTTTTGTCCAGTTTTCAATGCCATAGTTGGTAACATTGCCACCTGATTTAACTCCGGAACTCCAGGTATTTCCTCCTAATGGAACATTGATGCGCAGACTATCGTCACTTGATTGAAGGGACTTTCCATAACTATCCTGTGCAAGAAATAAAATTCCTGTTACAATTGCTATTAGCAATACATTATGCTTTGTATTTTTAAAATATTTTTTCATTTCAAATTTTTTAAATTTTTTAATTGGCAGAGAAAAATCAAACCAACCTTTCGGCAGGCAAATACTATGGCCCTAATTTATTTTTATAATGATGATCCGCACAAAGCATTTTTAATATTTTAAAAAAAAATTAAAAATATTTTCTAATTTACAGGAGGAAAATTATAAGGCATCCATGTAGCATATTTGCTTACATCGCTTTTTACTTCATCGCTGATAGGATTTCCCCATTTCTCAAAAAAGGGGGCAACATTCCGGCCCGTAATTGCTGAAAATGTTTTCACCCACAAATCCCTCTTTTTCTGGTCTGTATCCGCATAACTTCCAGTAGGATCTTTTGCAGACATTGCCTGGTATTCACGAAAGAACTTTTTAAACGTTTCCCATCCAAAACCTTCCTGCAACTGACGAAACATAATTAATCCAAGGAAAGGATCTTTCTTCCATTTATCATAATCCGCGCCTTCGGAAAAATATTTTTTCATTGCTTTCTGGGTAAATGTATTGGATATACCGGGATGTGCATCATCTCTTACGCCCATCAGGCGATCGAACATATAAATTAGAAAGAAATAATAACGATTTCTATATACTGCCTCGGAACAGCATACAATCTGATATATTATAATCATAAACCTTATTGAATATTATAAAAGAATATTTTATAATCCAAAAGTTTAAAAACGCCAAAACATATAGCAATGCGTGTATCGTAATAAAAAAAGACTGCCTGAAATTTTAATTTTTAGACAGCCTCTTGAATACGATTGCTTTCCAGAATACCAAGATCCTGATAAATAAATACGTTGCATTTAATAACCCTTGGCCGATTGGGCCGTCTGCAGAAGCGGGTTGGCATCCACCGCGGCCTGCGGATAAGGTAGCTTAACGAAATTATCTTGCCAAACCCGGGGTTGGGCCAAGGTATTCCTGTTATCGTATACAGTGGTCATTACATTAGCCGCAATTCCCCAACGCCTGATATCAAAATAACGTGTACCTTCTCCTGCCAATTCGATCCTGCGCTCGTTCCTGATAAGGGTCCTCAAGGCGGATTGACTGTTATACACCGTCTGGTCAACAAAAGGCATACCCGCACGGCTCCGGATGGAGTCCAACGCAGCATAGACGGAAGGATCGGGGCCGGAGGCCTCGTTTCGGGCCTCGGCATATGTCAGCAACACTTCTGCATAGCGAATGAGGGGAAAGCTTTGCCCTGCCTGCCATTGAGGACCGGAGGCAAAGGCTGGGTCGAGCAGCTTCCTGAAATTGTATCCCGTAGCGGAATTATTATTACCGGGCCCTTCCCATACAAATGAATATCCAGGGGCATAGGCGCTCCAGCTATTGCCTGTGTACCAGATGGAAGCATACAACCTTGTATCCCTGTTTTTGAATTGATTGAAATAAGAGGGGACGGGGGTGTTAGGAAAGTTGTAATATCCCGAAGAGGTAGCTTGGCTGATCGGTACATACGGTGATCCATCCCTATTCCAATAGGCATCTACCATCGATTGGGTAGGATCTATGGAACTCCATCCATTTAAATCTGACGGCGATAACAAGGTATTCAATCCATTGGCTTGCCCTGTCCATTCATAAGGAGCAGCGGAAGAGAACTGGCATTCGAAGATAATTTCGGGGTTGCCCTCATTGGCAGAGAAATACATATTTTGATAACTTTTCAATCCCATATAGAACTTCTGTTTATCCGCCTCACTCGCAAAAGTGACAAGGCCGGAATAATTATCCGCGGTATCGGTACTGGAAAGGCTCGTTGCCCTGAACAATGAATAATTCCCAGAATTCATTACCTGCAACGCAGTAGCAGCCGCAGCCGACCATTGCTGGTAAAATAGTTGAATCCTTGCCTTCAACGCCAATGCGGCACCCTGGGATGCCCTTCCACCTCCGATGGAGGTAGCAGGAAGTTCATTTGACGCAGAATCCAGCTGGGCCAGTACAAACGAAATCACATCTGCTTCCTTAGCCGGGGTAAGCGAGTCGGTGGCCGTATTGGAACTGGTGATTAGCGGAACGTCCCCGAACATTTGAGCCAACAGGAAATAGTTGAACGCCCTCAGGAACCGTACTTCGCCAATGTATTGGGTTTTGGTTGTCGCATCCATCGTCACTTTCCCGATATTGTCCAGGAATGTATTGCAGGAGCGGATGGACTGGTATTCATTCGTATAGTCGCTGCTTATCCCATTAATAGTGCCGGGGCTGAAAGTGCCCGAGCTGATATAGGTGGCTCCGCTTTCCCAGGGATATTGGTCATAACAATTGTCCGATGCCCCATCAAAGTACCAATAATCATATGCTATATTGGTTACGTTAGCGTAGCAACCCTGAAGACCCAGTGCCGCATCGCTGGCTGTCTTCCAAAAAGTGGGTGTAGATATTTCGTAATTCGGATATTGATTCAGTTTTTTTGAACACCCGGTAACTAGTATCAGTAGAACGCCCAGGGGAGCCAGGCTTTGGATTATCGATTTCATATAAATATGTTTCATTGATATTAATTAAAAATTAAAATGTAAGATTTGCGCCAAAACTAAAGGTTTTCAACTGGGGGTAAGCTGCCCTTGAGGATGGTGCTTCCGGATCAAAATCCTTCATTCTCTTATCGCCCCTGATGGTAAAGGCATTATTGGAAGAGACATAGAACCGCAGCGACTTAATGATTCGTGTACTAATGATGGTTGAAGGCAATGTATATCCTAAAGCAATAGTCTTGAACCTGAAATAATCTGCATTGAACAGCCAAAAGCTTGATTCCTGTAGGTTTTGACCATTATTGGCAGTGGTCAACAGGCGAGGGTATACTGCATTTGGATTTGGATTGGCTTGAGTCCACCTTCCCAATACATATTCTTTTACCCCGGCACCGTTAAAGAAAGCTTGAGAAGCCTCATCTTCAAGATATATTTTGACATCTGTCACGCCCTGCCCCTGCATGTTGAAATCAAAATTTTTATACCTTAAAACAAAATTAAGCCCGTAGTTAAAATATGGCACGTCATTACCCACAATAGTCCTGTCATAGCTATTGATCTGCCCATCCGGTTTGCCGTTGGGGCCGCTCAAATCGGCATACTTGATATCTCCGGGGCTTGCGGTCGTGCTTTGGGCGGAGTTGGCCACATCGGCCGAATCCTTGAATAAGCCTTGTGCTTTATACATATAAAATGCGCCTATGGCTTGCCCTTGTTTGTAGATATAGTATCCACTCACTTGGTTGTCTTGTCCGTGCAGATCGATAATCTTGTTCCATACCTTCGTCACATTTCCACCAATGGTATATTGCAGCTTGCCTATGGTACCGCTATGTGAGAGATTCAACTCAATCCCTTTGTTATCCACCTTACCTGCATTGGTACTGGGAATGGTTTGATAGCCAAATTCCTGAGGTTGGGGTAATTGCAAAAGGATATTCTTGGTAAGTTTATCGTACACATCCAACTGTACGCTTAAGGTGTGATTAAAAAGATCGGCATCCAATCCGACATTTTTGGAGATAACGGTCTCCCAGGTCAGCGTAGGATTTGCAGCGCTGGCCGGGTAAACCCCAGTGATGGGATTGCCATTCAATACGGCCACCGTTCCAATGGACAGCACTTCCAGGTAATCATAATAACCGACATTGTTTACATTCCCCATTGACCCATACGAGGCACGCAGTTTAAGGTTGTTAACCCAATTAACGTTCTTCATGAAAGACTCATCCGATATCTTCCAGGCACCTGAAATTGAAGGGAAATAACCCCATCGATGCCCTGGTGCAAACTGGGAGGAGGCATCGCCCCGCATCACCAACTCAAGCAGATACCTGTCCATGAACGAATAATTGGCTCTGCCGAAATATGACTCCAGTGTCCGCTGCTCTGAGGAGCCGGAATTATTTACATCAGCGTTTTGGTTTCCCGCATTCAAAGCTTCCAGACCATTGCTCGGATAATCGTCCCTGAAACCTCCTATTTTAGCGTCTTTATCGCTTTCATACGAGGTTCCCGCCATAATTTTTGCGAAGTGCTTCCCAAAGTGTTTTTCGTAAGATCCATATACCTGCGCAAGCATGGTCGAGGTATTGGTCCAAGTTTCTGACAGACTGCTGACCTGCCCAGTTCCGGCTATTGGTACCTTAGTAACAAAATTCACCAATGGATCCATATAATTGTTGAAGATGGAAACTGTTTGGTTGGAGAAATTATATGCAAAAGATCCGTCGATATTCAGACCGGGAATCGGTTGCAGGTTGCCTGTAATATTACTCAGAAACCTATTCGTCTCGTTCTCACTATGGCCCCCATCCTGTTCGGTACGGACGGGATTACCCGAACCAAGCACGGAATTCACCTGGCCACCTGTGATCGTTCCCCAGCTCCCATCGCTTTGTTTGTTCACGCTAAGGGGCAGCATCCGGTACAAGCTAGTTAAGCTCACTGCCTCTCCCTGGTTGTCGATTTCGTCCCTTATAAAGGACACATTCGTTCCCACTTTAAATATCTTGCTCACCTGCGACTCCGTATTAGACCGGGCAGAATACCTTGTAAGTGCCTCCCCGGGAAACAGGGAAGCCTGTCTCATCAACGCCCCGGACATAAAATACCGTGTTTTGCCTCCCCCTGTTATATTTAATTCGTTTTGCCAGAGGGGAGCGTTACTAAGATAAGCCAGTTTTTCCCAATTGTTATTCGGGAAACTATCAGGGCTGGATTGGTTTTTGATTAACTGTAGCTCTTGGGCTGTGTACGCAGGTGCGGCACCTATATTGGCATTTGCCTCATTCAGCAAGTTGGCATAATCGAGGGAACCCACATAATGCGGAAGTACTACAGGGGATTGCGAACCATAATATGCATTATAATTTACCGTCGTCCTATCATTGGCGGATCCTTTTTTGGTGGTAACCAGCATTACACCGTATGCGGCTCTGGATCCATAAATAGCCGCAGAAGCATCTTTCAGAATGGAAATGCTTGCTATATCGTTCGGGTCGATCCTCGCAAAGACATCTGAACCGACCGGAACCCCATCCACCACATACATGGGCTCTGAAGTGCCGAGGTTGCCCCTCCCCCGTATGTCAATGGTACCGATATCGTTACCTACGTCCCCGCCTCTGGCAATGATAGTTACTCCAGGAGCCTGGCCCTCTAATGAATTAGTCAGGGAGGTAACCGGCCGGTTCACCAGTGCACCGACATTTACCGTAGCTACTGCACCTGTAAGGTTTACTTTTTTCTCTGCCCCATAGCCCACTACCACAACTTCGTTTAACTGGCTTGCCTCTTGTACCAGTACAATAGATAAATCATTTACACCCCCTGTTTTAATTTCCTTTTCTGTAAAACCAACAGAGGTTATTATCAATGAAGAAGATTTTTTCTTTAGTGATAATTTGAATTTCCCATTTTCATCGCTGATTGTTGAGTTTTTCTCAGATCCTTTTTCAGAAATAGTAGCAGCTATTACGGGATTGCCTTTAACATCCCTAATAGTCCCTGTTATTAAATTTTGTGCACCTGCGAAAGTTGGAAAAAAGAATAAGGCATAAAAGCAGATTCTCTTTAAAAGTTGTTGAAGGATTCTCATTGTAAGGTTTTATTAGGTAAATAAATATGCACAAAGTAGAATTGAAGAAGTTTAGATTTTTTCATCCGTTATTTTTTTGTTTTTGAAAATTATTTTTTAATTGGATAAAGATTTTTTCTATGATATAAACAAACATTCAACTACATTTTTTAACAATAACTTCTTCTTTCATTAACTCTTTGTTATGCTAAAGATGACAACAAATTTTTAAAAAATGCTTCATCAACAGTTTCAGGTTTTTAAAAAAATCTTACGCAATCGTTTGATTTTTCAACACAAACGGTTGCGCTATTTTTAAACATTTTTGGTGCTGAAATCAATGCAATCGTTTGCGTATTTTTAAAACCCTATTTTCAAAACAGGAATAAAAATTATTTTACAAGGAACTAAATCATCCGTTATTAATTAAGAATTAAATTAAGAACAAACATCTTTGATTTTTAATTCGTGGAAGGTGTGAGAACTTTCAAATCCCTTTGCTTATTTTTAAAACTTTTTATTGTAATTTGTGGAATCGCTGCTTTTATGGACAATAAAATAACCACTCTCAAAGAAATTGCCGATCGTTTGAAATTTTCTGTTTCAACCGTGTCAAGGGCATTGCATAATCACCCGAGTATTGGGCTGCGTACCACTGCCCAGGTGCAAAAATTAGCGAAAGAATTAAACTACGAACCCAATCAAACTGCACTTTTATTTAAGCAACAAAAAACGAATACTATCGGGGTTATTCTTCCCAATCTTAAAGAAGAATTTTTTTCGCAGGCCATCAATGGAATTGAAGATGTAGCCAAACAAAATAAATACAGCGTTCTTATTGGACAATCGCACGATGATGTGGAGCGTGAAAAACAAATCATCACCGCCATGAAAAACCAGCGCGTGGATGGCCTGATCGTTTCTATTTCAAAACATACTAAAAACTATGATCACCTGATAATGATGGAAAAGTATAACATCCCTATTGTTTTTTTTGACCGTGTCCCCAACCTTCCAACCGTTCACAAAGTTTCATCGGATATATCATCAGGTACCAAACAGGCCATTGAATTTTTGATTAAAAAAGGTCATAAAAGAATCGGGGTAATCAATGGCCCTGCAGAAATGAAATCCTGTATGGAACGAACCAATGCTTATATAGAAGTACTGCAAAAGAAAAAAATAAAAATTGATATGTCGCTTTTAGTAACTACCGATCTTACGCAGGAAAAAACTTACGAAGCGATGGATCAATTGCTGAAATTAAAACAACCGCCTACGGCAATCGTTACTATTAATGATTATGTGGCCTTAGATGCCATTCAGTATGCCAGGAAATCAAAATTAAAAA
>Ga0208589_1000837_pt1 | contig 13586 bp, 8 predicted proteins | sample NGESurshal092012_2_FD_184486 | JGI IMG/M metagenome (GOLD analysis project Ga0208589, IMG submission 184486) | Arctic peat soil microbial communities from Barrow, Alaska - NGEE Surface sample F53-2 shallow-092012 (SPAdes) | ecosystem: Environmental > Terrestrial > Soil > Wetlands > Peat ... | reverse complement strand
GCCTGTGGCAAAAGTCCCGCGCGGCCAGGCGAAGTGGATTTTGGCCGCGAGCGAGACGCGACGACGAAGCGTATTGCAGCCAAATACACTGAGGAGGAGTAACGAAGCACGCGGCCAAAAGACACGAGCATGGCCCGCGAGACTTTTGCCACAGGCTGTTAGTGGCAATAAACCATTTTGACCTCTGTTTCCGGGACATCTACCTGTATTTTCAGAGACACTGCCTGTTAAATAAGATGCCCACTGCTCGTGCTGAGCGTCAATTGGCCGCTATTGAATTTGATGTTCTTGTCGATAAGCCCGCGGAGAACTGCCAAATGATTTGTGGAATGCGTCGTTAAACCGACTGACTGAACCAAACCCGGACTCCATTGCAATGCCCAATATTTTGTTCCCGGTAGTCGCCAGTAAGCGCTGTGCATGCGACAGGCGATATTGAGTGAGGTACTCGGTAACGGTAATGGTAAATACTTTCTTGAATAGATTCATTGCGTAATTAGGGTGTAGGCATACAGCCTTTCCTACCTCAGCGGCGGTAAGCGGTCGTTGATAATTCTTCGCCAGGTAACAGGCCATTTCCTCCGCCTTGCTCAGCGCGGGGGATTCCATCGACGGTGCCTTCGATCGCGATCGGGCGAGCTCCACTGGCAGCGCCATGGCCAGCCGGAGCAGCCGGGCCTCGATTTCCAGTAGCACCACACGTCGTTTTGCCTGCGTCGGTCGCGCCAAATCGCGCTGCCAGCGCCCGAATGTTTCCACATCTCGCCCCATTTCGTTGGGCCGCATCTCAAACGCCACGCGACCTTGAAGAATGCGTTCCACTAACCGGGCAGGAAGATTCCATTGCAAAAACCAGGAGAGCGGGACAGTCGCCACAAAATAACTGCTCGCGTCGCCGACATTAATGATTTGGTGTGGAATCGCGGCCCAAAACAGACTCATGCGTCCCGCCGCGATTGTGACTTTGGCCCCACCTAACAGATACATGACGGAGCCGCGCTCCAGAAGATTCATCTCGATCTCGTTATGCCGATCCGGCCGGGGCATCAAGGTGGGAGTCCACCGCACGACCGTCAGCCCGTAAGGCGCGAAATCGGGACGCGAAGGATCAAAGCGTGGCATTGAACTTAGTTTACAGGAAGAATTGGACGCGAAACAGGAAGAGTTATCGCAAATACAGATCCGACAATCACACATCGGAGTTCAGGAACGTGCAATCCAACCGCCGCGATCACTCTGCCAGTAATTGTCGGGAACCGCGACTTCTTTCCCGATGTTCTCGTGGCCGAGGCTCGCAAAGAGATCAAGGCACTCCTTGATTCCAGCGGCATTCAGACGTCATGCACACCGCGGCTACGTCCCCCAAGCCCAAACCTTCCGACGACAAGCTCAATGCCTTGGGCCAGCGCTCCATCGCCCATCTTCCCGTACTGCAAACTCTTTTGTGTTATGTCTGCCTCAATGGCACCACAACCACGGCGACCTTCAGCATCAGCACTACATTTTGCACAGCTTCTGCACTACAAAAAGACAATTCGCTGGAAATGCTGTTTCGCAGCGTTCACGTTTGGGACGAGTATTCGCCCCAGCATTCCCAAAACGCATTCGCTGTAAACATAATGTAGAAATGGGCTTAAAAGCGGGCGAAGGGGTTCGAACGCTCGACTTTCACGTTGGCAACATGCCGTGGTTAAGCGGCTGGCGCTATCGAAAGCGCGGTTTTGCACTACATATTTGGAGCGTACTGCACTACAAAACTCCCTTTTCGGCCTCCTATCTATGAATACCAATCATTGCCAAATGGGGTTCATTATGCTCGCAAATTCGTCATGTTCAACCCGCAAAAAGCGCATCCCAAAGCTGGCCTACACTGACCATCGAGGGCATCGGCTGGCCGCACCAATTCGATCCATCTCTGGTGAGGCAAGCTTCGAACGGAAATTCATGAATCCAAGAAATCGCTCGCCGGTTTCCATATGCTGCGCCATCTGGGTGCCACTGAATATGGTTCGAGTCCAAGTGTCTCTATCGGTCAGGTCAAACATTGGCTCGGGCATTCGGCCACCTCTCGCGTCGCCTACCAGTTAAGTAAGCCGGCCACAAACCGAATGTGACTGACGATTATTAAATTGGGTTCCAAATGATCTCCAGAAATAGCCTAACCCAACACTCTGGATGTTCCAGTGTATCAAGGAGCGACGCCAGACACCGATTCTCCTTAATTCGCGAGGGGTGAAATAGTCGGCGGCGCGACAAGAAACGGGATCCTATCCGTGGAGCATGTGAAGAACACACGCGTATTGATTGGACCAGACTGGCGGGCACCAATTTTCCCATCCTTATTTCCAGCCGACCCAGAACAGGAGTTGGAGTATGAGAACTAAACTCGTTTGCAACGCCATCGTACTCGGCGTGCTTTTTGGCGTTTCGACGCATCTCAAAGCACAACTCGCGACGGATACCAATCCAACCGCGCCTGCCGCAGGAGCTGCGCGTGGCGGACGCGGACGCGGTGCCCCGGCCGTTCCCGCCTCGCCGGCGGACGTTGCCGAAATGGCAACCCTCAACAACCTCCCTCCCTACGCCAATGGTTTGGATGATGGAGATTATTCCGTCGGCCCAAATTACGCCATTTCCGCCGAGCAGACCGCAAAGGAGGGCATCCCCAGGGGAAAGATCATCCATTTCACGATGGACTCCTCGGACAGCAAATTTTATCCCGGCGTCACTCCGTTCAAGCGAGCCATTGCGGTTTACATTCCCAGCCAGTACGTCATCGGCACCACGGCGCCGTTCATTGTGTCTTGCGACCAGTACGGGCTGTCCAACCGGACGGGAAGTTTGCAAGCTGTTTTGAGCAACATGATCGCCGACCACCGCCTGCCGGTGATGTGCGCGGTCATGATCGCCAATGGCGGCACCGAGCGTAGCATGGAATACGACACCGTTTCCTCCAAATATGCTGATTTTATAGAGTCTGAAGTCTTACCTCGCGTGGAAAAAGAAGCCGGCGTCACACTGACCAAAGATCCGGAAGGCCGAATGACCTACGGCGGAAGTTCAGGCGGTATCGCGGCGTTTTCGATGGCATGGTTTCATCCCGAACTCTATCACAAAGTAGTCTCCTACTCCGGCACGTTCGTCAATTTGCAGCATAGCGATGATGTTCCGCACGGTGGATGGGAATATCACGAGCACTTGATTCCCAATAATCCCGCGGAGCCGCTACGTGTTTGGATCCATGCTTCGCAGAATGACAATGGCGCGACGACGGCGTCGTCGGCCTATCGCAACTGGCTCATCGCCAACATGCACATGGCAGCAGCCTTTAAGGCCAAGGGATATCACTACCAGTTTGTCTACGCTAAAAGCGCCAACCACACTGACGGCAAAGTGATTTCGCAAACGGTGGCGCAGGCCTTGGAATTTGTGTGGAAGGGCTATCCCATCGCTGGCGCGAAGTGAGCGTGCTTCAGCAGACCAATGCTGCGGTGATCAACGCAAACGCGGGATGCAAGGTAGGTATTGTATCGCGTCGCAGGAAAAGACCTTCGGGGCAATTCGAGGATCTCCGCTGTCGGTAAATCGAGTCCATATTATGACACGACTCAAATCAGTTTCAGGGGTGTGGGCCGTTCTGGCGGCATCTACCTGCTTTGTGACCCTAGTCGCACGCAGCAATGATGTCGTTCCCGTTTCCACCGCGCCGCAAACCTACGACCACGCCGGCTACGTGAAGCAGGTCCAGCCCTTCTTCGCCAAGTATTGCATCGGGTGTCATACTGCCGGTGGAACGGAAAGGGACGTGCCGCTGGATGTATTCAGTGACCAGGAATCGCTCGTGAAAGGGATACCCAACCTCGATAAAGCGATTCAGATGCTCCAGCAGCAGAAGATGCCCCCCAAGCGCAAGCCACAACCGACCGACTCTGAGCGCAAGGCTGCCATCGACTGGCTGCAATCCTTCACATCCGGCTGCGACTGCAACAACCCGGCGACTCTTACCCCTGGGCGCGTCACTCTCAGACGCCTCAATCGTGCCGAGTACAACAACACCATCCACGACCTTCTGGCCATCGATTACCGTCCGGCCGATTCCTTTCCTGTCGATGACGCGGGGTATGGTTTTGACAACATCGGCGATGTGCTGTCGATGGCCCCGGTACTCATGGAAAAGTACATGAGCTCCGCCGAAGCGGTGATGCGGCAGGCGATCTTTGTTGATCCGGGGGTGCCTCCGCCCACGAAACAGTGGGACGCGAACATCGCCGAGGGATCGGTTCCGAAGACTACAAACTTATCGCCCAAACCCACGGAATTAGCCGGCGCGCGCCTCCGTGACGCCGATGTCGGCAACGGCCGCATCTTCTATTACAACGGCGAAATCCACGCCGATTACGATTTCCCGGGCGATGGCACTTACTATTTCCGCGTTCGCGGGTACAGCAATCCGGGAGCCAACTCCCGGGTTCGCCCGCTAGTCCAGGTACTGGTTGACGGCAAACCGCTGGGCAAGCCGATCAATGTAAATGACGAGCAGAAGCTGACCAAGATGTATGCCAGCACTCCGTTGAAAGTGAGCGCTGGAAAACACACGATCACCATGGCACTGATCAACAACGGAACCAAGGAAGAATATGACGCCGCCGTCGAGGCGGAGCGACTGGCGACAGTTTCACCGACGACTCAACCGGCCACGCAGCCGAATATGGGCTTGGCGCTCAATGCGCAGCCGCCCCGTTCGCGCGGGCGCGGGCCGCTTCCCGTCGGCACGCGAGGCGGACAGCTTGGCGTTGTCGGCCGGGGGCGCGGGCCGGTCATTCCGCCCGCTCCGCCACCTCCCACTGGCCGGGCCACGCTGGGTTTGCATTTCTTCGAGGTTGAAGGGCCTATTGAACCGACCCTTGAGCGCATGCCGGAAAGTTACCGCCGCGTGATGGTCGCCCTACCCTCGACGACCGTTACCAAGCAGCAGGCCGCCGAGAAAATCATCCGAGATTTCGCCACCAAGGCATATCGTCGGCCAGTGACAGGGGATGAGGTGCAGCGGTTGCTGGCGCTCTGGAAATCCAGCGACGCCGACGGTGATCAATTTGAAGAATCGATCAGCAGTACGCTGGCCGTCGTGCTGGCATCGCCGCATTTCCTATATCACATGGAGCGCGAACCGACGGCCGCCGAAGGGGCTGTCCGAACGCTCGATGAATACGAACTGGCCAGCCGCCTCAGCTACTTCCTCTGGAGCAGCATGCCCGACGAGGAGCTTTCGTCTTTGGCCGCGCAGGGCAAGTTGCGGGAGAACCTCGATGCGCAGGTTATCCGTATGTTGCAAGATCCCAAGTCCCGGGCGCTGGATGATAATTTCGCCGGTCAGTGGCTGCAGCTTCGCATGATGGAGAATGTAAACCCCGATCCCAAGCTCTACCCCGATTTCGACGCCGCCCTGCGGGTGGCCATGGCGACTGAAACCCAGATGTTTTTCGATGCGATCGTGAAGGAAGACCGCAGCGTGCTGGATTTCATTGACTCTGATTTCACGTTCCTCAATGAGCGTTTGGCCAGACATTACGGCATCGACGGAATCAAGGGAGAGCAGTTCCAGCGCGTCCAGCTTGCCGCCGGCCAGCGGGGTGGGCTGCTGACGCAAGGGAGCATCCTGACGATCACGTCTTATCCCAATCGCACGTCGCCCGTGCAGCGCGGCAAATGGGTGCTGGAAAACCTGCTGGATGCAGCACCACCCCCGCCGCCGCCGAATGTGCCGGCCCTGAATGAAGAGACGCAACTCAAGGGGACGCTCCGCCAGCGCATGTTGCAGCACCGCCAGAATGCGGTGTGCGCAAGCTGCCACGAGCAGATGGACGCCATCGGCTTTGGCCTGGAAAACTTCGATGCCATTGGCGCTTGGCGCACCACCGACGCTGATTCCACCATCGATCCCGCCGGCGTCCTGCCGAATGGACAATCCTTTAGTGGCCCGGCGGAACTGAAGAAGATCATCAAATCCCAGGACGAGGCCTTCTGCCGCGCTCTGGCCAACAAGCTGATGACCTATGCCCTGGGCCGGGGAATGGAGAAATCCGACCGCTGCTATATTGACCCGATCGTAAACAAGATGAAGCAAAATGGGTATAAGTTTTCGGTGCTGGTACACGAGATCGTACACAGCGATCCATTTCAGAAGCGAAGTGCCAACTAGAAGTGCCAATTGCAAGGACGACTATATGAGCGTTCAACTCTCCCGGCGTTCCGTGCTTCGTGGTTTGGGAACCGCGCTGGCGTTACCTGTTCTGGATGCAATGATGCCCAGCATGAGCTTTGGCACCGCCAAAGCCGCGGCCGCCGTTGCCGGACCACGTCGCCTCGCCTGGATTTACGTCCCAAATGGCATTGACATGCAGAACTGGACGCCCGCCGCGTTGGGCACTGATTATGAGTTGATGCCGACGCTTCAACCGCTCGCCGCCTTCAAGGACAAAATGATGGTAGTCAGCGGGATGGTCTGCGATAAGGCCAACGCCAATGGCGACGGCGCCGGCGACCACGCCCGCGCCATGGCGGCCTATCTCACCGGCGCTCAGCCGCGCAAAACGGAAGGGGCCAATATTCACGTCGGCATGTCCGCCGATCAGGCCGCCGCCACCCGCATCGGCCACCTCACGCGCTTCCCGTCGCTGGAACTGGGCATCGAACAAGGTACCACCGTCGGCCGCTGCGACAGCGGATATAGCTGCGCTTACATCCACAACATGTCGTGGAAGAACGATCAGACGCCGGTTCTGAAGGACACCGATCCGCGCTCGGTCTTCGACCGCCTCTTCAGCAACGGCGATCCGCGCGAATCCGCCGAGGCCGCCGCCAAGCGCTCGGCCCGTCGCAAGAGCATGCTCGATTATGTCCTGACAGACGCCAATTCCATACAAGGCAGCCTCGGTGCCGCGGACAAACGCAAGCTCGACGAATACCTGTCTTCCATCCGCGAAATCGAAATTCGCATCGAGCGGATGGACCATGAAGAGCCGGTCAAACCGCCGGATGGCGCCATTCGTCCAACTTTCGCCCCGACCCTCGGCGTGCGGGCATCGGGCGGGGCCAACGTAAGCAAGAACTATCCCGAGCATGTGAAACTGATGCTCGATATGACGGTGCTGGCCTTCCAATCCGACCTCACCCGCATCATCACGCTTCCTTTTGCCAACGAGGAAAGCAACCAGAGCTATCCGTTTGCCGATGCCGCCGTGCCGCATCACGGAACCTCGCATCACCAGGGTGACCCCGAAAAGATGGCGCTGCTGGCCAAGATCAACCTCTTTCACGTCAAGCAACTGGCGTATTTGCTGGAAAAACTCGACAAAATCCAGGAAGGCAACGGCTCAATCCTGGACAACTCCCTTATCGCCTATGGCAGCGGCAACAGCGACGGTCAGCGCCACAACCACGACGACCTGCCGTTGCTGCTTCTGGGCAAGGGTGGGGGAAGCATTACGACGGGCCGGCATGTTCAATTCAACAAAACGCCAATCAATAACATGTGGCTCTCAATGCTCGACCGCGCCGGCGCGACGATTGACCGCTTCGGCGACAGCACCGCCAAGTTGAGTCTTGTGTAACCCTATTGGCCGCTTCGCAACTGCCGAAATCGCTGTGGTGGCATCCGTGATTTGGCCCGGCAAAGGGATTGTCGGCATCGGGTCGGGCCGACCGCTTCGTAATGCTTGGACGTCGGGGCATTGTCCTCAAATGATTGAAGCGATAGTTACGATTCGCGGCTGGCGCCACTTTTCAACTGGCGTTCACATCTAGCCCAACCTTCGCACATTGACTGACATTTCAGAATTTTCCGCATTATTTTCCGCATTTCGAACGCATGGCGCGGGTTTCTGTCTCCAAAAGCTGTGTAGTGCAGACCTACCCTCTTGAATCGCCGGCCTCGAATTTGGTAATTCTCACTCAACATGTTTCTTCGCTGCCATTCACGGAAGAAGAACGGCAAGCCGCACCGCTACTGGAGCGTCGTCGAATCGCGCCGCCTGGCCGGCGGCAAGCCGGCGCAGCGGCAGGTGCTCTACCTCGGCGAGATCAACGACAGCCAGGAGGCGGCGTGGCGCAAAACCATCGCCGTCTTCGACGAACAAAAGAACCAATCGTGTGAAGTGTCGTTGTTTCCCTCCGACCGGATCATCCCGCCGGATCAGGCCAACGCGCTGTCGGTGGTGCTCACCGGGATGCGATTGCTTCGCCCCCGGTCCTTCGGCGATTGCTGGCTGGGATGCCGGCTCTGGGAAGAATTGGGCCTGCAAAACTTCTGGCGGGAAAAACTCGGCGGCGAGCGCGGCGGGGTTCCCTGGGAAAAAGTCCTCCAATTGCTGGCCGTCAACCGCCTGTGCGAACCCGGCAGTGAGTTCGCCGTCCATCGAAGCTGGTTCCTCCGCAGCGCCATGGATGAATTGCTGGGCGTGGACTTCGCCGTGGCTGAAAAAGACCGGCTCTACCGATGCCTCGACCGCATTCTGCCGCACAAGGATGAACTGTGCCGCTTCCTGGTGGAGCGGTGGAAGACCCTGTTCGACGCCTCGTTCGATGTTCTGTTGTACGACCTGACCAGCACCTACTTTGAGGGACAATGCGAACAGATTCCCAAGGCCAAACACGGCTACAGCCGCGACGGCCGATCGGATTGCCGGCAGGTGGTGATCGCGTTGGTGGTGACCACCGATGGTTTGCCGCTGGCGTATGAAGTGCTGGCGGGGAACACCGCCGACAAGACGACGCTCAAGAGTTTTCTATCCAAGATTGAAGCGCAGTACGGCAAAGCCCGGCGCGTCTGGGTGATGGATCGGGGCGTTCCCACCGAAGCCACGCTCCAGGAGATGCGCGGCGATGAAGTGGCCTATCTGGTGGGAACGCCCCGGCATCTGCTCAGCAAGCTGGAGAAGGATCTGATCGACAAGCCGTGGGAACAGGTCCACGAGGGGATGGCGGTGAAGCTGCTGGAACAGGAGGACGAACTGTATGTGCAGGCAAAAAGCGTACAGCGTCAGAAGAAGGAAAACGCGATGCGCCGGCGGAAGCTGAAGGCGCTGGTGCATGGATTGAACCGCCTGAAGCGCCGGAGGAATCTGACGCGCGATCATCTATTGGAGCGGGTGGCGGTATTGAGAAAGGAGGCCGGGCGGGTGGCGTCGTTCATCGACATCCGCAAGCCGCTGGAGGGTGAACCGGTGAACCGAAAAACCTTCACCTGCACATTCAACCGCGCCGCGTGGAAGCAGGCCATGGAGCGGGATGGCTGCTACATCCTGCGTGCCCACATACCGTGGGAGGACTGGCCGGCGGGGATGGACAAGCAGGCACGAGTATTGTGGGAGTGGTACATGCAACTGGTGCGTGTGGAGGAGGCGTTCAAGACGCTCAAGAGCGATTTGAATCTGCGTCCGATTCATCATCAGATCGAGAAGCGGGTCGAGGCGCACATCATGGTGGCGTTCCTGGGCTACTGCCTGAGTGTGACGCTGCGGATGAAGCTGTCGCGGTCGGCGCCGGGACTGACGCCGCGTGCGGCGCTGCGGTCGCTGTCGGGCATTCAGATGATGGAGGTGCATCTGCCGACGACGGATGGCCGGACGCTGGTGATGCCGCGGCACACCGAGCCGGAGGATGAGCAGCGGATGATTCTTGAAGTATTGAAGTTGGCGTTGCCGCCGCAACCGCCTCCGCGGATTCGGGAGGGGAAGGTGGAGATGCCTGAGCGATCAACTTCGGCGAATTTGTAGTGCAGACCCACGACAAAAAAACGCGTTGCCGATATCAAGAACGCAGTTCGACGGGTCAAAGTGCGAAGGTTGGGCTAAGTAGACTCGCGTTATCGGGAAAAGCCGTAACGGCGTTGATCCCGCTATGTTGTGTTCCTACGGTCAAAGTAATGGCTCAAGCGACGAATAAATGGTCCGGTCGCGTAACGCGCGAAAGCCATTCCCTGGCGCTTGATGCGGGCGTGTTTACATGGGACGACCCGTCTCGAATTGCGGCGTCGCTGAAACATTCGGCCGAAATCAGCAAAGATCGCAAGAGCGAGCCATATCGGTCTGCCATGTCGATGCTGGCCTTCTATATCAACCGGGCCGGCAAGCATCTCCCTACCGCCCGCCAAAAGATATTGGAGCAGGCAAAGACAGAATTAAAGAAGCAGTTCAACAAGTCATAAGATGAACGCAAATGGTCCGACAAATATCCAGAGCCTCAAGGCGGCGGTTTATCGAATCCCGACGGATGCTCCCGAATCAGACGGGACGCTGGAATGGGATCATACCGATTTGATCGTCGTCCATGCCGCCGCCGCGGCGCAAACGGGACTTGGATGGACTTACGCTTCGTCCGCCGCAGCGACGCTCATCGTCATTACCCTGCTGCCGGCCGTCGTGAACCAATCGGTCGTCTCCATCGAGGGAATCTGGCAGGACATGGGCCGGCGGTTCCGCAACATCGGTTGCGGCGGCGTGGGGATGATGGCTGTCTCCGCAGTGTACACGGCGCTGTGGGATCTGAAGGCGCGCTTGCTGGGCATACCGTTGGTTCACCTGCTCGGATCCTGTCGTGACGAAGTTGCCATCTACGGCAGCGGCGGAACCACAACCACCGGCGGCGGCATAGGCGCGGGTGCTAACGCTGTCGCAGTCGATTCCAGCGGTTATATCTACGCAGCCGGGCAAGAGACCGTATCCGGCGGCGACACGGAAATCGCCCTGGCCAAATATAATTCGACAGGAACACTTTCATGGGGATCGGTTACTACAACTGCGCTAGGCGCATATTCCGGGGCCAACGCCGTGGCGGTGGATTCCAGCGGCAATGTCTTTGTGGGCGGATTCGGAACCGATTCGCCTGGATATCAACAATATCTCGCCCTTGCGAAATACAGTTCCAGCGGGTCCTTGGACACGACCTTTGGCTCGGGCGGCATCGCTCATTTCTACGTGGGCGACCATGCCGGAATTGACGCCATCGAACTTCTTTCCAGCGGCGATATCCTCGTCGGCGGATATGGCGACGACCCCGATGACGACTATGCCCAAAAAATTGTCCTGGCCGAGTTAACGTCCAGCGGCGCTCTGGACACGACATTCGGTTCGAGCGGTGAAACAATTACTGACGTTGGTGGAAATGCCGCCGCCAACGCAGTAAATGTCCTCTCGAGCGGCAAAATTCTAGTCAGCGGATTCGGAACGGATACGGGTGGCAGCCAGGATATGCTGGTTGCCCGGTACACCTCCAGCGGGGCGCTGGATACTACTTTCGGCGCGGGCGGTACGGATTATACACTGACAAGGTACGTTGACAGCGCCGTGAGCAACGCGATTGCTGTTGATTCGAGTACGGGCAAGATTGTTATTGTGGGAACAGTCTCTCCCGACACCAGCGCGCCCCATTTGGTTTTGGCTCGTTACAATTCCAACGGAACTCTGGACACAACGTTCGGAAGCAGCGGCAAGATAACCACCTCCAGCGTCTCCGTCACAGGCTATGGCGTCATTGTCGAGCCCAATAGTTCTGTTCTGGTGAGCGGCCTGGGAACCGATACGCTTGATAATCAAGATATGATGCTCGTCCGCTATACTGCGGCGGGAAAGATTGACACAACTTTTGGTCCCAAGGGCGCGATTTTCGCTCCCATTGGAACAAGCGCCGCAGCGACTGCGATGTATGTGTTATCCAGCGGCACGGTTATATTAGCCGGCAGTGCGGTGGTCAGCGGAAGCGATTGCATTGCCTTATCGGAGATGGAGCCGATCACCGTGACCGCAGACCTCGGTTACGACTACAACGGCAACACAACGATTGATTCCATCGGTACAACTTACACGTACGACGCTTGGAACCGTCAGGCCACCGCAATCCCAGCCAGTGGCGGCAACCATGAAGAGTATTACACGTACAACGCCCTTGGCGAGCGGGTGACCGACCTTGACGGCGTGAAGTCTGGTGTCGGACCGGTGCTGGTGATAAACAATGGCACGAGCCAGGACGCGAACGTGGACCACCTGTCGGTGATCTTCGATCAGCCGGTGACGCTGACGAGCACGGGCGCCCTGACACTCAAAAAGCAGGATGGCACCGGTTCATATTCGATCACCATCACCGCGACCTACAGCAATCCCTCGCTCGACGGCCGGGATTGGGTCATCACGCTGACGGACACGGATACGAGCCATGTACTGGACGGCTCGTTGACCGATGGCATTTACGAGGTGAACATCATCCACGGTGATGTGACGTATGTGGCTGGCGGGACGATGGCGAGCGACAAGAGCTTCGGCTTTGTCCGTCTCTACGGCGACTTCGACGGCAACGGAAAAGTGACCAGCGGCGATCTTTCAATGCTGGGAAACTATAGCGGAACAACCAATTCAAGCCCCAATTGGCTGTGGTACATCGACTCCAACGGCGACGGCATGATTAGCTTCTCCGATCTTCTGGCCATTTCCAGCCGCGAGGAGGAATCGCTTTCGGCCGGTTCCGACGGATACTTGTTTGTCGGCGCGTCCACGACGGAGGGAGTGGGATTGGGCACGGAAATGGCCGGGCTGGCTCCGCGCGATTTGTATTATTCGAGCCAGTGGCAGGTGATCCAGGAGACGGCTAACGACCCGAACACCGGAACGTCGCAAGTGGCCGACCAATACGTTTGGGGCGCGGCGTATGTGAATGAACTGGTGGAGCGCGATGCGGATACGGACGGCTCGACGTCAACCGGCAACCTTGGCATCAGCGGCAGCGGGCTCGATCAGCGTGTCTTCGCCTTGCAGGATGCGAATTACAACGTGGTGGCTCTAGTCGCCTTGAACTCATCGAGCCAGTGGGTGGTGGTGCAGCGGTATGAGTATGACGCGTATGGGAAACAGACGGTGTTGGCCGCCAGCGGGAACGTGCTGACGACGCAGGACCTTTATTCTTTGGGATATGGCTACCAGGGCGGGAGGATGGATTTTGCGACGGGGCTGGTGGATTTCCAGCACAGAGATTATTCGCCGACGGAAGGGAAGTGGCTGGAGGAAGATCCTGCCCAATATATTGAGGGAATGGACCTATATCAATTATGTGCATCCAATCCGATTGGGCGAGTCGATCCTTATGGACTTGATGGGCAAAGCGTCCAAAAAGATGACCCGAGTACACAACCAACTGGACCGACGACAGAGCCAATTTCAGGGGGCACTGTTGTAAGCAACGGCGGTGGCGTTCAGATAAAAGTACCCGGCGGAACATTTCAGAATTTGCAGTCTGGCCAACAGCAAAGATTGAATCCCGGGGACGAGATTCGTACCGGTCCAAAGGGCAGTGCAACCTTTTCGCCGGGTGATGGCGAGGACGACATAATCATCGAGCGCTTGTTGGACTATAAGGTTGGGGAAGGCTTTGGGCCGGGGATGACATTCGGACGGGTGAGTAAAGACACCGACTCCGTAGCTAAACCGCATGACGGCTGTATCGGAACACCTGCGTGGATAACATCTAACAGCCTGTGGCAAAAGTCCCGCGCGGCCAGGCGAAGTGGATTTTGGCCGCGAGCCAGACGCGACGACGAAGCG
>Ga0208589_1000836_pt1 | contig 13586 bp, 10 predicted proteins | sample NGESurshal092012_2_FD_184486 | JGI IMG/M metagenome (GOLD analysis project Ga0208589, IMG submission 184486) | Arctic peat soil microbial communities from Barrow, Alaska - NGEE Surface sample F53-2 shallow-092012 (SPAdes) | ecosystem: Environmental > Terrestrial > Soil > Wetlands > Peat ... | reverse complement strand
AGGCCGGACGACACATCGATCCTCGCGCAGACCAAAATCGTCGACCTCACCGCCGATCTCAAGGATTTCAGCGACACCGCGGCGCTGCTTTGCTGTCTCGATCTGGTGATCACGGTGGATACCGGCGTCGCCCATCTCGCCGGCGCCCTCGGGCTTCCCGCCTGGGTGCTGCTGCCGTTCTCGCCCGACTATCGCTGGCTGCTCGGCCGCGACGATAGCCCGTGGTATCCGACGTTGCGCCTGTTCCGGCAGACCGAGACCCGTGAATACGGCAGTGTGCTGGATCGCGTGCGGACGGAGCTCATTGCTCTTTCGCGCAGCAAGGCGAGCTGAACTTTAGCGTTTTCGAGCGAAGCATGCCCTCGGACTTGATCCGTGGGTGGACGCCGATTCGCGTGAAGAAAACGCGGGAGCCATCCGCGTGGCTGGGTCCCGGCTCTGCGGAGCAGCGTTACACGCTGCGCCGCGTCGGGGACACGCCCCTAACTCAAGCCTCGCCTGCTTCCGCCAATCCCACCGCCCACAGCGCGAACGCATAGCCGATCGCGACTTCGTCGAGGCGGTCGAAGCGGCCGGAGGCGCCGCCATGGCCGGCGCCCATGTTGGTGCGCAGCAACACCGGGCCGCCGGAGGTCATGGTGGCGCGCAGCCGCGCGATCCATTTCGCTGGCTCCCAATAGGTGACGCGCGGATCGGTCAGGCCGCCCATCGCGAGAATGGCCGGATACTCGCGCGCGGCGACATTGTCATAGGGTGAGTAGGACAGGATGGTTTCAAAATCCTCGGCGCTCTCGGTCGGGTTGCCCCATTCCGGCCATTCCGGCGGCGTCAGCGGCAGGCTGTGGTCGAGCATGGTGTTGAGCACGTCGACGAAGGGCACCTCGGCCACGATGCCGGCGAACAATTCGCCGGCGCGATTGGCGACCGCGCCCATCAGCATGCCGCCGGCGCTGCCGCCATGGCCGACGATGCGTTTCGCGCTGGTGTATTTCGCGTCGATCAGCGCGCGCGCCGAGGCCGCGAAATCGTCGAACGTATTGGTCTTCTTCTTGCGCTTGCCGTCGAGATACCAGTTCCAGCCCTTGTCCGAGCCGCCGCGGATATGAGCAATCGCATAGACGAAGCCGCGATCGACCAGCGATAGCCGGTTGGCGGCAAACGATGCCGGCATCGCCAGGCCGTAGGAGCCGTAGCCGTACAACAGCAGCGGCGCGTTGCCGTCGCGCTTCAAATCCTTGCGGTGCAGGATCGACACCGGCACCTCGGCGCCATCGTGGGATTTCGCCATGATGCGGGTGGTGACGTAGTCGACCGGGTTGTGGCCGGAGGGGATTTCCTGGCGTTTGCGCAAGGTGCGCGTTCGGCTCGCCATGTCGTAGTCGTAGACCTCCGACGGCGTCGTCATCGACGAATAGGAAAAACGCAGATTAGTCGTGTCGAATTCGTAACCGCCGTGAGTGTCGAGCGAATACGCCGCCTCGGCGAAGGCGATGGCGTGCTCCTCCGATGTTGTGAGATCGCGGATGATGATGGAAGGCAACGCGTTGGCGCGCTCGAGCCGCACCAGATGGCCGCTGTAGAGTTCGATATCCATCAGATAGACGCCGGCGCGATACGGAATCAGGTCACGCCAGCTGGCGCGGGCGGGCGAGGCCAGCGGCGTGGTGACGATCTTGAAGTCGATCGCGCCGTCCGCATTGGTCAGGATGAATAGCTCGTCGCCGCGGTCGGCGATCGAATATTGCACGCCGACCTCCCGCGCCGCGATCAATCGCGGCGGCGCGTCGATATTGGCGAGATCGATCATCCGCTGTTCCGACGTATCGTGATCGCCGCCGGCGATCACGCAGAAACGGCCGCTGGTGCTTTCATGAAGATGGGTGAACCAGCCGGAATCCGCTTCTTCGTAGATCAGGACATCGTCCGCCTGTTTCGTGCCCAGCCGATGCCGCCACACTTGCGTCGGCCGATGGTTGTCGTCGAGCTTGACATAGAAGAAGTGCGTGGCGTCTTCGCTCCACACCACGCCGCCATCGGTCTCCTCGACCAGATCGTCATGATCTTCGCGGCTGGCCCAGTCGCGCACCCGTATGGAAAAATATTCGGAACCCTTGATGTCGGCGCTCCAGGCCTCGAGCCGGTGGTCGGGTGAATGCCGCGCGCCGCCGAACTTGAAATAGTCGTGGTCGGCGGCGAGCGCGTCGCCGTCGAGGATGATCTCGGCCTTGCCGCCGTCGCGCGGCATGCGGCTGAACAATTCATGCTGGCCGCCGTCGCGGAATTTGCGGAAATAGGCGAACGGGCCGTCCGGCGAGGGCACGCTGGAATCGTCTTCCTTGATCCGCCCGCGCAGCTCCTTGATCAGCGTCTTCTGCAAGGATTTGGTGTGGCCGAGCAGGCTTTCGGTATAGGCGTTCTCCGCCTTGAGATATTTGCCGATATCGGCATTGAGGATCGACGGGTCGCGCAGCACCTCCTGCCAGTTGTCGTCCTTCAGCCAGGCATAGTCGTCGGTCACGGTGATGCCGTGCAGGGTCAGGGAATGCGGCCGGCGCGGCGCAACCGGTGCCGCGAGCGGGTTTTTGCGCGAAGATTTTGTCAAGGAGGTCCTCGTTAGCGGGGGGCTGTGTTTCGTAGCGTTATATCGGGTCGGATTTGAGGATTGCCAGATGGCAAACCGTCATTGCGAGGAGCGCAGCGACGAAGTAATCCAGGGCCACACATGGAGCACTGGATTGCTTCGTCGCCTGCGGCTCCTCGCAATGACGACGGTATTAGCGGTTGCGCACGCGATCGCTGGCGGTGGCGCCGAACATCGGGATCTGGTTGACCGCGAGCACCACCGCAAAGGTGATGATCAGCATGGAAATGCCCAGCACCGAGATCGCAGCAAGATCGCCACTTTCGTTGAGGTCGTAGATCAATACCGAGATCACCTTGGTCTGCGAGGTGAACAGCACGATCGCGGCCGAGAGTTCCCGCATCACGCCGATAAAGATAAAGCACCAGGTTGCGATCACGCCGGTACGCAGCAGTGGCGCGGTGATCTGCCACAGCGATTGCAGTCTTGTGGCGCCGAGAATGCGGCTGGCGTCCTCGAGTTCGGGATGGATGGTGGTAAAGGCCGCCTGCAATTGCTGATAGGCCGACGGCAGGTTGATGGTCAGGTACGCAAGCAGCATGATCCACAGCGTGCCGTACAGCACGAAGGGCGGCCGCGTGTAGCTCAGGAACAGGCCGACACCGAGCACGATGCCGGGCACCGCGACCGGCGCGGTGGCGAGAAAGCCGAGCACGCGCCAGCCCGCGATCGCCTTGCGCGTCGTGACATAGGCGATCACCAGCGCCAGGATGGTGCCGATGGTCGCGGTCGAAGTGCCGAGGATCACGGTGTTCTTCAGCGCCAATTGCGTCGACGACAACTCGGTGAACACGAACACGATGTTGTGCAAGGTGAGCGTCGATGGCGTCACCAGCGTGGTCGCGTTCGGCGAGAACGCCGCATTGAGCAGCGCCAGATAGGGCAGGAACACCGGGTTGAGTAGCATCACCAGGCAAAACGCCAGCGCGACCCAGCGCCATTTGCCCATCGCGACCTTGCGCGGCGCGCCGTATTTGCCGCCGACCACGGAATAGCCGCGACGGCCGAGAATGAATTTTTGTGCCTGCAGCAACAGAATGGTCAACAGCAGCAGCGGCACGGCGGCCGCGGCCGCCAGTTCGAGTTTCGGCGGATACTGGAACAGGCTCCAGATCTTGGTGGTCATGGTGTGGAAGCCGGCCGGCAGCGCCAGGATCGCGGGCGAGCCGAACAGCGTCATTGCCTGCAGGAACGCGATCAGGGCGCCCGCGACCAGCGCCGGCAGCGCCAGCGGAATGGTGATGCGGCGCGCCGTGGTCCAAGCCTTGCCGCCGAGGATGGCGGAGGCGTCTTCCAGTTCGCCCGGCATGGTATCGAGGGCGTTGGCCACCAGCACGAACACGAAGGGGAAGGTGTAGCAGGAGATCACGAAGATGATCCCGGTCATCGAATAGATGTTGAACAGATGCTCGTCGGAATCGGCTCCCGTGACCAGCCGGAACAACTGGTTGAGCAGCCCGCTGTTGGGCGCCGCCAGCAATTCCCAGGCGACCGCGCCGAGGAACGGCGGCGTCACAAAGGAAGCCGTCACCAGCGCGCGGATCAACTGCCGCCCGGGCATGTCGGTGCGCGACACCAGCCATCCCATGGGAGCTGCGATCAGGCAGCAGATCGTGGCCGACGAGACCGCGATCACGAAAGTGGTCCAGAGCGGATCGAGAAAATCCGGATCGGTGAACAGCGTGACGAAGTTTTGCAGCGTGACGTGACCGGTCTTGTCGCTGAAGGCGTAGATCGCCAGCCACGTCATCGGCAGCACGATCAACCCGATCAGGCCAAGCGCAAACAGCCACAGCACCGGCTTGGTCCAGTCGATTTTCGGCTTGGGGCTGTCGGTGGTGATAGCGAGGGTCATGTACGAACTCTCAGTTCGTCATTCCGGGGCGTGCGAAGCGCGAGCCCGGAATCCATAACCCCTGCAGGGAGTATGGATTCCGGACCCACGCCAAGAGGCGTGTCTCGGAATGATGGTTTTTGATTGTAGCCATTTCACACCTTAAACAGCCGCGCATAATGCGTCTTGATCTCTTCGGCCATGGCCTCGACGCCGGCGGCGTCCTCTTTCATCAGTTTGATGTCGGTGATCTTGCGGCGTCCGGGTTTTGCAACGACCTGCGCGTGCACCGAATATTGCGCGCTGAAGTCGATGAAGAATTGCTGGGTCTCGCGGGTGTGCAGCCATGCCTGGAATAGCCGCGCGGCGTTGGGATGTGGCGCGCTGGCGAAAATGCCGGTCGGTCCCGAAACCGTCGGCGTGCCCTCGGTTGGATAGATCGGCTCGACCGGCTGGCCGGCTTCCTTCAGCAGCACCACGCCATATTCATTGCCGTCGGCCATCACGGCGCGCTCGCCGAGCGAGAGTTTTTTCGGCGGATCGGTCGAGGACTGCACCTGCATGACGCGCTGCTTCGAGAGCTTCTCGAAATACTCCCAGCCGAGTTCGCGCACGATCTGGAAGGTCGCGGTCATGATGGTGCCGCTATAGGCCGGATGGCCTTTTACCATTTTGCCGGCCCATTTCGGGTCGAGCAAATCCGCAAAGCTCTTCGGCGCGTCCTCGGGCTTTACCAGATTGGTATTGTAGGCGATCGACGACAGCCAGATCCGCGAGACCGCGAACATCCCGTCGGGATCGCGATAGGCCGGCACGAAATGCTGCGCGATGTCTTCGGTGACGAACGGCGCCAGCCAGTTGTTGCGTTTCCAGCCAATGAAGTGCGAGGCGTCCGAACTGTTGACGACGTCGCAGGCGTGGATGTTGCTGGAGAACTCCTGGCCGAGCCGCTGGAACAGCCGCTCGGAGCCGGAGCGCTCGATCTGTACTTCCATGCCCGGATATTTCGCCTCGAAAGCCTTGCCGAGCTTCTCGCCGACGGGGAGATCCATCGCCGAGTACAGCACCACCTTGCCTTCTTTTTTCGCGGCGTCGACCAGTTCCGGCGTGATCGAAACCGGCTCGGGGCTTGCCGCCAGCACACGCGTCGCAAGTGCCGATGATCCGAGCGCCGACAGCCCAAGCGCCGCCGAGGCTTTTATGACATCGCGCCGGTTGAGTATCTTTCGCATGGGATCAGTTCCTTCGCGTCATTGCGAGGAGCACTTGCGACGAAGCAATCCAGTTTTGCCTTGTTGCTCTGGATTGCTTCGCTGCGCTCGCAATGACGACTTCCTCGCAATGACGACCTAGACGTGGAACAGCTTGGTGTAACGGGCCTTGATTTCTTCGCTCTGCTTTTCGGCGCCTTCGGCGTCTTCCTTCATCAGCTTGATCTCGGACAGCGGCTTGCGGCCGGGTTTTTCCTTGACCTGCTGATGCAGCGAACGCAGGCCGCCGACCTCGATGATGATCGCCTGCGCTTCCGGCGTGAAGCAGTAGTTCTGGAACAGCTTTGCCGCGTTCGGATTCGGCGCGGCCTTGAAGATGCCGTTGGGGCCGACGACGAACGGCGTGCCCTCGGTCGGATAGACGGCTTCCACCGGCTGGTTCTTATCCCTGAGCACGAAGATGTTGTATTCGGTGCCGTCGGCCATCACCTCGCGTTCGCCGAGTGCGAGCTTTTTCGGCGGATCGGTCGCCGACTGCACCTGCATGACGTTCTGCTTGGCCAGTTGCTCGTAATAATCCCAGCCGATGTCGCGCACCATCTCGAAGGTCGCGGTCAGGATGGTGCCGCTATAGCCGGGATGCGCCTTGACGATCTTGCCCTTCCATTTGGGATCGAGCAGATCCCTGAAACTCTTCGGCGCCTCTTCGGCCTTGAGCAGCTTGGTGTTGTAGGCGATCGGGCTCAGCGTCGCGCGAAAGCCGGCATAGGTGCCGTCGGGGTCGCGATGCTCGGGCTTGTAATATTTGGCGACATCCTCGGGCACATAGGGCAGCAGGATGCCTTGCTTCTTCCAGTCCAGCAGGTTCGAGGCGTCGGATGAATTGACCACGTCGACGGCGTGGACGTTGCTGGCATATTCCTGGCCGACACGCTGGAACACGCGCTCGGCCCCGGTGCGTTCGACCCGCACCTCGATGCCGTCGAATTTCGCCTTGAATGCCGCCGCGATGCCCTCGGCCACCGACAGGTCGATCGAGGTGTACCAGACCACCTTGCCTTCTTTTTTCGCAGCTTCGATCAGTTGCGGCGTGATCGTTTCCGCCGGCGGTGCGTCGGCGCGTGCGGGAGCAGCGAACACCGTGCCGAGCGCCAGCGCGGTCGAGCCTTTGAGGACGTCGCGCCGCGATGGGTTCTTGTTCCCTGCTTTCATGGCGTCTTTCCTATTCCTGCTATCGTTCCAGCGCGCGGCAGCGTTCGGGCGGCAGTGTCAGCCACACTTCGGTGCCCTTGGCGACCGCGTTGTCGGTCGGCGTCACGATGCGCAACACGGTGCCGTCTGTTGTCTCGACCATGTAGTCGCGGCTGGCGCCGAGAAACACCTGGCGGGTCACGGTGGCCTTGACGACGTTTTGCAAGACCTGGTTTTGCGAAGCTTGCGGCGCTTGCGTCGAAAGCTGGATGTCGTGCTGGCGGATCGCGATCGCGGCGGTTTGCCCCGCGCTCAAGGGTGCGCCGATCACCTGCAGCACGGCGCCTGAGAACGAAACATGGTTGGCGTCGCGCGCGATAACCTTGATGACGTTGCTGGCGCCGATGAAGCGGGCGACGAATTCCGATTGCGGCGTATCGTAGATCTGTTGCGGCGTGCCGAGCTGGTCGATCTTGCCGGCGTTCATCACCGCGATCAAATCGGCGGTGGTCATCGCCTCGGACTGGTCGTGGGTGACGTAAACCGTGGTGTAGCGGTATTGGTCGTGCAGCCGGCGGATTTCGAACCGCATCTCTTCGCGCAAGTTAGCGTCGAGGTTGGACAAGGGCTCGTCGAGCAGCAGCGTTTCCGGCTCGACGATCAGCGCGCGCGCCAGCGCCACGCGCTGCTGCTGGCCGCCCGACAACTCGCCGGGATAGCGTTGCGCGAGGATTTCCAGCTTGGTGGTTTCCAGGATCGCCTTGAGCTTTCTCGCGATGGTGTCGCGGTCCAGCTTCCGTAAGCGCAGGCCATAGACGATGTTCTCGGCCACCGTCATATGCGGCCACAGCGCGTAGCTCTGGAAGATCATCGACATCTTGCGCTGTTCGGGCGGCAAGGTTCGGGCGTTGGAGGACACCACGCGGTCGCCGACATGGATTTCGCCTGACGTCGGTTCCAGGAAGCCCGCGATCAGCCGCAGCGTCGTGGTCTTGCCGCAGCCCGACGGGCCCAACAGGCAGACCAATTGTCCGTGGTCGATCCGCAGCGAGACGTTGTCGACCACCGCGAGCGACCCGAAGCGCTTGGTCAGTTCGCGCAATTCAACGGACGCCACTCGAATCCCCCGTTAGCTGCCAGCGTTTGCCGCTGTTGTCGGTCTTATAAGCACCAAAAACGTCGTGCCGGAAAGGCTTGGTACGACCTCAGGCGCTTACACTTTCGGCGAGCCAGTCGATCGCGGCCTTGGTGCCGCCCTCGCCATGCGGGATGTCGAGCGCGCCGAGGCCGACCTCGATCACGCCGAGTGTGCCCAGGATCATCGGCGCGTTGATATGACCCATATGGGCGATCCGGAACGCTTGGCCGGCCAACTCGCCGATGCCGACGCCGAGCACGACGCCGCATTTTTCCTTGCAGTATTTGTGCAGCTTCTCGGGATCGTGGCCGTTCTTCATCACCACGGTCGTCACCGTGTTGGACCGCTCGGCAGGCTCGGCGATGTTGAAGCCCAGCACCTGGCCTTCGGCCCACACCGCGACCGCGCGGCGCACCGCTTCGGCGAGCAGAGAATGGCGCAGGAACACGTTTTCGAGCTTCTCGTCGAACAGCATGTCGACGGCCTGGCGAAGCGCGAACAACAGATGCACCGGCGCGGTGCCGGCATATTTGCGGTAATGCTCCGGGCCCTCGCGCTCGGTCCAGTCCCAATAGGGCGTGCGCAAATTGGCCTTCTTGTGCACCTCGCGGGCGCGGTCGTTGGCGGCGACGAAGCCGAGGCCCGGCGGTGTCATCAGGCCCTTTTGCGAGCCGGACATCGCGACATCGATGCCCCAGGCATCCATCTTGAACGGCATGCAGCCGAGCGACGCCACGGCGTCGACCATGAACAAAGCGGGATGGCCGGTGGCCTTGATCACCTTGCCGATCGCCTCGATGTCGTTATAGGCGCCGGACGCGGTATCGACCTGCACCGCAAGGATCGCCTTGATCTCGTGGTTCTTGTCCTGCTTGAGCCGTGCCTCGACTTCCGCGGGCCGGATGGCGCGGCGCCAGTCGCCCTTCAGCACTTCGACATCCGCGCCCATGGCCGCGGCCGTATTGCCCCAGCCGATCGCGAAGCGGCCGCTTTCCAGCACCAGCACCTTGTCGCCGCGCGACAGCACATTGCTGAGCGCGCCTTCCCAGGCGCCGTGGCCGTTGGCGATGTGGATGTAGGAATGACCTTTGGTCGCGAACAGACTGCTGAGATCGCGCAGCAGGCTGTCGGTCAGCTCCACCATCTGGTCGGAATAGATGTCGAGCGCCGGGCGATGCATCGCGCGCAGCACCTCGTCAGGCATGTTGGTGGGCCCGGGAATCGCCAGGAATTCCCGGCCGGCGGCAACCGTCATTCTTGTTTTTCCTTGAGGTTCCGGCGGGCCGGCTGTGCTGGCCCAAAGGGGTTTTGGGGTGGGTGAGGGGGCTATGTCAGAGGGTTTTACGCGGGCCGGAGCTTTAAGAAAAGCGCCTTGAGCTGCCCTTCTATCGTTTGGTTTCCCGGCAACCGGCGCGTTCGGCGTCGTCGGTCGAGCAGAACCAGCGGGTGCCCTTGCTGATGTCCATCTTGATCTGCGCGTACCAGCGGCTTTTCGGCGTGTGATAGATGCATTCGCCGGCGCCGTTGACATTGCCCTTGATGGTGCAGTCGGGCGAGGGCGCCACCCCTCCCGAAGCGGACGCCAGCAGGATCGCATGCGCATTCGGCGGCGGTTTTGCCGCGCCCAATATCTGCGTCTTCTTGTTGCGGACGCGCCAGTCCCATGGCGCGATAAAGGCGCCCTGCCACATCCCGGCCTTGGCTTCGCGCGCGGCCTTCTCCTCGGCATCGTAGTCGTGCGAGCGCCGGATAAAGGACATCGCCCAGCCGCTCTTCACCAGCCATTTCTGGATGTCCTCGCCGTCGACGGTGCAGCGCGCGACATTGCGGCCGCGACGATCGATGCGCTCGACATGGCAGCTCCAGACTTTCTTGTCGGTGTACTTGATCAGTTCGTCGCGCGCCGCGACGCCACAGGTCCAGCGCTCGCCGGTCTTGCTGAGGCACAGTTGATCGACCGATGGCGCATCGATGCCGCCGAGCCGGATGCGGGAACTGCCGATGGTGATCTGGTCGCCTTCCCGGATCTTTGGAACCCCGGTGATATCGGCAGCCTGCGCCATCGCCGGCAGCAACAGGATCGCAAGCGCGAGCAGGAATTTCATCGACATGCAAAAACGCCGTTGGCAAAGGGAATCGGTAATATCGGGCAAGAATATCACGGGGGAATTGTGGTGCGGATCGGGCCGCCGCGCCAGCACCGGCGGCAAGGTAGGCTGTCAACTTAACGCGAGAAGAGAGCTATCTTAGCCCTCGCCCCGCAAAACGGGGCGAGGTAAGAATCCGGTGCGCTTCAGGTGCCCCGCCCCATCATCGCTCTTCGCGCCAGCGCCAGACCCATCAGCACGAACGCGGAGGTTACCTCCGGGCCGCCGACCAGGATCCGGGTCGGCGTCTTCATCTTGTTCCATTCATAGGCCTTGAACGGGCCGTGCCGTCCGCCCTCGCCGCGGGAGGCGATGATGCAATGCAGGGCCGGCATGAAGCTGGCGGGCCTGGCCCCGAGATGGCCCAGCGCGATCAGCGCCAACGCGGCGTCGAAGGCGTTCATCTCGGAGGCGATCAACTCGTTCTCGACATAGGACAACACTTTTTCGCGGATCAGGTCGAATGCGCCGTCAGGATCGATGGCGCGTTGGGCTGCCGGCGGCAGCGCCATGAAGGCCGCGTAGCAGCGGCCGAAATAGGCGCAATAAAGCTCGGGCAGATAATAGATATGCGAGCGCGGGTTGGCGAACGCCCCCGATTGCGCCAGCCGCTTCTGGAAGCCGATGATGCGATGCACGGTCTCGAGCCGCTGCGGCGTCTCGATCACCTTCCAGCGCGCCAGATTGCGGAAACTGACTTCGAGCACGTCGAGATTGAGCGTCGGATCGAGGTCGTTACCGTAGGGCCGCTCGCCCGCGAGGTTGTCGATCCAGGTGACGATGCCGCCTTCGTAATCGATGTTGTCGTTGAGCGGCACGGTGACACGCGGCTCGTTGCTGCCGCCGCCGACCTGGTAGCCGGCATAGAAGTCGAGCAGCGGCTGGTCGAGGATCGGGTCGGTCGAGCCGGCCTGGGTCGCGGCCGAGAACGAACAGGCGGTGGTATCGCAATCCGGCACATAGATCCCAAAACCGAGGTCCTGCTTGATCTGGGCGAAAAACCGGCTGAAGCGCGGATGCGGCAGCGGCGCCAGCGCCGTGATCACGTCAAAGCGCTTACCGTCGTGGGAACCGCCTTGGGCGCGGACCTCTTCCTTGCTGGTGACCAGGCAAAACTCGATCATCTCGGCAATGGCCTTCCGCGAGGCGGCCGCCTGATCCGAAGACGCAAGGCCGGTCTCGACAAAGCCGAGCAGCGCCTCGGTGAAGAAGGCGTCGTAATAGGCCGAGCGATGCCGGATCTGCACCGGTTCCCACATCGGCTCGGCGATGCCGCGCCAGGGCGGGTTGATCAGGGCGCGCGCCGGCGAGCGCGCGATGAACACCCGCGCCAGATTGAACAGCAGCGTCGAGTTCTTGTAGCCGCGCGCGTTCAGGCCGCTGAGCGCCATCAGCAATTCGCGGCCGCCGCAATCGGGATCGCCGATCAGATTGAAGGCGGCATAGGTCGGAATGAAACCGTTGCGTTGGTGCGAGCGCAACAGATGCGCGCCGCAGGTCCGGATGGTCGCTTCGATCTCGGCGAGCGCGGGCGGCCGCTCGGGCGCCTGCAGCGCCGGCGGCTTCGGGTGGTTGAGGTCGATGGTGTCGAGCAGCGCCGCCACCGGCCGGCCGATCGCGTCCCAGTCCGGCGAGGCGTCGTCGCGGGCCCGGATCAGCGCCTGCTGCAGCCCCTCGAGCCGGCTGCCGTCGCGCAATTCGGCCAAACCTGTTCGCCGCAGCAGCGGCCGCAGCACCGGATTGGCCAGCGCCGTTTTGTAGAATTTGCCGAGATGGCGGTCACCGCCGTCGTAGCTGGACAACACGGGATCGCAGACGTCGTAGAGCGACGGGCCATCCTTGCGGGCCGTCAGCGCGCGGCAGGCGGCTCCGGCGATATGGTGAAAATCCATCAATGTAGTTTCCGCAAGCGCGCGCCCGAACGGTCCGGCCGGAGCCCGCCCGGTTCGCGCCGATTTCCTCCCCGCAGCCGCCGCCGTTTCCCTGGGCCGCGTGCAAGTCCTTGAAAACCTATACGAAAGCAAGCGAAATACAAATGTGACAAAGGTCACAGAGTGAAGCGACAAATTGAGGGAAAATATTAACTGAAACTGGGTCCTATGCCGGCCGAACGTCGAAGCCCGGCGCTGGCTGCAAGGCTCTATTCGGGGCGCTTCCGCGGTATTGCCGGGAGCGCCCTGCTGGGTTAAAGGACCGTTTGTTGCAGTGCCGCAAATTGAGCGCAATTGGAGCCTAAAGCCCCGCTACCCCCTCAAACCTAGCTGGCTTTGGCGCGACTAATCCGTGTGCCTGTGGCGACGACCAGGCAAGATCGACCAGGAATGTCTAGTGATGCATGTGACCAAGCTTCGTCCGTCCCGCCGTTCGGTAACCATCGCTGTGGCTTTGGCCGGCGTGGTGTCGCTGGCGATCGGTGCCCATGCGGCGCTGAACAAGCGGTCGCTGGATGCGGCGAAGGCGATTGCCACCGAGCAGGATAACGCCGCCATCAGGCACACTTCGCGGATCGCGCTGGTGATCGGCAACGGCCATTATCCCGATGCGACAGCACCCCTGACCCAGTCGATCAACGACGCCCGCGCGCTGACCGCTTCGCTGCGCCGCGACGGTTTCGACGTCGACGTGGTCGAAGACGCCAGCAAGGATGACATGGTCCGCGCGGTCGCCCGGCTGAAATCCAAAATTCGCCCCGACTCCGTGGTGATGCTGTTCTTCGGCGGCTATGGCGTGCAAGCCGGCCGCGAGAGCTACATGATCCCGGTCGATGCTGCGATCTGGAAGGAAGCCGACGTGCGCCGCCAGGGCATCAGCATCGAATCCGTGCTCGACGTGATGAAGGAACGCGGCGCTCGCGCCAAGTTCGTCGTGGTCGATGCTTCCCGCCGCAATCCCTATGAGCGCCGCTTCCGCTCGTTCTCGCACGGCCTCGCCCCGATCAGCGCGCCCGACAATGCGCTGATCCTGTCGTCGGCGACGCCGGGCCAGGTGGCCGACGATTCACGCGGCCAGTACAGCGTGCTGATGGCCGAGCTGCTCAACAACCTCAACGGCACGACCGGCATCGAAGCGTCCTTCAACAAGACCCGCGTCGCGATCGCCCGCGCCTCCGAAGGCGAGCAGGTGCCCTCGGTGTCGTCGTCGCTGCTCGAAGACGTGAACTTCGCCGCCAACGAAAAAGCCGGCGGGTAGAGCCCGTCATTCCGGAGCGCGCAGCGCGAGCCCGGAATCGATACGCCCGTGTTTGTGTAGAGCCGGGGCCGTTGCACCACAACATTATCTCAGCGGTTCTCCAATTGCGGGCCTGCGTTAGGCACATCCCGGAGCGGCGGCTTGCCGTTGCTTCGCGCCCGCATGGGTTGTCACCGGCCGCCTCGACGCTGCGGATTCGTTGCGAAAGCTCTGGCGTTATGATATATACCATTGG
>Ga0208589_1000835_pt1 | contig 13594 bp, 5 predicted proteins | sample NGESurshal092012_2_FD_184486 | JGI IMG/M metagenome (GOLD analysis project Ga0208589, IMG submission 184486) | Arctic peat soil microbial communities from Barrow, Alaska - NGEE Surface sample F53-2 shallow-092012 (SPAdes) | ecosystem: Environmental > Terrestrial > Soil > Wetlands > Peat ... | reverse complement strand
ACGATCCTGCCGAATGGCTCAACGTCTTCACCGATGTTGGATCACAACGCAGAATCCAGGCAGAACGAGGACAATCCGAATATTGGCCACAGATGAACACAGATTCACACAGATAAAAACGCGGAAGATTCTGATTGAATTGAATCATCCGTGTGCATCCGTGTGTATCTGTGGCTAAAAATCTGTGGCTAAAACCCACCGGCGCTGTTCGCGAGTCTGACGCCGTTCGAAGGCATTCGGTTTGATTCCCGTTACGCGCTGTAACCGCCCTCTCACCGGCTCGAACCCGGCGTTGACGGCTCGACCAAGCTATCCTGCCTCCATCCACCACCGCGCGTGGCGAACCGGCAGTACGTTGGCCGACAGGTCTCAAAAAACTCGGGCGGTGGAAATTCACCCACAGAATTCAGGGCGAGACGGTAACCGCATCGCCGGAATAATGGACTGAGTGATCCGCTTTGGCGTCGAAGGCGAAGCCTGTCGGTTTGTCCGGCGTCACGAAAATCACATTGAATGTGCGCTCGGCGATCATGCCGGCGAATAAGCCCTGGCGTTTGCCGATGGTCAGCTTCTTCACGGCATCGTCCCAGGTGATGGGGATTTGGGTGAAGGCGCCCTTCTCGTAGTTGAAGTTTACGCCTTCATCTTCGTAGAGCGTGAACGCGCCGCTGGCCCCAGTGTAGACGTAAATCGTGAGCGCATCAGCCGGCTTCTCGCAGACGTATTGCTGCACCGGGCCGGTGGGGATGATCGAGCCGGCTTTTATGAAGAGGGGCATGGAATCGTAGGGGGCGTCGGCTTCAATCGTGCTGCCGGCGGCTGGGGGCTTGCCGGTCCAGAATTCGTACCAGTTCGTGCCTTGCGGCAAATAGACGGAGCGCGTGCGGGCTTTGTATTCGCTCACCGGGTTGCAGAGGAAGGCGGGGCCGAACATGTACTCGTCGTCCGTCGCCGGCACTTTTTCATCGGCGGGGAAATCCATCACCAGCGGACGCATGATGGTGTCGTCGTTTTGGGTGACGGAGCCGGCGAGGGAATAAATGTAGGGCATCAGCGCGTATCTTAGCTGGTCGTATTTGATCATGGCGGCTTGCGCGGTGGGGCCGAAATTGTAGATTTCGCGGTTGCCCTGGCCGTGGACGCGCATGATCGGTACGAACGTGCCGAACTGGAACCAGCGGGTTTGGAGTTCATCCCATTCTTCGGCGTCGGCGGGGTTGCGCGGGCGGCCGTTGTTGGGGGCGGTAAAGCGCGGAGGGAGTTGGTAGCCGCCGATGTCCATGGACCACCAGGGCATGCCGCTGATGGAGTAGCCGAGGCCGGCCTGGATTTGCTGGCGCATGGCGGGCCAGGTGGAGGTGGTGTCGCCGGACCAGACGGCGGCGGAGTAGCGCTGCATACCGGGGAAGCCGCTGCGGGTGAGGATGAAGACGCGCTGGTCGGGCGCAGTCGCGCGCTGGCCTTCGTAGATGGCTTTGCTTTCCATGAGCGGATAGGCGTTGAGCATTTTCGCGCCGGTGCCCATGCCGTTGGGATTCATCAGCGTGCGCATGGCATCGAGGGTGGGAGTGCCGGCGATGTCGGGTTCGGCTGCATCGAGCCACCAGGCGTCGATGCCTTTGTTGAAGAGTTCGGAATTGAGTTGCGTCCAGAAAAGTTTGGCGGCGTCGGGGTTGAAGAAATCCGCAAAGGTGCGGGCGTCACGCCCTGCCGTGCCGAGGAGATATTTCTTTTCGAGCATCTGCTGATAGTTGGTATCGGGCTGGGATTTGGAACTGATCCAGCCCCAGACGGAGATCATGAGATGGGCGTGCAGATCGTGGATGGCTTTGGTCCAGGCGAGGGGGTCGGGGTAGCGGGTGGCGTCGAAGGCCCAGGAGCCGACGGTATCGAGGCTGGCGCCGGGCCAATATTGCCAATCCTGGACGATGGTGTCGAGGGGAATTTTTTCGTCGCGGAATTTTTTGACGGCGTCGATGCTTTGCTGCTGGTTGGTGAAGTGGTCTTTGGATTGCCAATAGCCGAGCGACCAGTTGGGGAGCATGTTGGCACGGCCGGTGATATTGCGGAAGCCGGAGATCACTTTGTCGAGGCTGGGGCCATAGCAGAAATAATAGTCGATGCCGGAGCCGACTTCGGACCAGAGGGAAGTGCCCTGCTCATCACGGTCGGCGACGGGGAGTTTCCATTTGAACTGGAATTGGTTGCCCTGGGTGTCGGGGGACCATTCGATTTTGATGGGGTATTGTTTGCCGGCCTGGAGATTGACGCGGGCGACGTCGTACCAGGGGAGCCAGCTCTGGCGGAAGTGATCCATGACTAACTTGCCGTCGATCCAGGTCCTGATTGTGCCGTTGGAGTAGGCTTGGAATTGGTAGTCGCCGGAAACGGTCGGGGCGAGTTTGCCTTCCCAGCGGGTGGGGGTTGGGCGCGAGCGGCCGGCGCCGCGGCCGCCGGGGGTGATGGCGATGGAGGGGGCGGTGGCGGGGTTTTGGATGGGGGCGTTTGCGGAGGCGAATTTGCCGGTGGAGAGATTTCCTGGGGTTCCGGTGTTGTCGAGGAGATTGTTTGCCGGAATTGTTGTGAAGGAGGTGAGGTCGCCGAAGCGGGAATAGGAGGTGTTGTCCCAGAGGATGCCGTAGCCTTTGCTGGAGACGAGGAAGGGGACGACGACGGTGCCGTTGTGCTGCCAGAGGTCGAGGTCCCAGTTTTTGATGTTGGTGAGGCCGAGTTGCATCTGGCCGAGCCCGTAGAGTGATTCGGCGGGGTCGGCGAGCCATTGCTGGCGGATGTGGTTGGTGGTTTCGTCCTGGACGGTGGCGGGTTCAAGGGTGCGCGCCTTTTCGGCGAGAATAGTTTGGCCGGCAGGGTCGAGGAAGCGGATGGAGCCGGATTTGAGATCGATTTGGGCTTGAAGGTTGGCGGTTTTGATGGTGGTGGTGGAAGGGTCGGAGGTGACCGCGAAATGCAGCACGCCGGGGGGACGGGGGAGGGCGTCGACGCTGGTGTGGGAGAAGAAGGATTTGTCTTTGGCGTACATGATGTGGAGGATGTTGTCGGTACGGACGGTGACGTTCAGGAAGCCGTCGGCGATTGGGATGGTGATGCCTTCATCGGTGGAGGCGGGGATGGATTGGGCGGGAGTTGGGGTTGAGATTGAGAAGAATACTATTGTGGCAATGAGGAACAGGGCGCGGGGGAATGGCCGCCGGATAGCCATCCGGCGGCTTTCGCGCGGGGGGAGGGAGTTTTTAGTGCTTGGGCGATTGAGGGGGAAATGATTCAACATGGAGTCTTCCTTTTGAAGAGGCGGCATTGATTGGGGTGCGACGGAAGAATCCCCACCCCTGCCCTCCCCCTGAGTACGGGGAGAGGGGGTAAGAGAGAGATGGCGCTCGACGCACTGACTGCGCATGGCTCATGCGGGAGTGGGGCGCGTTATCCGCCGTGGAAAATGTCCAGGTCCCAGGGGGAGGCTGGGGTGCCGAGGTCTGATGCTTTGGGGCGCTGGGAAAACGGGGGAATTTTTCCTGAATGGACATCGTAGAGGCGCTTGTTGGTGGCTTTGGCGGCTTCGACCAATTCGGGGTAGGCGCGGTCGGCGGCGTCGAGGAAACCGATGTTGTAGTTTTCACCGTCGTTGCGGCCGAGGACCGGCTCATCGCGCCATTGGAACCACCATTCGCCGACGAAGCCGTCCAGCGAGGCGGCCTGTTCGACGAAAAAGCGGTAGGCGTTGCCGCGTTCGGTCTGATTCATGGCCTGTACGAGTCCGGCGCCGAGGCCGTTTTCGGGGACTCCGATGTGAAATTCGCCGACCATGACGGGGCGTCCGGACATTCGGTGGGTGCGCTCGACCTGCACGGTCGGCTCGTATTCGTAGACGTTGATGCTGCAGACGTCGAAGATTTTGGCGAGGCGCAAGACGGCCTCGGAAGGGTTGCCGCCGAAGCGAATGCCGACGATGAGGTGATTGGGGTCGTACTTGCGGACGTCTCCGCAGACCATTTCAAGATATTTTCCGAAGGTGGCGACGACGAATTCGGTGCGGCGTTTGCGGGTGTCGCCGGCGGCGAGGAACTTTTTCAGTTCTGTTTGTGTGGCGGTGAGATCGCCGGCGAGAATCAGGTCGCATAGCTCGGACTCGCGGCCACCCCACGGGGGTTCGTTGCCGACGAAATAGCCGATGAGGAGGGGATCGCTTTTTCGGGGAGTACATTGTTGGTTGGCGGCGGCATCAATGGCGGCGGCGAACTGATCGGAATAAACGTCGGGGAGGCCGAGCCAGGTTCGGCCCTGCTGGAAGCGGAGAAAAACGATGTTGGGGCGTCCGACGCCGCCGGTGGTCATGCCCCAGGAATCGAGGCGGTGATTGACGAGAAGGTCGGAGGCGGTTGGTGCGGGAGTGGCAGCGGACGTGGCTGCGGCACCGGGGGGCGCGCCTCCCCCACCACCACCACCGGGCCCACCGCGCCGGCCGCCGCGTCCGCCGGCGCCGGCGGGAGTGCCGTTGATGCCGGTGGCGAGGAATAGATGTCCTTCGGGGTCAACGAACCACCACTTTCCATTTACCTCCTCGACGTGGAAAAAACCTGTGGATTTGGCTTGGGTGGCGGCGTAACCGTAGTAGCGGCCGTAGCCGAAATCCGAGGGCTTGCTGAAGTTTTTCACCTCGTCGGCGAGTTCGGAGGCCAATTGCCCGGCGCTGTGAATTTTTCGGGGCCAATCGGCCAATGCCCACTGGCCGAACTGATCGACCCATTGTCCGCCGGGGGCTTGATCGAGGTATTTGGAGCCTTCGTCGGTCTTGGCGAGGTGGACGTTTCGCAGTTCGATGACGGGATGATTGATGGGATAATCCATGGAGAGGCCGATGGCCTCGACACTTTTTAGTTCGCCCCACGGTCCCCAGACGGAAATCCAGAAAGATTCGCTGCGGCGATTGGTGGAGGCGGCCAGATCGTTGCCGGAGACCTGAGCCCGCAGATAGGAGAGAGGCACGGAGGCGCGGAACCAGGCGTTCTGGCCGAGGGGCTGGAATTCAATGCGTCGAGGGCCGTCGGCGGTGTAGACCCATAGGCCGAATCGCTGTGGGGTGCTGGTGCGCATTTCCATGACGAGGTGAGAGTAGCCGGTCCAGTCGGCGGGGAAATCCTTTCCGCCATTGAGGGCCGTGAGGTCTTGCAGGGTGAGACGGGATTCGGGGAGGATCCCTTCGAAGGATAGTTTTTGCGTTGCATCCGCGGCGAGTGCGGGCGGAGAAAACAGTGCGCAGGCTGTAAGAAACGCCGCTGCGAAAAATTTAGGCGCTAACAGCCAATGCAATGGCTTGAACATTTCGTCACCTCAGTAAATGGGAACTTCGATTGGAATTGTGACTCCATCGCCGATGAGCTTATGCGAACTTGTATGATTACACAGGAAGCGGGCGGGTGTGGTCAAGGGGGAAAGGCGTGAAGGGTTTGAAATGTGGTGTGAGTTTTCAGTTTTCAGTTTTCAGCTGAGACGGGGGGAAATATTGTGCGCAGGTGGGGAGCGTGACTTTTGCATGCTCGGATTCCGTGAGGTGGTGATTGAAAGCATGGGATCGGGCGGTAATGATGTTGATATGAGCAATATCTTTCGGTCGCTGGCGCTGATGATTGTTTGGGGGGTGATGTTTCGGGCGGGAGTTTGCGCGGCGGCGGGTGTATTCAGCGTGGCTGATTATGGAGCGGTCGGAGATGGGGTTACGGTTAATACGGCGGCGATTCAGAAGGCCATTGATTCGTGCAGTGCCGGGGGCGGGGGCGTGGTGCGGATTCCTATTGGGCGATTTGTCACCGGCACGATTGAACTCAAGGATAACGTCACGCTGCGACTGGACGACCAAGCGGTTTTGATGGGGAGCACCAACGCAGCCGACTATCGGAATCTCGACCCGTTCGTAACCGGCGACGGAGGGCATATGGGATATGCGCTGTTGACGGCCATCGGAGCGAGCCACGTTGGCATCGATGGGGCGGGCGTGATTGATGGACAGGGCAAGGCGATTAAGGCGGCGCAGGCAAAATTTGATGTACGGCCGTTTCTCATACGTTGGGAGCACTGCACGAATGTGACGGTCAAGGATATTCACCTGACCGATCCGGGCGCCTGGACGATGCAGTTTTTTCAATGCAAGACGATTGTCGCGGATCATGTGATCATCCGCAGCGCAGGATCGCGGCTGCCCAACAATGACGGCATCGACATCGATTCGTGCGAAGGCGCGACGATCACCGACTGCGACATCGACAGCGGCGACGACGCGATCTGTGTGAAAGCCACCAGCCCGCAGCCATGCCGCGATCTTACGGTCACTGGCTGCTCACTGAGAACCCGTTGCAATGGCATCAAACTCGGCACCGAATCACTTGGTGACTTCGTGAACATACGCGCGAGTCACTGCCGGCTGCGGGACATTGGCATGGGGGGAATTGCGCTCTATTCGGTTGATGGCGCGCAGATGCATGATATCGCCATCTCCGATGTGGACATGAACGGCGTGACGGTGCCGATCAGCATTCGGCTGGGGGCGAGGCTGAAGACGTTCCGCGCGGGGGACAAGCCGCGGCCGGTGGGAACGCTTCGCGACATTGCGATTGAGAATATTCACGCCATTGGAGCGAAGCAGATCGGGTTGCTGATCAATGGCATTCCGGGCCATCCGGTGGAGGCGCTGCATTTGAAGAACATAGACATCACGCTGGCGGGTGGCGGGAACGCGAAGGATGCGGAGGTGAAACTTGCGGAAAAGGAATCGGCGTACCCGGAATACAACATGTTCGGCAAGGTAATGCCGGTGTTCGGGGTGTACCTGAGACACGTTAATGGCGTGACGTGCGATCAGGTGAAGTTGTCGGTTGCGAAGCCGGATGCGCGGCCGGCGGTGGGATTGGTGGATGTGCATGGTGTCGCGGCGGGAGATTTTTCGGTTGCGGGGCAGTGAAGGATTTGCAGCATCGCAAATAGATGCTGACAGGGTTCCGCTTGAATTAATCCAAATATCCGCGAACGCGCCGCCCAAGGGCGGCGGCTAACCATGGGGAATTGGCGCGAGAATCAATTGGAGTCCATTTGATCGCAACGCCGGTTATGAGGTCTCGAAGCTACCGGTGAGGTCGCCGCTGCCGGAGCCGCCGATGCCTTGATGGCCGACCGTTGACATGGAGCCGTCAGGGTTGACGACGACGAGGTAGAAGCTGCCGCTCATGCCGACCACCCTGCCGCTGTTATCCGGGGTCACGGTCCCGGTGAAGTAGATTTCAAGGGTAGAGCCAACCGGAAGCGCGCCGCTGGGGATAGTGAAGTTGATCCCGCCCAAATTCCCATTTGCCAGGTCGGCGGTATCGGTGCCGAAGAAGGTATTGGTCTGGGGATCTTCAGTCAGGATAGCCGTCAAAATAAATGTGGAACCCAGGGTGGTAACCGGGCCGGTCAGGATGAGAGTAGCCCTGTCCGGTCCATTGGGCGTAACGGTGGCGGTGCCGAGATCCGTGGTTTCTGCCAACCCGGATCCGGTAATGGGACTGGAGATATTGCCGTATATTTGTGCCGCGAATTTGAAGCTCTCGCTGGTTCCTGGAAGGGGGAGATAGATGGCCTGGCTGTAGGTCGTGGGCTGGGAGCCGGTGAAGTCGAATTGAGCGGCGCTCTGTGCGAAGTTGACAGCGATCGGCTCGCCAACGCCCGTTCGCTGGCTATACGCGGTACTCGCCCCCAGGCTGAAAACAGCACCAGGCTCATCGGCTGCCACGAAGTAAATCAGGTTATTGAGGTTATTGCCAATCGGTGGAAGCCCATTGGCGGCCCGCGCCTGGTTGCCCAGTGCGACGACGGCTCCGAACATCGGCGTGGAGAGACTGGTTCCACCAACGGACTGCCAGCCGGCGAATCCGAATTGATCCGGCGTGGTGTCGTATACGGCAACTCCGGTTCCCGCGTCCATGGAGACATCGGGACCTACGCGTGCAGGCTCTCCATCGACGAGGGTGGAGACGGCGCCTATGTAAGTCTGAAATTCGGACTGGTAATCAGGCTCCGGCTCGACAGTGCTAACGCCGCCGCCGGTATTCACCCATGGCGCCACACTGATGCGTTTCCCGTCGGCGCCGAGAGTGAGGGTCGTGCCGCCAACACTGGTGACGTAGGGCGACATGGCGGGATAGTCCAACGCGCCCGCGGTGTCTCCCGCGGCGGCAACGAACGAAACTGACGGAAAGGACTCGAAGATATGGTCAGTCTGATATTCAAATGTGGCCAAAGTCGGCGCTGTGGCGATTGCCGTGGTTTCCACCACCCCAAAGCTCATGGAGACGACGCCGCCGCCTGAATCGCCGGTGGAAACCAGCGTGGCGGCCGTTTGCACGGCATTGAAGACGCTCGATGCGGTGTTATTGGCTGATTCGACAAGAATAATCTTGGCGTCGGGCGCCAGGACGTGAGCCCATTCAACGTCTAAATCAATTTCCTGGACCCAATTTGCAGAAATTATCGGACCACCGGTCACTACCGAGTCGGCGGCGAAGACCTTTTCAAACGTTTGGGGTGTCGGCGCGGGCAGGCCGAATTGCTTGGAGAAGAAAGTCAGATCGCTCAACACCGTCGGATTGTCGAAAGCATCGACGATGGCGATGGTCTGGCCTTGGCCGAGCAGAGTGGTGGTCGGAACGGCCAGCAAGCCCGCGCCGTAGGCACTGCGAATCTGTTCGGGAGTGAGGCCAATAGGAACCTTGTTAAAAACGCCGGTACTGAGCGGAGCGATGCTCATGTTTGCCAACGCACCTGCATATGCGACTGATGGTATTGCCACGCTGCCCTGCTCGATGAAGCTCTGGCCGTTATTTGAGGATATCAAGTTGGTTCCCGGCCCTGCGTTTAGCTGGTCGCTGCCGCCGCCGCTGACGGTATCGGGACCGGCATCGCCTTCAATGCTATCGAATGGGCCGCCGTTGCCGACGAGCATGTCCTTGCCGGTTCCGCCGACAATGGTGTCATGGCCATGGGCGGAGCCAGAGAGGGAGTCATTGCCGGCGCCGCCAACGATAAAGGCGGGGAGGGGAACCTGCCCGTGAATATCACTGAGGGAGATTAAATCATTTCCAGCGCCGCCGTCCATATTGATCTGATGAATATCGGAAACTGAAAAGGTCTGGGCGCTTCCGGCGCCGCGCACCTTGATAAGGCCGGAATTGCCGGCCACAAGCTGCACCGTGATATTATCAGGTCCGTCGCTGCCGACGACATAGAGAACGCCCTGGGCCAACAGGCAGCCTGAAAGCAGGCGGCGGCTTTCCAATTGCTCAACCACCCCGACGGCGCGATCAAGGCGGGCAACGCTGCTTCGGCGAGCGCGGCGGGAAGAGTCGCGGCTGGAAGACTCGCGGCGGCCCTTGACTACACCAAGGATTTTTCGGCTCGCTGATACAACAGGTCCAAACATGGTCAATACCTCCAGGCGGACAACGACTCCGCCAACGCCTCAGACTCCCGCGAGCATATGTAAGTTTCGACTAACATCGATTGATTATAGGCAAGGTTCATTGCGCGGTCGTTCATCGTCCCGTCGGCCGATTGCTGAGCAACGGGAAGAATTTTTCTTCCTGTTCACGCTGGATGAGGATGGTCGGCTTGACCAGGATCAAAACAACCTGCTCATCCTTCGCCGATGCGGTATTCGTAAATAGACGCTTCAGGAATGGCACCTTACTTAGTACGGGCACGCCCTGTTCTCGTTCAGCTTCGCCGGCGATTGTTTGTCCGCCGAGCATGAGAGTGCCGCCATCAGGGACGCTGACCAGAGTCTCAACTTCGGTCACGGACTGGGAAATCAATTGAATGGTTTCGGTCACGGCGCTGGAAGCGCCCTGGCCTGTGACGACGGTGCTGCCGCCGGAGACCGAGGTGGTCTGGCTGGCGGGAGCTGTCAGGTTAAAGGGGGTGAGGACCGGCGGGAGCGTAAGTCGGGGTTGCAGATTTAAGGTCACATATTTCCGATCGGCGGAAACGGTCGGCGTCACAAAGAGTTGGATGCCGGCCGAGGCGCTGCCGAGAACCGCGCTGTAGCCGACGACTGAACTGCCGGTGCCGATCACGGGCGTAAGATTGCTGACATAGTCAAAGCTGTCGCCCACCGCCAACACGGCACTGACGCCATTGAACACGGTCACTCGTGGTGCGGTTACGAGAGTATTGTTGGCCGATGCCTCGACGGCCTGAAGCATCAAGTTGACCTGGAAGTCATCCAGGTAAGTTAGGCTCGATGTAATGGGATTGGCGCCGGCGCCTATGCTTCCGGGCGCGCCAGTCGTAATGCCGTTTGATCCGGTTGTGAAGCCGGTATCCAGAATATGGTTCACGGGGATTGAACTGAATACGCTGTTCGGCTGGCGATTGATATTAAAGGAGGCATCGAGATTCATTCCCAGGGCTTCGACGAAATTCCGCGTCACGGTCAGGAATCGCACTTCAATGGTGACCTGGATATCGCGCTTCTCACGAATCTTGTCCAGAAGATCTTGAAGCTTGCCCTGGTTTTCCGGAGTCTGGGTCACGACAAGCTGGCCGGTCTGGACCAGTTCGCTGATCGCTCCGACCGTTCCGGCGTTGACCTTCCATGTATCGGTTGCAACCGTGTCGGTGACAAGCTTCACGATCTGATCCATCAACTGCTGCTTCGTCTGGGTATTTTGCGTGTTACCAGTTGAGCCGCCGCTGAGGCTGTTGCTGTTGCTGTTACTTTGGCTTTGTCCGCCGCCTCCACCACCGCCGCCAGCACCGCCATTGTTCTGAACGGTGTAGGTTCCACCGCCGCTGCCCTGCGACAGACTGCTGAGAACACTGCTGGCGTCGTTCGCCTGGAATTGTGGAATCTGAATCAGCAGATCCTGTACTTCATAAACCTGCGTCTGCACATTCTGATTGAGCTGATCGGCGGTGGAAATGGTGATGACGCCCTCATCCACTTCATAGCCGAGCTTGGTCTGCCCACCGACGGTCTGGAGAATCAGGTCCAAAGCCTTTGAGAACTTGACGTTGTTGAGCTTCAAGGTGATGGGGGTGGAACGGTCTACGCCGGCCGCGTCCAATGCGCGGGTGATGACCAGAATGTTGGCGCCGGTCAGATCACGCAGATAGTCAATGGCTTCGGTAAAGGTACTGCCCTCGAAATTGGTCGGCGGCAGGGCCTTGTTCAGGAGGGCCGTCGTGGTTCGATCCTGGCTGGAAAGCCCGCGCTCGCCCTTGACCTCTTCATCACGCGATTCGCTGATATCGGGCCAGTTTGAGGGATACCGAATGATATCGTCGTAGGGAATCAGAACTTCTTCAGCATTGTTAAGTTGCTTGGCATACTCCACGTCGTAGAGTTCGCGATACTTCGCCTGTTCTCGAACAATCGCCCGGTCTTCAACAAACTGCCGCATTCCCGTGGCGTAGTCGTTCTTGGGGTCGAGCACAAGAATCTGGTCGAGGACGCCGAGAGCGGCTGAATAATTCTCGGCATCAATGTCCTGCTTGGACAGTTTGACGAGATTTTCGACGGTGCGTTCACGCTCAAGCCGCTGCTGCTCGGCGCGGGCGCGTTCGCGAGTGATTGCGTCCTGGCGGGAGGCTTCGGCCTTGTGCTGATCGTAGTTGGCCTTTTCATCCTTCAGTTGCTGGTCAAGGGAAGCGATGGTTGCATCCATCTCGCGCAATTGTTCGGCGGGAAAAACGCCGGGGTCGAATGCACGCGCTACACGGGCGTCTTCAAGCCGGCGTTGCGCGGTGGCGAAATCATCGGCTTGAATGGCCGCCCGCGAATCGCGGATCGCCGTGTTAAAGCGGAATTGGATGTCCTGAATATCGACTTCAAGCTGATTGCGAAACTGACTGGCTACCGCCGGCTGCTGAGCGCGGCCGGTTTCGTCGAGAAGCTGGGTTTTGCCGGATTGGGCAGCCTGATTGGTCGCGTCGAGATCAACGGCCTGGGAATAATATCGCAAGGCACCGGGCTTGTCGCCGCGAGTATACGCGTCGCGAGCCATGTCGACCAAGCCACGGGCGCGGTAAACTCGCTGCTCCTGGGCGATTTTTTCATTGGCGGCCTGAGCGGCGAGTCGATCAAGTGCGGTGGGAGAGCCGGAAGCCGCGGGGGCGGGAGTCGCTGTCGCTGGAGCGGGCGATGGAGCTGCCGGAGCTTGGGCTACAGGCGGTGCGGCCACTGGAGCCGGCGCGGGTGTGGGGGCAATGGGAGCGGCATCGGCCGCGGGAGCCGCGACGGGCGCTGCTGGGGCAGCGCCAAATGAAGACTGGCCCGTTTGCACTTCAAGTTCAACAAGCAATTCTTTCGGGGTTCGACGGAAAATCGGCGGCTGATAATTGGCCGCACTTAATTCCTGTAATTTGGTCCGAGCCGCATCCCCGCGACCGGCGTGCATGTCGGCCACGGCAGACTCATATTCCGCCCGCTGGGGATCAACTTGCGGTTGGGTGGTCGGGGCGGCCGATGCCTGAGATTGGGTATCCGCGGCGGGCGCGGCGCCCTGCTGCGCCAATTGCGATTGTGCTACCGCCAACTGCTCGTTGGCCTTGCGGACGGTCGTTTCGTCAGCGAAGCGATTATTAATGACGGCCTTGTAATGGGTGATCGCGTCGGCGGGTTGATGAGCGGCCAGGGCCTTTTCGCCAAGATCGAATTCCTGAGCGGCGGCCAGACCGGCCTGGTTTTGATCGCCGGACGGCTGGGTCGCCGGCGCATCTGCCGGGGCGACCAGCGGGACGTCCGCCATGGCTATGGCCGTATTGCTAGGCTGGAGGGGGACGGCATTGCCTACGCCATCCTGAGCGCCGCGTGACGCCTGAACCCAAAGGATCAGGCCAAGGGGTAGGACCATCACGAGGGAAAGGCCAACGAAAGTAACGGTACGACTTTTCATAACGCCGGGCCTATGATTATTTGGTTTTTCTGAAGGGATTGGCCGAACGCTGCGCGGTTTGGACGACACTGGATTCCTCCTGCATTCGGAAGATTACTGAACATGGGCGGGATACAGGTCAGAAGCTTCGATCCGTCAACAACCTGAGGTCCGACTAAACAACCTAACCTGGCCAGCGTGCACGCGCTGTGACATTCCCCGTGCACGGACCAGATAGATACTCCGCCTAGCAACGGGGCGGCAGTCTAAACAAACCGTTTCCACGATGCAAATGAAATTCTGTTACTTATTCACGTCCGGGAACTATTTACCTTTCAGGTCAGGGATGCGCGGGTGGCATAGGGCCATGGCAATTTGCCGGTAATCTCGCCATCACGTCGGCTGGAATCAGGGGGTTTTCCGCAGTTGGAAAGGCCAAGACCGCCCCCTTCGTTGCTATAAGAACAGGTTCGGCCATAACGCTTCGGCAACCGGTTGGAAATTGTCCGGTAAGCACCCGGCATTCGCTGGCCAGGGCAATCGCATGTTCCGTTAAGCGTGCGAAAGACCCCCACCCCAACCCCACCCCTTCCGCATACTCATTGACATGTAAGTCCTTTGGCGCTGAAATGTTGCAAATTCTCCACGGAGGTTTTTGCATGGATGCATTTCAGCGT
>Ga0208589_1000834_pt1 | contig 13598 bp, 11 predicted proteins | sample NGESurshal092012_2_FD_184486 | JGI IMG/M metagenome (GOLD analysis project Ga0208589, IMG submission 184486) | Arctic peat soil microbial communities from Barrow, Alaska - NGEE Surface sample F53-2 shallow-092012 (SPAdes) | ecosystem: Environmental > Terrestrial > Soil > Wetlands > Peat ... | reverse complement strand
TGACATCCGCCCAGGCCGCCCATGACAAACCTCACCGTCCGCCCGGACGCCGGACCAAGCCGCTGTTCCCAGCCGGCCCCCCGCATCACGACCGCGAAAACGCCGGCGCTGCTGGCCGCGGCCAGCAGCGCAAGCACCCGCAGCCCCCGAAATGGCGCGGTCAGCCGGTATGGGACGGGCAGGCGGGACCATCGCCGGACGCAGCGACCGCGACCACCGCGACCCCCGCCCGCGCGATCGCGAGGGCTCGCCGCTGCCAGGCCGGCAGATCCCGTCAACGGGATCGTGACATCCAAGGCCGCCGCTTCCCGGAGGCCACTGCGCCGACGACGGCGATGGTTATCAGCACCGGGGACCACGTGGCATTTTGGCTAGCGGACGCGAACCACCCCGCCCACACCAGCGCCCCGGTCAGGACAAGAACGTACGCCACCAGCAACAGGCGCACGCTGAGCTTCTCCTCGGTCCAGCGGCGCATCCGGGCAGTACCGGCACGATCATCCTGAGATCCAGCGCGTTGCGAGTTCTTCATGGCAGGCTCCGTTCGGTCACGTCCCGGGATGAACCCGGGCTCATAGGTCCAGCATCGCGGCGAACCGGGATTCCCGCCCGTGCCCGCCATCACCAGTCCCGGTGACATCCGCCCGGGCCGGCCATGACAAACCACACATCCGGGCCTGGATGCCGGATCGAACCGCCCGCCCCGGTTCCCGGCCGCCCTCCGCGCAGGGGGCGCCATTAGGACAGCAGAAACGCCAATCCTGAAGCTGTCAGAGCTTGGCTTGGAGAAAGTTACTGCGAAGAGCAAGCGAGCGATGGCGCCATCCATCTTGAAGGCGGCTCTGGATCGCCTTTGAGCCCGCCCATATGGCCACCGCTTTGCGCACATGATCGTCTAGGGGCGGGAAGGAGACAGATCACCAGGCCATAGTGTCTCAGATAGGTCGTACGGTGATGTTCCCTAGATCTATAGGTGGGCGAGTGCTGTACTTAGCAGCTACACCGGTTCATGGCGCGTGATGGCGTGCGCATCCTGGTCACCAGTGCCAGCGGAGCCAACGGCAACGGCTACGGCGCGGTCCTCGGCTTTGGGCCCGAGGGTGATTTCACCGGGCCGTTCAGCAGCGACCCGCGGGTCGCTGATCCGCGCGACCTGTCTCTTGACCCGTCGGGCGCGCTGGTCTACCTGAACAGCGGTGAGGACCGCGTACTGGCGCTGGATCTGGACGGGCACGTCGTGCGCGACTCGGGGCGGATACCCGGGCTTGACCCTGGCGGCGCCGGGTTCGGGCCCGATGGCCGCTATTACCTCACCGCGCGCCGTCAGCGGACGATACGGGCGATGCCTGCTGCCCTCGATGCGGAGGGAGACGACCTTCTGCCAGAGGCCATCGTCCCGTTTCCGCGCGGGTTCGGCTTCGGGCCCGACGAGCGGCTTTACCTCTCCTCAGGCGTCGGGCCGTCCGGAGAAGGCGATAACACCATCGTGGTCTTCGATCGCTCTGGCGCGCTGCACGCCTCGCCTGGTGACGGACCCCAAGCTGAGCCCGCTGGACCTGAAGCTCGCTCCCAACGGGAACATCGTGGTGGCCAGCGAATGGCCGTTCGGCGCCGCTGACGCGGTGCCGAGCGTACGCGGAAACGACCCGGCCACCGGGCAGCTCGTGCGCGTCTTCGCACCAGAACCGTCTGTCGGATTCCGCAGGCCGCGGGGATTGCGGTTCGGGCCAGGTGGCCGCCTGTACTGCGCCGGGGAGGACCACGTCGTAGCCTTCGATTTCCGCACCGGAAGCTTTATAGGCCCAGTCGTGCACCTGGCTCGGCTCAACGGACAGGCGCTGGTCCTCTTGCCCAGGTGAATTCCCGCTTCGCTGGTGCCAGATAACCCTGGCCGCCCAGCATCGCGGCAGAACGTCCCTCTATCTGCGAGCAGCCGACATGGATCAGGCCGAGGGCAGCCCGAGTACCTGGATATCGATCGCTGGCTGCTGACGGGCGGGTCGTGGGGACCATGCTCGGCCTGATCTACGCCTGGCGGACCATGTCCGGGCTCCGTGACCGCAGGATCCGGCCCGCGCCGCGCAGGTGGGTCTTGATCTGGTGGCATTGACCCTAGACCCGGCAACCCACTCCCAGGATCTTGGCGTCTACGAGGAAGATGGAGAGGAGTAATGACCGAACTCGACCGGTTCCGCGGGTCACACAAGGTCACGGCATTTTGGGAGGAGTGGGTAGCGGGCCCCGCTAGTGACCGCCAGGTATCCGACGGGCCTCTGCGTCCGCCCGAGCCGCCCTGGCCCCCGGATCCATGTCATGGGCTGCAACGCCACGCCGACGCCGGTTCAGGTCATATACAGCTCCCCCAACGAGGAGGACAACGAACGGGATCAAGACATACAGCAGGATGGGCATTAGAGCCCTCCTCCCCTGGGTTTACTCAGCGTACACCCACGAGGCGGAATTGTTAGCCTTGTTCCCTCGTGGGACATACGTGGGATACAACGTCGCCGTCGACCGGTCCGGCAAGCGCTGCCGCAGGCCACGGGCCACTGGCCGACCTGAGCGGTGAGCGGATTGCCCGGGTCACCTGGTCGGAGTGCCTGGGAGGCTGTGACATAAACGAGTTGAAGCGGTACCCCGGGACTGCGACGGTGAGTGTGGGGCTTGGACGTGCCCGCTTCGTCGAATTGGGTTTCGAAGCACTTGTTTCGATGGCGGTCGAATTGCTCAGAGCAAGATCAAAATGAGTGGCAGATTGAGTGGCAAATGGCGCTCGCGTGGGCTCGTCCGGCGCTTGTGAGTGCCAGCGTGTGCTCCTGTTCACGCAGGTCAGGCGATCTACCTGGGCCTGCAGAACTGCACAGCGATCCAATGGTAAGGAGAAGGTCTACGGTTCGATTCCGTAAGGGGGCTCCAGGTTGTGAGAGTCTTTCGAATATGGAACCGTGTACCTCCTTCGGTTGAGTGGCATTTGAGTGGCAAAATGCCGCAAGACGCAAGCGAGCAGGCCTGATCCGACAGCCGTATCGCGGGCGTCCGCCGCAGCGCTCAGGCTGTGTGTTCAACCGTCTTGAGCGTGCCCGGCGAGTCCGGTGCATACAGCACAAGATCCGGGGCGCCGGCTGACCGGCCCTTGGCCGCATCGCCGTCTCGCCCCGGTTGACGATTGCGACGCGCCCGAATGCGGCCCGGGAATCGCTGCTCAATACGCTCCCACCGAAACGCTCATCCCGGCTACTCGCCGAAGGCGGCGCGGATGTCGTCGCTCGTGCTCCCGGCCATCCGCGCGGCCGCGGACTGGCCTGCGGCCTCCTGGATGTCCAGCACCACCTCGTCCGCGACGATGGCGGGGTCGATGCGCATCACCGCGTAACCGCCGACGGCGCCGGCCCCGAAACCGGGGGCGAACACCCGGGCGGGGCGGGTTATCACGCCCTCGCGCACGGCATCGTGGACTGCGATCGGGATGCTCGCTGCCGACACGTTCCCCATCCTCTCGACGTTGAAATACAGCTGGTCAGCGCCCAGCCCGGCCTGGCGCGCCAGGTTGAGGATCATCGTCTTGTTGGCCTGGTGCGGGATGATGAGCTCAATGCTTTCCAGCAACGTCCGCCCGGCCACGTCCGGATCTGGCTGGGCGCCGAGTTCGTCGAGCATCTGGGCCAGGTAGCGCTGAACCAGGGACTTAACCTCGGGACCGTACACGGTGATGTCATTGTCGAATCCCGGGTTCGGCCAGATGATCGAGTTGACCTCGCTATGCGGGCCGCTCGCATAGGTCTGTACGACCTCCACGTCGCCGGCCGCGTCCGGGACGGCCGGGGCTATGACCATCGCCGCGGCACCGTCCCCGAAGATCATCCGCGAGGTGCGGACATTGCCGATCTTGTCGGAGAACTTCTCCACGCAGACCAGCAGGACCGGGCGGTCGACCTCCTGAAGCTGGCGGATGGCCTCGGCCAGCCCATAGGGCAGCCCCGCGCAGGCCGCTACCAGGTCGGCGGAGGCGTGCGTCTGCTGCAGGCCCAGCTCGCCGGATAGCCAGCAGGCCATTGACGGGATCTGCCGGTTGCTGGTGCAGGTGCTGACCAGCACCGCGCCGATTTCCTCAGGCGCCCGGCCAGCCTTCGCCAGCGCAGCCTGGGCCGCATGCAAGGCCAGCTCCTCCGGCTCACGGCTGGTGTAGCGGCGCTGCATGATCCCGGTCTTCGCGCTGATCTCGTCTGCGCTCATCGGTGACCACGAGAAACTGGCGTTCCTGATGACGTCGGCGTTGTCACAGACGTGCTCGCCGCGCACAATAGCCAGTGCCTCAAGCTTCGGCTGGACCGCGAACGCCTCGCGCACCCGCACCGGCGGGTAGGGGGCGGCTGGTGCGACGGCATCGGGCGGCCCGTGCGGGGCTGGTCGGGAGGCGGCTTCGCCGGCGCCGTGGTGACCAGCAGCAGCCGCGTGCTTCACCCGGTCGATGAACGCCATCACATCGCGGTTGCGGGGATGGAACGCGACCACGAAGTCATCGTCGCCGATCTCGGCGGGCCGGCGCAGCTCGGTGCGGGAACGGTCCCACGGGTACTGGTTGTGCAGCACCATCGCCCAGCGCATCAGCGCTTCCAGTTCGGGGACGTTCTCATGAACGTCGGCGATGTCCTCGGCCCGGAACACCGGGTAGTCGGGGTCGTGCTGGGGCAGCACGAACGTCAGCGCGTCGGCCCGGCCCAGGAACTCGGCCACCGTTGGCTTGATCGCCGGCAGTTCCGTTGCATGATGCAGCTTGTTGCGGAACAGGTCGAACAGCAGGCTGAACACCGTGTCCTCGGTGGCAGGATCCCAGGTGGCTGGCAGCTCACGGAATGCGCGCTCGACGGCGGTAACCTTGCGCTCGCCGTCTTTCCACGGGGTCAGCACCGGCAGGAAGACATCGTCGCGATGCTTCGCGAGATCACGCCAGCGCGTTGGCCGCTTATCGAACATGGTGATCGCGTAGCGGTTGGCCCAGTACAGGTTCTGTCCGAGATCACGCAACAGTTCGAAGCGCCCTGAGTAGCTTCCGGATTCGAGACGGGCAAGGATATCGGTCCCGGTCGGCGCCTTCGCTTCGAAATCCCGCTCGATTACTGCGGTGAACTGGTCGAGTGTCTCGAGCACCGAGAAGTCCAGGTCGCCAACGAAATTGGCTGGGAACACCAGACGGCCGTGCCGATTAACCACGAACGTTTTCACTGCCACCTCGCCGCGAGTCGCGGGTTCAATAGGCCGCATGGCCAGCATTACCAGCCCAGCTGGTTGCGATCCGGGAGCCCCGGAAAGCACGCCACCACATCCCTCCGCTACCCCAAATGCGGCAGTCAAACGTGGTCGGCCAATCAGAGAGGGCCGCGAGACCGAGTCGGGCGGGAGCGGATCGGGCGAGCGTGAGGCTGCGGGCGCGGCCGGAGAGCCTCGCCGCACATGCCGCTGAAAACGGTCCGCCGGCCGGGGATGCCCAGCTGGGCGGCCAGCGCGCCAACGACGAATGCCACTTGTTCCTCATTGACCACAGCAAGGGCACCCCGTCCACTGGCGCTCGATAGCTTCCGCGGCAACAGGATGAAAACCGCCGGCACTATCAGCGGTCGTAGGGTCGCCACAGACTTTTCGCCGAGATCACGTTTAGCCAGATCTCCTCGGGCAGCGTGCTCTCTAGAGCCGTCCGATCGGCGCATCTCGCGTCACCTAGCACAAGGCATGAGGACGGTTGCGACCGTGGCGTTGCGGCCAAGTGTCTAAGCGTCCGCCAGTGACCTGTGCCTCCGCCGGTTCAAGGAGGAGCCAGCTATGCCGAGAACGCACACTTCCCCCCACCAGCGCGCCGAAGAGTTGCAAGCGCGCGTTGAACAGCTGCTCGACACCAAAGAATTTCCTCCCCCGCAGGACTTCGCCGAGTCAGCCAGAGTGGGCGATACCGCCGTCTACAAGCAGGCCGCGGATTCGCCGGCCTGGTGGGCCGAGCAGGCGCGGCAGCGGCTGGACTGGCAGACCCCGTTCAGCACCGTCCTTGACGACAGCAACCCGCCGTTTTACCGCTGGTTCGCTGACGGCCAGCTGAACGCGTCCTACAACTGCCTCGACCGGCACGTGAACGAGGGTCACGGGGACCGGGTCGCCTTCCACTGGCATGGCGAGGAAGGTGAGCAGCGCGACCTGACCTACGCCGAGATCCTGGGCGAGGTGCAGCGGCTGGCTAACGGGCTGAAGGCCCGGGGTATCGGCAAGGGAGACGTGGTCGGCATCTTCCTGCCGATGATTCCCGAAGTCGTCGTGGCCATGCTGGCCTGCGCCCGCATCGGTGCCCCGCACAACGTCGTGTTCGGTGGCTTCTCGCCCTCCGCCGTCGCCGAGCGGATGGCAGTGTCCAGTGCGAAGGCGCTGATCACCACAGATGGCGCCCGGCGCAGGGGCAAGACGGCCCCGATCAAGGAGGCCGTCGACGAGGTGATCTCCGGCCTGGACAGCCTCAGCACCGTCGTGGTGGTGAAGAGCACGGGCACGCCCTGCGACATGCGGGAGGGTCGTGACGTCTGGTACGGCGACCTGCTGGCCGCCGCAGACCCCGAGTGCCCGGCCGAGCCGATGGAAGCCGAACATCCCCTTTTCCTGCTCTACTCGTCCGGCTCCACGGCGAAGCCCAAGGGAATCGTCCACACCACCGGCGGCTACCTCACGGGGGTAGCCACCACCACGGCCATGGTCTTCGACCTTGATCCCGCGCGTGACGTGTTCTGGTGCTCCGCGGATGTCGGCTGGATCACCGGCCACTCCTACATCGTGTACGGCCCGATGGCGAACGGGTGCACCTCGGTGATGTTCGAGGGCGCGCCCGACTACCCGGACAAGGACGCCTGGTGGGACGTTATCGAGCGGTACCGGGTGTCGATCTTCTATACGGCACCCACGGCGATCCGGACTGCCATGAAGTGGGGCGCGGAATACCCGGCCCGGCACGACCTGGCCTCCCTCAGGCTGCTCGGCACCGTCGGCGAGCCGATCAACCCGAAGGCATGGCTGTGGTACTACGTCGTGATCGGCGGCGAGCGCTGCCCGGTCGTGGACACCTGGTGGCAGACCGAGACCGGCGCCATCATGATCTCGTCGCTGCCTGGCCTCACCGTGGCCAAGCCCGGGTCGGCCACCCTCCCGCTGCCCGGTGTGTCGGCGGCACTGTTCGATGAGGACGGCCAGGAGGTCAGCGAGGGCAGCGGGGTGCTGGTGCTGACCCAGCCCTGGCCGAGCATGCTGCGCACGCTGTGGGACGACCCCGACCGCTACGTGGAGACCTACTTCTCGCGGTTCGGGCCGCGCACCTACTTCGTCGGGGACGGCGCCCGGCGGGATGAGGACGGCTACTTCTGGATCACCGGCCGTATCGATGACGTGATCAACGTGTCGGGGCACCGGCTGTCCACCGCCGAGATCGAATCGGCCCTGGTCGGCCACGCTGCCGTGGCGGAGGCGGCGGTGATCGCGGTGACCGATGAGACGACCGGGGCCGCGATCGTGGCCTATGTGACCGTAGTGGGGGAGACCGACGAAGGGCCTGAGCTGGCCAGCGAACTGCGCGACCACGTCGGTACCCAGATCGGTAAGTTCGCCCGGCCGCGGCGGATCATCTGGGCAGCCGACCTGCCCAAGACCAGGTCCGGAAAGATCATGCGGCGGTTGCTCCGGGACGTCGCGGAAGGCCGTGAACTGGGTGACGTCTCCACCCTGCGCGACCCCTCGGTACCGGAAGAGCTGCAGAAGGCCGCGGCCACCGAGGACCAGCAGTAACCACGAGCGACTACCGGATGGGACACATGATGACTTCTTCCACGAAGCAACCGGACCTGCGCGCGGTGCCAGCCGGCGCCCAGGGCGGCGGTGTCCGGGGCAGGGTGGCGCTGGTGACCGGCGGCACCGGCGGGATCGGCGCCGCTGTCTGCCGCACCCTGGCGGACCAGGGCGCGTCTGTCGCGGCCGGTTACTGGCATCACCCGGAACGGTCCGAGAAGTTCGCCGCCAGCATGAACGCCGATTACCCCGGACAGAAGATCACGGTCCACGAGGGCAACATCGGCGTGGCCGATGACTGCCGGAACGTGGTCCGCGAGGTGATCTCCCAGCACGGCCGGCTCGACATCCTCGTCAACAACGCCGGGATCGCCATCGACCGGTCGGTGGCCAGGATGACAGACGACGACTGGCACAAGGTGATCGACGTCAACTTGTCTGGTGCGTTCTTCATCGCCCAGGCCGCGCTGGAGCACATGATCGAGCGCGGCACCGGCCGGGTGGTGAACGTGTCCTCGGTCATCGGCGAGACCGGCAACATCGGCCAGGCGAACTACGCGGCGTCCAAGTCAGGCCTGTTCGGCCTGACCAAATCGCTGGCCCGGGAGGCGATCTTCCAGCTCAACAAGGCCGGGCGGCCGCCAGGCGACGGATTGGGAGTCACCGTGAATGCGGTGACGCCCGGCTTCATCGCGACCGAGATGCTGGCCGGGATGCCGGACAAGGCGCTGGACCGGGTCCGCGGCCAGATCCCGGTGGGACGCCTGGGCCGCGCGAACGAGATCGCCCGGGTGGTCTGCTTCCTCGCCGCCGACGACTCCGCCTACATCACTGGGCAGATGTGGGCGGTCAACGGTGGCCTGGACATGTGAGGAGAGCAAGCTGCCTAACTCCCCGCGGGCTGGCTCTGCGGCGGAGGCGAGGGCGAGGCATCGCCGCGATCTCCGGCCAGCTGCAGCCGCCCCACCGAGCTACCAAGGAGATGACGAATGACCGCACAGCAGTCGTCCTGGCAGGACGGGGAGCGAGCGGCCGATGCGCTCGGCCCCGAGGCCGGCCTGGTAGCGCGGATGGATCCGGCCGGCTTCGCCGGCTCGGTGGGCTCCGTGCTGTCCCGGGCTGCGCGCCGGCCGGGCGCCGTGGCCGCCGCGACCCTTCGGTTCGGCACCAGCGCCGCCAGGATCGGCCCGGCCGCGTTGTCCCGCTGGGCCGGCCGCGATTCCGAGCCGCCGCTTCCTGCTGACCTGAAGGACCGCCGGTTCGCCGACCCGGCCTGGGAGGCCAACCCGGCGTTCTTCGCCCTACGCCAGTGGTATCTCGCCGCGCGCCGGTACGGGGAGGATCTGCTGGCGGCCGGCTCGGGTGATCCAGCCGCGGACGCGAAGGCGCAGCTGGCGGTCGGCCTGCTGTCTGACGCATTCGCTCCGACGAATCTGCTGGTCACCAACCCGGCGGCGGTGAAAAAGGCCTTTGACACCGCAGGCGCCAGCGTGGTCCGCGGGGCCCGGAACTTCACCGCGGACCTGGCGCACAACCGTGGTCACCCGCAGCAAGTCGACCGGGAGCCGTTTGAGCTGGGCCGCAACCTCGCGGCCACGCCGGGGAAAGTGATTTTCCGCAACGAGCTCATGGAACTCATCCAGTACGCGCCGCAGACGCGCGAGGTGCGCGCGATCCCGCTGCTGGCCAGCCCGCCATGGATCAACAAGTACTACATCATGGACTTGGCCCCGGAGCGCAGTTTCCTGGAGTGGGCGGTCCAGCATGAGCGCACCGTGTTCGCGATCTCCTACCGCAATCCCGGGCCCTCGATGCGGGACGTCTCGCTGGAGGACTACCTGATCGAGGGACCCCGCACAGCTCTCGACGTAATCGGCGACATCACCGGCGCGGACAAGGTCGATATCGCCGGGCTATGCCTGGGCGGCGCCCTGACTGCGATGCTCGCCGCCTACCTGGCCCGCACGGCCGACGACCGGGTCGGCTCGCTCACCTTGCTGAACACCCTGCTCGACTACAGCCAGCCCGGCGTGCTCGGCGCTTTCACCGACGAGAAGACCGTGGCCCGGCTGGAACGGCAGATGGAGGCCAAGGGCCTGCTCGAGGGATCGCAGATGGCAACGACGTTCGACCTCCTGCGGGCCAATGACCTCATCTTCAGTTACGTGGTGTCGAACTGGCTGATGGGGCAGAAGCCGCCGGCCTTCGACATTCTCGCCTGGAACGCGGACAGCACCCGGCTGCCCGCGGCGATGCACTCGTTTTACCTGCGATCGCTTTATCTCCGCAACGAGCTGGCTCGGGGTGAGCTGACGCTGGCCGGCCAGCGGCTGGCGCTGGCTGATGTCAAGAGCGATACCTACGTAGTGGGCGCGATCAACGACCACATCGTGCCGTGGGAAGCGTCGTATGAGGCGCACCGCCTCCTCGGCGGCACGGTGCGTTATGTCCTGAGTTCCGGCGGCCACATCGCGGGGATCGTCAACCCGCCCACCCCCAAGGCCCGCTACGAGGTGGCCGAGGACTATCCGGATAATCCCGCGCAGTGGCGGGCGGCGGCCGAGCGGAAGACCGGCTCCTGGTGGGAGGACTGGGCGGACTGGTCCGCCGCACGCGCGGGCTCGCTTGGCGCCCCGCCCCCCATGGGCAGCGACCGCTACCCCCCGATCGGTGAGGCACCCGGCAATTACCTCCGGGAATGAGCTGCCGCAGGCAGACGGCTTCGCGGCTCCCGGACTCCTGCCCGACCCTCGGGGCCATCAGGGCCTGGTCGGACGCCGTCCAGTCGGTCATGCCGTCGCTGCCGTCAACGTTCCCGGTCCGGCCGGACAACCTACCGAAGCCTGAGGATGTCGTGGCGAATGCCTACGACTTCGCCGAGCAGTTGGTGGCTACCCAGCGCAAGTCCGCGGAGGACGTACTCCGGGCGACCGCGCCGCCCGCTGCGAAGGCAGAGTCCCCTGTCCGGAACGAATCGCCGGCCACGCGTAGGGGCAGCTCACGGGTCTTGGATAACGCTCGCCGAAACGCACGGTCCTAGTCTGGCCTACGGAGAGTGGCGAACCCCCACGGTCCTGGCCCCCGCATCAACAGATCCCTGCCGAATCTGGCTCATACGGCGCGCCCGCGCGCGACGGAGGCCGGCTGGCGCATATTGATCATTCTTGCGTGGAGCTGCGGGTGGTCGGGTCCGGGGCCCTTGCTGGCGCTTCACCCATATCCCAGGAAGTGGCCGCGGTTGATCATCGCCTGCCTCAGTGCTCCGCGATCTGGTGGCGGCCTGGTGGCGGTCGGGGTGGTGCCTGCGAGGGTGCGCAGTCCGTCAAGGGCGAGGTCGATGAACCTTTGCCACGCCTCCGGCGCGGCGTCCGCGGTCCGGTCGACAAGTCCGGCGTTGGCCATCAGGAGCAAGACGAGGTCTTCGGGGGTGAAGTCAGCGCGCAGCGCGCCGCTGGTGCGGGCGCGGCCGGCGATGCGGGTGAAGCCCTCGAGGGCGCGGGACCGGAGTTGCTCAAGCTCGGGTGCACCGGTCACTTCTGTGATGAGCAAGTCCGCGAGGCCGCGGTCGGTGGCCTGCAACTGGGCCAGGAACCTGACGTGCGCGGCGAAAGCGTGCCAGGGATCAGGGTCATTCAGAGCCAGCGAAGCTGCCTCGATGACACGGCACAAGGTGTCCGCGAAGACGGCCGCCGCGAGAGCGCAGCGGGACGGGAAGTGACGGTACAGGGTGGCGTTGCCCACCCGGGCGAGCCTGGCGATCTCATCCAGCGGAGCGTCCAGGCCCCGTCGGCCATAGAGCTCGCGGGCGGCCTTGATGATCTCCTGCCGGTTGCGGGCCGCGTCGGCACGGAGTTGGGTCCCAGGACCCCGCGCAGTGGCCATGGCGCCAATCTACCCGTAAACAGGGAGCACCCCCCGGTTCTGCTAGGGTCGGCTGCATCCGGGGACAGCCCCCCGGTTCTGCTGTGAGGGAAGGCGGGCACATGCGGGCACTGTTGGTCACGGTCCTGGGAGCAGAGCACGTGCCGGGAGAGGATCCGGGATGTGCCCCCGGGCTGGGCGAAGGCATGGGGGCCTGATGCCGGGCCAGGACGAGCTGTGGGAGCTGGTCGCCAGTGGCCAGCAGGGCGTGCTGGCTACCGTCAAGGCGGATGGGTCGCCCCAGCTCTCCAACGTCTTGTACGTGGCTGATCCGGCGACGCGGACTGTTCGCGTCTCGACCACCGCGGACCGGGCCAAGGGCCGTAACCTGGCCCGCGACCCTCGCGCCGCGCTGCACGTGAGCGGCGAGGACTTCTGGCACTACGTGGTCGCGGAGGGGCCGGTCACCCTGTCGGACGTGGCCGCAATTCCGGGCGACGATGCCGTCGAGGAGTTGCTGGAAGTGCACTCCTTCTTCTACGGCGAGATCGACCGGGCCACCTTCGAGGAGGAGATGATCACGAATCAGCGGCTAGTGGTCCGGCTCCAGGTCAGCCATCTTTACGGCGTGATGGTCAAGACCGGCCGCCGCCCCGTCAGCAAGTGACACCTGGCTCTGCCGCCTGCACCAGTCGGCACAGCAGGAAGGAATTGAATGCGGAACGTAGTGCTCCTCAGTGCGAGGCTGGTTCTGGGCGGATATCTCAGCGTGCACGGCGCCCAGAAGCTCTTCGGCGTGTTCGGCGGGCACGGCCTTGACACGACGGGCCAGGCCTTCGAACGGATAGGCCTCACTCCGGGAAGACCGATGGCCGCCCTGGCCGGGGCTACCGAGCTGGCCGGTGGCCTGCTCACCGCCTCGGGTGTCGCTGACCCCGCTGGCCCGCTAGCCATCATCGGGGCCATGACCGTCGCGTCCGCGACGCATCGTGCGAACGGCCCGCTGGCCGCCCGCGGAGGTTTCGAATTGCCGGTGACCAACCTCGCTGCTGCCGCGGCCCTCGCGGCCGCCGGGCCTGGGCGGCTCAGCCTGGGCCCCCGCCTCCCGCGCCATCTCGCCGCGGCCGCGTTCGGCGTCGGTGGCTTGCTCGCGGCCCTGTCACTGGCGAAGCTCGCTGCAGCGCAGAAGAGATCGGCGGCCGGCCAGCGCGTGCCCTCGGCGCCGGCACCTGAGGAACCCGTTACGCCGGCTGAGGCCGGAGAATCGTCCGCAGGCGCGGAGGCCTGAGCCTGTTATGCCCGTCATCGCTATTGTCGGCGCCGGGCCCGGCCTCGGGCTTTCCATCGCCCGGGTCTTCGGCCACCGCGGTTTTCGCCGTGGCGCTGGTGGCCCGTAACCAGGGGAAGCTCGACGGTCTCGTCGCCCAGCTCGCGGAGGACGGTATCGAGGGCGGCGGGCTTTCCCGCCAGCACACCGAAAACCGGCGCCAGCGGCCTGAGGATCGCGCCAGATCGGAGGCTCGGCGCGCGTTTCCATGACCCTTCGCCCTCACTAAGCGTCACGCTGACGATCGATGGGCTGACGCTAACCAGCGGCTTGTTGGGGGTCGTAGGCGGACACGCTCATCGAGCTTGCGCCATGGTCATCAGGCGCCACATCACGCCTGATCTAACACGCCATAATGCGGCAAATACGGACGTTCCCCATCAGGAAGACGCAGCATAACTATTCGACGTACTGAGTGTCTGGCGATCCATTTGGCCGGGACGGCTGGTTCAGTCTGTAGCGATATTTGCTGATAACCGTCGCCGTACCGCCGTGGTTGATATCGCCGCGCCGATCACGAAAGGTTATCTGAATAAGCGACGGGTAATCACATTCAGGCGGCCCCGGCCAAAGCGTGTTGCAGCACGCGGCCGGGGCCTTT
>Ga0208589_1000833_pt1 | contig 13613 bp, 13 predicted proteins | sample NGESurshal092012_2_FD_184486 | JGI IMG/M metagenome (GOLD analysis project Ga0208589, IMG submission 184486) | Arctic peat soil microbial communities from Barrow, Alaska - NGEE Surface sample F53-2 shallow-092012 (SPAdes) | ecosystem: Environmental > Terrestrial > Soil > Wetlands > Peat ... | reverse complement strand
CGACGGGGGCCCGGCGCCCGGCCCGGTGATCAGACCCGGGCGGTGTCCTTGCGGAACCGCCAGACGGCGCCGGCGGCGAAGACGAGCAGCCAGGCCACGGCGTTGGCCACCCAGGCCATCTGGACGCCGACGCCGAGCAGGGGCGCGTGCACGAGCTGGTTGAGCCCGTAGAGCGGGGTGAACTCGGCCAGGTCCTGCAGGATGTGCGGGAACTGGCTCAGCGGGATGAACAGGCCACCCGCGAACGAGAGCAGCATGAGCCCGAAGCCCAGGATCTGCATGACGTTCTCGGTGGGCAGCAGGTAGCCCATGAACAGGCCGAAGGCCGCGAACACCAGCGACCCGACCCAGACGCACAGCGCCGTGACGATCCACAGGTACCCGGGCATGATGATGGGCTTGCCGGTCGCCCTCCCGACCGCATAGACGACGATGACGGAGGCTGCTCCCAGGATCATCGCGGTCAGGATCTTGATCGTGATGTACGCGACTGGCGATAGCGGGGTCAGCCGGAGCTGGCGGCTCCAGCCCGCAGCCCGCTCGATCGACACCATCGCCCCGCCGCTGGTCGTGGCCAGGACCGCCCCGTACAGAGCCATGCTGATCATGATGAACGCGGAGACGTTGCCATGGCTGCCACGGCCGGGGGACTGGCTGGCGTAGGCCTTGTTCAGCCCGAAGGCCAGGAACAGGACCGAGGGGGCCACGACGGAGAAGATCACCGTGCGCCGGTTACGCAGCAGCCGGCGCACCTCCAGCTTCAGCACGGTGACGTTGAAGCCACCTAGTCCCGGGGCTTCCCTGGTGAGCGCGGCAGATGCCGGCAGCGACTCGGTGGTCATCGGGATCCTCCTGCGGGGGTGTCACTGTCATCACTGGTCAGCGCGATGAACGCGTCCTCCAGGCCACGGGTGTTGATCTCCAGGTCCCGGGCCGGGGTGCTGGTCAGCAGGTACCGGGCCACCGCGTCGCTATCGCTGCAGTGGATCAGCACGGTCTCGCCGCGCACCTCGACGCTGTCCGCGCCGGGGATCGCGCTCAGCCGGACCTGGTCGGGGTCGGGCAGCGTGGCCCGGACCGTCCGGCCCGCCGCCATCGCCTTGACCTCTCCCGACGTGCCGTCGGCGACGATCTGGCCGTGCCGCAGGAGGATGATCCGGTCGGCGTAGGCGTCCGCTTCCTCGAGGTAGTGCGTGGCGAACAGGACCGTCCGTCCCCGGGCCGCGTCCTGCCGGATCGCGCCCCAGAAGCCGCGCCGGCCCTCCACGTCCATGCCGGTCGTCGGCTCGTCGAGGATCAGCAGTTCCGGGTCGGAGAGCAGTGCCATGGCGAAGCGCAGCCGCTGCTGCTCACCACCGGAGCACTTGCCGACCCGGCGGTCGGCGATGGTGCTGATCCCGGCCCGTTTCAGGGCCTCGTCGACCGGCGTGGCCCGGGTGAACAAGCTCGCGGTGTACTCCGCGGTCTCGCGCACCGTGAGGTCCTTGAGCAGGCCGCCGGTCTGCATGACCGCGGATACCAGCCCGCGCGCGATGGCCTGCCGGGGGTGCATGCCGTACACCGAGACGGTGCCCGCGGTGGGCTGGGAGAGCCCCAGGATGATGTCGATGGTGGAGGTCTTGCCGGCGCCGTTGGGCCCGAGGAAAGCGACGATCTCGCCCGGCGCGACATCCAGGTCGATGTCCCTGACCGCCTGGACCGCGCCGAAGTGCTTACGTACGCCCCGCAAGGCGATGGCGGCCGGCTGGCCGCTCCCCGTCGGGCGGCGCCCCCGCTCGTCCGCCATGTTGGTTACTGTCATGCGGCCATCGTGGCACCGGCGCGGGCGGGCACCCAGAGTTCCGTGTCATGACCCGCCCATGACAACTGTCATGGGACCGCCGCCGCGCGGGCGGCGAGCCTATGGTGAAGGGGGGACCGGCGCCCGGGGCGCCGGTCAGGGACGGGAGGGCCCGGGGGATGCCGTTCGACGGGTGGCCGGAAGAAGCCCTGGAATTCTACGAGGGCCTCGCGGCCGACAACTCCAAGGCCTACTGGACCGCGCACAAGGCGGTCTACGAGGACGCGGTGCTCCGCCCGATGACCGAGCTGCTCGAGGAGCTGGCCGCGGAGTTCGGCGAGGGGAAGATTTTCCGCCCGTACCGGGACGTCCGGTTCAGCACGGACAAGTCGCCGTACAAGACGCACATCGGCGCCGTGCTCGGCCGCGGCTACGTCCAGCTGTCCGCCGAGGGGCTGGCCGCCGGGGACGGGATGTACGGGATGTCGCCCAGCCAGCTCGACCGTTACCGGCAGGCGGTCATCAGCGAACGGTGCGGCCCCGAGCTCGAGCAGGTCATCGAGGCCATCGAGCGGCAGGGCTTCGGCGTGTCCGCTCGCGGCGAGCTGAAGACCACCCCCCGGGGCTATCCGGCGGACCACCCGCGGATCGGGCTGCTCCGTTACAAGGGGATCGTCGCCTGGAACCAGTGGCCGGTCGAGCCCTGGCTGGCGACCGCGGCGGCGCGGGAGCGGGTGGCCGGCTTCCTGCGCACGACCCGGCCGCTGAGCAGCTGGCTCGACACGTATGTGGGTGCCCCCGCCGTGCACGAGACCCGGTAGCCAGACCCGGTCACCGGCCGGGCCCGGGATGACATCCGGGGCTGGCGGGGTTAGCTGTAGTGAGCCGGAGCGGCCCGCTCGGCGATGAGAGGCGCGAGGATCTGCGCCCGCGGGGCCGCGGCGAGCCTGGGCCTGATCGTGCCCTGGGCCTCCGGCTGGGCGCGACGAAGCGGCCACGAGCCTGCTGACCTGAGACGCCATTCCACGAGAGGAATCGACTGTGGCTACCGACATGCCCACGCACACCGGGCGCCGGATCGCCCTGATCGCCCACGACAACAAGAAGCAGGACATGCTCGAGTGGGCGGAGTACAACCTGCCGCGGCTCGGCCACCACCAGCTCTTCGCGACCGCGACCACCGGCCGCCTGCTGCAGGATCAGCTCAGCCTGCCGGTGACCTGTTTCCGCAGCGGGCCGTTCGGCGGCGACCAGCAGATCGGCGCGCGCATCGCCGAGGGTGAGATCGACCTGCTCGTCTTCTTCTGGGACCCGCTGGAGCCGCATCCGCACGATCCCGACGTCAAGGCCCTGCTCCGGGTGGCGGTTGTGTGCAACATCCCGGTCGCGTGTAACCGGGCGACCGCGGACTTCATGATCTCCTCGCCGCTGATGAGCCAGGACCACCAGCCGTGGGATCCCTCACCCGCCCGGCCCCGCCCGGTGCAGGCTCTCCCGGAGGAGCCGCTGCAGGCCGTGGGCCGGATCGGCTAGCCGCGCGGCCGCCGCTAGTCCCCGGTCACGCCGTCGATCTGCTCGCGGAGAATGTCGGCGTGCCCGTTGTGGCGGGCGTACTCCTCGATCATGTGCACGTAGACCCAGCGCAGGTCCATGGTGGTGCCCCGTATTGCGTGCACGAACGTCTCGTCCAGGGACCGGCCGGCGGCCGCCATCCGGGCCAGCTCGCATTCCCGGGTGAAGGCCGCAAGATCGGCTTCGGCGCCCTCGGCCCGGGCGAGGTCGAAGTCCCCGTCCGGGTACTCGTCGCTGCAGTACAGGAAGTCCAGGCCGGCCTGGCGCGCAAAGCGCACCCGGAACCAGGCCTGCTCCACCTCGGCCATGTGCCGGACCAGCCCCAGCAGGGACAGGGCGGATGGCGGCACGGCCCGGCGGGCGAGCTGCTCGGCGGTCAGCCCCTGGCATTTCATCAGCAGCGTGCTGCGATGAAAATCCAGCCAGCCGTCCAGCGCCTCCCGCTCGGCGGCGGTGTTGGGCGGATCGGCGCGGGCCACCTTGGGCACGGTCCATGTCATCCGGCACATCCTGCTCTCCTGGAAGACCGCCCGCAACGAAATACCGCTCCGCCGCGCCGCCCAGCCTGGCCCCGGCGATCGCCAGGTCACCGCGTCTTCTCCGTTACCCTGCCAGGGTGGCGGAACTGGCGGTGTGGGACGTGGCCGTGGTGGGCGCGGGGCCGGCGGGCCTGACCGCCGCCCTGGCCGCGGCGGCGGCCGGGGCCCGGACGGTCGTGATCGAGCGGGCCGAGCATCCCCGGTACAAGACCTGTGGCGGCGGCCTGATCGGGACCTCCCTCGCGGCCGCGGGCCGGCACGTCCAGGTGCCCGCCCGGGACACCATCCACACCATCACCGCCGCTCTGAACGGGCGGCGTGAGTTCACCCGGCACGACGACGCGCCGTTGCTGGCCATGGTGTCCCGGGAGGAGTTCGACGACGCCCTCCGCAAGGCCGCAGCTGGCGCGGGCGTCACGCTGCGGCAGCACGCCACGGTGCGGGGGATCAGCGAGGACGGCGGGCTGGCCTGCGCCCGGCTGGCCGACGGGACGAGCATCCGGGCCCGGGTGCTGGTCGGCGCCGACGGGTCGTCGGGCGTCAGCTCACGGTATGTCGGGGTGCGGTTCCAGCAGGTCGACCTCGGCCTGGAGCTGGAGATCCCGGTACCGCCGCCGGTCGCGGCCCAGTGGCAGGAGCGGGTGATGCTGGACTGGGGGCCGATGCCCGGGTCCTACGGCTGGGTCTTTCCCAAGGGTGACCTGCTCACCGTCGGGGTTATCGCGGCGCGGGGCCAGGGCGACCAGACCCGGCGCTACCTGAGTGACTTCGTCAGCCGGCTCGGGCTCGCGGGCTACCCGGCGGCCCGGGATTCGGGGCATCTCACCCACTGCCGGGCGGACGACTCGCCCTTGCGCCGGGGGCGGGTGCTGGTCGCCGGCGACGCCGCGGGCCTGCTTGAGCCCTGGACCCGGGAAGGCATCAGCTTCGCGCTCCGCTCCGGGACGCTGGCCGGGGCAGCCGCCGCGGACGCGGCGGCCGCCCAGGATCCTGTGCGGCTGGGCCAGGCGCTGGACGCCTACCCGGCCGCCGTCGCGCAGGCGCTGGTGCCCGAGATGGACGCCGGGCGCCGCCTGCTGACCGCGTTCACCCGGCATCCGGCTGCCTTCCACACCGGCCTCGCATCGCCGAAAGGCTGGCATGCCTTTGCCCGGTTCTGCCGCAGCGAGCTGCCGTTCGCGGCGCTGGTCGAGCGCAGGCCGGTCCGCATGGCACTGTCCCTGATGTCCCGGATCTGAGGACAGTTCCTAATACCAGCCGTACCGCAGCTCGTGCTGCCACGCGTTCCATGGATTTCCATAACGTGCCCGGATGTAACCCATGCCCCAGATGATCTGGGTACGCGCGCTTGTCTGCCAGTCAGGTCCGGCACTCGCCATCTTGTCCCCGGGCACAGCTTGCGGAATCCCGTACGCGCCTGAACTGTGGTTGTAGGCAAAACGGTTCCACCCGCTCTCGCGCATCCACAGCAGGTTCAGGTAGTGGAATTGCCAGCTGGCCCAGTGATAGTCAGGCATCAGTGCGCCGGCGATCCGCCACGGTGAGCCGTGCAGCCGGCGCCCGTGCCTCGTGGCCCGGTGCCTCCGCGCGTGGTGATGCTTCGCCTGGTGGTGCTTGTGATGTTTCGGGTGATGCTTCGGGTGGTGCCTGCGCTCGTGCCGCCGCGGCTCCGGGTCCTTCTGGGTTGTCCCGTACGCGGTCAGGGCGATGGTCCCCGGCCCGCCCGCGGTGCCGGTGCCCAGGCCGCTATTGAGGCCGGTACCCAGGCTGCCAGCCCCGGCGTTCCCGGTGCTGCCGGGCAGTGCCTGAGGACTGACCGTGAGGGTGGTGACCAGCACCGGGTGCTGTGCCCCGTGGCCGTCATGGCCGATGCCGTTGGCCGATGCTCCCAGATACCCGGCGAGCGCGATGGCGGAGCCGGTCAGCACCAGGGCCGTCTTGGCCGGTACATAGTTGAAAGTTCTCTTCGGTGACAAAGGGAGCCTTCGGTCGGGCGCGTCGGTGCGCGCTCAGGTTCCGCCCCTGTGCACATGGCAGCCACGAGAAAAAGGGTGGCCGCGGTGGCGGCGGATGTGACGCAGGTTCAGGGCGTCAGTGTCGCCTGGGGCGACCATCACGCACGCGGGGCGCTGAATATCTGGCACCGGGCACTGGAAGGCTTTGTGCCCGGGCAGGTAAACGTATGCTAAGCGGTAAGCAGGCTGGCAGAGCCAGCCTTATCGCGAATATCGCGGTCACCCCCCGTGCGCGTATTCACTGTCTCCGGGGTCCGGCGCGGATAAAAAATGAGGCTTGCCGTACGCCGACTTCCCCAAAGTATTCCTGATCTTTATCAGTAGCCATTTAAGCAAGAGGTAAACACGGGCTACTTACTTATGTCACCTCACCTATAGACAACTGGCCGGGAGTTAGCCGGATTAAATTGCCTTTAAGGCTATGAAGCGGGCATTGTGCTTGGCCGGCCCGGACCGCGGGGCTGGCTGGTCACGCGGGGTGGCCGGGCCCCCTGGCGGGCGGCCGCCCTCTCGCTGGCGCCTGGACAGTAGGGTCATCATGTGGCTGAGGCTCCCCGCGCGACGGCTGGTTCTCCCGGGACACGGCCGACCCCGGCCGATCTGGACGCGGCCCGGGACGCCACCCTCCCCGATGTCCTCGCCAGCGGATTGCGGGTCGTATTCGCCGGCATCAACCCCGGGCTCTACTCGGCCGCGACCGGCCATCACTTCGCCCGCCCGGGGAATCGCTTCTGGCCGGCCCTGCACCGCTCAGGGTTTACCCCCCGCCAGTTCCGTCCGGACGAGCAGGAGCAGCTGCTTTCCCTGGGGCTCGGGATCACCAACGTGGCCACCCGGGCCACGGCCCGGGCCGCTGAGTTGTCCGCGGCCGAGCTGCGCGAGGGGGCCCGGGAAGTGCAGGACAAAATGGCCCGGTTGCGCCCCGAGTGGCTCGCCGTGCTCGGCGTGACCGTGTACCGGACCGCGTTCGGCCACCCCGCCGCGGTCGTGGGGCCCCAGGCCGCCACCGTCGGCCCGACCCGGCTGTGGGTGCTGCCCAACCCCAGCGGCCTCAACGCCCACTGGACCCCGGCCGCCCTGGCCGGGGAGTTTGCCCGCCTGCGCGCCCAGGCCAGCGGCCCACCCGGTGGCTAGCGGAGCGGTCATGCACTGGCCCTCGCCGGACGGCTGACTAGACTCACGTTGATCACCCCGACCGCGGCCACGGCCGCTCACCTGCAGGGGGCAACGATGACTGTCCGGCCGGACTTTGGGTCCGAATACGGCGACGAGGAGCGGCAGCGGTTCGAGGAGCACGACCTCCCCGGTCCCGAAGTGGCCGAGGAAGAACGGGAGATCAGGGAGCACGAGCGCGAGGACGAAGAGGTCGAGTTCCTCGAACCGGAGGAGAACGAGGCCCACGCGCCGGGGCAGGTCTGCGAGCGGTGCGGGCAGACCATCACCGACGGACAGGACGCCCGGCGCCGTCTGGACGGCCAGTGGGTCCACGAGGAGTGCCCGCCCAACCTCGCCGGGCTGACCCCGGAGGGTTGATCCCGGGCTGCCCGGGAGCCCGGCTCAGTCGCCGGCGGTGACAGGTCCGTGGATGTCCCAGCCCGGGCTGTTCACCCGGACCGACGCCGGCGTGGCGGCGTCGGTGCCGCAGCGACGGCAGATCCGCACGGGATCCAGCTCGTGATCGCCATGCATCAGCGTGGCGGGCGGCTCGCCGGAGACCCAGCGGTCGCCCCACGCCACGAGGGCCTGGAGCACCGGAGTGAGATCCCGGCCCGCTGCGGTCAGGTGGTATTCCGCGCGCGGCGGTGAGCTCTGGTACTCGCGGCGCTCCAGGATCCCGGCGTCGACCAGGCCGTGCAGCCGGGCCGCGAGCCGGTCGCGGGGCGCGCCGGTGTTCCGCGCGATCTCGTTGAAACGGCGGTTGCCGAAGGAGATCTCCCGGATCGCCAGCAGGGCCCACTTTTCGCCGATCAGGTCCAGGGCCCGGGCGATGGAGCAAGGCCGGCCCGGGAGATCTGGCTCGGCCAGACGCCCCCGACCAGGCGTTTCAGCGGCGGATTCCATCCTGTCCATCCTCCAAGGTTGCCATATCAAACCTACAGCCGCTACCGTTCTGGCATGGCAGTTGGAATTCCAAACCGTGAAGCCGCCGGGCCGCGGACCGCGGGAGCCGGGGCCGTCTTCACCGTGGTGGTCGCCGCGATCTTCATGTCCAACCTGGACCTGTTCATCGTCAACGTGGCGCTGCCCAGCATCGGGCGGGATTTCGGCGGCAGCTCGCTGGCCGGGCTGTCCTGGGTGCTCAACGCGTACGCGATCGTGTTCGCCGCCCTGCTGGTGCCGGCGGGCCGGCTGGGGGACCGGACCGGGCAGCGCCGGGTGTTCCTGGCCGGGATCGCGATCTTCACGCTCGCGTCGGCGGCCTGTGCCGCCGCCCCGGATCTCGCCGTCCTGGTCGCGGCCCGGGTCGTGCAGGCTGCGGGCGCGGCGGCGTTGATCCCCACCTCACTGGCGCTGCTGCTGGCGGCCACCGCGCCGGACAAGCGGCCCGGGCGGGTCCGGGCCTGGGCGGCGGTAGGCGGGATCTCGGCCGCCCTGGGCCCGGTGGCCGGCGGGCTGCTGGTCCAGCTGAACTGGCGGTGGGTGTTCCTGGTCAACCTGCCGATCGGGGCTGTGGCCCTGCTGGCCGGGAGCCGGGTGCTGCCGCACCCGCCGCCCCGGGACAGCGAGCCGCTGCCCGACCTGCTCGGTGTGGTGCTGCTCACCGCCGGGGTGGCCGGGCTGACCGGCGGGCTGGTGGAGGGCCCGTCCTGGGGCTGGTCCTCAGCCGGCGTCCTTGCCCTGCTGGGCGGCGCGGCGGCGGCGATCACCTGGTTCCTGTGGCGCTGCTCGCACCACGAGCGGCCACTGGTCGAGCTGCATCTGCTGCGCATCCCGGCGTTCCGCTCGGCCAGCGCCGCGGTCTTCGTGTTCAGCATCGGGTTCGCCGCCATGCTGCTGTCCAACGTGCTGTGGTGCCAGACCGTCTGGCACTACTCGGCCCTGCGCACCGGCCTGGCCATCGCTCCCGGGCCCGCCATGGTGCCGGCCCTCGCGGTGGGGGCGGGCCCGCTGGCCCGGCGGATCGGCTCCGCGCCGGTGGCTGCGGCCGGCAATCTGCTGTTCGCGGCGGGCCTGCTGTGGCGGGTATTCGCGATCAGCGTCACCCCGCACTACGCCTCGGAGATGCTGCCCAGCATGCTGCTGACCGGGATGGGGGTCGGCCTCACGCTGCCCACGCTGATGAGCGCGAGCACCACCGCGTTGCCGGCCGCCCGGTTCGGCACCGGGTCCGCGCTGGTGAACATGGCCCGCCAGGTCGCCTCCGCGCTCGGCGTGGCCGTGCTGGTCACCCTCATCGGGGTTCCGGCGACGGCCGCCGCCGCGGAGACGGCCTTCCGGCGCCTGTGGCTGATCATGGCCGGGGCGGCCGTGCTGGCCGCCACCGCCGCCGCCTTCGTGCGCCGCCCGCCCGCCGCCCTCACCCCCACAGCAACACCCACGGCAGCCACACCAGCATCATCGACCCCGTCCGCTCACCCGGCCGCCCCATGAATGAAGGATTGGTGTCGTCCCAACGACACCAATCCTTCAGCCACGTTTGACCGGCCCACCCGGGGAGGGCTGGGGATCGGATCGTCCCGGGCCTGGGCGGGTGGCTGGGTTGGCCCGCGGGTGGCGCGGCTGGGGCGCTGGCGCTGGCGAGGCGGGTGGGGCTGGGCATCGAGGCTGGCGGGCGAGGCGTGGGTGGGGCTGGCCCCGGCGGGGATCGGCCTGGGCGCAGGGAATGGGCGGACAGGCCGTTAGGGGAGCGTTAAGGTCCTGCGCTGCCGTGTTAAGGCGGCGTGAAGATCCGATTCGGGTCCGGTGCGCGCGGCGAGACTGGACCCAATGGACCGCAACCGTTCCCCGCGCGGGCTGGCAGCGCATTTCGCGCTGCCTGCCGGCTTCACCGCGCTGCTGGTGACCGGCGCGCTCGCCGCCGGGCTGGGGGGCCGCCTGCCGGCCACCGGGGTGCTCATCCTGGCCGCGGCGGTCGTCTTCAGCGTCTCCGCGGTGGCTGAGCCAATGGCCGCCCCGGTTCTCGGGGTGATCGGCTGGCTGACCGTGGCGGGCTTCTCGCACCCGCCGTACGCCCAGCTGCGGATGACCGGCCCGGTCGCGGTGCGCGCCGCGGTGACCATGGCCGCGTGCGTCGTGGCCGGCGCGGGCCTCGGCCTGATAGTGCGCTGGCTGGCATCGTCGTTCAGACTGGGGGTTGTGCACCTGCATGGCGAGCGGCCCGAGGGCGGCGGCGCGGGCCCGACCGGGGTCACCGCCCCGCCGGTCCGGACCATGCGCACGGGCCTGCGGGGCCGGCGGCAGGTGGCCGGCATCGTCCTGCTGGTGGCCGGGCTGCCGCTGCTCACCGTGGTGCTGGCGGCGCTGCGCCCGCAGCTGGACCTGGCCAACGACCTGCTGCTCTACCTGGTCGCCGTGGTGGCGGTAGCGATCGTCGGCGGCTTCTGGCCCGCCGTGCTCGCCGCGATCACGGCCAGCCTGCTGCTCAACTGGTACTTCACCCGCCCGCTGCACACCCTGACCATCGCCGAGCCCCGCAACATGCTGGCCCTGCTGCTGTTCGTCACCGTGGCGGTGACGGTCAGCAGCGTGGTGCACCTGGCCGCCCGGCGGCAGGTGCAGGCGGCCCGCAGCGCCGACGACGCCGCGTCCCTGCTGGAGCTGGCCCAGACCGTGCTCGGCGGGGCTGACACGCCCACCGCCGTGCTCGATCACCTGACCGGCGCCTGGGGCGGCCGGGCCGAGCTGGCCGAGCGGGCCGGTGACCACTGGGTGAGCGTCGCGGTCAGCGGGACCGCGCCGCCGGAGACGGTACCCACCCGGGTCCCGGTCAGCGACACAGTGGCCTTGCTCGTGGCCGGGCAGTCGCGCCCGATCACGGCCCGGCTGCTGGACGGGTTCGCCGCCCAGGCCGGCGCGGCGCTGGACCGGGACCGGCTGCGGACCCAGGCGGCCCAGGCCGAGGCGCTGGCTGAGGGAAACCGGATGCGGACCGCGCTGCTCGCCGCGGTCAGCCACGACCTGCGCACCCCGCTGGCCTCGATCAAGGCCAGCGTCAGCACGCTGCGGCAGACCGATGTGGAGTGGAGTCCCGCCGACGAGGCGGCGCTGCTCGCGACCATCGAGGACGGCGCCGACCGGCTGGACGCGCTGATCGGCAACCTGCTCGACATGAGCCGGCTGGCCACCGGGTCGCTGCAGCCGTTCCTGCGGCCCACCTCGGTCGAGGAGGTCGCGCCGGCCGCCCTGCTCGGGCTCGCCCCGGCCAGCAGCGTCCGGATCGCGGTGCCGGACGACCTGCCGCTGGTGCGCACCGACCCGGTGCTGCTGGAACGGGTGCTGGCCAACCTGTTCTCGAACGCGCTGGCCCATTCCCCGGAGGGGCAGCCGCCGGAGCTGCGCGCCTGCCCGGCCGGCGGGAGCGTGCGGCTGGAGGTCTGCGACCACGGCCCGGGCGTACCCGATGAGTTCAAGCTGCGCATGTTCGAGCCGTTCGAGCGGCTCGGCGACCGCGCCACGGGCAACGGCGTCGGCCTCGGGCTCGCGGTGGCCAAGGGCTTCCTGGAGGCGATGGGCGGCACGATCCACGCCGCCGACACGCTGGGCGGCGGGCTGACGGTCCAGGTGAGCCTGCCGGTGGCGGGCGCCCCGGCCACGTCGGCCGCGCCGGCCGAGCAGTGACCCCGTGCTAGGACCCGTGCTAGGACCCGTGCTAGAACCCCCGAGCTATGACCTCGTGCGATGACACCGAGCAGTGACCGGGCCGTGACCAGGGTCCTGGTCATCGACGACGAGGAACCGATCCTGCGCGCCCTGCGGATCAACCTGACGGCCCGGAAATACGAGGTCACCACCGCGGCGGATGGCACGTCCGGGCTGGCGGCGATGGCCCGGGACCGCCCGGACGTGCTCATCCTCGACCTCGGCCTGCCCGACATGGACGGCACCGACGTGATCAGGGGGGTGCGTGGCTGGACGTCCACCCCGATCATCGTGCTCTCGGCGTGGGGCCAGGAGGTGCAGAAGGTGGCCGCCCTGGACGCGGGCGCGGACGACTACGTCACCAAGCCGTTCGGGATGAACGAGCTGCTGGCCAGGCTCCGCGCTGCGGTCCGCCGGGCGACACCCGCCCCCGACGAGCCGGTCCTGGTGACCCCGGACTTCACCGTGGACCTGGCGGCGAAACGCGTGATCCGGGGGGATGGCGACGTCCGGCTGACCCCGACCGAGTGGTCGCTGCTGGAAATACTGGTCCGCAACGAAAACCGGCTGGTCACCCAGAAGCAGCTCCTGCAGGAGGTGTGGGGGCCGCAGTACCAGACCGAGGCGAACTACCTTCGGGTCCACGTGGCTCACCTGCGGCGCAAGCTGGAACCCGACCCTTCCCGCCCGCGCTACCTGCTCACCGAGCCGGGCATGGGGTACCGTTTCCAGGGCCCGTCCTGAGCGGGCCTGGCCGGTTCACTCCGGGCCGGGCTGGAGCTGGTAGCTGGGGTTGTAGATGGTCCGCTCGTCCTTGACCTGGGCGACCCGCCCGTGCACCGTGATCCGCCGCCCGGGCCGGATACCCGGGATGTCCCGGCGGCCCAGCCAGATCAGGGTCACGCTGCCGGTGCCGTCCCACAGGTCCGCCTCCATCGTGAGGCTGGTGCCCCGCGGGCGGAGGGTCACGGTACGCAGTGTGCCTGCCACGTCCACGTACTCGTGGACGGCGGTGTTGGCGATCAGGGTGGCGCCTTCCTCGAGGCACTCGGCCTGCAGGTCGGCGGCGTGCAGCGCGTCCCGGTCGGCGGTCAGCTTGACCAGCGGCGGCATCGCGTCCGCCCCGCCCGCCGGCGTGATGTCCACCGCGGTTGGCAACGGGACGCCGGCCGGGTGGCGGTGCGCGGCGGACCTCAGCTGGTAGGGCACGCTGGCCACCACCACGCCAGGAAGCAGCAGGAGCCGGGACTTCAGCCGCAGCGCGCTGTGATTGTGCAGCAACTGCTCCCACCAGTGCCCGAGCACGTACTCGGGGATGTACACGGTGACGATGTCGCGGGGGCTCTCCCGGCGCAGCCGCTTGACGTACCCCATCACGGGCCGGGTGATCTCCCGGTAGGGCGACGCGACCACGGTCAGCGGCACCGGGATGTTCGCCCGTTCCCATTCCTCCTTCAGCCGGAGGGTCTCCGCCTCATCCACGTCCACCGTGACCGCTTCGAGGTGGCTCGGCTGGGTGGCCCGGGCGTAGGCCAGCGCCCGCAGGGTCGGCAGGTGCAGCTTGGACACCAGGACGATTGAGCGGTTGCGGGCGGGCAGGGTGAGGGTGAGTTCCTCCGGCGGGGTGAGCTCGACCGCGACCTTGTCGTAGTGCCGGTGGATGCCGCGCATGGTGAACCAGATGATCGGCATGGCCACCACGACGATCCAGGCCCCGCTGGCGAACTTGCTGATCAGCACGATCACCAGGACCACCGCCGTGAAGCAGGCGCCGATCGTGTTGATCGTCCGGGACCGGACCATGCGCCGCCGGGCGGTCTTGTCCGTCTCGTCGCGCAGCAGCCGGTTCCAGTGCCGGATCATCCCGGTCTGGCTGCACACGAACGACACGAACACGCCGATGATGTA
>Ga0208589_1000832_pt1 | contig 13616 bp, 15 predicted proteins | sample NGESurshal092012_2_FD_184486 | JGI IMG/M metagenome (GOLD analysis project Ga0208589, IMG submission 184486) | Arctic peat soil microbial communities from Barrow, Alaska - NGEE Surface sample F53-2 shallow-092012 (SPAdes) | ecosystem: Environmental > Terrestrial > Soil > Wetlands > Peat ... | reverse complement strand
ACGCGCGGCGCAACATACGCAGCCCTCATGGTGAGGAGGCGCACTTGCGCCGTCTCGAACCATGGGCCGCGAGTCCTTGCAGCCCATCCTTCGAGACGCGCGCAATTGCGCGCTCCTCAGGATGAGGTCGTATTTGTGATGAATCAGGATTACGCCTTCTTCAGCACCGACACGAAGAACCCGTCGGTGCCGGTGCGGCGCGGGGTCATCAGCCAGCCTTCGGGCGAGGCAAGTGCTGCTTGCGCGAAATCCTCGGCCTTGTCCCACAGCACGCCAGCGGTCTCTTCCGGGGCGACGATCGAGAACTCCGGATGGCGTTCGACAAAACCACGCACCTGCTCGCCGTTTTCCGGCGGCAGCACCGAACAGGTGATGTAGGCGATCCGGCCGCCAGCTTTTACGAGATGCGCGGCGCGATCAAGCACTTCGGCCTGATCCTTCAGACGCACCTCGAGCGCGCCGGGGCGCATCCGCCATTTGGCATCGGGGTTGCGGCGCCAGGTGCCGGTGCCGGTGCAGGGCGCGTCGATCAGCACGAGGTCGGCGGATGCGCGGATATCGCCGAGCGGATCGGCATCGCCCTTTGGCGTGCGGATATCGGCGTTATGAACGCCGGCGCGCGACAGCCGTTCGTAGATCGGCGCGAGCTGGCGCTTGTCGTGGTCAGTCGCGATCAGCCGGCCCTTGCCCTGCATCATCGCCGCCAGCGCCAGGGTCTTGCCGCCGGCGCCTGCGCAGAGATCAATCACCTGCTCGCCGGGTTTTGCGGCCGACAACAGCGCCGCCAGTTGCGAGCCCTCGTCCTGAACTTCGATGGCGCCCTTGATAAAATCCTCTTCGGCATGAATGCCGATATTGCGCGCGTCGGCGCCAAGTTCGATGCGCAAGCCGATCGGCGACCATGGCGTCGGCTTCGCGCCGAGATGGGCGATCGAGCCCTGCACCTTCTCGCGTTTTGCCTTTAACGTATTGACGCGCAAGTCGAGCGGCGCGCGGCTCGCCATCGCGGTCGCTTCCGCGACGCGATCGTCGCCGAAGGCCTGCGCCAGATAATGATCGAGCCATTCCGGATAGTCGCCGGCGATATGCGCGGGTGCCTTGTCGAGCGTCCGCTCCGAGAGCGCCGCGCTTTCAGCCTCGCTGAGCGGCTCCGGCGCAAAACGGCCGCCGTCGCACAGCGCGGCGATGGTCTCGACGTCCATGCCGCGCTCGAGCCGGAGCATGCCGAGCGCGCGCGCCCGCGGCGTGTCCGCGTCCATGATCCAGGCGCTGGAGGCGCGGCGGCGCAGCACGTCCCAGACCAGGCCGGCAATCGCGGCGCGATCGCCCGAGCCGGCAAAACGATGCGCGGTGCCCCATTCCTTCAGCGCTTTCGCCGCCGGCACGCGCTGGGCGTCGATGGTGTCGATCAGTTCAATAGCGGCGGAGAGCCGCGCTGCGGGAGTCATCCAGAACTTTCAGTTCGAGGGGGCGAAGCGGACTAAAGTCAGATCAGCAGCAGGATCCGCAGCGCGAAGTAGATCCACATCGCAAACAGCACCAGCACGCCGGAAAACCACGCCAGTCCGCGCTGCCGCACATTGTTGGAGCTGACGTGGATGCCGGCATGCGCAAACCGCGTCACCACGAACACCCAGGACAGCAGCACGATCACGAGGTCGGCATGCCGCAGCGGCAGCGCCAGCGCGATCAGGACGTAGAACAACAGAGGGACCTGGAACTGGTTGTTGAAGCAATCGCCGTACTGCGCGGCGCGCCCCGTCCAATTGGCCTTGCCCGCGCTGTCCCTTGGGACGGGCTGCCCGCCTCCGGCGTAGCCACGCGTCGCCACCATCCCCAGCAGCAGCGCGAAGGCCAGACCCACCAACACAAAAACCGGCAGCAAAACCCACTGAACGGACATCGAAAACCTCCCCCAGAATGAAGCGCGAACTGAGGCTATAGCGGCAGCGCCTGCCCCTGACAATGAAGCTGTAGGTCTTCAAGCTGTAGGTCTTGGCAGCGCATTGGTCTTGCACGGCCTGGAATGCTAGGGAATTCCCTGTCAGTCCTATTTGCCCGAGAGAACGCATGCGGTTCCCTGATTTTGTCATCGCGATCCGGCCGCTGCGCGTCCCTGGCCTCATCCTGCTCGCGGCAATGACGCTCTGGGCCGGCCCGGGCTTCGCCGCCAACGCCATCGTCAAGGATGGCAACACCATCCAGTTGGCCGATGTTACGTACCGGCTCGACGGCATCGATGCGCCGGAACTCGACCAGACCTGCATCGACGACCACGCCGATCCCTGGAGCTGCGGCATCGACGCCCGCGACCAACTGGCAAAACTGGTCGGCGGCCATGTCGTGCATTGCGAGGATCGCGGCCCGGACCCGGCCACCAGGAGGCGTCATCGCGGCGTCTGCACCGTCGAGGGCGAGACCACCAGCCTGAACCAGACACTGGTCCGGCTGGGCTTTGCGATCAAAGCCGGCGCGGCCAAAGGCGGTTTTGCCGACGACGAGGCCGCGGCCAAAGGCGATCGCAAGGGGATCTGGAAAGGCTGCTTTGTCGCGCCGCAGGACTTTCGGCTCGGCAAGAAGGACGGTGCGCTGCTCGGCAGCGCCTGCCCCGCCGACAAGGACAGCGAAATCCGCAGCGTGCTGTTTCCTCCATTCCTGACGATGCCGCCCCGTTGCACCATCAAGGCCAAATTCGCGGTGCGCGCCCGCGTCACCGGCAACGTCGGCATCTATCATCTGCAGGGCTGCCGCAGCTATCCGGCGACGACCAGACCGGACCGCTGGTTCTGCACCGAGGACGACGCCCAGGCCGCGGGTTTTCGGCGCGCGTATAATTGCAGGGCCGGGAAGTAGCTGAGAGCTTTGGACCGGGCCGGTGCCGGCGTTTCCGCCCACCTCTCCCATAGGGAGAGGTCGGATTGCATCGCAGATACAATCCGGGTGAGGGGTTACGGCCTCACATCTTGCGGGCAGCGCCCCCTCACCCGATTTGCATCTTCGATGCAAATCGACCTCTCCCCGCCGGGGAGAGGTGAAAGGGCAGCTACCGCTGCATCTGCATGATCTGGTCCATCGGCATCATGTTGTGATTGAGGTTCGCCATGATCCAGAGCGAACCGCCGATCACCAGCACCACGATCAGCACGCCGAACGCCAGCGCCATCACGTTGTTGGTGTTGTCGGGTCCGGTGGTGATGTGCAGGAAGAACACCAGATGCACGCCCATCTGCGCGATCGCCAGCACCACGATAGCGACGGGAATGCTGGGCTGCCAGACCAGGTCGGTGCCGGCGACGAAGAACGAGGTCGCGGTCAAAAGGATCGCAAGGCCGAGGCCGGCAAGATAGCCGAGCAGCCTGGGGCCGATGCGAACTTCCTCCTCATCGCCCGGTGCGACGTCGACCTGATCGTGCAGTTCAAGCTCGCTCATGTCCCGCTCCCGAGCAGATAGACGATCGAAAATACTGCGACCCAGATGATATCGAGCGCGTGCCAGAACAGCGCGAAACAAAGAAACCGGCGCTGGATGTCGGCACGAAAGCCTTTGGCGAACACCTGCGCCATCATGGTCAAGAGCCACAGGATGCCAGCCGAAACATGCAGGCCGTGGCAGCCGACCAGCGTAAAGAACGACGACAGGAAAGCGCTGCGGCTCGGCCCCGCGCCGCGCGCGACCAGATCGGCGAATTCGCGGAATTCGATCCACAGGAACGCCAGCCCCAGCACGCAGGTCACCGCCATCGCGATCTGGAACCAGAATTTGTTGCGCATGTCGGCGGCGATGCTGGCCATGCCGCAGACGAAGCTCGACATCAAGAGGCAACCGGTCTCGATCGCGACATTCCTGAGATTGAACAGTTCGCTGCCATGCGGGCCGCCCGCCGTCTTTCCCGACAGCACGGCGAACGCCGCGAAGAAGCAGGAGAACATCACCATGTCGCTGAGAATGAAGATCCAGAAGCCGTAGCCGGTCACGATCCGCTTCGGCGCCGGTCCGCGATTCTCGGCGTCCTCGATGCCATGGACGTGATGCGGGTCGCGCCCGTGCGCCAGCGTTGCGGCGGTCATGACGCGTCCCTCGCAGCGGTGACGAGCTCGCGGCGCGCGGCGATATTGGCGCGATCGAGCCGCGCGACTTCGTCGGCCGGAATTTCATATTCGTCATGATCGCGCCAGGCGAACACCACGAAGGTCGCGAACGCGCCGACAAAACCCGCGATCACCATCCACCAGATATGCCAGATCAGGGCAAAGCCCATGATCGTGGCAAAGAACGCGCAGACGAACCCGGTCGGCGAGTTGCGCGGCATCTCGATCGCCTCGTAGTGCGGCTCATCCGCTTTCCCTTGCTGCCTCGCGAGCAGCTTCTGCGTCCAATAGGCATCCTCGCCGCTGACATCCGGCAGGATCGCAAAATTGAAGACCGGCGGCGGCGACGAGGTGGCCCATTCCAGCGAGCGGCCGTCCCAGGGATCGCCGGTGCGGTCGCGCAGCTCTTCGCGATGGCGGATGCTGAAGGCGAGCTGCGCGATCTGGAAAGCTATCCCGATCAGGATCAGGACGGCGCCGAAGCCGGCCGCGATCAGCCACGGACGCCACTCCGCGACGTCGTAATGCTGCATCCGGCGCGTCGCGCCAAGAAAACCCGCGACGTAGAGCGGCATGAACGCGACGTAGAATCCGACCAGCCAGAACCAGAATGCGGCCTTGCCAAGCCCCTCATGCAGGCGGAAGCCGAACGCCTTCGGGAACCAGTAGGTGTAGCCGGCGAACGCGCCGAACAGCACGCCGCCGATGATGACGTTGTGGAAATGCGCGATCAGGAACAGGCTGTTGTGCAGCAGGAAATCCGCCGGCGGCACCGCGAGCAGCACGCCGGTCAGGCCGCCGATGATGAAGGTCACCATGAAGCCGAGCGACCACAGCATCGGCGTCGCGAAGCGCACCCGCCCGCCATACATCGTGAACAGCCAGTTGTAGATCTTCACGCCCGTGGGTATCGCGATGATCATGCTGGCGATGCCGAAGATCGCATTGACGTCGGCGCCGGCGCCCATCGTGAAGAAATGATGCAGCCACACCATGAACGACAACAGGCAGATCGCCATGGTCGCCAGCACCATCGAGCGATAGCCGAACAGCGCCTTGCCTGAAAACGTCGCGACCACCTCGGAGAAAATTCCGAACGGCGGCAGGATCAGGATGTAGACCTCGGGATGTCCCCACGCCCAGATCAGGTTCATGAACATCATGACATTGCCGCCGGCCTCGTTGGTGAAGAAATGGAAGCCGAGGTAGCGGTCGAGGATCAGCATCGCGAGCGTCGCAGTCAGGATCGGAAAGGCCGCCACGATCAGGAGATTGGACGCCAGCGCGGTCCAGCAGAACATCGGCATGCGCAAATACGTCATGCCCTTGGTGCGGATCTTCAGTATCGTGGTGACCAGATTGATGCCGGCGACCAGGGTGCCGACGCCGGAAATCTCCAGCGACCACAGATAATAGTCGACGCCGACGCCGGGCGAATAGGTCAATTCCGACAGCGGCGGATAAGGCAGCCAGCCGGTGCGCGCGAACTCGCCGACCACCAGCGAGACATTGACCAAGAGTGCACCGGTTGCAGTGAGCCAGAAGCCGACGGAATTAAGGGTCGGAAACGCCACGTCGCGCACGCCGAGCTGCAGCGGCACCACCAAATTCATCAATCCGATCACGAACGGCATCGCGACAAAGAAGATCATGATGGTGCCGTGGGCGGAAAAAATCTGGTTGTAATGCTCCGGCGGCAGGAAGCCCGGCGAATGAAACGACACCGCCTGCTGCAGCCGCATCATGATCGCGTCGGAAAACCCGCGCAGCAGCATCACCGAAGCGAGCAAGGTGTACATCACGCCGATCCGCTTGTGGTCGACGCTGGTGATCCATTCCCGCCACAGATACGGCAGATGGCCCTTGACGACGACCCAGACCAGAACGGCAAGGATCGCGACCAGCACCACCGCCCCCGCCAAAAGCGGGATCGGCTGATCGAACGGGATCGCGCCCCAGGTGAGTTTACCGAGCATGGTCGGCTCCGCTGTGCGGCACGCCGGAGCTCACCGTCTGTTCCTTTCCGGAAGCCGGGTCAGGCCCCGGTCCCGGTGCGATCCGCTGAGTCGCAATGTCCTGGAACAGTTCGGGGTCTTCGAGGCGATAGACCGTCTTGTCCTTGGGCACCGACTGCTTGACGAGTTCCTTGTAGCTGTCGGCATTCAGGCCTTGAGCGCTGTGCGCTGACTTGACGGCCCAGTCGGAAAACTCGGTCTGCGGCACGACGTGGACGTCGAACAGCATGTCAGGAAACCCGTCACCGCTGAAATGCGACGACAGCCCGCCATAGGTTCCAACCTCATCGGCGCGCAGTTCGAGGTGGGTCGTCATCCCGTTCATGGTGTAGATCATGCTGCCGAGCTGCGGGATGAAGAACGCATTCATCACACTGGCTGACGTCAACTGGAAGTGCAGCGGGGCGCCGACCGGAACGGTCAACGTATTGACGGTGGCGACCCGCTGGTCCGGATAGATGAACAGCCATTTCCAGTCGAGCGACACCACCTGGATGGTGACGCCCTGCCCGGTGCCGTCGACCGGCTTTGCCGGATCGAGCTGATGCGCGCCGATCCATGCGACGCCGCCGAGCAGGATCACCGTTAGCGCCGGGATCCCCCACACCACGAGTTCGATGCGACCCGAATAGGCCCAGTCCGGCTGATATTTGGCGCGCGGATTCGACTGCCGGAACCAGAACGCGAAGGCAAAAATCGCGATGATGGTCGGCACCACGATCGCCAGCATGATGGCGACGGAATCGATCAGAATGGTCTTCTCGGCGGCGGCGATCGGACCTTGCGGATCGAGGATATTCATCGGCACGCCATTTCCTGCTGGCCCCCGAGGATATCACTTCGGCAAGCGATATCACTCAAAACTTGTAGTTCCAACCGATCCATTCGCAGAGGCTGCGGCCCATGACGTCGTCGAGATCGCTCCCCTTCAGCCAAGGCAGTTCCTCGGTGAAGAAGCTCACGCATTGACGGTAGCTGCAGGGCATGCGGGTGATATCGGTGCCCCAGAACATACGCTTCGGCCCGAAGGCGTCGAAAATACGATGCAGCCCGTCCTGGATGTTGCGGAACGGATAGCCTTGCGTCGAATAATGCGGCGCGCCGGTGGCCTTCACCGCGACATTGGGCAATTTTGCCAGCGCCAGCAACTCATCCAAACGTATGAATGCCTTGGCGTCCTGACCGTGCCGGTTGAGGCCGCAATGGTCGATCAACAGCCGCAGGTCCGGGTGGCGCTCGGCGATCTCGCGGAATTTTCCGAGGAACAATCCGCCCATCATCGCAACCGGCAAACCCTCCTTCGCCGCGACCGGCCACAGCCAGTCATACTCGCCCTCCAGCAGCCGCTTCTGCTGCGCCTCGTTGATGAACGGCCAGCGCAGCCCCACCATGCCCGGCCGGTCGCGCCAGCCGGGCAGCAATTTCCGGTTCTCCGGCACGTCGAGCGGGAATTGTCCCAACACCGCCAGCCGATCCGGATATTGCCGCGCCGCCTCGATCGCGGCCGCATTGGAATCCGGATCCCAGCTCAAAGGCGGATGGATCAATGCCGCGTCGACGCCGGCCTCGTCCATTTCCTTCAGCAATTCTTCCGCCGTGAATTTTTCGACCTTGCGATGCGCCCCGGTGGGCGGCATCACCGTCTTCGACCAGATGTGAACCTGCGCGTCGAGGATCTTCATGGCGTCGCTCCCGGATACCAGCCGATAGCGTTTTCAAGCGAAGTGGCTCCGGTTCGCGTGAAGAAAACGCGTCAAAACAAAAAGCTAGAGCCTTATCGATTCTCATTCAATCAGAACCGATAAGGCTCTAGAATTCATCATTTCGGGTTCACATTGAAGATATATTTGAACGTTAGGATTCGTTGCATGAGCGAATTTCGCCTGATCCAGATTTCCGATCCTCACCTTGCGCGCCGTCACACCACGCTGACGGAGAATTTCCACAGGCTCAGCGAATATATCGATGCGAAGCGACCCGATGTCGTGATCGACAGCGGCGACATGGCATTCGATGCGCCGACCAGCCCCGATGACCTCGCATTCGCAAAGTCGCTGCATGCGGCGCTCCCGGTCGCTTGCCGCTATCTGCCCGGCAACCACGATGTCGGAGACAACCCGACCGCGGTCGGCCCCAAACCATCGCATCCGGTCAGCGACCAGAGACTTCACGCCTACCACGCCATCTTCGGCGAGGATCGCTGGCGGTTCGAGGCCGCCGGCTGGTGTTTCATCGGGCTCAATTCGCTGGTCATGAATACCCGGCTCGCGCACGAGGCCGAGCAGTTCGACTGGCTGGCATCGCAACTATCCACCCTGAACGGCAAGCCGCTGGCTTTGTTCCTGCACAAGCCGCTATTCCTCAACGCGCCCGACGATCCGGAATTGCCTGATACGGCGATCCGCTATGTGCCGATGCCGGCGCGGAGCCGCCTTGTCGACATGCTCAATGCGGTCGATTGCCGTCTGGTGGCGAGCGGCCATGTTCACCAGCGTCGCGATTTCACCCGTGGCCACACCCGTCACGTCTGGGCGCCTTCGGCCGGTTTTGTCATTGCCGACACCAGGCAGGAAGTAATCGCGATCAAGGAGACCGGGTTGGTGGAATATCGCTTCCAGCCCGATGCCTTCGAGGTCCGGCATGTCCGCGCGCCCGGCCAGGTCGACATCGACCTGGATTCACTGCTCGCAAGGACGGCGTAACTCTGGAAGCCTGCACGGCGCTGGGGTCAGCAATCCGAAAACACCCCGACGACACGGCCGCTTTTTCCCTGCTATGACCTGATGGCGGACGCGCTTTCGGGCGCGGACCAGCCAAAGGGTGAGGAAATGCGATGAAGGGACCCGAGGACGATGCCGGCTTCGCCGGCAAGGTCGCGCTGATCAGCGGCGGCGGCGCGGCCGGTGATGGCATCGGAAATGGCCGGGCGGCGGCGATCCTGCTGGCGCGCGACGGCGTCAAGGTGCTGGTGGCCGATCGCGACCTCGCGTCGGCACAGCGCACCGTCGAGATGATCGAGGCCGAGGGCGGTATTGCCGAAGCGATCGCCTCCGACGTGACCCAGGAGACCGAGTGCAAGAAACTGGTCGATGCCGCGGTGGAGCGCTGGGGCCGGCTCGATTTCCTCGACAACAATGTCGGCATCGGCAGCCGCGGCAGCGTGGTCGACGAGAAGCCGGAGGAATACCGCCGGGTGATGCAGATCAATGTCGAGACCATGTTCCTGCTCTCGAAATACGCCATCCCCGCCATGATCAAGACCGCCAGGGGCGGCGCGATCGTCAACATCTCCTCGATCTCGGCGCTGCGGCCGCGCGGGCTGACCACCTATACGGTCTCAAAGGCCGCGGTGATCGGATTGACGCAGGCGATGGCGGTCGATCACGGCCGCGACAATATCCGGGTCAACTGCATCTGCCCCGGCCCGATGTACACCCCGATGGTCTATGCCCGCGGCATGAGCGAGACGGCGCGCACCCAGCGCGCCAACGCCTCGGTGCTGAAGACCGAAGGCACCGGCTGGGACGTCGGCCAGGCCGTCAAATTCCTGCTCGGCAACCACGCCCGCTACATCACCGGCCAGGCGCTGGTGGTCGATGGCGGCGTCACGCTGCAGGCGCCGGAACGGGAATCGCAACCGCACTGATCGCAACTATCAATCAATCATAAAAAGGAAACAGCCCGATGGCTCGCCTGCCCTATCTCGAGGCCGACCAGGTCGCCCCCGAATATCGCGACATGCTCAAGCGCAACACCAATTTGCACAAGCTCTTGGTCAACTCGCCCGACATGGCGCGCGCTTTCAATGGCATCGGCAGCTTTATCCGCTTCAAGAGCAAGCTCGATCCCCGCCTGCGCGAACTCGCGATCCTGCAGGTCGGCTGGATGGAGAAGTCGGAATATGAATTCACCCACCATGTGAAGATCGGCAAGGAATTCGGCGTCACCGACGACGATATCCAGGCCATGATGGCCGAGACCGAAGGCAAGCCGTCAAAGCTCGAGCCGCTGGCCAAGGCGATCCTGCGCGGCGCGCGCGAGATGGTGCGCGAACTCGCGATGTCGGATGCGACCTTCGCCGAGATCAAGAAGGAGCTTTCCAACGAGCACATGACCGATCTCGTGCTCACCATCGCATTCTACTGCGCCGTGGTTCGTGTGCTCGCCACCATGAAGATGGACAATGAGCCCTATTACAAAGAGGTGCTGCAGCAGTACCCGATCCCGGGAGTGAAATGACATGCGTTTGAAGGATCGCATCGCCATCGTCGTCGGCGCCGGCCAGTCGCCCGGCGAAGGCATCGGCAACGGCCGCGCCACCGCGCTGACCTTCGCGCGCGAAGGCGCCAAGGTGCTGTGCGTGGATCACAATCTGACCTCGGCCCAGGAAACCGTCGACATGATCGCGGCCAAACGGGGCACCGCGGTCGCTTTCAAGGCCGATGTGACCAAGGAGACCGAGATCAAGGCCATGGTGGCGGACGCGCATGCGCGCTGGGGCCGCATCGACATCCTGCACAACAATGTCGGCGTCAGCCTGTCCGGCGGCGATGCCGAATTGCTTGATATCACCGAAGAGGCGCTCGACCGCTGCATCGCGATCAATCTCAAGAGCTGCATTTTTGCCGCGAGGCACGTGCTGCCGATCATGCGCGCGCAAAAGAGCGGCGCCATCATCAACATCTCCTCGATGGCCGTGATCACCACCTATCCCTACGTCGCCTACAAGGCAACCAAATCGGCGATGGTGGCGTTCACCGAGCAGCTCGCCTACCAGAATGCGCAATACGGCATCCGCGCCAACGTCATCCTGCCGGGCCTGATGAACACGCCGATGGCGGTCGACACCCGCGCGCGCGAGTTCAAGAAGACCCGCGCCGAAGTCGAGGCCGAGCGTGACTCCAAGGTACCGCTGCGCCGGAAGCAAGGCACCGGCTGGGACGTCGCCAATGCCGCGCTGTTCCTGGCGTCGGATGAGGCGAGCTTCGTCACCGGCGTGACGCTGCCGGTGGACGGCGGCGCCAGCGTGCGGCGGGGCTGAGAAGCCTACTTCCGCAGAGACTTCAGCAGCGCGCGGATCTTGTCGGTATCCGCGCGCGTTGCGGGATTGTAGATCACCATATTGAGGTCGGGCCGGCCATCGACGGCGAAACCGGAAAATTCCATCGAGAGCGGTCCAGCGATGGGATGATGCAGGACTTTCGAGCCATCGCCATGCCCTTGCACATCGTTGTCACGCCACATCGCCGCGAATTCAGGGCTTGTCGCGCAGAGCTCATCGACGAGCGATTGCACATTTCGCGCCGCACCGGCGCGCGCCACATCCGCGCGGAAGGACGCCACCACGTAGCGCGCAACACTTTGCCAGTTGGGCTGCGCTGCGCGTACGCGACTGTCGCGGAACATCATACGCAGAACATTGCGCTGCCCATCCGGCAGTGCGCTGTAGTCGGTGAGGACCGCCGAGGCGGCCCTGTTCCACGCGATCACATCCCATGTCGCCGTGCGGATGAAAGCAGGGCTGTATTCCAGCGTGTCGAGCACGCGCTGCAGACGGGGTGAGATTCCGTCAGGCTCGCGATAGCGGGCTTCGGGCGGCCGGCCCAGACCGAGCAGAAACAGATGTTCGCGCTCCACGTCGGTCAGCATCATGGCGCGGGCGATGCGATCCAGCACGTCGGCGGAGGGCGCGCCGCCACGCCCCTGCTCCAGCCAAGTGTACCAGGTGGCGCTCAGATTCGCGCGCTGCGCTACTTCTTCGCGCCGAAGTCCCGGCGTTCGCCGCCGCTTCAGCGGAAAGCCGAATGCCGCGGGATCGAGCTTGGCGCGGCGATCCCTGAGATAGGTTCCAAACGAGTTCGCGTCCGCCATGCTGTTAGCCATTATACCCGTATAATCTCACTACTTTACCCGAATGAGAAATCTACCAATATCCCGGCGTTCTGAACAGGGAGCCTATCTCATGCGCGTATTCCTCACCGGCGCCGCCGGATTTATCGGCGCCGAAACTACCAAAGAACTGATCGCAAACGGGCATCAGGTCACAGGCCTCGCGCGCTCTGAAGAGAACGTCCGGACGCTCGAGAAACTGGGCGCGAAAGTTCATCGCGGTTCGCTGCAGGATCTGGAAAGCCTGAAGAGCGGTGCAAGGGATGCAGACGGCGTGATCCATCTGGCCTTCATCCATGATTTCTCGAAATTCGCCGAGAATGGCGCGATCGACAAGACCGCCATCGAAGCCATGGGCGATGTGCTGACAGGCACCAACAAGCCTTTCATCGTCACCTCGGGAACGGGTCTCGTCGCGCCGGGCGTGGTGATCACCGAAGATATGCGGCGCGATTCCAGCCCGCATGTTCCGCGCGTGTCCGAGCAGGCCGGTTTGGCCTATGCGTCGCGTGGGGTACGCGCGATGACGATACGCCTGCCGCAAGTGCATGGCGCTGATGGAAAAGCCGGGTTGATCACATATCTGCTCGAACTCGCGCGTCAAAAAGGCGCCGCCGCCTATGTCGGCGAAGGCACGGAACGCTGGGCTGCGGCGCACCGGCTGGATGTCGCTCGCCTCTACCGGCTTGCGTTGGAGAAGGGCGCGGCGGACGGGATTTACCACGCCGTTGGCGAGGAAGGCGTGCCCATGCGCCAGGTCATCGAAGTGATCGGCCGCGCGCTGAATGTGCCGGTGGTTTCGATCAAGAAAGATGAAGCGGGCGACTATTACGGGCCGCTGGCGAGGTTCGCCGGTCTGGACATGCCGGCTTCCAGCGCTTTGACGCAGCAGCGGTTGGGTTGGACGCCTACCGGTATCAATTTGATCGCAGACATCGGCCAGCCGGGTTACTTCAAGGTTTGAGCCTCAACAGCCGAAATCCGCCGACCGCTCCGAGTTTACGGGTCGCGTCTTAACTCGTCCGCCGCAACACCGCCGGGCGTTTTTTGACGGGGTCGAGCAGCGACCAGTCGCCCTGCTCCAGCGTATAGCCTTGGGGAAACGGCGGCCGCAGTTCCAGCCCTAGCGAGCGCAGCACGCGGTCGTCACGATAGTAACATTGCAGCACCACGCGGGTCAGCGCCGCCGCCGGCGTTCCGCCCGTGGCACGGAATTCCTGCGCCACCGCCTCCCGCCGCGTCGGATCAAGCCCGGCCAGCGGCTTGCCGGCGAGCCGCGCCAGATGGTCGAGCGCCGCGCTCACAACAACGGTATCGCGGCCGAGCGTGGCGATGATGTCGGCCTGGATTGCCGCGTCGTCGGCGCCGGGCACGTCGTATTCGCTGCTGGCGGGAATGATCATCGCCGCAATGACGCGCAAATCGTCGCGTTGGGCGGGCGTCAGGTTTTTTTCGTCGGACATATCGATCTCAATCGAACAGAGTGGCGAGGCGCTGCTTCATCTGGTCGGCGATGTAGAGCGCGATGGCCTGGATGGTGGAAGTCGGATTGACGCCGCCTGAAGTGACGAACACGCTGCCGTCGACGATAAACAGGTTTTTGACATCGTGCGACCTGCCCCA
>Ga0208589_1000831_pt1 | contig 13623 bp, 13 predicted proteins | sample NGESurshal092012_2_FD_184486 | JGI IMG/M metagenome (GOLD analysis project Ga0208589, IMG submission 184486) | Arctic peat soil microbial communities from Barrow, Alaska - NGEE Surface sample F53-2 shallow-092012 (SPAdes) | ecosystem: Environmental > Terrestrial > Soil > Wetlands > Peat ... | reverse complement strand
GAAGGAAGAAGCATTCGCCGGCAAATTCTGGCCCGACCATCCGACGCTGCATAATTTCCACATCGTGTTTTACCAGCAGCATTACTTCCTGCGCGATTTCTGGATCCAGTTCTGGAATTCCACCGTGATCGCGGTCGCCGCCGGCGCGCTGACGCTGTTGATCGCGACCGCCGCGGCATTCGCGATCTCGCGGCTGAAGATCCCCGGCGGCCGCTGGGTGATGAATCTGGCGCTATTCACCTACTTCATCCCGGCGGCGTTCCTCGCCGTGCCGATGTACCGGACCATGGGCACTTACGGCCTGCTCAACAACCAATGGTCGCTGATCCTCGCGATGGTGACGATCGCCTCGCCCTACGCGATCTGGGTGCTGAAGCAGGCCTCCGACAAATTGCCGGTCGAGCTCGACGAGGCCGCGGTAATGGACGGGGCGACCACGCTGCAGATTTTCCGGCTGGTCTACCTTCCGCTGATGATGCCGTCGCTGGTGGCGATCGGCACCTACGCGCTGCTGCTGGCCTGGAACGAATATCTCTACGCGTTCCTGCTGCTCTCCAAGGACACCGACATCACCCTGCCGGTCGCGCTCGGCAACTTCCTCGCCGCCGACGATTCGCCCTGGGAATTGCTGATGACCACCGGTTTCATCTATGCGCTGCCGCCGGCCGCGATCTATTACGTCTTCCGCCGCTACATGGTCGGCGGCCTGACCGCGGGCGCCGTGAAATCCTGATGGCGATTGGATTCCGGCAAGGCCTTTTGCAAGATACGACGCGTCCGAACTGGGACGGCAACGGTCCGCGCCCGCTGAGCTGGGTCGCATGGTATCCGGCCGCAAGCGGCGCAGTCGAACGCGAACTCGTCGTCGATCCTCCGCAGCCATGGTTCCGAATCGGTCCGGCCGCGAAAGATGCGCCGATCGATAGCGCTCGCCGCTATCCCGTCGTGCTGCTGTCGCACGGCACCGGCGGCGCGGCGTTGAACCAGGAATGGCTGGCGCGCGATCTGGCCCGCCGCGGCTTCATCGTCATCGGCGTCAACCATCACGGCAACACCTCAACCGAGCCCTATCGCGCCGAGGCGTTCCTGTGCTGGTGGGAACGGGCGCGCGACCTGACCGTGCTGCTCGATCACATCGCCACGGACGGCGAACTCGCCGGGCATATCGACGTCAACCGCGCCTTTATCGCCGGCTATTCGCTCGGCGGCTGCACCGCGATGGCCCTGCTCGGCGCTATCACCGAGACCTCGCGTTTCCAGGCTTCGCCTGAAAACCGGAATTTTGCCCGTGGTCCCCGGGAATTTCCCGATCTTGCCGACCGGCTGCCCGGATTGCTGGAAAGCAGTGCCGCGTTTCGCGACTCATGGAGTCGCATGACCGCTTCCTACCGGGACATCAGGTTCAAGGCCGCCTTTCTGCTGGCTCCCGGACGATCGATCACCGGATTCAATGAGGCAAGCCTGAGGTCGGTCGCAACGCCGATCCATATTGTCGTCGGCGGAGCGGACTTCGTCTTGCCCGCCGTCAACTGGCTGCATCGGCGACTGCCGACGAGCCGCCTCGACGTGATGGCGCCCGAAGCCGGCCACCACGTCTTCCTGCCGGAAGCCACCGAAGCCGGCCGCCGGGCCGATCCCGACGTGTGCATCGATCCGCCATCGGTCGATCGCGGCGATATCCATCGACGCGCGGCGATGCTGGCGGCCGAGCTGTTCCAGGAATCGTAAGCATGAAGTCCGTCATTGCGAGGAGCGCAGCGACGAAGCAATCCAGTCTGACTTGTGACTCTGGATTGCTTCGCTTCGCTCGCAATGACGGAAAACCCCTACAACGGCGCGGCACTCTTGGCCTGCGCGCTCGACAGTTTTGTGGCCAGCGAGGCCACCACGATCACGACCGCGATCAGGCCGATCACCAGCGTGCAGATCGCGTTGATCTCGGGTTTCACGCCGAGCCGCACCTCGGAGTAGATTCGGATTGGCAAGGTCTCCGAGCCTGGGCCGGTGGTAAAGCTCGCGATCACGAGATCGTCCAGCGACAGCGTGAACGCCAGCATCCAGCCGGCGATGATCGCCGGCCAGATCAGCGGCAGCGTCACAGCAAGGAAAGCGCGCACCGGATCGCAGCCGAGGTCCATCGCCGCTTCCTCCAGGCTGCGATCGAGCGAGCCGAGCCGCGACTGCACCACGACCGCGACGAAGCACAGCGTCAGCGTGGTGTGCGCGATGGTGACCGTCCAGAACCCGCGCTCGGCGTTAACCGCCACGAACAGCAGCAGCAGCGACAGCCCGGTGATGACTTCGGGCATCACCAGCGGCGCATAGAGCATGCCGGAAAACAGCGTGCGGCCCTTGAAGCGCTCGCCGCGCGACAGCGCGACCGCGGCGAGCGTGCCGAGCAGCGTTGCGATCGTGGCCGAGGACGCTGCGACCCGAAAGCTCATCCAGGCGGCGTCGATCATGGCGCGATCGCCAAAGAACTCGTGGTACCAGCGCAGCGACCAGCCGCCCCACACCGTGACCAGCCGCGAGCCGTTGAACGAATAGATCACCAGGATCGCGATCGGCAGGTACAAAAACGCCAGCCCCAGCGCCAGCGAGGCGATGTTGAAACGGGAGATTCTGTTGGGGTGGCTAGCCACCTATCTCGTCCCCTCGAGTTGGCGGCGCTGAAGCCGGTCGTAGAACAACAGGGGCGCCAACAACAGCACCAGCAACAGCACCGCGGCAGCCGAGGCCACCGGCCAGTCCTTGTTGGTGAAAAACTCCAGCCACAGCGTCTGGCCTATCATCAGGGAATCCGAACCCGCCAGCAGATCGGGGATCACGAATTCGCCTGTTATCGGGATGAAGCACAGCAACACGCCGGCCAGGACGCCAGGCAGCGACAGCGGAAACGTCACCAGCCAGAAGGCTCTCCCCGGCGAGGCGCCGAGATCGCTCGCCGCCTCCAGCAGCGCCGGGTCCATTTTGGCAAGCGTCGCATAGAGCGGCAGGATCATGAACGGCAGATAGGAATAGACGATGCCGAGATACATCGCGCTGTCGGTCGACAACCAAACCACCGGCGTCGAGACCAGATGCAGCGCGAGCAGAATCTTGTTGAGCAGGCCGTCATGCTGCAGGATGTTGATCCAGGCATAGATGCGGATCAGGAACGAGGTCCAGAACGGCACGATCACCAGCATCATCGCCACGCTTTGCCAGCGCCGCGGCAGCCGCGCCATGCCGTAGGCGATGGGATAGCCGATCAACAGCAGGATCGAGGTCGAGACCCCCGCGACCACGAGGCTGCGCAGGTAGGACAGCACGTAGAGATCGTCGGAGACCAGCAGCCTGAAATTGTCCAGCGACAGCGCGGCAAACGCCGCCTTGATCGCGGCCGCGCCCTGCGTCAGCTCGAACACGGGCACATAAGGCGGCTGCGCGATCGCGGTTTGCGACAGGCTTATCTTCAGCACGAAACCGAATGGCACCAGGAAGAACAGCACCATCCATAGGTAGGGCGCGATCACGGCAAAGCGCGCCGGGCGGGCAAAGATGCGGCGCACGCTCATTGCTCCAGCACCACGCAATCGTCGGGCGTGAACCACGCCACCACGCGCTGGGTGGCATTATAGGCATCGATGTCGAGCCGCGCGGTGTTGGCCATCGACGAGCGCAGCACCGCGCCGGTATCGAGCTTCACCTTGTAGGTAGTGAAGCCGCCGAGATAGCTGACGTCGGTGACGACGCCTTCCAGCCGGTTGATCGAATGCGTGTTGACCGCGTCGGAGGCCGGCGCGCGGCGCGACAGTTTTACCTTTTCCGGGCGGACCGCGACGCAGATCAGCAGCCTCGTCACCGGATTGGGCGGCGCGGCGACGATGATGGTGCCGGCATCTTTTGTGGCTACCGCAAGCCGGCCGCCGTCGCTGGGCTCGGCCTGGCCCTCGAACAGATTGATGTCGCCGACGAACTCCGCGACCCATCGCGAATTCGGCGCCTCATACAGTTTGCGCGGGGTTGCGACCTGTTCGAGGCGGCCGTTGTCCATCACGCCGATCCGGTCGGCCATCGTCATCGCCTCTTCCTGGTCGTGGGTGACGATGATGAAGGTCATGCCGAGCCGCCGCTGCAGCTCCATCAATTCCAATTGCGTGCTTTCGCGCAGCTTCTTGTCGAGCGCTGCCAATGGTTCGTCGAGCAGCAGCACCCGCGGACGACGCGCCAGCGAACGCGCGAGCGCCACGCGCTGCCTCTGGCCGCCGGAAAGCTGGTCGGGCTTGCGCTTCTCCAGGCCATCGAGCTTGACCAGCGCGATCATCTCGGCGACGCGGGTGTCGATCTCGGAACGCGGCATCTGCGCGCGCTTCAATCCGAACGCAATATTGTCCCGCACCGAAAGATGCGGAAACAGCGCATAGTTCTGGAACATCATGTTGACCGGGCGCTGGTGCGGCAGCACCTGCGCGATGTCGGCGCCATCCAGCAGGATGCGGCCTTCATCCGGCGTCTCGAAGCCGGCCAGCATCCGCAACAGCGTGGTCTTGCCGCAACCGCTCGGGCCGAGCAGCGCGAAGAATTCGCCGCTCCCGATATCGAGCGACAGCCGGTCCACCGCCCGCAACGCGCCGAACTTCTTCACCACCGCATCGATGCGCAGCAACGGCATGTCCGCCGCGACCGGCAGCGGCCCGGCCTTTGCCGGCACAGAATTGGCCGGCACCGCATCGGCCGCCGGTTCGGCTTTCGCCGAATCCGCATCCTCTGCGCTTTTAGCTGCGTCTTCCGCCATGATTCCAGCCTGCCCCGTCGTCGGCAGGCTAGCGGCGGAACAGCTTGGACTCAACCGCGGGCGGGGCGTGCCGCGCCGAATTGCCTAGAGCTGATCGGTCCTGTCAGAATCAGAACCGAGGCTCTGGATTCTAGCTTTGACGCGTTTTCTTCACGCGAACCGGCATCCACTTCGCTCGAAAACGCTTTAGAGCGGCTTGATCTCAACCTTGCGGAATTTCACCGTACCGGCGTCGCTTTCGACACCCTTGGCGTCCTTGAGGCCCAGGCCGTGCTGGAGCGCGATCCGCCCCGAGGCGAATTTCGCGTCCTGCGCACCATCGACGGTCTTCTGCCCGTTCAGAGTCACGGTGAAGGTCGAGCCCTTGGCGGTGATCTCATAAACATTCCATTTGCCGGCGGCGTGCGGCATCGGATTGACCTTGCCGACATTGACGATCGCACCGGTGCCATAGGTTGGATCCGGGCGCGTATCCCAGATGTTCACTTCATACGCCGAGGCGCTGCCGATCTTCTCGGGGTCCGTACAGCGGATGAAAATGCCGCTATTGGCAACGTCATCGACCCAGAACTCCGCCCTGATCTGGTAGTCGGTATAGGTGTTCTTGCTGACCAGGAAGCCGTTGCCCTTGTCGGCCACGACGGCTCCGTCCTCAATGTGCCAGTTGGCGGTACCGACTTGGTTGAAATTGTCGAGATTCTTGCCGTCGAACAGCGTGATCCAGCCACCGGTCTGGCCGGACGCCTGATGCGTGTAGGAAAATGCGGCGATCCCGGCCAAAAGCACAGCGGCGCCGACGATGGAGCGACGATTCATGGTGATCTCCTCCCGAATTGTTTTCTTGTGACGAGCCTGTTTTCACGCCCGCTGCTTTACACAGGAGACCAACATAGCAAGCGGCGGCTTATTCCGCAAAATTCACGCCGATGCCGCCATGAATGCCGACAGTGCCTCGCGCCCCTCCGGCGACATGGTCAAGCCGAGCTTGGAACGGCGCCACAGCACATCATCGGGGAAGCGCGCCCATTCTTTTGTCATGAGATAGCGCACCTCGGCCGCGGTCAATTCCGGGCCAAAGGCCGGACCGAGGTCGGTCCGGGTTTTCGCGTCGCCCAAGACGTCCGCGATGCGCGTGCCATAAGCTTCGACCAGCCGCACGGCCTCATCCTCGGTCAGAAACCGCCAGCGCCCTTGCGCACGGTCGACCTCGGCGTCGAACTTCGACCAGCCGAAATCGCCGCCGGGCAGCGCCGCTTTCGCGGTCCAGCGCGGCGACATCGGGTAGAACGGCGTGAAGCGGGAGACCGCCCGCTCAGCGCGCAGCCGCGAGGTCGTGACATCGCCGCCGAAGATCGTCAGCAGCGGCGCCTTGCCGCGCGGCCGGTCGAAGGTCATCGCGCCGTCCCGCTTGGCGGGCCGGCTTTTGGGATCGAACGCCGCGTTGGCGCCGGAAACCGTCCGGATCACGTCGGACGGATCGACCCTTTCGCGGAAATAGCGGCTGGCCGCGTCGCACAGATAGGCCACGTCGCCGGCCGCCATCGCCACGATCGCGGGATCGCCCTTGAAGGGCTGGGCAACGGTGCCGATCAGCGTGAAATCGCGCTGGTAGGGGCTGGCGAAGATCAGCCGGCGGTCGCTGTTCTGGAACACATAGACGTTGTCGGTCTCGAACAGGCGCCGGACGATGATCTGGCTCATCCTGATAGCGTCAAGCCGCGGCGGCGGCATCCGCAGGACGGTCTCGACCACCGAGGAAGTCCAGGCACCGCTGGCATTGACCAGCGCCCGCGCCGTGATCACCCGGCGGTGGCCGCGATCGATCACGGCGAGCCGCCAGACGTCGAGCCGGTCGGCGCGAACGCAGCGCGCGCCGGTACAGATGTCGGCGCCCCGTTCAGCGGCGTCAAGCGCATTGGCGATCACCAGCCGCGAATCGTCCACCACGCAGTCGGAATATTCGAAGGCGGTGCCGAACGGCCGCCTCAGCGCATTGCCGACCGGATGATGGGTGACGTCGACCGTCACGGAAAGCGGCAGGCGCATGCCCGGCGCCAGCCGGTCGTACAGCAACAGCCAGGATCGCAGCAGCCAGGAAGGACGCTCATCGGAATGCGCGGGGATCACGAACCGCGAGGGTCGCACCAGATGCGGCGCGATCCGCAGCCAGATGTCCCGCTCGGCCAACGCGCGGCGCACGCGCAGCAGGCCGCGCCGCTCCAGCATCGCGAGATCGCCATGGATCAGCCGCGAGGTCGCCGAAGATGCGGCGGCGCCGAGGTCGCCTTGTTCGAGCAGGATGACCCGCAGGCCGCGCCCGGCGGCATCGCGCGCCACGCTGACGCCGTTGAGGCCGCCGCCGATGATCGCAAGGTCGTAATCCGCCATGCCAAAGCTATAGCGGTTTCCGGTGACGCGGGCACCGATGCGCGAAACAAAACGCCAGGTGGATGGCGCTCAGCCGATCTTGCGTGCCAGTTCCATCGTATCGGAGCGTCCGACCAGCGCAAAATACTGTCCGATCGGCGCCGGCTTGCCAATGAAATAGCCCTGCACGGCGTCGCAGCCCTCGTCGGCGAGGAAACCGAGTTGCTCCTGGGTTTCGACGCCCTCCGCGACGATCGACATCCCAAGGCCATGGCCGAGGCCGATCACCGCGCGCACGATCGAGGCCGATTGCGGATTGCGCCCGAGATTCATCACAAAGGCGCGGTCGATCTTGATCTTGTCGAACGGGAATGCCTGAAGATAACTCAACGAGGAATAGCCGCTGCCGAAATCGTCCATCGAAACACGCACGCCGAGCGCCTTCAGCCGCCGCAGCAGCGCGAGGCCGCGGTCGAAATCCTCGATCAGCACGCCCTCGGTGATTTCCAGCTCGAGCCGGCCCGGCGCGAGGCCGGTTTCCAGCAGGATCGAATGCACGAGGCCCACCACGTCGCCATGCATGAACTGCGCCGGCGACAAATTGACCGCGACCTGCAGCGCAATCGGCCACGACGCGGCCTCGCGGCAGGCCTGGCGCAGGATCCATTCGCCCATCTCGACGATCAGGCCGCTTTCTTCCGCCAGCGGAATGAAGTCGCTCGGCGGCACGAAACCGCGCACCGGATGCAGCCAGCGCGCCAGCGCCTCGAAGCCGGTCACTTCGCTGCTGGCGACCGTGTGGCGCGAGATCGCCTGCGGCTGATAATACAGCGACAGCTCGCCGTTCTTGATCGCAAGCGACAGATCCTGGTGCAACACGCGACGATCCCGGATCTGCTGGTCCATCTCGGGTTCGTAGACCGAGATCGAGCCGCGCGATTTCGCCTTGGCGCGGAACAGCGCCGCACCCGCATTGGCGAGCAGCGAGGCGGCGTCGGAGCCGTTGTGCGGGAATACCGAGATGCCGGTGGTGCAGCCGGTACGGACCGATTTGCCGTCGATCGTGAATTCGCTCGCCAGCGCCACGGAGAGTTGTTCCGCCAGCGCCAGGCCCGCGGAAGGCTGCTTGCCGTCGATAATCAGTCCAAACTCGTCGCCGCTCAAGCGCGAGACGACGCCGCCGCGCGCGGCAGACTGGATGCGGCGTGCCACCTCGACCAGCAGTTTGTCGCCAACCGCGTGGCCGAACACGTCGTTGACTTCTTTCAGCCCGTCGAGGTCGACCGACAGCACGGCAAATTCCTCGTCAGTGCCGGCGCAGGCCTCGATCATTTGCGCCAGCGCCTGCAGGAACGCGGCGCGGTTCGGCAGATCGGTCAGGCCGTCGTGATACGCCATATGCGCCATCCGCGACTCGGTCTGACGGCGATCGGTGACGTCCTCGTGGGTCTTGATCAGATATTGCGGTTCGCCGACCTCGTCGAGCACCGTCATGCGGCGGGTCAGGAACAGCCGCAAGCCGTCCTTGGTGCTGATCGGGTGTTCCTCGGTGAGCAGGCCGCGCTTCCTGATCGCCGCCTCGTCGCGCGCGATGATCAGCTTGGCTTCCTTCGGATTGAAGATGTCGGCTGCCGTCAGGCCGGTCGCGTCTTCGCGTCGCCGGTTGAGAATCGCCTCGGCGCTGCGGTTGGCAAGCAAATAGCGGCCGTCGCTGACGCGCTCGACGATCAGCGAGACCGGAATGTTGTCGACCACCAGCTCGAGGAACTTCTTGGTATTCTCGAGCTCCTTGGACAGCGATTTGCGGTCGGTGACGTCGTCGAACAGCGCGATCAGGAATTCCGGCCGGTCGTTGTGGTCGCGCACGATCACGCGGTTGGAGGCGATGACCCGCTTCTTCGAACCGCGCTCGACCACGATCTCGCTGCGATACTGGCCATCCACCGAATGGAGCGCGGCGTCGTCCGCGGCTTCGATGCCTGCCGCGGTGTCGGGCTGGAAGATCTCTTCGGCGCGCTTGCCGACAATCTTGTCGCGGGAAAAGCGCGAGAAGCGTTCGAACGCACGGTTGGCGAAGATGTAGCGGCCGTCCTCGAGGTTCTTGGCGGCGACGCAGACCGGCACATTGTCGAGCATCGATTCGAGGAACTGCTTGGTCGAGGCAAGCTGCCGCGAAAGCTTGCGCTGTTCGGTGCAATCCTCATGGGTCGCCACCGAACCGCCATTGGGCAGCGAGAAATACCTGACCAGGACCGAGCGACCGCCGGGCAGTTCGGTGATGAGACCTTCCGGCGTACTGGCGGTGGCATAGAAATCCTCCATGCTGACGTCGAGCACGCCACGCGCGCGCCGCATCGCCAGCAGCTCCGGACCCGTCATGTTCGGGGGAATATCCGAGCGCGCGAGGCCGTAGATTTCAAGATAGCGGTCGTTGCAATAGACGATCCGCTTGCGCGAATCCGTCATCACCACGCCGTGGTTGAGGTTGTTCAAGGCGGAGCTGACAAATGCGTTTCGGCGCAATTGCGACCGCTTCACCTTGCGCAGCGCCGAGAAGATCCAGAGCGCGACGGCGGCCAGAAACGAGCAGACCACGATGCCGCAGATCAGCATTTCCCAAATCACTTCGGGATCGGCGGAGCCGATATAGCTCGCGGGCGCAAAGCCGTTCGCCTCGGCTCGCGCTGCGCCGAACGGCACAAGGCTGCCGATCAGGCACACGATGGCCTGCGCGGGAATCATAATCTTGCCGCCTGCCTGCCAATTCTTGGAAGCCATCAGTCACTCGCGGATTTCTGCGCCGGAGTGTCTGGCTTCACGGGTTTGGATCGGGTAAACGCGTACCCTCCGCCCCCCAAAAATGTGACTTAAATTATGGCAATTGCCCTGACATGATTAATGCATCCCTAACAGGAACCGGCGCCTCAGGCGTCAACTGAAAAAAGCCGCGCGAATCGCCCCGAAAGATCATCCCAAACAACGCGATAATGTGCCAATGCGATTGACCTCGAACGCGCGCCGGACGGCGAAACTCGGCGCCGGTGCAGATCGCCAACAAGACCGGATTCGGACTTCGCATGGATAAAGTCGATTGCGTCGTGGTCGGTGCGGGGGTGGTCGGCCTTGCCGTCGCCCGGCGGCTTGCACAAGCGGGCCGCGAGGTCATCATCCTGGAGGCGGCCGAGGGCATCGGCACGGTCACCTCGTCGCGCAACAGCGAAGTGATCCACGCCGGCATCTATTACAAGGCCGGCAGCCTGATGGCGCGGATGTGCGTCAGCGGCAGGAAGGCGCTTTATGCTTATTGCCGCGACCACGGCATCCCGCATCGCAATTGCGGCAAGCTGATCGTCGCGACCACGCCAAAGGAAGCCGAAAAGTTGCAATCCATTCGCGCCCATGCCGAAGCCAATGGCGTGCTCGACATGCAGACGCTCTCGGGCGAAGCTGCCCGCGCACTGGAGCCGGCACTGAACTGCGACGCGGCCCTGCTCTCGCCCTCCACCGGCATCATCGACAGCCACGCCTACATGCTGGCGCTGCGCGGCGACGCCGAGCTAGCCGGCGCGGCCTGCGCCTTTCACACGCCGCTTGTGACCGCCAAAGCCGCCGCGGGCCGGATCGAGATCGACGCCGGCGGCGATACGCCGATGACGCTGGAGTGCGGCCTCTTGGTCAACGCTGCGGGCCTCAGCGCACCCGCGGTCGCGCGCAGCATCGACGGCATGCCGATCGACCTCATTCCGCGGGCCTATCTGGCCAAGGGAAATTATTTCAGCTGCAGTGCGCGGGCGCCGTTTTCACGACTGATTTATCCGGTGCCGGAGCCCGGCGGGCTCGGCGTGCATCTGACATTGGATTTGGCGGGACAGGCCCGGTTCGGTCCGGACGTGGAATGGGTCGATACGATCGACTACGCAGTCGACCCGTCGCGGGCCGAACGATTTTATCCGGCGATCCGCCGCTATTGGCCGACGCTACCGGATGGCGCGTTGATGCCGAGTTATTCCGGCATTCGGCCCAAGATCGTGCCGCCGGCGGTTGCCGCGCAGGATTTCCTGATCCAAGGCCCTGCGGATCATGGCGTTACCGGGCTGATCAACCTGTTCGGGATTGAATCGCCGGGGTTGACGTCGTCGCTGGCGATCGCCGATCACGTCGGCGAGCTGGCAGGCGTATAGGCCACGCCACATGCTACCTTTGAGCACCCGGCGATGGGGCACACGGCGGCCCGTTATGAAATGAAAATTGCATCGTTAGCGGCGAACCACCGGATCGTCCGCCTCTGATGGCGGACGCGGTATCGCTGGGCGGAGCCTGTGCCTGAACTAATGCAGCGTTTCGCTCGCTGTATGCCTCAAGCGCTCGATCTCGTCCTTCACCATTAGTTTGCGGCGCTTCAACTCGACAATTTGCAGGTCGTCTGTGGAAAGATGCACGAGAGCTTCGTGTAATTCGTTTTCGAGGATCTTGTGTTTGCGTTCTAATTCAACAAGATGCGCCTGCATTGCCATACGAAACCTCCTCGGTGGAATTAGACCTCAGATTCGATCCGGACGACCGAGTGTACACCAGTCGTCGAATCTGTCGATGGATATCGAAATTCGCGTCCCTCATATTTCGGTGTTATCTGTAACCAATCGTGACTATGGAACCGGGCCCGGTATCCTGCTCCGAACCTTGCCAGCCGCCGCCGATCTTCGGCCCGGCTGGCTGCTTGCGGAGGGGGCGGCCAGGAACGATATTCCCGACAACGACCTTCGCACCTCTCGCAACCTCATCGCGTTTTTCAGTTAACGTACACCATGACCGACGAAGATGAGCGCGAACTTGAGAACGAGCTCGCGCGGCTGCAGCAAGAGCACCGCGATCTCGACGCGGCGATCGATGCGCTGCATCAATCTCCCGCGCCGGATCTGTTGCGGCTGCAACGGCTGAAAAAGCGCAAGCTGCAATTGCGCGACCGGATCGCCTTCATCGAAGACCAGATCACACCCGACATCATCGCCTGAGCTGTGGCCATCGAGCCATCGGTGGTCACGCGCCGATGGTCAACTCGCGCAACACGCGCGCGACCTGTGCATGGCTGTAAGGTTTCGGCAGGAACCGTCCGCCTTCGGGCAAGTCGATCTCGTCGACATTGAGCCGGCCGGAGGTGGCTACGATCTTGATCGGCGGCCAGCGGCCCCTGACCGCTTGGGCCAGCTTCAGCCCGTCCATCGAGCCGGGCATCTGGATGTCGGTGAAGACCACGGTGACGTCGAGACGGGCTTCCAGCACCTTGATCGCCTGGTCGGCATCGGCGGCTTCAATCACCTCGAAGCCGGCGCCCTTGATCATGTCGGCCGCATCGATCCGCAACAGGAACTCGTCTTCGACGAGCAGCACCACGGGTCTTCTTTGCTCGGGAGGACCCATGCCAGAACCTGCACCAAAACTCATCGTCCGCACCCCGCCAACGTGCGATAAGCGCACAAGCCGGCTTTCGTTCCTGATGATGGGCCGAGCTGAGCACGATCTTCCCAAAGCTGATTTCCAAACGCTGACGTTATATTCCAGCGAACCGATCGAGCCGGGTGCCGGCTCTGCATGGAGCCAGGCGTCATCTGAAACGGGAATCGACTCTGCCGCGTATCTCGGTCGTGACGTGGCTTAGTCCTCCAGATTGGCCCCGCGCCGGCGGCCTCGCCTTCGTTCTCAACGAAGCGGGGCCGTTGCCAGGCGCGGAGGAACAGGACTAGCGACCGTGCTGACGCACCATCTGGCCCCTTCTTGCAATCCAGTCGGGAAAACTCACCGTTGGGCTTGACTCCAATAGAACAAAAAGGGAACATTATCGGAGCCTCCAGCCAACGGGAAACATGCCATGTCCAACACCCCTGCACTGCCCGAGATCAGCCGTTACGAGCAGGCCTGCGACCAGGCGATCGCGATGTGCGACGGCAATCTGCGCTCCACGATCAAGGCGCTGATCATGGCGAACGAATATCTCGAGGCCGAGCTGGAGGAATTGCAGGCCGCCATTGCTGCCGGCTGTGCGCCGGCCGATGCGCCGCGCGCGAGCAGCAACGCCGCCTGATCGTTCGATTCCATCCGGAGCAACGTCGTCGGAGAGCATGCCATGGCCGATGTCACCTACTACGTCGCACTGCCCTTCCTGCAGGACGAAGCCGGCTCGCCGGTCGCAGGCGGCGCCGAGGAATGCCAGAGCTCGTCCGCGGCGTTGCGGCGCGCCGAATTGTTGTCGCGGGGCGCGGGCTGCATCGGCGCGGTCGCTTTCAGCCGCACCGGCGATCCCATGATCGGCGAATTCGGCGACGCCCATGTACTGAGAAAATTCGGCAACGTGCCGGACGATCTTGGCGCGCTGTAAAGGCTGCGCAGTCAGGCCTCGTGCCGCCTCTGCGCCTTGCGCAGATACATCGCGCGATCGGCTTCTTCCAGGGCTTTACCGGCCTCCGCGTGGGGCCCGAGAATGG
>Ga0208589_1000830_pt1 | contig 13624 bp, 16 predicted proteins | sample NGESurshal092012_2_FD_184486 | JGI IMG/M metagenome (GOLD analysis project Ga0208589, IMG submission 184486) | Arctic peat soil microbial communities from Barrow, Alaska - NGEE Surface sample F53-2 shallow-092012 (SPAdes) | ecosystem: Environmental > Terrestrial > Soil > Wetlands > Peat ... | reverse complement strand
ATTATACCCCATGGCGACGGGAAATGTCGCCAGAATTGGAATGGCGCGATGTCGCGGGTGCATAAAGTTCTCCGGCTGATGACCGACGCGCATCGCGTCGCATTGGATCGGTTTCTGTGCAAGCCGCAAACGACTTGCGATATGGCGTTCGATTTCGTTAAGAAGTTGGGCTACCGAATCTCCCGCTCGGCGATCAATAACTACGCCAGGGATGGCCGGATCGCTCAGCCTGAATTTGTGGCGAAGATTCTCGGTATGAAGCGTAGCGCGGCAGCAGCGAAAATTGCGAAGATCGCCAAGACGCTTTCCATGCCGACGCTTCGGTCACTCGCGTTGGTTGCGACGTTGCTCGCCGGTTCGACGCCGTGCGAGCAGGGATCATCGACTACGAATCGAACGCCGATCGAATGAAGTTTGGGGGGCTGTCCGAATGCTGCTAATTAGCATCGGACAGTGTTAATTTAGGCAGTTTGAAGCCGGCGCGTCAGCGTCCCGGCTGATTCTATGCGCTATAGGTTCATCTCGATTTGAAAAACGAAATCTCATATTGATTGCGGCTGTATGCCAGCAACTGATACGAAGCAAGGGGGGAAAGGTTGATATAAATTCCTGAAATTCGCAAAAAGGTTGTTCTTAACGAAGGGAAGCCAGGAATCCCCAAATTGCCTATTCCCCGCGATGCCTCAAAAAAACTACGCCACGGCGCTGCTCGACCCGATGGCGGTGCTGGTAACGCCCGCCGCGATCCCCTGCCCCATCGCCAGCACTTCCTGACCCAGTGCGCGGTAGTCCGCAGCCCCGTGGCTCGTCGTATCGTATTTCAGTATCGTCTGCCCGAAGCCAGGGCTTTCCGCGAGCTTGATGTTCCTCCGCACCCGAGCCTGAAAAATCACCGCCTGCGACCACGGCAATCTCTGATCGGCCGCCGCCGTCAGAAACGATTTCAGATCGTTGACCACTTCGGTGCCCAGTTTTGTCTGGCTCTCAAAGAGGGTCAGAACGATCCCCGAAACCATCAACCGCGGGTTCAGCCCCCGCTTTATCAGAGCCACCGTTTCCAACAACTTGCCGACACCCTGGAGGGCCAGGAAGTGGGGCTGCATCGGGATGATGACCTCGTCCGCCGCCACCAGCGCATTCAAGGTGAGTACTCCCAGGCTCGGCGGGCAATCCAGCAGGATAAAATCCAAATCAATCTCCCGCGCCGCCACGGCCGCGGCGATGCGCTGGGCGAGGATCGTCTGCCGTCCCGCGACCTTCGCCAGTTCGATTTCCGCCGCCGCCAGATCGATGCTGCCGGGAACAACCACCATTCGTTCATCGATTTTGTGGATCGCCTTGGCAAAGGGTGTTTCCTCGACCAGAACATCGTAAAGCGAAACCTCCTGCGAGGCCGGGTCCAGGCCGCAATTGATCGTGAGATGGGATTGGGGGTCCAGATCAACGAGGCAGACCGTTTTCCCGGCTTCGGCCAAAGCCGCGCCCAAATTGACCGTGGTCGTTGTCTTACCAACCCCACCTTTTTGATTCATCAGGGCAATCGTTCGCATAAATCGGCCCCGCAGCGCGCGGACCAACAGGATTATCGGACAGGGGCGGCGGAAAAGCGAGAGAAAATGGGGAAAGCGATCGGCTGAAACTGTTCGGCTTGGTGGGACGTCCTTATTCTTCGCGGCAGAGGTTCCTTGAAACCTCTCTTTCAACGTCGCGTCGGCTCCATGAGGTCGTCGGCTTCCATTTTCGTGCAGTCGAATCGAAACCGCAAAGTGCCCGGCATTGGGCAAATTGAGAGGAATGTGGCAGTCAAAAACCAAGACTCCACTGCAAAGTACCGCCGAGCAGTACGTTACAAAACTGCTCGGCGGGGAAACGGAGAGGGGGAGATTCGAACTCCCGCTACCTTGCGGTAGACCGGTTTTCGAAACCGGCGCATTCAACCACTCTGCCACCTCTCCGGGTGAGCCGCAAAGAGTACAAGCACCAACGGAATTGGTCAAATCTCCCGAATTTTCGGGCGATTTTGCATGTTCGGAATTTCCGCCGGCGACCTCATCCCGCGTGTCGCAAAGTCTCCCAGAGTCTCCTGAAATCTCATCTAGAGTACCATTTTGCGCCAAGCAGAACGCCAAGACAGAATTGCCTGAATTCCCATTGTTGGAGGGTTGCCCGTTTTTCGATTCCAAAAGCGGGAGATCGGGCAGTGCGTCGAGCGCCGCCGCCTCGTTTTCACGCTGACTGTGCGAATACCGATCCATCGTGAGGGCAAATGTTGAGTGGCGGGCGAGCGCCTGGGCTGTCTTCGGATGCACACCGCCAGACGCCAGATTGGTAATGAAAGTGTGGCGCAGTGCGTGGAAATCGGCGACGAGTTTTTCATGATTGATGTAGGTTAGAAAGTCGGACTTTTCTCGGCGGTCGTGTTCCTTGGGCTCGGCCTGAGCCTTCTCAAGCCATTTCGACCGAGCGGCTTCGAGGTCGGCTCTGACCATCTTGGCGACGTGTTGCCGGCTGGGCATTCGGAAAGCGAGATCGTCCGCTTCCTTCCCGGCCAAGTGCTGGCTCAGAATGCCGGCGGTACGCAGGCGCAACGGCAACACGCTCTGACGGCGATTTTTCGAATAGGCTGCTTTCACCGTCACAGTCGGCTTCTCGATATTCAAATCCAACGCCGAACATGTAAGGGTACGAATCTCCCCTGCCCTCAAGCCGGTTTCCACGGCCAGCCGGTAAATGACTGTCCGCTCCGGTCCAGTGATTCCGAAACGCATTGGGCCATCCTGCGTGGATTCCAACAGCAAAAGCAATTCATCAACCGACAAAGCCCGGCGGTCATGGCGGCGATCCAACTGGACATTCAGTCCGCCAATATGAGTCAGCGGCGATTCTACCGCTCGTCGCTCCCGCACCATCCAGCGGCAGAACTGCTTCATTGCCTGCAAGTAGAAGTTGAAGGTCTGAGGGCTGATGCCGCTCTTCCCCTCCCGCAGGCCAGCTAGTTGATTCTGCACCTTAGCGGCGGTGATATCGCTCCAGTAATGGAAGCCGCAGCCATCAATGACGTTGCGGATTCGGCCCGTCACCAACTCCACATGGCGGAGCGTATTCCCTTTGGCCTTGAGCGCCTCGGTGAAATCGGTGACATGGTTGTCCAGCGAAACACCCGCGGCTGCACGGCGGGATTCGATGAGACCAATTGTCGCCAGCTTCCGTCGTGCATTCTTCGGCAACTCATTGATCCAGGATTGAAGTGCCGGGTCCGCCTGCCCGCCCGTGGCGTGATGGTACGCGACCAGGCGTTCAATATTTCGCCCGAACTCTTCGCTGGCAGCCTTGCTGGTAAAGGCAGGGACACGGCGGATGATGTCATGCTGGTCGCGGAATTCAACGTACCACTTGCCAGCCGTCTGTGTCTTGTGTTGACGATCACGATAGGTTGTCTTGAACACGCGCATTGTGAACCTCGCGTTGCTGAGCCTGCCGGACATAGTACCGCTCAACGGCGAACAAGTGGATCGAGCTTTCATCTATTCGCCGCATGTGGCGCAGCGATGGGCGTTGCACCACGGGCAGAACTCCGATGCCTGACGGCGTCCGATGATGGGTGCTCCGCATCGCGGGCAGAACAGAAAGCCGCCCTCGGATTCCAACTTGGGTAAGTCTTTAGTCGGCTGCTCCGGCATCTGACTACAAAGGTCTGGGGTCTGGACGTCGCTGGATTGCATCGCTTTCATGGGAATCTCCTTTGAATCGGTCACGGCCGACGGTTGATTTTGTTCATCTCCGCCCACTTCTCACGCGGGGGCGCCCCTGCGGCAAGCCATAGGGCGAGCATCTGTCGATCCCATCGAACGGCACGGCCAAACCGAACGGGGCTGGGGAGTCGTCCGCTGCTATGGAGGCGCCATACATGGGCTCGACTGACGCCCAGCAATTCTGCGACTTCGTCTGCCGTCACAGCGAGCGGAACGGGCGTGCCGTTGAGGAGAAGATTTGTGTTTTGAGCCATGTCGAATCCTTGCATGTACGCATACATGCGAACGATGCGGGCAAAAAAATTATTTGCCGACCACTGCCGGCGAATCCGAACGAACCGGGAAGCCATCAACAATTTTGAACGCGCCGGCTTTGCAATCCGAAGAGGCAACACCGAGCAGAGCCGGCTTGTGGTAATATGGCAGAAAGTTCTCACGATCCGGCAGTCGCAGGCCGGAAAAACGATTGAGCATCGCCGAGAGACTCACTCCAAATCGCTTGGTCAGAACCGGAAGGAAGCGGTAACGCCAAAGCCATTCAGATTCTGCCGTGTCCAGCATCAATTCCACGAGGCTGCGCTTCTCATCGAGTTTCTGGTCACGCGCGACCGCGAAAAGTCCCCGCACCAGCAAATCAATCGGCATTAGGAAAGCTGCTGCAAAACGGTCCGCTTGGCGCTCGTACCGATCAGCCTGGGCATCCTGCCCAACCTGGTCATCTCGAAACGCCACCGCCACCTTCTTGTGAAGGATGATGTGCCCCAGTTCGTGAGCACAAGTAAAGCGGAACGGACCGTCGTTGCCGTCCAATCGATCGCTGACCAATATCTCTCGTTCTTTGATGAAGGCTGCCCCAAGCGTTCTTTCGCCCAAGTGAGTTAAGTCCTGGACTCCGAAGCCGATGCCCAGCGGATGCTCGATCCATCGCTCGACAGGAATGGGGAGCGGAATCTCTTGAAGGCCCAGTTGCGCACAACACTCCTCCAGCGTTTCCAAGGCGAGGCGTTCCACTCGACGGTATTCTGGCTTTGGCTGTATGAAGGGTTTGGGAGTGGCGTTCACGGTTGAGCCTCCCCCTTCGTTGGCTCACTCGCCATTTTGCCGGCCTGTTTAATCAGACGATCCCACTGCTCCGGCGAAAGATTCCGAGCCTCTCGCAGGAATTGCGGAACCTTCGCTGCTGTCGTGGCGCTCTGGGAAGCGATTTCCCCCACGACCGCTTCAGGCTTGCTCCAGCCTGAACGAAGTTCAGCTTCGGCGATCCGATAAACCTTTGCGATGCGGCCGAGCAAACTCTCTGACGGGGAACGCCGGCCTTTTTCAATATCCGTAAGATGAGCGGGAGCGATATTAAGTAAGCCGGCGGTCTCCCGGAGTCCGCGATTGAGCACCTCGATGCGGAGCTTGCGGAGTCGATCGCCAATCGGGATGGGCTGCTGCTCTCTGGGCAATGACTACTCCTTGTACGCATGTATGCTAACGGACGGATTTGGAAAGTCAATTGAATAATCTGATTTTTACGAACGCCCCCCAGCGGAATCATTTAACTCGCTTGTGTCTCGGCGAAGGTGCGAACGGCATGGTGCGGTATCTGTGGAAGGAGGTGGAAGCCTATGACGCAAGCCGACGGGTTGTGATGAGCTGAGACCCGCGAAGATTTTCACGAGCGATCAAAGACCGCCCCGGAGATGCAAGTCCGCTGGGGCGGCTTCTCGTTTTTGCTCGGTTACCACGGCAGGTTGGTTGAAATATTACTTACGTTCGGGCGCGCATCGCCAACCTTCGGCCTGAGCCGTTCAGCGAGATATGCCACGACTCCATCCATGGATTGCTGCGGGACTGTTGCCCATGTGACGTAAAGAACCATGTCCGCGTATCGTTGAATTCGCGCGTCGGTCCTGTGGGCGGTAAGTTGGTCGCGGATTTTGCCCTGGCCCACGTAGACTGTCGCGGGGCTTGGTGGGCCGTGCCAAATAATGTAGACGCCGGTCATGATTTCGAAGTGGGGGTGGCTCAAGTTTACAGTGCTCAGTTTGCACCACACCTCCCCTTGGCATTTCAACCAATTCAATTGCGTATCAGGCATAATAAATCTCCTAGTACAAGCTACCTCGGGTTTGGGTGGTCCGTGTCATTATTGGTTATCGCCTCCGGCGTAGCGATCTCTGCAGGCTCATCCGCAACAGGTACGACTTGGTCGGGCTGTTCCGCTGCTGGCAATGGGGCCGGCGTGCTGAAGTAACCTTGTGAGACCTTCATGCAAATATCTCGTATGCGCAAAGCACACTGCTTTGCCTCGCGATCGCGGCCGTGGTGGTCGATTAGATTGCAAATATTCACGCTGTGGGAAAGTGTATCGGTGATTCGTTGTCTGGTCTCCGGGTCAAGAACATTTGTCCGCGCCTCGGCCGATAGGCTTATGACGAGCTGCCCGAGCCCGAAAAGGTTCTTCTCCACTGCGAAAACAACCCGTCGGACAGCGATCACAGGCGCGATTTCAAAGAAGCCCGTTTGTCCAAGTTCATGGGCGAGATAACCGGCGAGAGTTTCGGACGGGGCATGAAGTTTTCTCAACGATTCCTGGAAGCTGCGTCGTGCAGCCGTCTTTGCTTGGAGGGTTGCTTGGAGCCCACCGGGTGTCGTCTGGAATGCGGCTCCTAGCTTTTTCATGCGGTCTCGGAGTTCTGTCTCCAGAGGTTCAAGCTGGACTGCCAACTCGTCGAGGCGTCGCTGGGCATCTGAACTGAAGAGGCGTTGCACATGGTACGACAACCGTCGTGAAGTCAGCTTTGCAACCATGACTCCCATGAATGTTAAACCAAACAGAACTTCAATGCATGCGAGTGTCCGAGAGAATCCCATGGGGTGGATGTCGCCGTAGCCAAGCGACGAGACAGTGACGATGCTGAAGTAGAGGCCTTCCCAGATAGTTGGATTCTCAAGCTTTTGAAAATCGTGGCCCATGCCGTGGCCGTAAGGTGTAAGGACAAAATATGCCAGTCCCGATGCGCAAACGACGATCACGAAAAAGACTAAATGACACCAAAGGGGAGTAACCTCGATTAGAAAGTCGAAGAACCGTTGGACGGCGGTGAGAATCTGTTTGGGCCAGGTACGCATTAGATCTGTTGCGCCACGAACGCCGGGTTTCTAGTCAACCTGGCGGATTCGAGGAGCTTCAATGCATTGTTATTCTCGGTGAACGCCGCCGCGCGTCAAATCTGCGAACTCCGCATAATCGGCGGGCAGTGTAGATAACTAGGTACACGATGGTAGGGCCATTCGAACCTCCGACCTCCGGGTTATGAGCCGAGTAGGAATTGGGCCGTCTACCGCTTTGTCTTTCGTTCTGACTGGGGCACAATTCTGACTGCCAAGCCGGCTTGAGCGATCTTTTCCAGATTCTCGATTAGCTCTTCGTAATTATCGCCTAAGATCTGGGGATGATGAATCAGGATCAAGTCCATGCCTTTTCCTTTGGCGTCTCGGCAAAGTTTATCTAGACCAGAATATTTCTCCGAATTCTTGTCGGCCATTGGCTGCTCCTCTGAATTCACATTATCCGGCGATTTCGATCTCCATCGACAGTCGGGCGACAAAATGAAAAATATTTCGACCGCGCGACAAACACAGACGGCAATCAATATACACTTCGATGGCCGAAGGCAAATTAGGAAACAGACCAAAACTCAAATAGACATGTGTTCCCTTGCGCTCATCAATCGCCCGTGAATTTTTCTCGTCGCGGCACCGAGGAACTTCTGGAAATCGCTCTTGAGCCACCCGGCCCGCCGCAAGCCCGGCGAATCTGATTGAGGCTGCGACTACGGTGCGATCCAGCGGGATGCGACCGTTATGATTTCGCTGGGTCGGGATTGGGGCCGAAACACCAATCGGGATTAGGTCCACCTCCCGGATTGTTGGGGAGTTTGGTTCTTCCCAATTCGTTCGCCATCCACTGGGCCCGTCCCCTGCCCCAGCAAATATGGCTGTACTTCAAGGCAATAGCAGTGGCCCATGCCAAATCCTCATTGCCCCCGCTGGAAATCTCCCGGTCGTAGCGGCTGAGGGCATCGACGCCGCGATCCACCAGTTCCTGGTATCGCCGCTCGTCCTCGGCAAGCTGGCGACGTTGGTCGGTCGCCATTTGCGCAAGCAACGCGCGCCGTTTTGTCGGATTCTTTGAGAATTTGGTTCCAATCTGGTTCTCTGTTGTCGAGCGACCTGGAATATCGGCCAGCAATGGCGGTGCGGAACCATCCCCTTCGTGGTAGTAGTGCCACGGATGTCCTGGGTCGTACTTGAATTCGCTCCCAGCTTCTGCGGCGACTTTTCCCTTCGCCCATCTATCCAACTGAGCGGCAGCGGGTTGGCCAAAGTCTTCGGCATATTTTTCGAGGAGCAGCCGCTGTGATGGTTCGTATGTGGATTCAAGAAGCTGATCGGCAAGGGCATCGGTGATGGTCTCAACCTCTTCCGGTTCCGGGTCAACGGGTGTACCGTCCTCTTCGACACCGAATACGCCATCTTGTACGGAAGCTGGGAGTGGAGGCGCGGACGGTGGGTGTTCGGCGACCACCTCAACGCCGGCTTGCCAAGCGCGGATGGCCTTGCGAAACGCTTCCGCCGCCTCGGTGCCGAACACGTCCTCGTATGCGTCCATCAGCATATTGAAGCTGCGTTCGAGTCGTGCCGGCTCTTCACAAAAGAGCGTCTCCAGAGCCTCCCTCTGCTTTGGCGTCTTTGGTGCTTTCCCTGTGCATGGGTCAACGCCTCGCCTCTTCGCATCCAACAATGCGTCCAGCGTGGCGAGAATGACCACCGCGTGTTGTGCATGTTCTTCGTGAAGCGCCTTGATATTCTCAGGCGTGGCGTCGTCTTCATAGATTTTTCCGGCTTCGATTGCCGCATCGGGCACAGGCGGAAAGGACGACCGGAAATCCCAGGGCAAGACCTGAACCAATGGCGGCCGTTCCGGGAGCGAAACCGTTGCGGTCTCAGGTGCTGGCACGGAGCCCGGTGGTGTTTCACGCTGCGTAGCCTCGGTAGGCATCGCGGACCAATCGAGCAGCAACTGCTCATGCTGCCGAGTCTGGGCTGGACGATTGTTGTTTACTCCTACACCATTGCTCATGGGCAACTCTCGAACTTCAATTACGACGATTCCTGCCTTCACCTGGCTTCGATGGAGTTATGGGCACGGTTGCGTGAGCGGTTGCATAAGAAAATCCGATGTGGCAGCTTCAACGGCATGATGTTCGACAACCGGCATCCAGATGATGTGTTCATGCAGCAGCTTGGATTGCTGGGTCTGGATCTCAAGCGACCTCAACCCGTCGAACATTTCTTCTATTTCCATAAGCAAGACCACGCGCAGCAGGCGGCCCAGAAACTGCGTGCCGAGGGGTACACGCCCGCAGTCACGCCCCAGTCGGAGGAATCAAACTGGCTGGTCTTGGCAAGGGGGCGGATGGTTCCTGCCGTTGAACTAATTTCCAGAATTCAGAATCGAATGGATCAGATTGCTGCGAGCTTCGACGGCCATTATGACGGGTGGGGAACCCCGGGTGGGAATTGACCCGCCGTTCGATTTGATTGCAGCTCGCTATCGCATTGGTGGAGCGTCTCGCAGCGCCACAGACAGAAGCCTGGCCAATGCCTGTTCAAACTGAGCCAACGCCACCGCGTCGCCGTTGGCCGGCCGCGGCAGCGGACAGAGGTTTGAGGCGTGACGGAGGATTTCGTTTTCGGCGTGGCACAGTACCGTCATGCAGGTGCGGAGTAGGTGACTGAGTTTGAGCGATGCCCCCAGTTGCTCGCCGATCCGGTCCACAAGCCGTTCGATGTGCCGTTCTTCCTCGGGTGTGAGCAGCACTCGTTTTTCTCGATTCAGACTGCGAGCGATGGCCGTTTCGGAAACGACGGCGGGATTCCTGCCTTTCGGCAAGCCGACAATCTTGCCGTTTAACGCGCCTTGGGTGACGTATGGCGGTGTTTCACTGTCCCCCGCCCCTGACACTTCGGCGGAAATCTTCCCGGCCTCCTGAATCATCCCGGCGCCTTTAACCACGGAATGCGCCAAGCCCACGTCCAGCGGGTTATAGGGGGCGTCATCGGCGGGTGCTCGCTTAGCCATTGGCCACCTCCTTCACCAAATCCAGCTTCAGTTTCGCTATGGGAGCCACGACGAGCTTTTGGCTGTCTTCGGCAAACTGAGCGATTCGATCTTCAATCTCGCGGGCAATCTCCCGGTACTGTTCGGTGACGGGGTGGTGCGGTGCCGTCTGAAAGAGCGTCTTTTGTGCCCGCTGGCAATCCGGCACAACCGTTGAGCGGCTGATGATGGTTCGAAACTTAACGGCGCCGAAAACGGTTTCAACATACTCGGTGAGAGCCACTGCCAATCGCGTTCGCTTGTCCACCGAGGCGACGATGACGCCGAGAAGTTTCAGCCGTTCGTTGCCCCGTCGCTGCACGGCCTGGATGTCCTTGAGTGCATCGTTGAGTCCCGCCACGGCCCAAGGCTCAGGCTGGGCCGACAGGATAAAATAATCCGCCGCTTTGTAGGCCGCCACCGTGGGAGCCGTCGCGTTCGGTGCCGTGTCGAGAATGATGTAATCGTAAAGCCCAGCGAGACTGCGAAGGGGTTCCAGCAGAATATCCTGCGGTGCCTGGAATTTGTCCTGCTCCGCCAGCACCTGACCGATGGCTTCAAGTTTTCGCTTGGACGGGATGAGGTGAACATTTGAGGGAAGATCGACCCCTTCCACTTCGCCCGGCTTGAGAACCACGTCCACCGCTTTCTCGGCGCCGATGAGCACCTCGAACGTGCCGAGGAAGCTATCCGGCGGCACGCCGAATTGCTTGGTCGCGTTGTGGTTCATGTCCAGATCCCAGAGCAGGCAGAGCCTGCCTCGTTCCCCCAATGCGGCCGCGATATGCACCGCACTGGTGGTCTTACCGACGCCCCCTTTTTGATTCCCAACCGCAATCACCTGGGTCTTTCTTGGCTGTTCCATAGTCCCCTCCGTAAAAAAAGTTTCAGCACCATGACCGCGTTATCGCGATCTCGCGTTCTGGCGTGATGGCGAACTCGCGTCGTAGCGATGACGCGAGCATGGAACATCCATCGCATTGACGCAACGGAGAATTTGCCTGTCGGCGGTCGCGTTCTAGCGATGTCGCGTGTTTCCCATGTCGCGAGCTCGCTATCTCGCGTTCAAGCGATGTCGCCATTTCGGTTCACGCACAGAGAAACGGCGGCAAAGATCACGGATTGCATGAAGGCTCAATCTCATCAAAGAGTGAGATTGATGCCGTGATGTTGACCGAGGATTTTCCCGGCCTGGTCACGCCATTCAACAGGAGAAATGTCTATCGAGTAGGGAACCGCCACAAAGAAAAAAAGCGACCTTGGGGGTCGCCTTTTTTGGAGCCAGAACTTTGGTCCGGCTGGGAATGCAAGCCGACTCTATCTGAACAGTCGGTCCCGCGCAAGCTCAAAGTTTTAAGCTCCACGCCAGTCGTGTGCCTTCAAGACGGTCATCCCTGCGGGGCCTGCGGACGCCTTGTGTCTGTTCGCGCGGAGCAAGGAAAATGGGAACGATTCAGAAAGCGAGCAGGACATTCACCGGCGCCAAGTGCGAGGGCGGGTATCGGCTGATTCATGCGGCGCAATTATTCATGGCGTGGTGGGCCTATCGACAGGGCCATCTGGAATTCCGGGATCTGCGTGCGTACTTCGCCCTCCACGAGATGGTGGCCAGGCGGTGCGTGATGGAACGGGCCGTGAAACCTCGATACATGCTCCAGGAACTGGTGAAGCTAACCGGCGGAAAGGGCCAGGATCAAGCAACCGCTTCAATCCACCGGCTGGAACGTGCTGGTCTGGTTACCTGGGGGAGTTCCCACATCAGCTTCGCGGAGTCTCCCAGTCAGTCCGCCGGCGATGCCGAGGCATTTGCAATCCAGTTCGGAAAGATTGCCAACCGCCGGCGAAGAATCCCTGTCCCACGGCGGACCATTCGGTGGCTGGCCAAGGCGAGCCGGCCAGTGTTGGTCGCCACGGTTCTCGGACACTTGTTCCGCTGTGTGTATGCCAAGGGCCAGTTGGTGGCCGCTGAGGGGTCTATTTCCGCAAGTTGGGTGGCGGAGGTCTTCCAGGTGGACCCCCGCAACGTCAAGCGAGCCAGAGCGACGCTGGAGGCGATAAAGTGGTTGTCAGAAAAGGAGAGCGATCACTGGCACCGCCAGCGCCATGGCAAGCGTGTGGTTGTGAATCTCCAATGGCAAGAAGCACCGAGGGGGCAGAGAGATATCCAACTCAGAACGCCACCCCGAACTGCGTCTTCACCCACCGAATTGCCACCCCCAGAGACAAACAGAAAACTCCTTAATGGATTCAACAACCAGAAACCCGCCGCGGCCGGACACGCTGGTTTTTGTTCAAAGCAAGATTCCACTCCAACCCTTCGCCACATTCAGCCTGCCGACCTGGAAGACCCGCAACGAGTTTCCGTGCTCTTCAAGCAGGCCGTTCAGGCTGGCTACCTGAAGGATTCGGTGGCCAGGCGATTGGAATTCTTTGCGGCCGCAGCACGGGCCAAGCGGCTTGGTTCAAGGAATTCCTGCGGCTTCTTCGCCACGATCGTCCGACGGGGCTTGTGGCGGAACATCAGCCAAATCGACGAAGACGCCGCCCGACGCGCATTGGCCAACCATCCAGAACTGATCTACACCAGCGGACCAGCTTCAACGCATCCCGCCTCCGTCCGGCACCGTGTTGACGCCGATGACCTGTGCGATCGGACCATGATTCGGAACCTGATTCGCATTTCCTTGAATTCGATCGGGTCTCCGCAGCGGCAATGTTCCATTCCATCTGGTGATGGGTTCAGTCGCAATTTGAATCCATACACAGATTCACCCCTTCCACCTCGTGGCCGGAGGGTCTTTGGCGGGCTGGAGCAGTGTCAAGGTGGAGCCGTCGGAGAAGAGGCTCCGCGTACTCGTGGAGTAGTACCTTGACACTGTGGAGGCTCGCCCACAATCCGATCCAGAGGTGGAAGGGGATACATACCTTCTCGCGTTCGGTCCTGTGTTTGGAAAAAGCGTATCACGCGAGATGATGAATGCAGGATGCGAGTGACGCCCAAAGCGCCCCCACGTCGTACCAGGCCGCCGCCTGCACGCGAAAGAGTGCGACCCCGGCTGCACGGAAGGCTCCCTCGACAAAAGCGTCCCTCCGCCTTCTTGCCGGCTCCTGATGGCTGCGGTCGTCCAGTTCGACGGCTGCGATGACACGAGCCGTCCAAAGGTCATAGAGGACAAAGTCCACATGCTTCTGACTGAGCTTTCTGCCCTCGGGAGCGTCCCACAGTTCATCGGGGCATTTCAGAACATCGGCCAGCCGGGGTTTGATGGCAATGCCGTACCGATTGCGGATCACCTGGCGAAGCACACGATAGAAGGCCAGTTCGCCACGGGTCAGAAGCGACGCTCGCTTCTGATAGGGGAACTGGACGGTAGAAACTCGTGGCTGTCTCGTCGAGGGACGAATTCGCCTGCGAGGTTTGCGGCGGTAGCGAATGTCATCCATACATCCGATCCAGAACAAAGAAGGCCAAGTGTGTGTGCCGGGGGGGCGTGCCTTCTGTAAAAGAACCTAACTTCAGACGCGGGCGGGTTCACGAGAACCTGTCCGTTGTCGCTGCTTGGGCTGCTCCTGAGTGTCAGCTTGAGAACTTGGTGCCGGGCGGTCTTTGGCGAGTTGTGCTTGAACCCAGGTATGGGCATCGAGCATCGCTTTGGCCACCGTCGGCAAGTCCTCCTGACCGAAACTGTTGGACTCTTTCCAGTCTTCGCCGTCCTTG
>Ga0208589_1000828_pt1 | contig 13633 bp, 11 predicted proteins | sample NGESurshal092012_2_FD_184486 | JGI IMG/M metagenome (GOLD analysis project Ga0208589, IMG submission 184486) | Arctic peat soil microbial communities from Barrow, Alaska - NGEE Surface sample F53-2 shallow-092012 (SPAdes) | ecosystem: Environmental > Terrestrial > Soil > Wetlands > Peat ... | reverse complement strand
TCGCCGACTTCCAGAACACCAGTTTGACAGCCTCGCGCTATTCGCCGGGGCTCAGTTCGACCATGGTCCGATGGTGTCCGGGGTGCAGGTCAGCGGCGACCTGGATTACCGGGATGCCTGCACGAGCCGACGAAGGGCCGACAGGTCGCCCGCAGCGACGATGCTTCCGTCGGAGACGGCAGCGTCAAATTCCTTGGTGGCCTCGAGCAGGGCGTTGAGCGTTGCGGGATTGGTGCGAAGGGAAGCGTCCGGGCTGGCTGGTTCGCCTGGCTGCACACGCAGTTGCCCAGCCTCCGCCCGGATGGTCCACACGCGGTCGCCGAGTTCGAGACGGCAGGTGGCTGGGGGCGCGCCGGGATCCGGCCGGGCGGAGCTTCGCAGGAAGAGCACCACGGAGGTGGCGCTGAGAGTGGCAGGCGCGGGTGGGGGCGGGACACGCATGCCCCAGCCGCCGAGCGCGAGCAGGATCGGTTCGAGCTCTCGCCCCCACTCCGTCAGCTCGTACACCCACGAACCGGCCGGGGCGGGGAGTTTGCGGCGGTCGATGACGCCGCGGCCCTCAAGCTCGCGCAGCCGGTCAGCGACCAGGTTGGAGCTCGCGCCGGGCAGGGCGTGGCGCAGGTCGGAGAAACGCAGGGGCCCGAGCAGCAGTTCGCGCACGACGAGCAGGGCCCAGCGTTCCCCGACGACGTCGAGGGCACGGGCTATCGCGCAGGCGTCGCCGTAGCTACGGCTGGTTGGCATGCCCTCACGCTACCTGACTCGATCTTTAATCACAATCTTTTAGTTGCTTTTAACAACCTTTGATGGCATGGTGGGCGTTGCACGAGTACTTCAGTCAGGCTCCGAGCCCGGCGAGCGGGTTTGCGACGGTCATGCACCATCGATGCCGGGCAGCCGGCACAGAGAGGATCGGCCATGGGAAACCCCGTTGTGCACTTCGAGATCACCGGGACCGACCCGCGACTACTCCGCAACTACTACAGCGAGCTGTTCGGGTGGGAGTTCGACACAAGCGGGCCGGTCTCGCCGGCCGTCTCCGAGCCGGGTAACTACGGTTTCATCGACGCGAACACGACCAGCGACGGCGTCGGGATCCCGGGCGGCATCGGCGGCGGGAACAGCTACGAGGGCCACGCAATCTTTTACGTCGGCGTGCCCGACGTCGAGGCCGCGCTGCGGAAGGCCGAAAGCCTCGGCGGGACGCGCCGGATGGGCCCCGAGCAGAATCCGGGCACAGACCTGTTCGTCGGCCACTTCACCGACCCAGAAGGTCACCTGATCGGGCTCGCCAGCGCGGTCTAGGTGCCGAACCCCGGGTCATTGCGTATCGTGCTGGCCAAGGGGCACCCGGCGTCCACGCTGACAAGACCCGCCAGCGTGTGGCGCCGGGTCGCTCAGGCACTCGGTCTGGCCGCACGCTCGGCGATCCGCTTACGGGCACTGGACGACGGCGCCTCCGAAATCATAAGAAGGACTGTGACGGCCCCGCGGCTGATAGAGCCGTGACCCGGACAGCTCAGCTCATCGTCGTTGCGGTGCATACAAATTCAGGCGAGATCGGGACGGCAACGCACTACTTTGCCGCGAGTGGGGTGCGTCCGGTCTGGCGGGATTCGGCCTGAAGCCTTCGCGGGATCATCGATGGGGCGCCTGGGCCCTCGCCGGGACCTTGGGGCCCGTTACGCCGCGCCGGGTCGTCGGTCACCATGAGCTGTGACAATAGATGGCATCACGGTGCGTGACACGGAGGGGCCACTGAGAACACCCGCCGAGCCGCCGATCGGTGCGCATACGTTCTGCTGACCGCGCCACGAGCTCCGTTCACTCATGAGGCCCGGCAGGTTCGGGCGGAGGCCACAGGTTAAGGTGGCTGCCCATGACTGAGGTCCAGCAGACTCAGCGGACCTCGGGTGTCGGTGTTGCGGTCATCGCGCTGTGCCTGGTGCAGTTCGTTGATGTGCTCGGGGTCACGGTCGTAGTGACGGCGCTTCCGGACATGCTGGCCAGCCTCCACACTCCGGGCTCCTACGCGAGCCTCGTCGCGACCGGCTACGCGATGTTCTTCGGCGGCCTGCTGATGCTGGGGGCGCGGCTGGGTGACCGATTCGGCCACCGCCGCACGATCCTCGTGAGCCTGCTGGTGTTTGCTGTCGGCGCAGTCGTGGGCGCCACCGCCAGCTCCGTCGTTGCCCTGATAGCCGGGCGATGCTTGCAGGGCGCAGCCGCCGCGGGCTCGGTACCGTCGGCGTTGCGCCTGCTGACCACGGTGACCGCCGACGGTCCCGCCCGGCGGCGCGCGATCGCGGTGTGGAGCGCCGCGGGCGCGGCGGCCGGTGCGAGCGGGTTTGTGGTGGGCGGGATAGTTACCGACCTGGCCAGCTGGCGGTTCGTATTCTGGGCCTACCTTCCCCTGGCCGTCGGGCTCGCCACCGCCATCGTGTGGTCGGTCCCTCGTGACCGCGACGCCGATCCGGCGAGGTCACTGAACCTGGCGGGCTCCGCAGCGTTCACCGCGGCCGTGATGGCTTTTGTCGTCGGGACAACTCTGATCGCTCAGCCATCCCGCCGCATCGACGGCGGCCTGCTGCTGGCGGCCTGCGTCGTTCTGGCAGGCGCGTTCGTCTTCATCGACCGCCGCGCGGCCGCGCCGCTGCTGCCAGCCCGGCTTCTCGGTTATGCGCGGCTGCGCCAGGGCGCGGGCGGTGGCCTGCTCAACACTGCTACGACTAGCTCGGTGCTCACGCTGGTGACCCTGTACCTGCAGAACACGCTGCAGCGCAGCCCGCTGCAGGCCGCCGCCACCTTGCTGCCATTCAGCCTGGCCGTCATCGGCGGGGCCAGCTTGTCGGCCGCCTTGCTGCGCCGATATCGCCCACAACTGGTGGCCACCATCGGCCTCACAAGCATCGCTGCTGCCGACCTAGCGCTGATCCCCTCCGCAGCGGCCCCGCTGGCCGTGTCGGCTTGCGCCGCCGTCGCCGGAGCTGGCATCGGGCTGTCCTCGGTTGCCACCACCGGCCTGGGCACCGACATCGAAGCATATTGGCGAGGCTCGGCGTCCGGCATCATCAACACCGCCGCCCAGCTCGGTACCGCTATCGGCATACCGGTCCTGCTCCTCATCGCCGCAGCCACGACCGGCACCCCAGCCACCGGAACACCAGCACCTGCCATAGCATGGGCCGTAGCCGCTGCGGTCGCTGCTGCAGGCGCAGTGTTCTTCGCCAGGGCCAGCCGACCTTCTCGAAATCCCACGACAAGCGGCAACGCCGGTAGTCGCTAATCACCCGGCCGTTTGCAGATCACGCGCGGCGCCAAGTGCTCGGGTGCATTTTTCACTGATGCTGCCAGACGAGACTGATGCCTGTCATGACCCTCACGGCGGCAACGGCACTATACGGCTCACCCCGAGTCTTTCCCTGTCCTCCTGATAGGTGCCGGATGGATGCTTCCCTCCGCTCGGTAATTGTTTCCGGTCAGCCCCTGATGCCGCTGCGCGCGGCGCCGTACCGGCGTGAAAATAGCGGCGGTACCGTCCGCGACGTCGTTTGCTTCTCGGTGCGGTTGAGGCCGCCGGTCAGCCTGGCGCCGGGAGCCGGTTCCCTGAGAGGGCCGTTCACTATTGCGCTCGAGCACACGGGTCAGTTTCTCCGCATCGCCCCCGGTTCCCGGGCAGTACCACCTGGCGGGCTAGCAGCCCGGGAACGGGAGTAAGGAGACAGGCGTGGACGAGGTGCGCCCCGCGACAGTCTTGCGCTGCTAGCAGCGAAGCGGCAGGCGCAAAGATCTCTGGGGCAAGGAGGTCGCGGATCACCCGGGCCGCTTCCGGATCTGACGTTGATCCAGGACCGGCTGCTCTTTCGTGGGAGTGCTTGCGGATACTTCGAGGTAAGTCAGCTTTGGTTGAAGTGCAATTTCGCCCCGAGTACGGTGAGGAATGGCATGACGGGTAGTCCCGTAGTCGTGCTGGACTCTGCCCTAGACCATTGGCAGCCTCCAGGAGCGTTGCTCCGGACTCTGGTAGCGCTGGTTTGGCGGATTGATCCACGAGACGCCTGGTTCGGGTAGGACGACCGCCAAGGTCCGTCGCGCCGTGCGAGCTCGACGCCTCCTCGGCCAGAGGAGAATGATGACCGTTTCGGCAGCGGATGAGAAGCCGGATCTGGTGGCTCCCGATGACGCATCGCAGTGCTGCCTCGCCAGCCAGCGACGCGGGCGCCTGGCCACCGTGGGACCCAGTTATGCGGGCAGACCATGACTGCGACATCAGCCGATGCCCGCGCACCAGTGGCCACCCGGGGGGCGTGGGCCGCCCTGGCGGTCGTTGCCGGAGGTCTGTTCCTGGCCGTGGTGTCCACCACGGTGGTCAGCGTCGCCCTGCCAACCATCGCCCGGCACCTGCACGCTAATGCCACCGACCTGGAATGGATCGTGGACGCTTACGTGGTCGTCTACGCCAGTCTGCTCGTCACCGGGGGGGTGATCGGCGACCGCCGCGGCCGCAAAGGCTTGTTCATGCTTGGCGTCGCCATCTTCGGGCTCGGATCCCTCATCACCGGGCTGGCGCCGTCGGTGGGCCTGCTGCTTGTCGGCCGGGTGACCCAGGGCCTCGGCCCGGCACTGCTGGTGCCGGGCAGCCTAACCATCATCAGAACCGTGTTCGAGGATGAACGGCAACGGACCGTGGCCATCGGGCTGTGGTCGACGGCCTCCGGTCTCGCCCTCGCCATAGGACCTGCGCTCGGCGGGCTCCTCGTCGACCGTTTCGGCTGGCGCTGGGTGTTCCTCTTCAACGTCCCGCTCGCCGCCGCGTTGGTCGTGTTGGCCGCGAGGTTCGTCCCGCGTCTGACGCGGACGCCGATCCGTAGCCGCTTCGACTGGCTCGGCGCGATGCTGAGCACGGGCGCGGTGGTGATCCTCGCCTATGCCAGCATCGAAGGCCAGGACCATGGCTGGTCCTCCCCGCTGGTCTCTGGCGCATTCCTCCTCGGCGTCGTCGCCCTGGCCGGGTTCGTCGCCTGGGAACGGCACCGAACCGACTCCCTTATCGACGTCACCTTGTTCGCCCGCCCCACCTTCACTGCGGCCAACGTCACCGCGCTCGTCGTGTTCTTCGCGTTCGTCGGATCGATCGTGTATTTCAGCGCCTACTTCCAACAGGTGCAGGGCCACTCGCCGGTCGCCGCGGGACTTGATGTTTCCGCGATTGGTATCGCCTTCGCCGTCGCCGCATCGCAATCGGGTCACCTGGTCAGTTGCTTCGGCCCGCGCCGGCCGATGCTCGCCGGGCTCGTTATCGCCGGGGTCGCAACCCTCGGTCTGCTCCGACTCGGCCCGAATACAGGCATAGATGCCATCTGGTGGAACTTTGCCGTTCTCGGCGGTGGCATCGGCATGTGCCTGACACCGATGACCGCCGTCGCCATTTCGGCAGTCGATGCCTCGCGCGCCGGGATGGTCTCGGCCGTCCACAACTCGCTCCGGCAACTCGGCCAGGTCTTCGGTGTCGCGCTGCTCGGGGCGCTCGTCTACGCCCGTCTGCCCGGAGCCGCCGGTCCTCGGCTCGATCGAGCGCAGGGGGCACTTTTCGTCGGCGGACTTCACAACGCGCTATGGGTGTGCGGCCTCGCTCTACTAGCTGCGGCTGCGCTAGCCGCTGTTCTATTCTCACTCCCTGGCCCAGGGAACCCAGGTGAGACGGCCTCACAGGCTGACGAGGTACCTGGCGGTGCGCGGCGTATCGGCGACCGGCATCCGGAGCTGCCGCTTGCCGGTCAACGCCCCCAAACAGCCGGGTTCATGACTAATACTGCCCAAGCTCCGGCTCGCAGCGCGGACCCGCAACAAGGCCCTGGCCGGCTTCGCCGGCTGTCTGCCGGGACCGGGCCGTTGGGTCTCATCTGGCAGGGGTGTATGTAGTCGCCCGCTCTAATGCTGGTGAGGGCGGTCGCACGAGCTAGCGCACACCTTAGTGACTGCCCTAACTTCAGTTCGGGAACGAGGAGGTCAAGATATGCGAGTCGTACAGGCGACGAAGTTCGGGGGAGCCGAGGTGCTGGTGCCGAGTGAGGTGGCCGAGCCAGTCGCCGGACCCGGGCAAGTGGTGGTGGACGTCTTGTTTGCTCCAGTGCTGTTCCTCGACACCCAGATCCGGAGCGGCAGGGCGCGTGACTGGTTTCCGGCGGTGACGCCCCCTTATGTGCCGGGCGCCGGGGTTGCTGGCGAGGTGAGCGCCGTGGGGGAGGCCGTGGATCCTGACTGGGTGGGCCGGCGGGTCGTCGCCGACACCGCCGGGAGCGGCGGCTACTTGGAGCGGGCCGTGGCTGCGGTCACCGCGCTGATAGAGGTTCCAGAAGGGCTGGGGATGGCCGACGCGGCCGCGTTGCTCCACGACGGCAGAACCGCGCTGGGTCTCATCGAGCATGCAGGCATCCGGGCGGAGGAATGGGTGCTCGTCCTCGGGGCAGGCGGCGGGCTCGGGAGCCTCCTGGTCCAATTGGCTCACGGCACGGGAGCACGAGTCATCGGCGCCGCCCGCGGCAAGCAGAAGCTGGACCTCGCCCAGGAGCTGGGCGCGGTTGCGATGGTCGACTACTCGCAGTCAGGCTGGCCCGAGCGGGTCCTCGCCGCCACGAGTGGAGCCGGACCAGACATCGTGTTCGATGGCGTGGGCGGGAAGATCGGCCAGGCCGCGTTCGAGGTGACTGCCCGCGGCGGTCAATTCTCCGCTCACGGCACCCCAGGTGGCGGATTCGCGTCGATCGACCGCCAAGAGGCCGAACGGCGCCAAGTATCCGTGCGCGGGATCGAGCAGGTGCAGTTCACACCGACGGATGCCAGACGGCTCGCCGGGCGGGCCATGTCGGAGGCTGCAGCGGGACGGATCAGGCCGATCATCGGACAGACATTCCCCTTGGAGCGGGCCGCCGACGCGCACAGAGCGATCGAGGCCCGTGACGTCATCGGAAAGACGTTGCTGAAGATCTGATGGCACTCGATCTATCTCAGCTCTACCTCGCCAGTCTGGGAACTAGCCGTCGTGTCACGTTGCGGATGGAAATTCCTGTCGGGCAGGGCGAGTCTCGCCACGGCCGCTGGCTGTGCGCTTGAGGCGCTGGCGGGATACGAGCAGGATGAGCGCGGCGAAGCCGGCTGCGGCCCAGACGGCGAGGACCCCGAGCTGTCCGCCGGCGTCATGGCCGTGGAAATAGACAGTTGAGCGCAGGGCAGCCACGGCTACCCCGAGCGGCAGCGCGGGGTCGAGCACACGCACGAAACCGGGAGCGAAGGCGGCCAGAGCGCCCGGTCCGCCGCTGGCGGGGATACCGCAGACAACGAAGACCAGGAAGGCCACGACCGCTGCCGCGGGCTTGATCCGCGCCAGGGCTGCGGTCGGCGCGGAGATGGCCAGGGAGAACAAGGCAACGATGCCGGCAACAGCGAGGTAGTCACCGAAGCCGGCCACGCCATCGGCAATGCCGGCGGCGACCAGGCCGATCACCACAGCCACCGCCACGAGCATCCCGATGCGCCAGGCCTGCGGGGAGCGCCCCAGCAGCAGCGAGGACGCGATACCGGTGATGAGGCTAGGAAACAGGACGCCCAGGATCACGAAGAACGCCGAGAACGCTTCGGAGTCCCCGGGGAGCGGCGGCACGACGTCGACCACCGACAAGTGCTGCCCGGTCCGGGCCGCCACGGCATCGAAGGCACCGGTAAGTGCCTGGACAGGACCGATCCCGCCTGCCCCAGCTGTCAGGAGACGGAGATTGCCCGGAGCAACCACAAGGGCGCCGTCGACGTGTCCGTCGATGACTCCCAGACGAGCGCGCGCAGCGTCCGGATACGAGCGCACGTCGAACCCTCCTGGCTCGTGCGCGTCGAGCGCGACCTGCAGCTGCCCGGTGATAGCCGGAGCCGCGACGACACCCACCGGCAGCGCGTGCGGGGCCGGCTGGTGGAACGCGCTGAGAAGCAGGAAAACGAACACGGCGGCGAAAACCACCTGCCCGGCGGCGAGGCCGGCAAGCCCGCGGTGCCCCTGATCGTCCACTGTTCGCTGGTTCACGGCCCACTCTCCTCATCGTTCAGAATTTGCCGATAAGTGCCTGAATACCTGAACAGCCGGGTCATTCTGATGGCCGCGTTTCCTGACGGCCCGCTGATGCGGAATGGGCATGCTCCGACATGGCGGGGAAGGTGATCAGCGGTGTGCGCAATGACGGTGAGATCGGGGCGCTTGGCTCTATCCCGCCAGCCACGCGCGCGCTTATGCACCGGCGCCGGACGGATACCAGGCTCAGCATAACTGCCAGCGGCATTTCAGCGAACAGCGCAGACGGGGCACTCACGATCAGGACACGGCGGCCATTCGCAGTAAGTATGCTGAACCCACCATCGTCGTTTTCCGGGCACGGCGGTGGGGGCCGGCGAACTGTCGAGGACCGTCACGGCGTTTCTCCTCTAGCTGAGGGGGCGTCGAGCCCGTACGGGGCGACAAACCGTGGGGGTCGTCCTGCCGAACCAGGCGTCTCTTGGAGCAGTCTGGCAAAACCTGCGCTACCAAGGTCCGGAGCAACGCTCCCGGAAGCTGCCAATGGTCTAGGGCAGAGTCCAGCACGACTACAGGGATCCCGCCGTGCCAATTGCACCCTAACCCGGGCCTGATGGCACTTCAACGAGAGCCGGCTTACCTTAAAGTATCCGCCGGCACCCCGGCGAAAGGGGCGGCCGGCACCCGATCAGGTCTTAGTTCGGTTCTCCCATTCCCGCTGAGCCGCTTCGACCAGCTCCCAGTTAGCCTCGACCCACCGTCCGACCGCGCCGAGAGGCTCGTCAAGTGATCTGCCGAGATCGGTCAGCACGTACAGGGTCGCTGTGTCCATTCGTCCTGCATCGACGTGCCGGCTGATGAGGCCGTCGCGCTCGGCGCGTCGCAGCGTGTCGGTGAGGACCTTATGCGAGACGCCATCCAGGGCACCGTGGAGGTCCTGGTAACGGCGACCTCCGGCGGCCAGCTTGGCGAGCAGCACCAGAGTCCAGCGTCCGCCGACCAGCCCGACAAAAGAATAAGGCCGTCTCCATTCGCTGGTCATATCAATGACCGCCAGCTCTGAACGCGGGGTGCTGGCGAGCATCCCGGCGGCCTGTTCCACCTCGGCGATATGCGCACTATCCGCCCCGCAATATCGATCTCCCGGGCCAGCTGAGCCCAGCCCCCCTTTTCGTCATCTCCGTTCAGCCGAGGTCCGGGGCCGGTGCCGGTGAGAGCGGCCCGGTGAGGTACCGCTCGATGGTTTCGGCAATATCGGCAATGAGCTGCTCCGGGTCCTGGCTGGCGATCGGCTCGAGTCTGAGCACGTAGCGACACAGCGCGAGGCCGAGAAGCTGGCTAGCCGCCAACCCGGCTCGCCGTGCACCGTCGGCTCCGCCACCAAGCAATGAGCCAATGCCCGGCCGTACCTGCTGCGCGAAGATCTCGCGCATGCGTTCACTCGCGGCTGGGTGGGTAGGGGCAGTCCGCAACAGGAATATCAGGGCCTCGTCGCTCGGCCCTCCCTCCCAGAGGGAGACGAAATGGCGAGCGAGCACCTCGCCGAGACGGTCACGGCCGACGTCTTCCAAGGAGGGAAGGCGCAGGTCAATGTCGGCGGCTACGGCGAACAGGTCCTCCTTGGATCCGAAGTAGCGCATCACCATCGACGCGTCGATACCAGCGTCAGCAGCTATCGCCCGCACAGTGGCGCGTTCATAACCCTCAGCGGCGAACCGGGCTCGGGCTGCGGCAAGGATCGCGCGGCGGGCGGGAACCGATCGCGGCCCTCCGGCGCCCGGCGCCGGGGCCCCGCCACTTCCGGAATCGCCTCCTGCCCTTCCAGCCATGGGCACATACTACCCAACCCCCGTTGGCCAACGTATGTTGGCGTACAGGGATGGGCCCTAGTGCCGGGTTCCACGCTCCAGGTCCCTTCCATTTGGCTGCGGGCCTGTGGTGCCCTGTTCAGGACCGCGGGGAGGGCATTGATCGCGTGCCACGCGTTGATCAGGTCCCCGGCCCAGGACCAGTCGGCACGTAGCTGGAGCCAGCGTTTGCGCTGGCCGCGGGTCTGCCGGGCAGCAGGTGGACGCACGTTTGGGATCATGTCCCATAAAGGTCAGCTGAGTCCTACTGTGCCCAGCTCCCTATGCCACACTGCCGGCCCGGCCGCCGCTGGGCATGTTACTGACGCGCGACCTGCCGCAGCCAATCACCACACACGGCCGGCAGGGAAGCCGCCACCGGCCGTGACCCGATCTTCGCGAACGTCCTGGCGCCGAGCGCGGTGTCACGGGCCAGCGCCTCGGTAACGACGTCGGTCTTCTCGCAGCGGAATACGCCACTCGTGACAGGGAAGGGTCAGCAGCCTGCCAGGCCACTGACCAAGATCGACGGGACACGCCCTGGGTGTCTGGTGTTCACGGCAGCTCGGCGGGCCCTTCGATCACCCGCATGCCGAGCTGGTCGGCGATCTCGCCCAGCACGTCCTGCACGGCCACCGTGTCGGCCAGCGGCATGATCTCGCTCTCGGTGTGCCCGCCGGCCACGCGTTCGGTGACCTCGACCAACTCGTGGGTGTAGCCGACGCCGGTGAGCCGGGCGTCGATGGTCTCCGGGTCGTGCCCGTCGCGGTGCACCACGATCCGGTTGGGGTGGTGGAATCGCGGCGGCACCTGGATCCACCCACTCGTGCCGAGCACCCGGGCCTCCCCGGGGGCCGGGCTGCGCAGCGAGGCGAACAGCAGCGCCGAACGACCGCCCGGGTAGCGCAGCAGCACCGACTCCTCCACGTCGACTCCGCTCTCGTGCACGACGCCGTGCGCGACGACCGCGTCCGGGGCGCCTAGGAGCATCTGGGCGAACGAGACCGGGTAGACACCCATGTGGAACAGCAGGCCGTCACCCAGCTCGGGGTTGTAGGACTGGGTCGCCGGGTCCACGGGGTGGCGCACCCCGAGGTCCGCGGTCACCGTGCACACCTCGCCGATCGCCCCGTCGGCCACCAGCTCGCGCAGCCGGGCCACGGCCGGGCAGAACCGGGTCCACATCGCCTCCATGGCGAAGCGGCCGGCCGCGCGGGCCGCTGCGACGACCTCCCGGGTCGCCGCCGGAGTGACCGTGAACGACTTCTCCACCAGGACAGCCTTGCCGGCGGCCAGCGCAGCCAGGGCCAGCGCACGGTGGTGCGGATGCGGGGTGGCCACGTAGACCACATCCACGTCTGGGTCGCCGAGCAGTGCCCGGTAGGAGCCGTGCGCCGTCGGGACCTGCCCGTGGCCGGCCGACGCGACGTGGGCGGCCGCGAACGCCTCCGCCCGCTCGGCTGACCGCGAGCCGACGGCGGTGAGTACCGCGTTCGGCACATGGGCCAGATCCCGCAGCACCTTCTCGGCGACCGGCCCCGGCCCGGCCACACCCCACTGCACGGTCATGCCCCCGATCATGGCCCATCCGCCGCGCCGTCGACACTCGCGGCGTCCTTAGTCCACCGCGCCGCCAGCCCGGCCCCAGCTCCAGGACCTCAGCGCCTGTGCCGCCCGGAAACTCGATCATGTTGTTGACCTGCCTGTTCGCCTGCGAGGCTGGTGCGGTGATGGTTGGCTGGCCGGGTGCTGCTCAAGATCGCCTGTCTGCTGATGCGCTGGTTATTCGGCCTGACTGTGCTGGTGTTCCGCGGGGACCGGGCGAAGAACGCCGAGTTGCTGGTGCTCCGGCATGAGAACGCGGTGCTGCGCCGGAACGCCGGCCGGATACGGTACGACCCAGCCGACCGGGCCTAGTTCGCCGCGCTCACGCGATTCATCCCGCGCCGCCGCTGGACGGAGGTCTTCCCGGTCACGCCCGCGACGCTGCTGGCCTGGCACCGCAGGCTCGCCGCCAGGAAATACGACACCAGCAGGCGACGCCAGCCCGGCCGCCCGACGATGGTCCGGAGCATCGACCCGGCTCACCGTCCGCCTGGCGCAGGAGAATCCGCTCTGGGGTTACCGCCGTATTCACGGCGAGCTGGCCAAGCTCGGCGTCTCGGTCGCGGCGTCCACTGTCTACGAGATCCTGCGCGCTGCGGGCATCGATCCCGCGCCGCGCCGGGCCTTGACCGGCTGCCAATGATCGGCGTCGCTGCAGAAGCCGCCGCCTGGGGTGGCTTAGTTCTCGAGGTCAGCGCCGGCTTGACTGGTGCGACGGAGCCGGGCGGAAGGCTGGCTCCGGCGGCAGGCCAGGACCACCGCCAGCGGCCATAGCGCCTGCGCCCCGGCCAGGACACGCTCGGCCAGGCCGACCTGCCGGCCCCCGCCGATCAGCTCCGCGCCGAACCACACCAGCAGGCCAAGCAGCACCCCGGTGGCGCCGGCGGAAACAGCCGGCCGCAGCGCGGCCGGCGCCAAAGGCCCCCGCTTCCGCGCAGCCAGCGGCCAGGCCGTCAGGGCGATAAAGCCAACCGCCGCCCAGACCGTATGGGGCAGCGAGCCGCCCCCGGCAGGCTCAGGGTTCGCCGCGACCAGCACGGTGGCGACACCGCCGGTCATCAGGATGAGCCGCCCCGCTGGCGCGGCTGGCCTCAGCGCCAGCCCCGTCACAATATGACAGGTTCCCAAGCCCGCCAGCGCGGCCGTCATCACCCACCGGTCGGCAGCGCCCTCCGCCGCGAGGGAGCTGATCGTATCGGCCACCGCGTTGAAGGAGCGAGGCTGCAGCCCGGCAGCTACCGTCCAGCCGCCCGCCAGCAGCACCGGAGCGGCAGCTGAGGAGACCAGACCCCACCACGGCACGCCCCGCACGACCACCACCGTAAGCGAACACCCCCGGCCCGCGACCCGGGCGCGCCGATTACGGACGGCGCGGCCGCACCGCCATTTCCCCCGGTCCGGATTCTCCTGTCCCCCTGGATGGTCAGGAATGTGCGTGCCATGGGTATTTACCACAGCCACGGGTCCTGCACGGCGGAGGTATGCTGCCGTCGGTGCCCGTGCGGTATCGACATCCCTGCGATCGGCGTGCACCACGCCGGCCTGGTGGCCTGGCGAGCCACCGCCAAGCACTGATCGTCCTCGATGGCGACGTCTGGTCTTGCCCGAGGGTGGTCTGCAAGGTGACGTTCTCGCTGGAAGCATTTGCCAGCCTCAGAGCTTGAGCAACGTCTGCTCGATGACCTCGGTGAGCGCTGGATGGATGTAGAGAACCCCGGAGGCGACCTCGTCGACTGTGTTCCCGAGGCACATCGCCTGGACGAGTGGCTGGATGAGGATCGAGGCCTGCGGGCCGATGATATGGGCCCCGAGCAGCAAGCGGGTCGCGGGGTCGGCGAGGACCTTCACCAGACTCGCCGTGTCCTGCAGCGCCCAGCCGTAGGCGGTGTCGCGGTAAGGGCGGGTCGAGGCGATGTAGCGCCGTCCCTGTGCGTGCAGGTCCTGCTCCGTGGCGCCAGCAGAGGCGACCTGCGGATCGGCGAACACGGCGGCCGGCACGACGGGGAAGGCAGCCTTCCGGGGCTGGCCAGGATGCGCAATGTTGTGCCAGACGACCCGCGCCTCGGCGTTTGCCATGTGCTTGAGCTGGAAGTGGTTTGCCAGGTCGCCGAGCGCCCAGATCCCC
>Ga0208589_1000827_pt1 | contig 13633 bp, 10 predicted proteins | sample NGESurshal092012_2_FD_184486 | JGI IMG/M metagenome (GOLD analysis project Ga0208589, IMG submission 184486) | Arctic peat soil microbial communities from Barrow, Alaska - NGEE Surface sample F53-2 shallow-092012 (SPAdes) | ecosystem: Environmental > Terrestrial > Soil > Wetlands > Peat ... | reverse complement strand
GGCCCAGATCGTCACCACCACCGCCGGCACGATCGCGATCAACCGCGTCACCATCCGCCGCAGCCACGGCGCGATGCGCAGGTTCAAAAATCCTTCCATCACGATCTGGCCCGACAGGGTCGCGGTGATGGTCGAATTCAGCCCGCAGCACAAAAGCGCGATCGCAAACAATGTCGGCGCCAGCGTCGAGCCGAGCAGCGGCGCCAGGAACGCATGCGCCTGGTCGAGTTCGGCGATGTCGGTTCGGCCTGCGCGGTGATAGGTCGCCGCCGCCAGGATCAGGATCGAGGCGTTGATGACCAGCGCCAGGCACAGCGCGATCGATGAATCGATGGTCGCAAGTTTGATGGCTTCGCGCTTTTCCTGCGTGCTGTCGCCGTAGTCGCGCGTCTGCACCAGGCCGGAATGCAGATAAAGATTATGCGGCATCACGGTGGCCCCGAGGATACCGAGCGCGAGGTAAAGCATCTCAGGGTTACGCAGGATGTCGCTATCCGGCGCAAAGCCTCTGATGACCCCGCCCCAGTCCGGATCGGCCATCGCGATCTGGACGGCAAAGCATGCCGCGATCACGCCCAGCATCGCCACGACAAAGGCCTCGATCCAGCGGAAGCCGAACGCCTGCAGCGCCAGAATGAGAAACACGTCGGCGGCGGTGATGATCACGCCAATCTCGAGCGGAATGTGAAACAACAGATTGAGGCCGATCGCGGTGCCGATCACCTCGGCAAGGTCGGTCGCGGTGATGGCGATTTCCGCCGACAGCCACAGCGGCAACGAGACCCAGCGCGGAAAGGAATCGCGGCAGGCCTGCGCGAGGTCGCGTCCGGCTCCGACACCGAGCCGGGTGCACAGCGATTGCAGCACGATCGCCATGAAATTCGACAGCAGGGCGACGCTCAGCAGCGCGTAGCCGAATTTCGAACCGCCGGCCAGCGAGGTCGCCCAATTGCCGGGGTCCATGTAGCCGACCGCGACGAGATATCCCGGGCCCAGGAAGGCCAGCAGCTTGCGCCAGAAGGGCCCCTGCTTCGCCGTGCGTACCGAGCCGAACATCCCTGCCAGCGACGGCTCGCCGCGCTCGGTGCGCCAGCCGGCGCCTTGGGGACGGTCATCGGCTACCGCCGGCGGCGGGGATTGCGGGGATAAATCGGGGCTCCGTGCGTCCATCCCATAAAGATGGCGGATATTCCCTCTTATTGCAACTCATTTGCAAAAGCATCTGACGAACCTGGTTAGAGCGCCGTCCTGTCACGACGGCGCCCGAACCGCCGACCCGGGCCGTTTTCGCGGCAGGCGCGGCGGTTAACGAAAAATTAGCCATGATGAACCCTTGATGGTCCGCGGCTCCGGAACAACGGAATCAGATCGCCGTCACGATTCGCGTGCAGCGGACAATGCGTGAGCGCCGGGATGCGGCGGCCCATGCCCCTTTGAGGTGTCGTCATGTCGCCGGAACAACTTGGTCCAGAACTTGGCTTAAGACCGGTGTCCTCGGGCCCATTGTCGTGCAAAATCTGCGATGGCACGGCCGAGCTGTACGGCGTCGTCGATTTGCACCGGCCGTGCCTGTTGCCCGGCGGCGCCCGGCCGCCGCTGACGGGCGTGCCGATCTACTATCGGCGCTGCGCGGCCTGCGGCTTCCTGTTCACCGACGCATTCGACGACTGGAGCCACGAACAGTTCAAGACCCACATCTACAACGACGGCTACATCGTGTTCGACCCCGATTACAAAACCGCGCGACCGAGCAGCAATGCCGGCCTGATGGGGCAATTTTTCGGGTCGAAAAAAGCCGATCTGCGCGTGCTCGATTTCGGCGGCGGCAACGACGTGCTTTGCACGGCGCTTCGCCAGCAGGGTTTTGCCGCCGCGGTGACCTATGATCCGATGGTGCCGGAACACGCCACGCGCCCGGAAGGAAAGTTCGACATCGTCACCTGTTTCGAGACCCTCGAACACCTGCCCGACCCGGTCGCAGGCCTCGCGCGGATGATCGACTGCGTCGCCGAGCCCGGCATCATCTTTTACTCGACGCTGGTTCAGCCGGCGGATTTCGACAATCACGGCATGTCCTGGTGGTATGTCGGGCCGCGCAACGGCCATGTCTCGATGTTCACCAAACAGGCGCTGGCAACCGCCTGGGCCCATCACGATTACAAGAATCATTCGTTGAACGACAATATGCATATCGCCTACCGGACGCTGCCGGACGGCTGGGTATTGAATTGACGAGCGAAAGCTGATCGGAAAGCGGGTGGGTTTTGCCCGCCCGATGCGGGACCTTGGCGATCAAATCGATCATCAGGGAACTCCGCAATGTCCGAGAACAACAGAACACCATCCCTTCCGGCCACCTTCAACCGCCTCGCGTGGTCGAATCTCGCGGCGCAATCGGCCGAGCAGATCGCGCTTGCCGCGGCCCCCATCGTCGCGGTGCTGCTGCTCGGCGTTGGCGAAGGCCAGACCGGCCTGTTGCAGACCGCGCTGACGCTGCCGTTCATCCTGTTTGCGATTCCGGCCGGCCTGATGGCGGACCGGCTGTCGCGGCGCCTGCTGATGACCTCGGCCGAAGCACTGCGCGCCATCGCGCTCGTCGTCATCCTGGTGCTGATCTGGTTCAATTGGCTGACGCTGCCATTGCTGGCGCTGGCGGGTTTTGTCGCGGTGTGCGGCACCGTGGTCTACAGCGTGGCGGCGCCGGCGCTGGTACCCTCGCTGGTGTCGCCGCAATCGTTGCCGGCGGCCAATGCGCGGATCGAATTAGCGCGCACGGTGGCCTTTGCGAGTGGACCGGCGCTGGGCGGCGTGCTGGTGGGATGGGTCGGCGCTGCGCCCGCATTCGGATGCGCCGCGGCGCTGTCGATCGTCGCCGTCGTGCTGTTGTCGGGAATCTACGAGCCGGCGCGCCAGCCCGCGCCGCGACGCCACCCGCTGCAGGAAATCCGCGAGGGTGCGGCCTTCGTGCTGCATCATCCGCTGCTGCGTCCGGTATTCATCACCCAGTTCATCTTCAATACCGCCTCGTTCCTGGTGCTGGCGGTGTTCGTGCCCTACGCGGTGCGTCATCTCGGCCTGTCGGCGACCGGCGTCGGCACGACACTCGCGATGTACGGCGTCGGCATGATGCTGGGCGCGCTGCTGGCGACCCGCGTGATGAAGCGCCTCGCCTTCGGCACCGTGATCGGGCTCGGGCCGGTGACCGGCTTTGCCGCCGCCGCCGTGCTGGCCTTGACCACGGTGATCGCAAGCCCGCTGCTCGCCGGCCTCGGCTTTTTCCTGCTCGGCGCCGGCCCGATCCTGTGGGTGATCTCGACCACGACGTTGCGGCAGTCGGTGACGCCGCCAAGCCTGCTCGGCCGCGTCTCCGCCATCAACATCATGAGCTACGGCGCGCGCCCGATCGGTGCAGGCCTCGGCGCGATCGTCGGCGGCCTCTACGGCGCCGAAGCCTGCCTTTATCTCGCGGTGGCGATCTTCGGCGTCCAGGCGCTGGTGATCCTGCTGTCGCCGGCGGTCTCGCTGGCGCGGCAGCCGGACATGGTGGGCGAGCCGGTGCCGGCGTGCTGAAGATTGGTGTTCGTCATTGCGAGCGAAGCGAAGCAATCCAGGAGCAAACGAGGAAGACTGGATTGCTTCGTCGCTGCGCTCCTCGCAATGACGACCGCTACTTCCCGTTCAAATAACGCCCATAATGTTCCGCCGCGGCTTCATCAGCTGAAATCGCGGGATCGAGCGTGTAAAGATCCTGCGCGCGGCCGATGCCGCGCAACGCGAACCGGCCGGTGGAGACGAGAAAACGGCGCCCGGCCGCATCGAGGCCGTCGCGAAAATCGGTCGACATCAACAGCTCGCGATCGACCGAGCGGCACATCGAGGCGATCCGGCTGACTTCGTTGACCGCCGGTCCCACCAGCGTGAAGTCGAGCCGGTCTTCGCTGCCGATATTGCCGTAAAACACCTCGCCGACATGCAGGCCGACATAGGCCGACGTCACCGGACGGCCATCGCCCGAGCGGCGGGCATTGAGTGCATCCATGTTTTGCCGGAACAGGTTCTCGGCGCGCAGCGCGGCGCGCTTGGCGATGCCCATATCGTCGCGGGTGAACATCGCCAGCACGCCATCGCCGATCAGTTTTAATACCTCGCCGCCGGCGTCGTGGATCGCATCGATCGCGGCCTGCGCATAGTCGTTGAGGAACGGGATGATCTCGTCGGGCGCGATGCTCTCGCTGATGCCGGTCGAGCCGCGCAGATCGGAGAACCACAGCACCGCCTTGATGCGTTCGGTGACGCCGCGCGCGATCCGTCCGCGCATCACCTGCTCGGCGGCGTCGCGGCCGAGATAGACCCGGGCAAGCGTGCGCGCGATGTCGATCTGCGCCGCGGATTTGATGGCAAGCCCCAGCGCCGGCACGAGGTCGCGCAGCGCCGCCAGATCCGGCTCGCCAAAGCCCAGGGGATTGCGCGTGACCCAGTAGGAATAAAAGCCATCCATCTCGCCGATGGTGCCGGCCTCGCCGAACCGGTGCACGAAGGCGATGAAATGCCGGTGGCCGTTGGCCCTGAGATCGCCGACCTGGAAAAAATCGAGCGAAGCACTTTCGGAGATGTCGACCAGCATCTCGTTCTTGCCATGCTCGAGCATGTGGTAGTGCGTCGAGCGCCGCCAGTTCTGCGCCGCATCGCCCTCGCTGGACGAGCCGTATTCGAAGATGTCGGCCTCGTCGGTCTCGACATCGTTCCAGCGAAACCCGCGGCCCTCGAAGATCGGGTGCAGCGTATCGATGAAGGCGAGGCCGCGCGACAGTTCGAGGCCCGCGGCCCGGCAGCGTTCGCAGAAGCCGCGGATCAAATCGTTGCCGGCCGCGCCGGTCAGGCCCTGGTTCACCAGCCAGTTCATCAGCTTCAGTCGGGACGACAGTTCCATACGATATTATGCCGCGCAATCGCGCGGGATCAAAGCCGCGTCACGGCTTCTTGCGTACGACGACCTCGCCGTCCTCCTTGACGAAGGATGCCGGAGGGCTGTCGAGCAATTCCAGCACGGCTTCCGAGGGCCGGCACAATCTCGTCCCCTTCGCGGTCACGACGATGGGGCGGTTGATCAGGATCGGGTGTGCCAGCATGAAATCGAGCAGTTGGTCGTCGCTCCATTTCGAATCGGCGAGCCCGAACTCCGCATAGGGCGTGCCCTTTTCCCGCAGCAACCCGCGAACCGAAAGCCCCATCGCCGCGATCAGTTCGATCAGCCGCACCCGGCTCGGCGGGGTCTTCAGATATTCGATGATCTCGGGTTCTGCACCGCTCTGCCGGATCATGGCGAGCGTATTGCGGGACGTTCCACAGGCGGGGTTATGGTAGATGGTGACGCTCATCATGTGTGCTTTCTTCGCGGGGCGGCTTGATCGGGTGTTGACGCCCGCTTCGTGGCTGATGCTAATACCATCAGAGACGCAAAATACGCGATGCGGGTAGCGAGGCAACACTAACGATGGCCGTCAAGCCATGAGACGCCAGCTTCCGATCATAGTCGCGCTCGGCATCACGCAGACGCTGGCCTGGGCCTCCAGCATGTATCTGCCGGCGATTCTGGCCGACCCCATTGCGCACGACCTCGACATTTCCTCGAATTGGGTATTCGCGGCGTTCTCGGCGGCGCTGGTGATCTCTGCCCTACTCGGCCCGCGCATCGGCCGGCAGATCGATCTGGTCGGCGGCCGCTCGGTGCTGTCGCTGTCCAATCTGGTGTTGGCCGCCGGACTGGTGCTGCTCGGATTTGCGTATTCGCTTCCGGTGCTGGTGGGGGCCTGGCTGCTGCTCGGCCTCGGCATGGCGCTCGGGCTGTATGATGCTGCCTTTGCCGCGCTCGGACGCGCCTATGGCGATGCCGCACGGGGCGCGATCACGGGCATCACCCTGATCGCCGGATTCGCTTCCACGGTCGGATGGCCGCTGAGCGCCTGGGGTCTGCAAACCATCGGCTGGCGCGAAACCTGCTTTGCCTGGGCGGCCGCGCAACTCCTGATCGGCCTGCCGATCAACTGGCTGATGCTGCCCACCGTGACGGGAATCCGCACGGCGGTCGAGCGGCCGGTCAAGCCGCACATTCCGATCGATCGCACCATGATCCTGCTGGCGTTCGCGTTTGCGGCGGCCTGGAGCGTGACCGGCGCGATGGCGGCGCATCTGCCGCGCATCCTGGAAGCCGCCGGGGCAACCACCGGCCAGGCGGTATTCGCCGGCGCGCTGATCGGCCCCGCGCAGGTATTGGCGCGGATCTTCGAGGCGAGTTTCCTGAGCCGCTATCATCCGCTGATATCGACACGCCTGGCCTGCGTGACGCACCCGATCGGCGCGGCCATCCTCGCGCTCGCGGGCGGAGGTGCTGCCAGCGTGTTCGCGATCTTCCACGGCGCCGGCAACGGCATCCTCACGATCGCGCGGGGCACGCTGCCACTGGCGATGTTCGGTCCGGAAAATTATGGCTATCGCCTCGGCCTGATCGGCGCGCCGGCGCGGATGGCGCAGGCGGCCGCACCGCTGGCGTTCGGGGTGTTGATCGAGCGGATGGGAAGCCGCGCCCTGATCGTGTCGTCGGCGCTCAGCCTCGCCGCGCTGTTGGCGCTCTGCCTGTTGAAGCCCGTAGCCCGTGAGGACCGTAGCCCGGATTGAGTCACCGGGTCCGGCCTTCGGCCGGCCCGATGATAAACTCCGCGAAATCCGGGGCTGAGCGTATTCAACGAACAACAAAAACCAGCTTGCCGCGGAAGTGACGGGATTCGCTTACCCGGTGCGCGGCGACCGCATCGCTGAGTTGATAGCGCGTGACCTCCGGAGGACGGACGGCTCCGGCCGCAACCAATTCGACGATGCGCTCCAGATGAGGCCGATCGCGGCCGACGCTGGGCCGCAGCCCAACGACATCGTTACGGTCCGGCTTTGGCGCCTGGGCGCCCGAAGCAATGAAGGCCGCGCGGCCACCCGGCTTGAGTACGGCGTAGGATCGCTGCGCGACGTCGCCGCCGACGGTGTCAAAGACAGCATCGCAGTCTTTCACGGCCTTGGTGAAATCCACCGCATTGTAGTCGATGATCTCATCGGCGCCGATGCTGCGCAAATACGCATGATTGGAGGCGCTGGCGGTGGTGATCACGCGGGCGCCCAAATGCTTTGCCAACTGGATGGCGAAGCTGGCGACGCCGCCCGCGCCGCCCTGGATCAGGATTTTCTCGCCGGCCTTCAGCTTCAACGTGTCTTCGATGGCGACAATCGCCGTCAGCCCGGCGAGCGCCAGTGCCGCGGCATCGACATGCGACAGACGGTCGGTCTTCTTCGCGACGATCGATGCCTTGATCGCGATCTTCTCCGCATAGGCGCCCTCCTGGCCGGCGTCGCAGACCGCGAACACCTCATCACCGACCTTGAGGTCGCTGACACCGTCTCCGACCGCTGAAACGACACCGGAGAAATCACGACCAAGAATGTAAGGAAACCGGGAGACCGGGCTCGACTTGCCCTCGCGAACTTTCCAGTCCGCGCCGTTGACGCTGGCGGCGGCGATATCGACCACGACTTGGCCGGATGCGGCCACGGGATCCGGCATCTCGCCGAATTTCAGGACTTCCGGCCCGCCGTGCTGTTCGATGAAGGCAGCTTTCATTGGTATTCCCTGTTGGTTTACGGATCACATTGCCAATTCGGACAGCGAGACTTGCGCGCGGCGCTCCAGGATGGAGGCGCCCTGGCGCCGGGCGATCTCGACGGCGGTCGCGAGCTGCGACCGCGCCTCCTGCTTGTTGCCGCGATCGAGCGCCAGCAAACAGAGCGCACGTAAGCGATAGATCTCGGGCAAATAGATGCCGATGCCCGGCTGGTCGATCCCGGCAATGGCGCGGTCGACATGCGCAAGCGCATCCGCAGGCCGGCCAGCGGCCAGCAGCACTTCCGCCGCAAGGCCGAGATAATATTGCGGAAGCGGGCCCACCGCGGTGGCACCCTCGATCTCGGCCTCGATCAGCCGAGCCGCCTCGGCAATTCCCGACCCCGTTGCGTTAGCCCAACCGACCAGCACAAGACTGCTCGCACGCCACGGAGGCAAACCGAATTTCTCGGCCAGTCCGAGCGCACGACGCGCTGCGTTGAGTGTGGCTTCGCGGTCGCAGCCAAGCTGATGGCCGATGCCGACGCTATGGAGGCCATGGGCAAGGCTGTTGGGGTGGTCGATCATTTCGGCAATCGTGATCGCCTGGGTGAGGTGATGTTTGGCACTCTGTCCGTCGCCCAGGAATTGCAGCGCATTGCCGCATTGGGCATGCGCGCAAACGCCCGGATCGTGGCCGCCAAATGCATGCGCAAGGTGACGATGGCGTCCCATGTCGTAAAGCGCCAGCGCGTTGCGGGAGCCTTCCAGCACATCGTGGACGTCGCCGCGAAAATGCGCGGTCGACAACTGGCAATGATAGGCCTCCAGCAACAGTTCCTCGTCGCCGGAGTGTTGTGCGAGCGTCAGGAGCTCGCTGGCACGCTCGCGGGCCAAAGCGGTCTTGCGCCGCAGATTGGCGTTGATCCACAGGCCCCATTTGGCCTGGAAGGATTTCGGACCGTCGCCCAGTTTCTCGCCGATCTCGCTGGCCCTGACATAGGCGTTCTGGGCCTCGACGCTTTGCAGGCCGCTGGCGACGACCGCGGCTGAGCCGAGCTTGAGCAAAAATTCCAGTTGCCAACGCATCCCGTCTTGCGGCGGCATCGCCTCGGCATGCCCGAGACCGGCCGAAAAATGCGCGATCGCTTCGATATAGGCGGAGCGGCTGATGGCCTGATCGCCGGCGCGCAGGCGATAGTCGCAAGCCGAAATCAACAGGCCTGCTTCGCCAAAATGATGGGCAAGCAGTTCCGGTTCCTGGGCTGCGATTTCGCCAAAATTCTGTTCCAGGGCGCGGGCGACGCGCTGGTGCCACTCGCGCCGGCGCAGCAACAGCAGGCTCTCATAGGCGGCGTCCCGCACCAGCGCGTGCTTGAAACTGAAGCTCCGCGCCAGGCCGCGCTCGTCGGGAAACACAATTCCCGCCGCGACCAGTTTTGCCAGCATGCCCTCGAGCTCGCCGGCATTTTTGGCCGCGACCGCTTCCAGCAGCGAAAAGGTAAATTGCCGGCCGATCACCGCGGCGATCTGGGCCACGTCGCGCGCGCCGCCGAGACGATCGAGCCGGGCCATCAGCGAATCCTTGAGCGTCGCCGGCACCGCACCGTCCTCGCCGGCCGCTTCCAGCACGCTTCGGGTCAACTCTTCGATGAAAAGCGGAATGCCATCGGTCTTGGCGACGATTGCGGCGGTCGCCGCCGTCGACAGCCCGTGCGCGGCGGCGACAGCGGCCACGACCTCCGCACACTCGGAACGACCAAGACGGCCCAGCGTCACCAGCGTCGCGTGCGGCCGCGATAGCCAGGGCGGCACGAAATCGGGCCGCGCGGTCACCACGGCGAGCAGCCGCGCACGACCGATGCCGTCGGTCAGGCGCGTCATCATCTCCAGCGTGGTGGCATCGATCCAGTGCGCGTCTTCCAGCACGACCAGCACGGGGTCTCCATTGCCCATGCGCACCAGCAGGTCGACGATCAGGGCCAGCGTCGCGGTCTTGCGCTGTGCCGGCGTCAGCGCAGCCGGCGCTGCGTCCGCCGACGGGATCGACAACAGTTCGGACAGCAGCGCCACCGCCGGCGTGCTGCCGACGGCGCGTGCCGCGAGCCAGGTTTTGAGTTTTTCGATCCGGACATCGGGCGCGTCGGCCGGCGCAAGACAGAGCGCGCGGTTGAGATACTGGATGACCGGATAAAGCGCGCTGTCGCTGTGATAGGGCGAGCATTGCAGATTGACCCGCGCATGCGGCTCGGCGGCGAGTTCCTGCTGCATCGCCTCGATCGTGCGCGACTTTCCGATGCCGGCCTCGCCCGTCACCGTTACGATCTGCCCCTCACCTTGGCGAGCCAGTTGCCAGCGCTGGCACATCAACCCCATTTCGTGCGCGCGACCGATCAACGGCAGGCTTTCGCCGCTCCGGATCGCGGCAAAACGGCTCTCGACCGCTGCTTCGCCGCACACCTGCCAAACCGGCACCGGCCGCGAAAATCCCTTGAGATCGTGATCGCCGGTGTGGGTGAGCTGAAACAGCCCACCGAGCAATCGATGGGTCGACTCGCTGACCAGAATGCAGTCAGGCGCGGCGAGCGCCTGCAGCCGCGCCGCGAGGTTGGGTGTTTCACCGACAATGGTCCGCTCTTGCGCCGAACCGGTCCCGATGATTTCGCCGACCACAACGAGGCCGGTGGCAATGCCGATCCGCGCCTGCACGCGCGTGCCATCGGGCAGTTCGACGGCGCAGGCCTCCGCGATAATGCCGAGCGCGGCGCGAACGGCGCGTTCCGCCGCGTCCTCGAAGGCGCGGGGAAAACCGAAATAGGCCAGAACGCCGTCGCCCATGAATTTGGCGACGAAACCGCCGTATCGTCCGATCGCACCGGCGGTGGCGTCCTGATAGCGCCGGATCACGCCACCGAGCAGTTCGGGATCGATTTTGGCGGACAGTGCGGTCGAGCCGACCATGTCGGCGAACAACACCGTCACCTGTCGCCGCTCGGCGTCGGCGGATTCCGTGGCCTCGGCTGGAGCAGATTGGGCCGCGTTGTCGGTGACCGGCTTGGCCGGAGCAGCTTCGGCCGCAATCGCCTTCAGCAGCCGGCGGCGATTGCCAAGGGACAGGCCGAGTTGCTCGAGATCGCTCTCATTCAGCTCCGGCAGGATATCCAGGTCGATGTCGTTGCGCTCAAGAGCTTCGGCGTATTGCTCGAGATTATTGCCGCGCAGCCAGTCGCGAAGATCACTCATTCCGCAGGTTCCCGCCCCGTTCGCGCCCCCCAGACTGGCACATTCAGGCAACTAGGTGCAGGCATTTCGCGCTGTCGCCGCATGCCCCTTTAGGTTGACATGTGCTTTTGACGCGTTTTCTTCACGCGAACCGGTATCCACTTCGCTCGAAAACGCTTCTAGCCCCGCAATCAACCGGCACGGTTCCCTCGCAAAACGGGTGATCCTCCGGCCCACGCCGGATTGCAGTTTGGTCTTTCAATTCCAGCCCGGTTAAAGCAAAACCGGCGCATGGCGAACGAAAGCGACAAGCCCGTCGGGTTTCAAGGTCTGGTGCAGTGGGCGATGACGCCGCCGCAGGCCTATGCGGTCTATTTCGTCTTGCTCGTCCTGATCGGCGGACTTTCATTCGTTGCCGGGACGATGAACCCGAAGAAGACCACGAGCCCGCCGCCGCCTGCGGTCTCGGTGCCGCGGAGCTGACTCGCCGCTATGCGGCTGCCGCCTCGTGCGGGCAGCGCTCGACCTCGACCGTGACATGGCAGAGACGCTTGAGGCCGCCCAGCCTGCGCTTGTAGGTCGCGGGCGACAGCGGGTTGTCGGAGATCACCGAAATCACCGCCGCGCAATGGCCGGGGCCGACCTGCCACAGATGCAGGTCGGTGACCCGGTCGCCCTTGGTCTCGATCCGGTCGCGGATCACGGTTTCCAGATCCTCGTCGGCCCGGACATCGAGCAGCACCGCGCCGGAATCGCGAACCAGTCCGTAGGCCCAACTCGCGATCACCAGACTGCCGACAATGCCGACGAACGGATCGGCCCAGGCCCATTGCGAGTACATCGCGATCACCAGCGCCGTGATCGCAAGCAGCGAGGTCGCCGCATCCGCCAGCACGTGGACATAGGCGGCGCGAAGGTTGTTATCGTGAGAATGACCGTGGGAATGCGAATGGCCGTGATGGTCATGGTCTCCGCGCAGCAACCAGGCGCTAAGGAGATTGACGCAAAGGCCGAGCGTCGCGACCGCGATCGCCTCGCCATAGGCGATCGCAACCGGATGCAGGAGCCGCAGCACGCTTTCATAGGCGATCTGCACCGCGATCAGGCCCAGAATGATGGCACTGGAAAACGCGGCGAGATCGCCGAATTTGCCGGTACCGAAGGCAAAGTGCGCGTTGCGTGCCTGCCGTCGGGCGAACAGATAGGCCAGCGCCGCGATGCCGAGCGCGGCGGCGTGGGTCGCCATGTGCCAGCCGTCGGCCAACAGCGCCATCGACCCGAACAACGAGCCGGCGACGATCTCGCCGATCATCATCGCCGCCGTCAGCGCGACCACGAACCAGGTACGGCGCTCATTATGCGCATGCTCGGCGCCGAGAAAGACGTGATCGTGGGTCCATTGATCGAGAGAATGAGAATGCATGGTCCATCTCCGAAAGAGCAACGATCCGTAAAGGCGCGTTTAGACGACCTCCGCCGGCGCCAGCCGGCAGACCTCGCCGCTGGCCTCGATCTGAATGGTCGCATGGTGAATGTTGAAGCGCTGCGACAGTTCCTCGCAGACCTGATGCAGGAACCCGTCGTTATAGCCGGCGGGGCATACCAGATGCGCCGTCAGCGCGGTTTCGTTGGTGCTCATGGCCCAGACGTGCAGATCGTGCAGCTCGGTGACGCCTTCGAGCTGGTGCAGATAATCCTTCACCCGCCCAAGCTCGATGCCCTTCGGCACGCCATCGAGTGCGAGGTTGACGCTGTCCTTGGCGAGGCCCCAGCCGCTCGCCAGCACGACTGCCGCGATGCACAGGCTGATCACCGGATCGACCCAGAGCCAGCCCGTCGCCATGATGATGCAAGCCGCGACCACGACGCCGAAGGAGACCGCGGCATCGGCCGCCATGTGCAGATAAGCGCCGCGAATGTTGAGGTCGCCATGGCGCCCGCGCATGAACAACAGCGCCGTGCCGCCGTTGACGAGAATGCCGAATGCCGCGACCAGCACGACGGTCCAGCCCTTAACCGTCGCCGGCTCCTGAATCCGGTTGATGGCCTCGACCGCGATGCCGCCGACCGCGATCAGCAGCAGGCCGGCATTGACCAATGCGGCCAGGATCGAAGCGCGACGATAGCCATAAGTATGCCGCTGCGTCGGTTGCTTGCTGGCCAGCCACATCGCGCCCCAGGCCAACAGCAGCGAGATCACATCTGAAAAATTGTGAACGGCATCCGAGATCAGCGCGAGCGAGTTCGCGGAGTAACCGAACACCAGCTCCGCGACCACGAACAGCGTGTTGAGCGTGGCGCCGAACGCAAACGCAAAGCCGAAATGGTCCGGCGCATGGCTGTGGCCGGCATGGCCATGGGCGTGACCATGATCGTGCGAATGGGCATGGTCATGCGCATGGTCGTGGTGATGATGGTCGTGATGATGGGCCATGGCGCCTGCGAATAATGCGGAAGATGTTGATCCCGGATTATAGCGCGCGCGGATAACCGAATACTATTACGTCAACAGACGCCGTAGGGCGGATTAGCCAACGGGTCCGCGCGAAGCGCGGCCCGATGACAGGCTCCGCGTAATTCGCCGAGGGTCACGGCAATGGTGGGTTACGTAGTGGTGGGTTACGGCGAAGACGCCTAACCCACCCTACGCGTCGATCACTCCACGCCGCGGTTGAACTTGTTCGACTTCGGCAGGCCGTGCGCGAGACGGCCGGCGTCGGCGCGGTTGCCGCGCCAATCGGCGAGTTCCTTCGCCGTCAGGCTCTGGTC
>Ga0208589_1000825_pt1 | contig 13657 bp, 9 predicted proteins | sample NGESurshal092012_2_FD_184486 | JGI IMG/M metagenome (GOLD analysis project Ga0208589, IMG submission 184486) | Arctic peat soil microbial communities from Barrow, Alaska - NGEE Surface sample F53-2 shallow-092012 (SPAdes) | ecosystem: Environmental > Terrestrial > Soil > Wetlands > Peat ... | reverse complement strand
ATTTCCGGCCAGGGTCAGCGAGGCGAAGGTGCCGGCCAGGATCAGCCCGGCCGCACCGATCGTCGGCCCGGCGTGCTGGAGTGCGACGGCGGCGGCCTGCCGCGGTTCCATGCCCTCTTTGGCCTCCTCGCGCAGCCGCGCGATCATGAGGATGTTGTAGTCGGTACCCAGCGCGACCACGAACAGGTACATGTAGACGGGCAGCAGGAACACCAGCCCGGGCTGGCCGGCGAGTCCCTGGAACACCAGCACGCTGGCGCCCAGGGTCGCGGCGAAGCCCAGCCCCACCGAGATCATCAGGTACCAGGGCGCCACCAGGCTGCGCAGCAGCAGCGCGAGGATGACCAGGATGATCAGCGCAGCGACCGGGAACACCACCGCATAGTCATGGTTGACCGCCCGCTGGATGTCGGCGAATACCGCAGTCGTCCCGCCGACCAGCGCGTATGTGCCCGGTGGTGCCGCCGCGTGGGCGCCGGGCCTCAGCTTGGTCTTCATCACGCTCACCGCGGCGGTGGACTGCGGGTTGTACGACATCGTCACGGTGTAGGCCGCGGTTGCCCGTGCACTGGGCGGCGCCCCGGACCTTAGCTCCACGCCGAAGTTGCTCCACATCTTCTGCACGCCGTCTGCATCCGAACTGCACAAGGGCGGGTTGTGTTGGAGGAGCACAAGCGGCGGCAGGCTGGACGACGGGGGTGTGCCGCCGCCGGGGGTGCAGGTGGTGCCCGCGCTCGCGCTGACCCGCTGGTGGCAGGCGGTCTTGCGGCCGGCGGCCCGGGGGAAGTATCCCGCGACCTGCGGGCACCGCCAACTCCCAGCATCTCTGGACGATGGGAGACCAGGCCATGGCATTCGTGCAGATCATCGAGTTCCGCACCGCTGACATCGACGCGGCCCGCGGGATCAACGAGGAGTGGCGGCGCGCCACGGAAGGCAAGCGCACGGTGCGGCGCGAACTACTCGCTCGTGATCACTCAGATCCCACCCGCTACTTCGCCGTGGTCTTCTTCGACTCGTATGAGTCGGCGATGGCGAACTCCAGCCTGCCGGAGACCCAGGCGTCAGCAGAGCAGTACATGAAGGTGTCCGATGGTCCGCCGGTGTTCTACGACCTGGACATCCTCGAGGACCGGGCTTAGGCCCGGGTGGTCGCGCTGCCCCAGCCCCCCAGCCGCCTAGGCGGCGTCTGCGGGCAGCGCGCCGCTCTCAGCGAAGGACGCGCCGGCCGGTGGCCTGCGTCCGTGGTACCGGCCGTCACACGCCGCTGATCAGCGGCGTGCCGCGGGGGAGGCTGATATGCCCGCCCGCACCCGGAATCCTCGTCGCCGGTAAGGCACCAGCTACTAGCCAGGGCCCCACGTGAACGGGGTGATACCTGAGGTCAGTGGCACGTGATTGGTGACCGAATGTGAGGTGGCTATTACTCATGGCACTCACTAGGAGGCGGACGTGTCGGCCCCGGTTTGGCGGCTCGAGGCGGATTACCATCCGCGGCTATTGCTCAGGTAAAGGCTGAACCATCTTGGACCGGGGCACGTTCTTGAACCTATGACGGGATCCTGGCCGTCGGCACTTTGGGGGCACGTCTCGCAGGTCCGGCCAAGGGCTTTCCCCGTTGCATGGGGACACGTTGATCAGGTTCTTCGCGCTGGCCCGGGGGGGCCAGCCAGACGCGCTGATGGCGGTGGGGACGTTGGTGCAGGTTTTGACGTGGGCGCGCTACGCCACGGGGAGTCGGCCCGGCTCAGGTGAAAGTCCTGACGGCCGTCTGCGGCCGCGCGGCCGGTCTGATCGCGGTTTGATCGAGGCCTTAGATATCACTGCGCCGTATGCCGGACCGCCACGCTTATCCGCGGTTTTACGGTCGGGCCATTGCTTTGTCATGCACCCGATCACGAACGTCACCGAGGGCGAGCCATGGGCAACGAGGCCCGGGCCGGACCAAAGGGGAGGCTGCAGAGGTGGGAATCTCGGCACTCACGGAAATGTGCGCAACCAGGGAATCAGCGGCCCAGGATTATGGCCGCAGACGGAAAAGCCGTCGCGCCGCCTGCTACCGCTGAGGAGGCTGGCGTGCCGGTCATAACCGTTCCCCAGGCTTTCAATGAAGACGAACTGTACGTCGACCTCCGGCCGATCTTCGGGCGGCCGCTGTTCCTGAAGTGTGAGGGCTTCAACTTCGCCGGCTCGATCAAGCTGAAGGCCGCGAACGAGATGGTGGAGGCGGCCGACCGGGACGGCGTCCTGACGCCCGGGTCGGTCCTGGTCGAGTCCTCGTCCGGGAACCTGGGCGTGGCGCTGAGCATGATCGCGGCCAGCAAGGGCTACCGGTTCCTGTGCGTGACCGACTCCCGCTGCAACCTGTCGACCAGGAGGCTGATGGAGGCGCTGGGCAGCGAGGTGCACATCATCGACGAGCCGGATGTCGCCGACGGCTTCCTGGGCGCGCGGATCGACTACGTCCGCGCGCTCTGCGCCACCGACGAGCGGTACGTCTGGCTCGACCAGTACAGCAATCCGGGCAACTGGAAGGCGCACTACCGCACGACGGCGCCGGCGATCGCCAGCCAGTTCCCGCAGCTGGATGTGCTGTTCGTGGGGGCCGGGACCACCGGGACCCTGATGGGCTGCGCGCGGTACTTCCGGGAATGGCACCGGCCGGTCCGGGTCGTCGCGGTGGACAGCGTCGGCTCGGTGGCCTTCGGCGGCCCGCCGGGCCGCCGGATGATCCCCGGCCTGGGGACCAGCATCCGCCCGCCGCTCCTCGACGAGTCCTACGTGGACGGGGTGGTCCGCGTGGAGGAGGCGGACACCATCCGGACCTGCCATCGCCTGGCCCGGCGCGGATTCCTGTTCGGCGGCTCCACCGGCACGGTGGTCTGCGGCGCGATGGGCTGGCTGGCCCGGAATGACGCCCGCGACGTCACCGCGGTCGCCGTCGCCCCGGACCTCGGTGAGCGCTACCTCGACACCATCTACCGGGCCAACTGGTTCGAGGGTCTGTACGGCGAGGACGTGCTCGGCCCAGACGGGCTGACGGCCCCTTCCCGGCCGCTGGCCGACGCCCAGGTCCGGGAGCTCGCATGACAGGTAAATTCGCTGACGCCCTGACCACCGGCGCCCCGGCCACGGACCCTCTGACCGCCGGCGCCCCGGCCACGGCCCCCCTGACCGCCGACACCCCGGCCGCCGGCGCCCCGACCACCGGCACGGCGGCCGGCATCGAGGGAACCCTGGCCGAGGTCCTGGCGGGCGTCATGCACACCGAGCAGGTGCCGGCCGGCAGCCACTTCTTCGATGAGCTGGGTGCTGACTCGCTGGTGATGGCCCATTTCTGCGCCCGGGTCAGGAAACGTGGGGATCTGCCGCCGATATCGATGAAGGACATCTACCGGCATCCGACGATCAGCAGCCTGGCGGCGGCCCTCGCCGACGCCGCGCCCGCTGTCGCCGGGCTGCCAGTCCCACCGCCGGCCGAGGCCCCGGCCCGCCGCGGGCAGTATGTCCTCTGCGGAACGCTGCAGCTCGTGTTCTTCCTGGGCTATGCGTGGGTCGTCGCGCTGGTGGGCGGCTGGGCCTACGGGTGGATCTCCGACGGCTCGGGTCTGGCCGACACCTACCTGCGGGCGGCGGTCTTCGGGGGCGCCGCCTTCGTAGTGCTGTGCACCGTGCCGATCCTGGCCAAGTGGGTGCTCATCGGCCGGTGGAAACCGCAGCGGATCCGGATCTGGAGCCTGGGTTACGTCCGGTTCTGGATCGTCAAGACGCTGGTCCGGTCGAACCCGCTGGCCCTGGTGGGCGCCGGCTCCCCGCTGTACGTGCTGTACCTGCGCGCGCTGGGTGCGAAGGTCGGGCCGGGAGCCGCGATCTTCTCCACTCACGTGCCGGTGTGCACCGACCTGCTCACCGTCGGCGCGGGCACGGTGATCCGCAAGGACGCGTTCTTCCAGTGCTACCGCGCCCGGGCGGGCTGGATCGAGATCGGCGCGGTGGCGATCGGCCGGGACGCGTTCATCGGCGAGAAGACCGTCCTCGACATCAACTCGGCCGTGGGTGACGGAGCGCAGATCGGGCACGCCTCCGCGCTGCACAGCGGCCAGGCCATCCCCGACGGCCAGCGGTGGCACGGATCCCCGGCCCAGCCTGCCGAGGTGAACTACCTGAGGGTCGGGCCGGCTCGCTGCGGCAGGCTACGCCGCGCCTGGTTCTGCGCCCTCACCTTGCTGTTCGTGTTCTTCTTGTACCTGCCGCTGATCGAGGGCGGACTGTACCTGCTGCTGACCGGGGTGCCGTCGCTGAACCGGCTGTTGCAGCCGGGCAGCACCGCGATCACCTCGCCGGACCTCTACCTCGACGCGCTGGTCATCTCCGGAGTGCTGTTCTTCGGCCTGCTCCTCGGCGGCCTGGCCGTCGTGCTCACCGTGCCCCGGGTGCTCAACCTGTTCCTCAAGCCGGGTGCGGTCTATCCCCTGTACGGCTTCCACGACCGGATCCACCGGATGATCACCCGGCTGACCGGCGTGAAGTTCTTCACGCACCTGTTCGGGGACAGCTCCTACATCGTCTGGTACCTGCGCGGGCTGGGCTACGACCTGTCCCAGGTCGAGCAGACCGGGTCGAACTTCGGCACCGAGGTGGGGCACGAGACCCCGTACCTGACCACGATCGGCACCGGGACGATGGTCGCCGACGGGCTGACGATGATGAACGCCGACTTCTCCAGCACGTCCTTCCGGGTGTCCCGGGTGTCGATCGGACCGCAAAATTTCGTGGGGAACAACATCGCTTATCCGGCCGGCGGGCGGACCGGCGCCAACTGCCTGCTCGCCACGAAGGCGATGATCCCGCTCGACGGGGAGATCCGCGAAGGGGTGGGCCTGCTCGGGTCGCCGTCCTTCGAGATCCCGCGCTCAGTCGAGCGGGACAGCCGGTTCGACCATCTGCGCACCGGGGATGAACTGCGCAGCCGGCTGCACGCCAAGAACTGGTACAACCTGCGGACCATCGCCATCTTCGTGGCCTCCCGCTGGCTGTACGTGTTCCTGCTCACCGTGGTCGGCCTGGCCGCCTTCGACGCGTTCAGCGGCTTCGCGGAGCTGGTGACGGCCGCGTTCTTCGCGCTCAGCACCCTGCTCACCCCGGTGTTTTTCATCCTGGTCGAGCGCGGGCTCCGGGGGTTCCGGAGGCTGCAGCCCAGGTACTGCTCGATCTACGACCAGTACTTCTGGCGGCACGAGCGGCTCTGGAAGGTGCCCGGGGAGCTGTACCTGCACGCGTTCGACGGCACCCCGTTCAAGAACCTGGTCTGGCGGGGCCTGGGCGTGCGGATCGGCAAGCGGGTCTTCGACGACGGCTGCTACCTGACCGAGCGGACCCTGACCACCCTCGGCGACGACTGCATCCTCAACACCGGCACCAAGATCCAGTGCCACTCGCAGGAGGACGGCACCTTCAAGTCCGACCGGACCTCGATCGGCGCCGGCTGCACCCTCGGGGTCGAGGCGATGGTGCACTACGGCGTGACCATGGGCGACGGCTCGGTGCTCGCCCCCGACTCCTTCCTCATGAAGGGCGAGGACATCCCAGCCCGCGCCCGGTGGGGCGGCAACCCGGCCCGGGAGATGTGAACGATGACCACTTTCAGCGTGCCCGGCCCGACCACCACGTCCGACCCCGACCGGGAGTTCTGGCGTGGCGTGCTCCTGGCCGGCGGGTCCACCGCGATCCCGCGGTGGACCCTGTCCCCCGTGGCCGGAGTCGGCCAGCACGCGGGGACGATCCCCGATGACCTCACAACTGCCCTGCGGGAGCTGGCGGACGAGATAGGGGTCCCGCTGAGCTCCGTGCTGCTGGCCGTGCACGCCAGGGTGCTCGCCGCCCTGTCAGGCGAGTCGGATGTCACGACCAGCTACCTGTCCCGGCCGGGCGGGCCGGCGGCCGAGCAGCCGCTGCCCTGCCGGCTGGCGACCGGAGCCGGCTCGTGGCGCGAACTGCTGCTGGACACCTGCCGGGCCGAGTCGCAACTGCTCGCCCACCAGCACTTCGGCGTCGGTGAGCTCCGCCGCGAGCTGGGGCTGACCGGTCCGCCGCCGGAGACCGTGTTCGATCCGGCCGAGGGTGACTCCGGCGGCGACCTGGACACCGGCACCGTGCTGGGAGCCGGGGTCGCCGAATACGACGGCCGGCTGGTCCTGCGGCTGCGATACCGCGCCGACGTGCTCGACTCCGGCAGCGCCGCCCGGATCTTCGGCTACTACCGCACCGCCCTGGAACTGATCACCGCCGATCCCGGGGCCAGGCCCGGGCGGCAGAGCCTGCTGTCCGGGGAGGAAATCCGGTACCAGATCGAAGGGCTCGCCGGCCCGCGCCGGATGCTGCCGGAACGGCGGTTCCACGAAATATTTGAGGAAAAAGTAGTTGAACATCCGGATGCCGTCGCAGCGGTGCGCGGCGGGCGGGAGTGGACATACCGGGAACTCAACGCACGGGCCAACCGGCTGGCGCGCGCCCTGCTGGCCCGGGGACTGCAGCGCGAAGACGTGGTCGCGGTGGTGACCGAACGGACCCTGGACTGGATGGCCGCCGTCCTGGCCGTGTTCAAGGCCGGCGGCGTGTACCTGCCCATCGAGCCGCATTTCCCGGCCGGCCGCATCGCGACCACGCTGTCGAGGGCCGGATGCAAGCTCGTGCTGACCGAACCCGGCGCCGCCGGCCCGCTGGACGCGGCCCTCGGCTCGCTGCCCGGGGTGCAGACGCTCTACATCGGGGACGCCTACCGGGAGGACCACGCCGACGGTGATCTGGGGATCCCGGTCGGCCCGGATCAGCTGGCCTACATCTTCTTCACCTCGGGCTCCACCGGGGAACCCAAGGGCGCGATGTGCGAGCACGCGGGCATGCTCAACCACCTGTACGCCAAGATCGACGACCTGGGCATCAGCGCCGGGCAGGTGGTCGCCCAGACCGCACCCCAGTGCTTCGACATCTCGGTGTGGCAGCTCGTCTCGGCGCTGCTGGCTGGCGGGCGGACCCTGCTGGTCGGGCAGGATGTGATCCTGGACGCCGAACGGTTCGTGGACACGATCGCCCGGGGCCGGGTCAATGTGCTCCAGGTCGTGCCGTCTTACCTCGAGGCGGTGCTGTCCTACCTGGAGCGCCACCCCCGCGGGCTGCCGGACCTGCGGTACGTGTCGGTCACCGGCGAGGCGGTGAAGAAGGAGCTGACGCAGCGGTGGTTCGCGGTCATGCCGGGGATCAGGCTGGTCAACGCGTACGGGCTGACCGAGACCTCGGACGACACCAACCACGAGGTCATGGACCGGGTGCCGGACGCCGACCTGGTCCCGCTCGGCCGCCCGGTCAGCAACGTGCACGTGTACGTGCTCGACGAGCAGCTGTCCCCGGTGCCGCTCGGGGCGCCCGGCGCGATCGCGTTCTCGGGGGTCTGCGTCGGCCGCGGGTACATCAACGACCCCGAGCGGACCCGGCAGGCGTTCATGGCCGACCCGCACCGCGGCGGCCAGCGGCTCTACCTGGCCGGCGACTACGGGCGCTGGCGGCCCGACGGGAAGCTGGAGTTCCTCGGCCGGATGGACACCCAGGTCAAGATCAGCGGCTTCCGGATCGAGATCGGCGAGGTAGAGAACACGCTGCTGCGGGTGCCGGGGGTCCGTGACGGCGCCGTGGTGGTCGCCGGGCGGGACGGGCAGGGCAAGCACCTGGTGGCGTTCTACGCGGGGCCGCGGCCGGTGGACGCCGGGGTACTGCGGGACCGGCTGGCTGCGTCGTTGCCGGAGTACATGGTGCCGTCGGCGTTGCACTGGCGGGAGCAGCTGCCGCTGACCGCCAACAGCAAGATCGACCGGAAGGCGCTGACCGCGCTGGCCGGGGAGCTTTCCGCTGCCGAGGACTATGCCGCGCCGGGGACGCCGACCGAGTTGCGGCTGGCGGCGGCGTGGGCGTCCGTGCTGGGCATCCCGCTAGGTCAGATCGGGCGGCAGGACGACTTCTTCGACCTGGGCGGCACGTCGCTGTCGGCGGTGCAGCTGGCGATCGCCCTGGACCGGGCGGTGACCCTCAACCACGTCACCGAGCATCCCGTCCTCGCCGACCTGGCCAGGGTAATCGACGGCCGGTCCCCGGGTTCTTCGTGACCAACGGCTTATCCGTGACGAGGTAGTGAAAGGAAATCAGGATGTCGTATTCATCACCGGCGTCAGTGTTCGAGGTGGACCTGCAGCCGGGCAAGCCTCCGGTGCTGCGGGCTGAGGCGGCGGGCCCGGCTGGCGGGACGGCCGGGTGGGCGGCTGAGTGGGCGGCCGAGCACCGGGACTCGCTGCGGGCCGTGGTCGCCGAGCACGGCTGCGTCCTGGTCCGCGGCCTCGGGCTGGCCGACGCGGATTCGGCTGGGGCCGTTTTCCGGGGGCTGGCCGGCGGCCTGATGACCGAGCGGGAGGCGTTCGCGGCCCGGCGGACCTACGCCGACGGCGTGTACTCGGCGTCGAAGTGGCCGGCCAACCAGCAGATGTGCATGCATCACGAGCTGAGTTACCTGCTCGAGTTCCCGGGCCTGCTGCTGTTCGCGTGCCTGACCGCGGCCACTGCGGGCGGGGCGACCGCAGTATCCGACTCCCCTGCCGTGCTGCATGCGCTGCCCGCCGAGCTGGTCGGGCGGTTCGAGCGGGAGGGCTGGCTGCTGACCCGCAACTACAACGAGGACATCGGGGCGTCCGTCGCCGACGCGTTCGGCACCGACGACCGCGGCGCGGTCGAGAGCTACTGCCGCGCCAACGGCATCGGGTTCGAGTGGCAGCCCGACGGCGGGCTGCGCACCCGGCAGCACCGCAGCGCCGTGGTGCGCCACCCGGTCACCGGCCAGCGCTGCTGGTTCAACCAGATCGCGTTCCTCAACGAGCGGACGATCGACCCCGAGGTGCGTGAGTACCTGGTGGACGTGTTCGGGGAGGACGGGCTGCCGTTCACTACCCGGTTCGGCAACGGTGACCCGATCGGCGAGGACGTCGTGCAGCTGATCAACGAGACATATGAGGCTCAAACTGTTCGGGAGCCGTGGCAGGCCGGTGACCTGATGCTGGTGGACAACGTCCGCACCGCGCACAGCCGCGAGCCCTTCGAGGGACCGCGGGACGTGCTGGCCGCCATGGCCGGCCCGGTGCTGCTGGCCGACTGCTCACCGACCATCGAGGTGGCCGTCCGATGACCGCGGTGAGTTCGCCGGTGCCGGGGCCTCCCGCGGCTGGCGCGCCGGGGCCCGGGCCGGACGGGCCTGACGCGACGGTCAGCGTGCCGCCGTTCGCGGTGATCCCGGGCGCTCAGGTCCGCCGCGTGCTGCAGGGGCGCGAGGATCAGATCGTGCAGCTGGTCGAGGCCACCTACCGGCTGCACAGCGCCGGTGATTCGGTGAACCCGCCGTCGTACTTCCTGCGGTTCCCCGACCGGCCGGCGTCCCGGATCATCGCGCTGCCCGCCTCGATCGGCGGGCCGGTCCGGGTGGACGGCCTGAAGTGGATCTCCAGCTTCCCGCAGAACGTGGCCGCGGGCATCCCGAGAGCCTCGGCGGTGCTGATCCTCAACGATCACGACACGGGGTACCCGTTCGCCTGCCTGGAGAGCTCGATCATCAGCGCCACCCGGACGGCAGCGTCGGCGGCGCTGGCGGCCGACTGGCTCAGCCGGGAACGCGAGGGCGGCGGGCGCCCGGCACGCATCGGGTTCTTCGGGACCGGCCTGATCGCCCGGTACATCCACACGTTCCTGGCCGCCACCGGCTGGAGGTTCCACGAGACCGGCGTGCACGACCGGTCCGCCGACAGCGCGGCCGGGTTCCGCGGCTACCTCGAGCAGTCCGGCACCGGCGGCCGGATCACCGTGCATGAGCGGGCTGAGGACCTGATCCGCTCCAGCGACTTGGTGGTGTTCGCCACCATCGCCGGCCTGCCGCACGTCACCGAACTTTCGTGGTTCGGGCACAACCCGCTGGTGCTGCACATATCGCTGCGCGACCTGGCGCCGGAGATCCTGCTCGCCTCGGGCAACATCGTTGACGACGTCGAGCACTGCCTGAAGGCCAATACCTCGCCGCACCTGGCCGAGCAGCTCACCGGCAACCGTGACTTCCTGCTCGGCACGCTGGACGACGTGATGGCCGGCCGGGTGAGTGTGCCGGCGGACCGGCCAGTGGTGTTCTCGCCGTTCGGCCTGGGGGTGCTTGACCTGGCGGTGGGCAAGTACGTCTATGACGAGGTGGTCCGCTCCGGCGAGCTGAACGTCATCGACGAGTTTTTCCACGAACTGCGCCGGTACGGCTGAGATGGGACCTTGTCCTCTAACAGAATGCACTGCACCTGCTTAGAGTAAGCGTGCACGCTGAGAGCGGAATGTGACGATTAGCTCCATAAAGTTCCCCTTCCGGGCATCTGCCCAGGAGGGAATCGATGAGGATTGCCATTCTGGCCGTGGCCGCTCCAATGCTGGGCATCGTCGGCTGCAGCAGCATCGCCAAGACGTCAGCGCCAGCCAGCAAGGCGGCCGCAGCGTCGGCCAGCACCTCGGCGACGCCGTCTCCGTCCAATAACCTGTCCGGCCCAGTCGGCACCACCTATACAGTCAACGATCAGAGTGGCGACAAGATGAGCGTCACCCTCACCCAGGTCATTGACCCAGCCCAGGGGTCCGACCAGTTCACCACCCCAGATAACGGCAACCGCTTTGTGGGCGCCGTAGTCAGCATCACGGGCATACGCGGCAACTTCTCAGACGACGCGAACAATGACGCTACCCTGATCGGCTCCAACGGCCAGACGTACAGCGCCGATTTCGACAGCATCTCCGGCTACACCAACTTCAACAGTGGCGAGTACAACGTCAGCGTCGGCTGAAAATGCCAGGTCTATCGCACGCGAAGGATAATTCAAAATTTGTAACAGAGCTGCCTGTTATTAGCCACAGAATCTCAGGGCTGAAGACGAGATAGCAAGTTCATTAGTAACGGGCAGGCCCTCTGACGGTACCTGCGCTACCTTTTGGAATTGTCCAAAAAGGTCACTCGTCCATACGTTTCCGTCTGCATCAGTGAAGTAGAGCCAGGCGTCCCAATCCGCAGGACGGGAAAAGGATGGATCAAAAGAAAGTGTCATGTAGTTACAAGGCGCCAGCGAAGGATAATTAGCGCTGTCCACAATATAGTTCTTTGGGCCCGTTGTAAAGAGAACATATACATTCGTGATTTTCTTGTTTGTTCCATTATCAATAGTGACACCTTGCACCGCTTGTCCCGCAGAATACTCTGGGGGACTTGTCGTTAGAACGACCTGCTGAGCTGAACTTCGTATCCCGGCTGCTTGGCTTTGCATCTGAAGCTGCTTTTGGAGATCGGTACCCTTCTGTGCAATGCGATCATTTTGTTGCGCGATATGATTAGCTTGCGCCTGCAGATGATTAGCCTGCTCCTGCGCCTTTTGAGCACGGACTGCGCTAAAAGCGCTTGCCAAGAGGGCGATGATCGATACGACCACAGCTACCCAGGCCACCTTGGATCCCGGCTGACCTGAGTCGTTCTTCGCGGAATCGGGTCCTTCATACGCTCCGCCGCCCATAAATCCCCCAACCCTGTCTAACTCCGATTTGATGCTAATCCGGTACGGCGGGTTGCGCTACAGCAGTGGGGTGATCTCCGCACGATGGCCAGTTGCCGGCGCACGAACGAGTGGGTGGTGCGACTCTCCTGATGTACTTGGCAGGCCTAGCCCTGATGATTCACCCGGAGAGGCCGCCAGTCTTCTGTGGCAGCTGAGACGTCCTAATGATCTTGATTTCGGGCCGCTCGCAGCGGCGCCTCGGCGGTGTTGTCGCAGTAACCCCAGCAGCGGGTGCAGGCCAAAGCCCTTGAAGTTCGGCTCCGCGCCTTCTTTATCCGAGTGGCAGGTCACCACGCTGGCATCCAGCCGGATGCAGATCACGCCCTCCACCACCTTGCCCGCGACCCGCACCCCGGGGATCGCGCCGTGCCGGGCCTCGATCGACGCCCATGCCTGGCGGCGGACGGCGTTCACCGCCCCGCTGATCCGGGCCTGCGCCCGGGGGCCGCCGGAGGCGATCTCGCTCAGCGTCCGCCAGGCCGTGGGCACCGACGCCACCAGCCCGGACAGTTCCCGCTGGTCAGCCAGGATCCGGAAGTCGCTGATCACTTCCGCGCCGTCAGCGATCGCACAGGCCAGGTCCACGGTGACCCGGCCGCGGTCATGAACCAGCAGCCGCTGAGTGGCCAGCGCCTTGGACAGCCCCGCTGTCAGCCCGGTCTTGTCCACTAACCGCCGCAGCAGCACTGGCCCGGCATGCGACACGACGGCGGTGCCGCCGGTGGTGACTTCCAGTCCCTTCGACCAGCCGGTAGGCTCGTCGGGTATCCCACGTCGTGACGAGTTGCGTTCCGTCACGGTCACTGTATGTACATCTCCCAGTCCTGTGGGTAACTTGGACAAGAAGATCATTCATCAGGGGGGATGTAATGAATCTTCGTAATCCGGCCGCAGCTGCGGTTGCTGCCCTGGCCCTGGTTGGCGGCCTGGCCACGACAACCCCGGCCGCCGCCGGGGCTGCACCAGCATCAACGCCCAAGGTGATCCAGAACTGCGGAAAGTTCCGGGCCTGCGCCAGTCACCGGCCACGGTCATTCCAGCTCTACCGGCACTCCCGGATCAACGACATCAGGTGGCGCCGGTACACCTCGACCCGGGCCGTCGGCCTGGGCTGGTTCGGCCACGCCAGGCACGTGTGCAACAACCACGTGCCCGCGGTCAAGGACACCTGCGTCCTGCTCGTCTTTTCCTCTCCGGTGACCCGTGAACGCGTCTGGTACTACAACCGGCTGCAACTCCGGCCCGAGACGATGTTCAGCAACTGGCGCTGGTCGTGGCACACGGCAACGTGGAAGTACGTCGGTCAATGACGCGTTAATTTGCCTTTCCGTGGCCTGAGAGCAACGTGGGGATTCCCCGGGCGGTCACTTTCTGGTCTTGCGTCGTTTACCTTGCGCCCGGATTGGGGCGGCGGCCACGGGGGCATTATGGCCTTTGTGGCATGTCCAGGGGCCGGGGTGCACGGTGACGACTGCAACCTTCCGATCCCGGGAGCGGGCGTCAGATGAAGGCGGTCGCGGTTTTCCCCGGACCTCGAGAGGTCAAGGTCGTCGAGCAGGAACTCCCCCGGCTCACCCAGCCTGACCAGGTCTTGCTGCGGATCCTCGCCCCCACCCTGGATGCCTGGCCTGCCGTTCCGGGCACCAGGACTACTGCTATACGGGGGACTTCAGCGAACGCGGTATCAAGGAAGCCCACGGCTATATGGCCGAGTACGTCGTCGACCATGAGCAGTACGTGAACGTCGTGCCGCCATATCTGCGGGACATCGCCGTCCTGGCCGAGCCGCTCACTATCGCCGAAAAGGCCGTGACGCAGATCTTCTGGATGATGCAGCAGCGGCCGCCCTGGATCGACCCGGAAACGCCCAGCGAGGAACGGGGCCGGGGGCTCTCGGCGCTGGTGCTCGGCATCGGGCCGGTCGGGCTGCTCCGACGTGGATCGCTGGCTGCGCGAGCGCCATCTCCACCCGTTGCGGTCGCCGGCCTGGCGGGGAA